>Ga0187843_10002968_pt1 | contig 10065 bp, 8 predicted proteins | sample SpaLakP09_SKY_43_FD_134516 | JGI IMG/M metagenome (GOLD analysis project Ga0187843, IMG submission 134516) | Oligotrophic lake water microbial communities from Sparkling Lake, Wisconsin, USA - SP09_SKY_43 | ecosystem: Environmental > Aquatic > Freshwater > Lake | place: USA: Sparkling Lake...
ACCTTTGAAAATGGTTCCGTCAGCGAGGGCCAGTATGGCTGGAACGGCGGGGCCAGAAAAAAATGGCGGCAAGGGCAACTCCTGATAAAGTTACCGTAGCTGCGCCACGTCAGACGACCGTCAAGCAACCCAGGCCACGCATGCGCCGGGGGTGAGGGTCAGATTGATGATGGATTGAGTGGTAGTCGCTACGGTAGAGATGTGATTTGGCTAAACCTTTGAATTATAACCAAATCTGCCCTGCTTGGCAAGGCCGCCCGGCATTGCACCAGGCGGTTTATTTATGGCTGTTGCTTAGTTCAGCGCGGCGATGCCGGCTTTTGCAATTTGTGCATCTTCTGACGATTTGACGCCCGAGACGCCGACGGCGCCGATGATGTGGCCATCGACGATGACCGGCACGCCGCCTTCCAGCATGCCATCCGCCACCGGCGCTGGCGCGGTCAGGAAGGCAGTGCGGCCGTTGTTGATCATGTCTTCGTACTGCTTGGACTCGCGGCGGCCCAGTGCCGACACGCGCGCCTTGGCCGGCGCAATGTGCGACGACAGCGGGTTGGCGCCATCCAGACGCTGCAGCCACAGCAGGTGGCCGCCGTCGTCGACGATGGCGATCACCACCGCCCAGTTATTGGCCAGCGCTTCCGCTTCGGCGGCAGCAGCGATTTTCTTGACGTCGGCAAGGGTGAGGTAAGGCTTGGTCTGCATAATGCTTCCTTATGGTTTGCGTTTTGCTTCGAGTTTTTGCTTGATCTGGGCCATGACCGCAGCGGCAGCCTGCTCGCCGGCCAACACCGCCTGATTACGGCCATTGAAGTCGTTGCTGGCCATCTTGCCCAGCGGCGGCGTGATGACAATGTCGGCATCGCGCAGCTCGTAGTCGTTGATGCGCTGGCCCATGATGGAGAAGGTCTGCATGATCACATCCAGCGAACTGACGGTGGCCTGCACGTCGGCCTGTGTCGAGATATTGACGGCGATGACGAAGTCCGCACCCATGTCGCGCGCAAAGCGCACCGGTACCGGCGCCACCAGGCCGCCGTCCACATAGGTATGGCCGTTGATCGTCACCGGCTGGAATACGCCGGGCACCGCCGACGATGCGCGCACCGCCATGCCGGTATTCCCGCGCTGGAACAGGATCGGTTTGCCGTCCTTGAGGTCCGTGGCCACAGCGCCGAATGGAATCTTCAGCTTTTCCATCGGAAGATTGTTGACCGCCTTGTTGACGTAAGACTGCAAGGCCTCGCCTTTCAGCACGCCGGTATTCTTGCGGAACAGTGGCACCGCCCAGTCGGAGATCGACGCCTCGTCCATTTCCATGGCCAGCTTTTGCAGCTGGAAGCCGGTATTGCCGGCCGCATACAGCGCGCCCACCACACTACCGGCGCTGGTGCCGACCACGATATCCGGATAGATGCCCTGCGCCTCCAGCGCCTTGATCACGCCAATGTGCGCAAAGCCGCGCGCCGCGCCGCCGCCCAGCGCCAGCCCGATCTTGATTTTCTTCGGTGGCAGCACTTCCGGTGGCGGCGCTTGCAGCACCGGCGTCTCAGCGACAGGAGTAGTTTTGCAGCCGACCATGGCGGCTGCGGACAGGATGGCCAAACTGGCAAGGACAAGACGGCGTGATGGCATGGGCAGTGTATAGACTGGGATTTAAGCGCCCAGATTGTACACCGCCCTGTCGAGTTACTTGCTGGCCGGTGTCGTGCCGTATTCGTCGGCGCCGAGATCGATGAGGGAATTTTCAACGCGTGCCTCGCCGTTGATGTCTTGCGTGCCGTTCAGCGGAATCGAACCAGAAGGGAAATAACGGGTCCACAACGGCGAGCTCCAGCCAGTCAGCGGTGTGCCCAGCGTGCCGGAATCAATCGATGGCGAAGCGGCCTGCAGATGCAGATTGCCAGTTGCCGGCGCCACGTACAGCGGATTGGAAACCTTGAGCGTCCCTGGCAAGCCGGTGGAGCTCGAACTGCTGCCCCACCACTGGTTCACGCCCCAGACATTGCCGCTGTTGCCGCTGCCTTCCACCTGATAGCTCTCCGCCGCAGTACCTTTGCCAAAGAAGATGTTATTACTGAAGCGCGAATCGGTGACCTTGTACTGGAGCGTCAGCTCGCTACCCCAGCCCTTGTTTTTGTAGAACGAATTATTGTGCACATTGATGCGGCGCGCCAGACCGACGCTGGCCGAATAGCCGCCTATCGACAAACCCGCTTCATGGTTGTTGTAGACAAAATTATTCGTCATCAGAATATCTTCGGTTGCCTTGTTTTTATGCTCACTGGCGAATTCAAAGCCGATGTCATTGCCAGCCGAGATATTGCGGTCAAAGATAATGTTACGGCCGCCGTCCACATAGAAGCCGCCAGCCGAACCTTCACCGCCGTACCATGGATTGGTGGTGCTGGAGTTGTTGCTGGAAGTATTCCCGCGCACCAGGCCATTGCGGACCCGGTCATTCTCGCCACAACCCGAGCACTCGCCTTCATAGCCAATGAAGTCCAGGCCGATGTTGTTATTATCGTGGACGTTGTTACCGAGGATTTCGAAGCGGTCGACATTGCCGTTGATGACCAGCGCCTCGCTGGCCTGCAGCACGTTCAGATACACCTCGTTCCCCTGCACCAGCAGATCGGTCACGCCGGTCGCATTGGTGCCGAACACCGCCAGGCCATGCGCACCCACCGAGCATGGATCCTTGCAGGTACTGGTGTTCTTGATGTCATGGATCTTGTTGTTGACGATTTGCAGACTCGCGCCGTTACCTTCGATCAGAATGCCGACCGGCGTATTGCTGCCGCTTGAGGTCAGTCCCTTCACCTCAAAGCCTTCGACCCGTACATAGTTCGAATTGCGGAGGGTGATCAGCCCTTCACGGCCGGATGGCGTCAAGCCACTGCCGCTGATGATGGCGCCAGCATCGCCCTGCAGCTTGATGAACGCCGTGGCGGTGCCGGATTTACCGGAAATCAGCACCTTCTGCGCGTAAGTACCGGCCAGCACCCGCACGGTATCGCCGGCATTCGCCGTATTGACCGCCGCCTGGATCGACTGACCCGGACTGACGGTGATGGTAGCCGCATGTGCTGCGACCAGTTGAGTGGCAGCCAACAGGCCGGCGAGCAGACGCACGCCTGCGGCAAAAGCTTTGACACGGTTCATAGGCAATTCTCCAGAAATAGGAAACTACACAGGGGACTACACCGGCACTGCTTCCAGCAGCAGTGCGTGTTCAAAGCGCAGCGTCAGGCGATTGCGACCGCCCTCCACCACGCCGAAATCCTTGCCGTCGACGTAGTCGCGCAGGCGCCAGCGTCCGGCACCAAGACCACGGATCTCCACCGGCCCATCCCAGTGCGGCGCGAAGAAGGCGAAGTACATCTTGCCCGCCTTCTCCACCACATGGCCTTCCGGCTTGTCGAAACCGATGTCATACAGCTCGCCGCGATAAACGCCATTGGCCAGCATCTTGTCGCGGTAAATGCCAATCCACTTGCGCCATGTGACTTCGCGTTCAGGCGTCAGCAGGAAGCTATCCTTGGGCTTGGGATCGACCGGCCAGGTAAATTTGGTCGACAGCACGGCGCCGACGCCGATGGTGGAGGCAAAATCGTCGCCGCCATCGCTGAGTTCAACGTGATCGCCGGCATACGGCGCGCTGCGCCCCATCAGCGCCTTCAGCGTCTTGCCCTTGTGGCGCACCTGCCAGGACGACAGCGGATCTGAGGCCGGCGCCTGGTTCATATACGGGAAATTGTGGAAGGCGTACGACGTGCCGCATGGGCACAGCTCCACCACCGCGTTCGGATTGATCTCACGCGCGGTGTCATACACCATCTTCCAGAAATCCTGCAGCTTCTCGAACGACTCCTCCGGGCGCGCGTGCTTGTGCGCCGGGTTGTAGCACGGCGCCACGCCGTTCAGATGCTGACCATCGATCTTCAATCCCTGATAGCCCCACTCGCCGAATATCTTGCGGACCCACTGCCGCGTCATCTCGATGGTCGGTTCGTAGGCCGGGCACAGATACAGGCTATTCCACCAGGAGATCAGCTGCGGCGCGCCTTCCTTGTCCAGCAACAGCATGTCGGTGTGATCGTGTAGCAGGTCCGAGCCGGGATCGACCGCCAGAGGCGTGATCCACAGGCGCGCTTTCAGACCGGCGTCCTTGACGGCGCCGACCAGGCCGCGCATGTCCGCTTCACCGCCGGGGAATTTTTTGGCGTCCAGCTTCCAGTCACCCTCGTTGTTCTGCCAGCCGTCGTCCAGCACAGCCCATTCAAGACCGAGCTCCTTGGCTTTTTGCAGCGTGCCGACCATTAGCGGCACGGTGAAATCACGCTCGTAGCCCCAGGCGCACCAGATCGGCTCATAGCATTCAGGCGGACAATCCGGTGAGCGCAGGCCGCGTTCCGCCATCGCCTCACGGTAGTGATCCAGTGCGGTGAAGTAATCGCCGGTATGCAGCGTCAGGAAGGTGTCGAGCGTGTCCAGCGTGTCGCCCGGCTGCAGCGTGGCCTCGTGCTTGTATTCCACCGCCAGCGCCGCACCACCGGCTACTGCGCGCACCGGCAGTTCCACCAGGCGCGGCACCACATCCAGATGGCCGACTGCCAAGCCGCAGTCACGATTCCAGACATCGACCGCCGGCGTGCCGCCGCCATAGTCGGAACCATTCATACCCATGAAGTTACGTTGCTCAAAGCCGGCGGTCATCGGCTGTACCCAGTCACGGCGGTCGGGATGGGTGGCGCCCGAGTAGGTCCAGAATTCAGCCTTGCGGCCCGCTGCAGGACGCAGTGTGTGCGCGCTGTTGGACCAAGCCGCGACCAGCAAGGGCTGGTCGCTGGCGTTACGGTAGGACACGCGAATCACGGCGAAACCAGGCTGGCGCTCATAAAAGGTGATGGCGACCGTCTTCTCAATCCCCTCTTCCGACTTGCCCGTGAGACGATGACGCACACCCGGACCATGCGGTCCGTCGACGCGATCCGCCGACTGCGACGACAACGCAAAGCGCTCGATCCAACGGCCGTTCGTCAGCCGCAAGCGCTCACTCGGTGCGAAGGCCGTCACTGCGGCCGGACGCGGACCACGGCGCGACACCACGCGGCAACGCAGCTGACCATCGAATTCCAGTGCCATCGCGGCGTCGCCGATGCGCGCGATATCTTTGCCTTTGCCCTTTTCCGCTGGCGTGGCGGTCGCACCGGCCTCGCCCACGGTGGTCGCTACAGCCGTTCCAGCCAGCCATTGCAGCAAAGTGCGACGGCGTTGATCATGTTGTTTCATCGGTGTCCTCTTCATTTTTGCACCTTGTGCCATGCCTGCGGATAGGCCTTCTCGGCGTTGATCCGGTACAGCTTATCGATCACCACGCGCGGTAGTGCCAGGCCGCGTACCGACTGGTCCAGTTCCGGCACCTTGAAACGGTCGGTGGTAACGAAATAGCGCCAGTCGCGCCGCCACACCTGATCCATGTCGGCCACGAAGCCGGCATCGTCCTGCTCCGCTGATTGCGCCAGGTCGGAGCCATACATCAGCCGGTCCTGATACTTGATAAAGAAAGCCCGTACGCGCTCAAGGTTACGCTGCGACTGATATTGCAGCTGGCCGATGCGGGCGGCGACATCGACGTTGACGCCAGGATGGGCGTCAAGAAAATGCGCCAGACGCACCACGTCCCATTCCAGCGAAGCCAGATGCACGCCGGTGAAGCGCAGCGTCGGATGCTTGTCCAGCAAGCGGTCGCGCGCCGCCATCTGCTGCTCGTAGCTCGGCATCTCGGGATGCTTGTACATGTGGTATGCCGGATGGGCCGCGAAATATTCGCGGTCGTTATTGACCGTCATCTGCTCTATCGGCAGCCAGCAGTTATGGGGTTCGCCCTGATGGCCAAGCACCATCACGCCGCGTTGCGCCAGGCCGTTGAACACGGCGTCGAAACGGGCGTCATCGATCATCACCAGCTTGCCCTGGCCATCGCGCAGGCTCATGCCGATGTTCTTCCATACCTTGACGCCCACCGCGCCATCAGCCAGGGCGCCGTCCAGATCCTTCAGCGTGGCGGCGCTCCATTCAGGCCGCTCGAAACCATCGGTGGAAAAAGTCGCAGCCCAGGCCACCTGCTCCGGATGCTGGTGCGCCAGCACACTGGCCACGCGGCGCTGCTGCGCCAGTGGTGGAAAATCCGGGTAATCGACATTAATCGTCAGCGCGCGGAAGTTGTCCTTGCGCGCCAATGCCAGCCAGGCTTCCTGGCTGCTGCCATGAAAATGCAAGTGCGCGTCGATCTTCGGCACTTTGGCGAAATCCGCCATGGTGTAACCGGGGTTGGCCGCAGCGTTCAGCGGCGCCGCCAGCAGCGCTGCAAGGATGGCGGGTATCAGGGTCAGGTTCAGGGTCCAACGCATTCATGTCTCCTTTGTGATGACGGCGCGTTCAGTGCGCGCCTGCCAGTCGCTCCAGCGCCGCATCGTTCAGCGGCACGCCAGCGCTGCGCGCAGCATACAAGGCGGCGCCCAACACCGGCGCCAGGCATGGCGGCGTTAAACGGTACGGCCCTGGACGCGCCGCCAATGCCTGCGCAAACGGCGCATGTAGCGGACCATCGGCGCCAAACAGGCCACCGGTATAGGACACGGCGACTTCCTCGCCGTCGGCCACGCCCAGCGAGCCACGCACCGCATCAACCAGCGCGGCAAGCTCCGTTGCCGCAGCAGTGATGATGGCTTGCGCCTGCGAGTCGCCCAGCGCTGCGGCCTCGCTCACCAGCCGCGACAAGGCGGCCACACGGCTACGCTCCGCTTTCAGATCGCCGTAAATCACCTGGCACAAATCCAGGTCCTCCGCCAGCGCCAGACGCTGGCGCACCAGCTGATACAACGACCCACGCGGTGCGCGGCCATCACTCATGCGCGAGAACAGCGACAGGCCGGCACGGGCGATCCAGTGCGCCGAGCCCTCATCGCTGAAAAGCTCCCCCCAACCGCCAGCACGGGCGCGGCGTCCGCCAAACTCGCCGTAAGCCATCGAGCCGGTGCCGGCGATCACGCTGATGCCGTCGCTACAAGCCAGCGATCCCGCCCAGCTGCACACCATGTCATTGCCACACAAGTAGCGCGCGTGACCGAGGATGGCGCGCGGCAGCGCATCCAGCTGTTGCTGTGCCGCGCGGTCTTCGCCATACGCCGGCAAGCCAAAGAACGCGAAAGTGAGATCGCTTGCAGTAACGCCAGCGCCGGCCGCAGCGAATATGGCGTCACAACCACGCGCCAACATGGCCGCCGCGCCGTCCATCCCCACTTCCAGGTAGTAGGCGCTGCTTTCGGTGTGACGCGCCAGCACTTGCCCCTGGCTGTCGATCAGCGCAAACGCCGTCTTGGTGCCGCCGCCATCAACCCCGAGGAACATGCTGGTCTCCTGCGTATGGATAGATGGTCACGCCGCGCACCACGCGGTTGACAGTGCCGGACGCACTTGGCGTGTCCGGACGAATGCCTTGCGCCAGCGACTGCAGCAGCGCGAACGCCTGACAGAACAGGATGTAAGGCAGCGCCAGCGCCAGGTCGGCAGCGTGTTCTGCGCCTTCCAGCACCAGGCAGTCATCACCCCAGTCATCACCCAGCTCGGGCTCCGCGCGGCCGCTTAATGCCAGCACACGTCCGGCGCGGCCGTCGTTGCGCAGTTCGCGCAGCAGGTCAAGATCGTAACGGCGGGTGTAGTCGTCATTCGACAGCAGCACTACCACCAGCGTGTCCGCGTCGACAATGGTCTTCGGACCGTGGCGGAAGCCCAGCGGCGAATCAAACAGCGCCACCACCCGGCCATCGGTCAGCTCCAACAGTTTGAGCGAGGCTTCGCGCGCCAGTCCGCGCAGCGCATTGCTGCCGAGGTAGACCACGCGCTGGAACCGGCGCGCCACCAGCGTTTGCAGCAGCGGTAGCGCGGCTTGCTGCAAACGACCGGCTGCGGCCGAAGCGGCGGCAGCAGCGCCTGGCGCCAGCACACCGAAGGCCAGTGCCGCCGTCAGCAGCATCGAAGTGAAACTGGTGGTCATGGCAAAGCCGCGATCATGCGTGGCATCGGGCAGCAAGATGGCAAAGGCATCGCTGCGGCCCTGCGCCATGCGATATAGCTCGCCGTCTGCATTGCAGGTGATGACCAGATGGTAGACCTCCTCCACCAATTGATCCGCCAGCGCCACAGCCGCAGTACTTTCGGGGCTGCTGCCGGAACGTGCAAACGATACCAGCAGCGTCGGCACCTTCGGTTGCAGGAAGTGCAGCGGGCCGGAGACGAGATCCGTGGTGGCCACCGCTTCCGCGCGCAGGCCTTTGCCCAGCAAGTCTGGCGCCAGGCATTCGCCCAGGAAGGCCGAAGTGCCGGCGCCTGTCAGCACAATGCGCAGATCGGCGCGCGCCAGCAGTGGATTGAGAAAGGCATCGAGGGTGGCGCGCCTGCTGCTGACCAGCGCATCAATCTCCGGCCAGACACTCGGCTGCTGCGCGATTTCACGCGCAGTCTGGCCGCCGCCTGCGGCGTCCAGTCGGTCCACGCCGATGCCAAAAATCTCTTTATCTGCTACTAACATGTTTCCAACTCCTTTGTTGCGGCGCCTGCATCGCAAGCGTCCATATACTGGCGCAGCACTTTGGCCACGCCTTCCTTGAGTAAATCGGCCGGCAGGTTGCGCACGCGGCCTTCACGCACTGCTTCATACTGGGCTGGCAGGTATTGGCTCAACAACGTCAACGGCGGCGTGTCGCGCTCCAGATTCGCCAGCAAGCGCGCCTGCGCGGCCTGGATCGCCGGATGCGGCCAGTAATAGCGGATGCGGTCACTGAGACTGTATTGCTGGTCGAAGCGCGCGCTGGCGGCATCACCGCCGTAGTATTTGCGCCAGTATTCCGGCTCGGCGCGCATCACTTCCAGTACCGTGTTCTTGAAATCCGATCCTTGACCTGCACCGCTCATCTGCTCTTCGATGTCGGCCAGCGCCCACAGTGTTTCGCGCAGCGCGAAGGTCAGGCCCGGCCCCACTTTCAGGATGGCGAAGTGGCCGGCCACCAGCGCCGCCAGATGCGATGGCGTCTGGTAGTCGGTCGAATGCGCCTCGTAGACCAGCGTCGGTTCGCCTTCGATAAAACGGCTCAGCGCCACGGCGCGTTGCGGCTGATAGTCGATCACTTTGTGATGGTCGAATTCCACGCCCGGCTGCACCACCAGGCCGACCACGCGCGGCCACACCGCTTCCAGGCCGGCGGCGGCAAAGGCCAGGCGATGCACCTTGATCGTCAGTGCCGCAGCCTCCGGCGTGGTCACGCTCAGTTGTTCCAGATCTTCGTGCGCGCCGCCGGGCACCGGCACTTCCGTGCCCACCACATACACCGGCGCCTCGCCGCCCACTGCCTGCCAGGCCCGTTCCGCCACCAAGCACAGACGCGCTGCACGCTCGGCCACCACGGCATCCGGCAGCGGCACCGGATCGCCGGCACACGACATCGAGCAATCCAGGTGGATCTTGCGAAAGCCAGCCGTCACATACTGATCGATCAGCACTTCGGATTTGGCCATCGCCGCATCAGCCGATTGGCTTTGCCAGGCATTCGGTCCCAGATGGTCGCCCCCCAGCAGGATCCACTCACGCGCCAGGCCAACGCGGTCAGCGATGCCATACACGAAGTCGCGGAATGCGGCCGGCGTCATGCCGGTATAGCCGCCGTCCTGATTCACCTGATTCGAAGTGGCCTCGATCAGCACCGGCTGTCCGCGTTCCAGCGCAGTTTCCATCGCCGCCTCGATCACCAGCGGATGCGCCGAACACACGGCGTGGATGCCGACCGGCTCTCCCGCTTTGTGGCGGCGTACCAGATTCAATAAATAGTCCATCTCTTCATCCTAGAATAGTCAGTTCAGGCCGAGCCACCGTCATCCGGCTGCAGCGCGAGGAATAGCGCCGCAGCCAGTGACAGCACAATGCCCGCCAGCCGGTAGCCGGTGGGCAGCGTGGCCGCCAGCGCCATTGAAATCACGGTCATCAGCAACGGCGCGCCAGCGTTC
>Ga0187843_10002969_pt1 | contig 10063 bp, 6 predicted proteins | sample SpaLakP09_SKY_43_FD_134516 | JGI IMG/M metagenome (GOLD analysis project Ga0187843, IMG submission 134516) | Oligotrophic lake water microbial communities from Sparkling Lake, Wisconsin, USA - SP09_SKY_43 | ecosystem: Environmental > Aquatic > Freshwater > Lake | place: USA: Sparkling Lake...
CTGCACCTCCAGCTTGCCCAGCCACAGCGTCATCTTGCCGGTGAATGTGAGCGTGGGCCAGGTCAGGCCGGGCGGCACGGTTTCCACATTGGCGAAGAGGCGGGGGAAGCGGCCGATCTCGCTGGCCTTGTCTTGCTCGCCGCGTTCTTTGATCAGCTCGTATGTGTCTTGGCTGGCGATGATTTGCTCGCAGCCTTCCGCCGCGTAGGCCGAGGCACCCAGCACCCGCACCGCGTGGTAGTGGCTCAAGAGCACGTATTTGATCGGCTTGTCGCTGACCTCACGGATGCGACGGATCACGTCCTGCGCCATGGCCGGCGTGGCTTGCGTGTCTATCACCATCACCGCGTCGTCGCCGATCACGATGCCGGTATTCGGATCGCCCTCGGCCGTGTAGGCGTAAGCATGCTCGGAGAGCTTGTCGAAGCTGACCTTCTTGACTTCGAGGTCGGCTTGGGAGGCAAAGGTCTTGGTCGCTTGAGTCATGGCTTGAGGCTTGGGTTGACGGACGTGATGACCCGGTCAAAAACGGCAGAGCGGGCGCGGTGTTCGGCTGGGCTTGAATTTAATCAAAGTTAAATTTATTTGTCTATGGATAATTTTTTTGGATCCGCACGCGCTTAAATTCGGGTCTAATCGGCGACCATGAGTTCCTGCGCCCTCGCCTCCACAAAAGTCACCCCCGGACGCGGGCCACGCGGCATCCAGAGCATCGAGGTCGGCGGCCAGTTGCTGATCGCCCTGGCCCACCACGGCCGGCCCATGGCTTTGAAAGACCTGGCGCGCGAGGGCCAGATGGCGCCGGCCAAGGCCCACCCCTATCTGGTCAGCTTCATCAAGCTGGGTCTGGTGGAGCAGGAGGCCAGCAGCGGCCGCTACGGCCTGGGCCCTTTGGCCTTGCAGCTGGGCCTGATCAGCCTGCAGCAGTACGAACCGGTGCGCCTGGCCACGCCGCGCATCGAGGAGCTGGCGCAAAGCCTGGGGCATACGGTGGCGATCGCCGTCTGGGGCAATCGCGGCCCCACCATCGTGCGGGTGGCCGAGGCGCCCAGCCCGGTCCACATCAGCATGCGTCATGGCACGGTGATGAGCTTGCGAGGCACGGCCTCGGGGCGTTTGTTCGCGGCCTTCTTAGCACCGGCCCAGGTGCAGCAAGCCCTGGCGGCGGAGGATGCCCTCAGGCCGCTGGACGCCAAGCAGCGCGCGGAGACCGACAAGGCCTTTGAGGCTCAGCTGGGCCTGGCGCGCGACGCCGGTCTGGCCAGCTCACGCGACGGGGTGGTGCACGGCGTCAGCGCGCTGGCGGCACCGGTGCTGGACGATCAGGGGCGCATGGTGCTCAGCCTCACGGCGATTGGCCCCAGCGGTCACTTCGATCTGGCCCTGGACGGGCCCTTGGCTCTGGCCCTGCAAAAGGCGGGGCAAGAATTGTCTCGCCAGCTGGGCTGGCGGCAGGCCTGAGCCGCTTACTGCCGCATCTTGGCCAGCAGGGCGATCTCTTCCTCGACGCCGTAGAAATAGGGGTAGAGGGTACGGGTGCTGCTCGCGCTGGCGGGGCGGCCGCCATACAGGCCCACTTGCTCGCTACCCCAGACCAGGTCCAGCGTCATCAGCACGGCCGGCGCATTGACGCGCGGATTCAGCCGCGCCTCGCTATGGACCTGAAAACCCAGCATGCGACGATAAAAAGGCACGTGGCGCGGGTTGACCTCGATCACCAGGGTTTTGCAAGCGGCCAAACGATGGGCATGCAAATAGGCCACATGGAAGAGCCGAGCCAACAATTCCTTGTTATCGCAGACATGGTGATCCAGGGCCAAGCGACCGAATTCGCACAGACTGTTGCCATGGGCGCGCAAGGCCTTGAGCTCTTCGCCAAAAATGGCGTCGGCTCGCAAACCCTGGGGGGAATCGAAACGCACGGCGATGGTGCCCACCGTGGTCAGGCCATCAAAGGCGGAACAAATGATCTCCGCACCGTCGGCCTGGGTACTCAGGTCCTTGCACAGATAGCCACGATCGGCATAGCGCCGAGCGACCAAACCGCGGGCTTGACCCAAATTCTCGTGAGCGGCCGTCTGGATGTTCAAGACGGAAGGCGCGCGCCGAAACTCGGCAACTTTTGCTGCATCAATCATTCATCGCTCACTTGTCAACCACTGAAATCAGGGGATCAAATCAAACAGGCGCAAGTCTAGCGAGCGTTCTGTGAAATATTGGCTGATTCAACTCAAAGTTACATTTGACACCCCTAACTTGCAGGTTGAAGCCAGGAAAAGCCGCGAGGTCATCCAACCGGCGTTCATGACTCGGGCTCACCTATTGAGGCCTAGCCCGCAAGGACCGAGGAAAAAAAGCCGACATGCGCCGATGGGCGCGTGTCGGCTCGTTCATGCTTCGATCACTAGCGCCAAATGCGCATTGCGCCGAAGCGTGAATGGGCGCTCAAATTCACTTTCCTTTTTTGCTCGTCGTTTTGACAGCGCGTTTGGCGGGCAACTTTTTCCCCGCGCCCACACCTGGACTATCTGGCGAGGCCAATTGACCAGTTGCGGCCTTGAACGCTTGCACATAGGCACGCGCCACCGCCCTGACCGCGCGCCCAATACCGTCGTAAGCATCGTCGTCCAGATTGGCAAAAGAGACCCGTACCGACCAACTGGGCGCATCAAAACCACTGCCATTGAGCAGCACGATGCCGTGATCCTCCGCCAGTCGGAACACGATATCCAGCGGATGGACGTTCTTCTTCATCCACTCCACCACCTCATCACCGGCGTACTTGCGCATCCAGAATTCGAAATCAATCAGGCCGTAGTAGTGGTCAAACAAGGGGTTGGGCTCGACGTCAATACCCAAGCCTTGCTGCGTCGCCCGAGTTCGCGCCCGCACGATGTCCATGCAAGCTTTTTGATAGGCCTTTTTCTCATCCATCAACTCGCAAATTGAGAACAAGCTCATCATCACCTGCTGGGGCAGCGAGAGCCCGGCCGTGTGATTCAGCGCTACGTCACGGCTGTCTGCCACGATGCGATCAATGAATGCCAATTTGCGAGGTTCCAGCGTCAGCTCGTGATAGCGCTTGTCAATCAACTTCAAAGTTGGCTCTGGATGCCTGGCGATCAACTCATCAAAGACATTGTTCTCATGCACCGCGATGACACCCAATCGCCAACCTGTGCAGCCGAAATACTTGCTGTAGGAATAGACGCCAATGGTGTTGCGCGGGTACTCCCCGAGCAAGGAGCGGAAGTCGTTGACGAAAGTGCCATACACATCGTCGGTGAGCAAAATCAGATCCGGGCGCTTTTTCAAAATGGCACCGATCTTCTTGATGGTGTCGGCCGACAAAGCCACCGCGCTGGGATTGCCAGGATTGACCAGGAAGAAGGCCTTGATCGTGGGGTCCAGTAGCTTGTTCAGTTCCTCATCCGTGAACTGAAAATGGTTCTCCTGCGGCGCATTGATTTCGACGATCTTGAGGTCGTAGTCCTCCAGCAGCGGCATCTCCAGATAGGGCGTGAAGATGGGCACGCCCAGGGCAATGGTGTCACCCGCATTGAGGAGCCGGTTGGACTTCATGGACTTGAAGATGTAGCACATCGCGGCCGTACCACCCTCCACCGCGTAGAGCTTGAACTGTCCCTTGGGCCGTGGCCGGCCCACCATGGCCCAGCTCAGGTACTCGTGCACAATCTTTTCGTTGTGCACTAGCATCCGGTCAGGCACGGGATAGTTGTCGCCAATGATGGAGTCCACCAATTCATGCACAAAGGCATCGGCCTCGAAGCCGAATTTCTTCAGAGCGAATGGCAGCATCTCGCTGAGAAACTCGGCACCGGCCGCGTCTTTGTTCTTTGCCAACCAAGCGGTAAAGCGCGCAGCAATTCCCTTGGCCTTGGGCATCCCCCCCAAACCGGCCGCCTCATCCATCACTCGCTTGCTCTCCAGAATGGCGAACTGGCCAAGCAGGAAAAAGCCTTCCCGTGCGGTGGTGGCAATCCAGTTGGGATTGCCCCGCCCCGCGTTCAGATAGGCCACCGAGGACGACTGCGAGGCCTTGCTGGCCGCTGTCGCCAGAAAGGACTTGATTTCAAACGGGCTGAGCGACTCGTATTCGCGAAGTTTCAAAACATCCATATCAATCTCCATCCGGTTGAAGAGCAAAAGACATGAGACTCAGTCTGCGCGGGCTTGCGCAAGAGCTTGCAAGTCCTGTGTGTTTGGAATGCCTGACTGGTCCAAAGACCAAAACAGCAGCCAGGGCCAGCGCCGAGGCCTATGCATTCATGGTGATCCCAGCGTCATCAAAAGCACGATCGCCATGCCAAAGATGGTTAGCAAGGTATTGCCAACGGCATAGGGCATGCCGTAGCCCAAGGCCGGCACCTTGCTCTTGGCGGCGTCCTGAATCATGCCGAGAGCGGCTGTGGTGGTACGCACGCCAGCGCACACGCCAAAAAGAATGGCTGGGTGGAACTTGAAGACAAAATGACCCAGCAGCATGGCGAAAATAAGGGGCACCGACGTGGCCACAATGCCCCAAACAAACAGGCTGGCCCCAACCTGCTGCAAGCCCGCCACAAAACCCGGCCCGGCGTTGATGCCGACGACGGCGATGAAAACATTCAAGCCCAGGGTATTCATCAAGGCCAATGCAGGCCCAGGGATGCGGCCGAAGGTGGGCTTGCGAGTGCGGTAGTAACCGAGCAACAAGCCCGCCAACAAGGATCCACCCGAGGTGGACAGGGACAAGGGAATTCCCCCCACCTTGACCGAGATCGCACCGATGATGCTGCCCAAGAAGATGCCGCCAGCCACCGTCATCAGATCGGTAGCCTCTACCGGTCGGTCGGCATAACCCAGCAGTTGAACGGCCGCCTCCACATGCCGCTTGCTCCCCGCCAGGGTGAGCACATCACCGCGCAGAATTTCAGTACCTGGTAGCACCGGAATTTCCACCAAATTGCGCACGATTTTGCGCAGGTAAATCCCACGCGCCGCAGGCGACTGCCCCAACTCAGCCACCGTCTTGCCGTTGGCCTCTTTGCTGGTAACAAACACATCGAGAACCTCGGCCGGCATGTTGAGCAACTCGCGGTCATCTACCTCGCCGACCACCGGCTCAACATCTTCCACCAAATAGGCGCGGCGGCCGGAAATTGCCACCACATCTCCCGTTCTAAGCACGGTATCGGCGTCAGCCTCGATGAACTGATCACCTCTGCGTAAGCGCTCTACGAACACGCGCAGACCCGGCAGCAACTCGCGAGCGGCCTTGCCATCCCAAGCACTGCTGGCGCTGACCAAATAGGCACGCACCTCGACATCCCGATACGCAGCGATCACGCCCGGATCCACTCCCGCCACACCGCCGCCTAAGGTTCGCTCATACTCGGCGCAGGCCTTTGGCAGATCAATGCCTAGCATGCGGGGCCCGACGGTGGCCAGCAAGATGGCCGAACCTATGGTGCCAAAGATGTAGGTCACTGCGTAACCAATTGGAATCACATCGGCGAAGGCCTTGGCCTGCTCAGGGCTCAGGCCCAACCGGTTGATTTGATCGGTAGCGACGCCGATGGAGGCCGAGATCGTTTGTGAGCCCGCATAGAGCCCCGCTGCATATCCCAGATCCAAGCCGCCTACTTTCGCGCATGCGAAAGGCACGACGAGGCAGGAGAACAGCACAATCACCGCGAACAAAATTTGTCGCGGCCCGTCTTTGGACAGCCCCGCGAAGAACTGCGGCCCCACGCCATAACCAACGGCAAACAGGAACAAAAGAAAGAAGGCCGACTTGATCGGCCCTGGGACCACGATGCCGAACTGGCCGATGACCACACCCGCCAACAAAGTGACCGTGACCGCCCCCAAATTGAAGCCCCAAAGCTTTTTGGGGCCCAACCAAAACCCGAAGGCCAAGGCCAGATACACCGCCAACTCGGGGTATTCACGCAAGGTATTGAGTAACCAGTCCCAAATCATCATGAGCGCTCCTAAAGCTGTGGGGAAGTTATAGCCGACGCCCTGGTGGTCAATGTGGTGCCAATCATTCACCGCAGACTTCATGCTAGGGAGAACGCAACGGCGGAGGAAACTTAACGAAACTCAAAAGCCTCTTGGTGGAAATCTCCAGCAGGCAATCCAGCCTCCATCAGCCCCGCACGCAAAGCTTGGCCAAAGCGGGCCGGGCCGCAGAACCACAAGCTGGCCTCACGCCACTGCGGCACTTCTTGCATCAGGCGCTGAGCGCTCAGCTGGCCTTGCGTCGAAGACTCCAGCACATGCAGCCTCACCCCCGCGGCAGCCACCAGTTCGCGAATCCGCTGGGTGATGTCGGGGTCGCCCTTGCGGGTGCAGTAGAAAAGGTCGACGCCCTGCTCCAGCAAGGCCGCAGCCTCGCCGCCCTGGCTGCCCAGATCTTGGCGGCGCTGGGCCAGCTCCTGCAAGCGGGCCAGAAAAGGCGTCATACCTATGCCCGCCCCTACCCAGATCTGGCGGGGCTTGCTGTCGGTAAAGAGAAAACGCCCGTAAGGCCCTTCCACCCAGACCGGGTCGCCCGGCGCCAAGCGCGCGGGCAGGACGCGGGTGTAGTCACCCAAGGCCTTGATGGCGAAGCGCAGCTCGCCGTCGCCCTTCCAGCTAGAGGCGATGGTGAAGGGATGGGCGCCTTCGCGGCTATCAAAGGTCGCCAGACCGAACTGGCCGCTGTCGTGTCCGGGCCAGCCCTCGGCCAGCCGGATCCGCAGCTCAAGCACGTCCAGGGGCAGGCGATTGACCTCCATGACCTCGCCCGGCACCCGGCGACGCTGGCCGACCCGTCCGAACAGGGACAGCAGCGCCGCCACCGAACCCAGCGCCATCAGGCCCAGGATCAGGCCGGCCGCAGGCAGACCCATGCCCTGCCAATAGCCCAGGGGCAGAAACACCAGGCCGTGATAGACCATCAGGAGAAAGGCCGCCGGCAGCAGCCGGTGCAGGCGCGCAAACCTGCGGTAAGGCACGCGCCGCCACAAGGCCACCAACACCAGGGCAAGGGCCAGATAGAGTGCCCATTCGGCGAAGTCCTTGGCCGTGCCGTGCAGGGGCCGCAAGAATTCCAGCGCGTTGCTGGGCAGGCCCTCGGGCTTGATCATCCAGCCGGCCGCGCGCAGCTGCTTGACGCCCAGGCGCAGCAGGTAATGAAACAGGGCCATGCCCATGCCCCACTGGGCCAGACGGCGGTGCAGGCGATAGGCCTGATCCAGCCCGCCCAGCCAGCCTTCCAAGCGCGGCAGACGCAGGGCCAGCAGCATGACCAGGGCCAGCAGGCCGATGGCGAGATAGCCGCTCAGATAAAGCGCGTCGAGATACAGCGTCCAGCGCTGCAAATCGGGCGAGCCGCCCGCCGGCCAGGCCGGCAGCCCCAGCAGGCCGGCCAGCAGCAAGAGCAGCATCACCCAGGCAGTCCTCGCCTTCATCAGGCCTCTCCTCAGCACAAGCACGATAGGTTTTCAACCCATCATGCCATGCGAGCCGAGCAAAAGCGGCCGAGGCGGGCCAAGGCGGGCCGCTAAAACCCGGGCCTTAGAGCAGGTTCAACTTCTTGGCCTCGGCCCTCAGTTCGGCGCGGAAGCTGGGGTGGGCGATAGCGATCAACTCCTGCGCCCGCTGCTTGGCGGATTTGCCGCGCAGCTGGGCCACGCCGAACTCGGTCACCACATAGTTGATGTCGTTCTTGCTGGTGCTCATATGGGTGCCCGGGGTCAGCGTGGGCACGATGCGGCTGATGCTGTCGTCCTTGGCCGTGGAAGGCACAACGATAAAGGCCTTGCCACCCTTGGAACGATTGGCCGCCCGCACAAAATCGCTCTGACCGCCGGTGCCCGAGTAGGGTGTGGGGCCCAAACTCTCCGAGCCGCACTGGCCCAGCAGATCGATCTGCAAGGTGGCGTTGATGGCCACCAGATTGTCGTTCTGGCCGGCCAGATAAGGATCGTTGGTGAAGTCCACCGGATGGATCTCCAAGCCAGGATTGCGGTCCATAAAGCGGTAGAGCTTGTTGGAGCCCAGGGCGAAGGTGGCCACCATTTTGCCGGGCAGATAGTTTTTGCGCCGGTTGGTGACGGCGCCGGACTCGATCAGGGTCAGGATGCCGTCGCCAATCATCTCGGTATGAATGCCCAGATCGCGCTTGGCCGTCAGCTGCATCACCACGGCGTCGGGAATACCGCCGTAGCCGATCTGCAAGGTTGAGCCGTCCTCGATCATGTCGGCCACATACTTGCCAATCGCTTGCTGCACCGGCCCTATCTTGGGCAGGCCCACCTCCAGCACCGGCTCGCTGCTTTCTACCAGGGCCGAGATCTGCGAGATGTGCACATGGCAGTTGCCGTTGGCATAGGGCACATGGGGGTTGACCTCCAACACGATGACACGTGCCCGGGCCACGGCGGCCATGGTGTAGTCCGCCCCCAGGCTGAGGGAGAAATAACCGTGCTGGTCCATGGGCGAGGCCATGGCGAAGACCACATCGGCCGGGATCAGACCCCGCTCGATCAGGGCCGGCATCTCGGAAAAATAGCTGGGGATGAAATCGATCCAGCCCTCCTTACCACACTGGCGCGAGGCGCCACCGTAGAAAAAGGCGACGTGACGCACATGCTCGCTGGTCTCGGGGTCGAAATAAGCAAACTTGCGCACCGGCAGGATCTGGGCGATGCGGATATTGCGGAAGCGCCGGCGCTGGTCTGACAAGGCGTTCAGCAGGGTCGGCGGCTCACCCACGCCGGTGGGCACGATGATGAAGTCATCGTTTTTGAGCAGGGCGATCGCATCGTCGGCACTGCGGCGCTTTGCTTGGTAGAGGTCTTGAACTGACATGGGGAAGGGCTCGCTGGGAATTCGGGTAAATCTGACAAAACAGAGGATGGCGACAGTGTGTACCTGCAATCCTGAGTCAGACCTTACAGCGGCCCCTGGCCAGGCTGCGCCTGGCCCGCGCCTGCTACCAATGCGGCTGATCCTGCAAGTCGGCCAGGCCTTGGCGCGCCTGGGCCAAGGCCTTGGCGACACGCTGATCGGCTTGGGTCGCGAGCCGCTGGACATCAAACACGAATTCCAGCTCGGCCGCCTGGATCTTGCCGGCCAGGCGCGCATCGCCGGCGATCAATGCCCTTGCTGCCGCTTCCAAACCGAGACCGGGCTCGCCCTCGTCCTCCAGCACCTGGGTGCACAAGGCCTCGACCAGGCTTTGCGCCTCCAGCCGCCCCAAGGGACCCGCCAGCAACATCGTCAGGCCTTCGGCAAACACCAGGCCCTGCTGCGCCTCCACATTGAGCCGCATGCGCTCGGGATAAATCTTGAGCCCGCTCAGCGCCGTCACCATGGCGCGCACCGAACCGTGGCTGTGCATCAAGAGGCTGACCATCTCGGCCAGCTCCGCCTGCCAACCGCCCAGGCCGCGCTCGAACTCCTGCACCATGCTGCCCAGCAGGGCCGCGACCCGTTGCGGCGCGCGTTGTCCGGCGGCCAGCGCCAGCATGGAATAGACCGGGTTGCGCTTGTGGGGCATCGATCTTGAGTGGCTGCGCGGCCTTGTGGGGCTGGCGCCGTCGGGCTCGACCATCTCGCCGATCTCGGTCTGCGAGAGCAAAGAGATATCCCGCGCCAGCTTGCCCAGAGAGCCGCAGAGCACACCGAGTTCGGCACACAGGCGCACCATGCGGTCGCGCTGCGAATGCCAGGGCATCTCGGGCACGGGCAGGCGCAACTCGGCCGCCAGGGCAGCGCTGACCGCATCGGCCTGCTCGCCCAGGGCCGACAGGGTACCGACCGCGCCACCGAACTGCAGCTGCAGGGCGGCATCGGCCGCATGGCGCAGGGCTTGCGCCGCGCGCAGCAGGGGCAGCACCCAGGCGGCCAGGCGAAAGCGCAGGCTGCTGACCTGGGCCGCTTGCAAGAGCGTGCGCGCCAGCACCGGCGTGACCGGATGCGCATCGGCCAGATCAAGCAGCACGCCCACCAGTTCCAGCAAATCGTCTTCGATCAGGCGCAGCCCACGGCGGGCCAGCAAGACTTGCGC
>Ga0187843_10002970_pt1 | contig 10058 bp, 10 predicted proteins | sample SpaLakP09_SKY_43_FD_134516 | JGI IMG/M metagenome (GOLD analysis project Ga0187843, IMG submission 134516) | Oligotrophic lake water microbial communities from Sparkling Lake, Wisconsin, USA - SP09_SKY_43 | ecosystem: Environmental > Aquatic > Freshwater > Lake | place: USA: Sparkling Lake...
GATTCGCGTGCATGGGGATGTGCGTCGCATCAATGTCGAAGCCCTGGAACACCGCCAGGTGCACGACATGGTCTACGACATCATGAACGACTCCCAGCGCAAGATCTACGAGGAATCGCTGGAAGTGGACTTCTCGTTTGAGATCCAAGGCCTGGCGCGCTTCCGGGTCAATGCCTTCAACCAGAACCGCGGCGCCGGCGCCGTGTTCCGGACCATTCCGAGCAAGATCCTCTCGCTGGAGCAGCTCAACGCCCCCAAGATCTTTGCCGAACTGGCCCTGCGCCCGCGCGGCCTGGTGCTGGTGACCGGCCCCACGGGTTCGGGCAAATCCACCACCTTGGCCGGCATGGTCAACCACCTCAACGAAAACGAGTACGGCCACATCCTGACCATCGAGGATCCGATCGAGTTCGTGCACGAGTCCAAGAAGAGCCTGATCAACCAGCGTGAGGTCGGCCCGCACACCATGAGCTTTGCCAACGCGCTGAAGTCGGCGCTGCGCGAAGACCCGGACGCCGTGCTGGTCGGTGAAATGCGTGACCTGGAAACCATCCGCCTGGCCCTGACCGCCGCGGAAACCGGCCACTTGGTCTTCGGCACCTTGCACACCTCGTCCGCTGCCAAGACCGTGGACCGGATCGTCGATGTGTTCCCTGCGGCCGAAAAGGAAATGGTCCGGGCCATGGTGTCCGAATCCCTGGTGGCCGTGATCTCGCAAAGCCTGTGCAAGCTGAAAGACGGCTCGGGCCGGGTGGCGGCGCACGAGATCATGCTGGGCACCTCGGCTATTCGCAATTTGATCCGCGAGAACAAGGTCGCGCAGATGTACTCGGCCATCCAGACCGGCAACAGCGTGGGCATGCAGACCCTGGATCAGAACCTCACCGACCTGGTGCGCCGCAACATCATTTCGCCGGCCGAGGCCCGCGCCAAGGCCAAATTTCCGGAGAACTTTCCGGGCTGAAGCCCTAAAAGTTCGACGTCACTCATGGGGCGGCAGCCGCGTGAGTGACGGCAGAACTTTCCACGCTATTCCGCCCATCACCCGCTTGCGAGCCTGCTACATTGCCGCCGGTCAATTCAAGCAGACGGTTAGGACGACTCACTCATGGAACGCGATCAGGCCTCGAAATTCATCAACGATCTGCTGCGCCTGATGATCTCGCGCAAGGGCTCGGATCTGTTCCTCACGGCCGAGTTTCCGCCCGCCATCAAGGTCGACGGCAAGGTCACCAAGGTCTCGCCCCAGCCCCTGACCGGCCAGCACACGCTGCAGCTGGCGCGTTCCATCATGAACGACAAGCAGGCGGCCGAGTTCGAGCGCAACAAGGAATGCAATTTTGCCATCTCGCCGCAAGGCATTGGCCGCTTCCGCGTCAATGCCTTTTTGCAGCAGGGCTCGGTGGGCCTGGTGCTGCGGACGATTCCAGCCGATCTGCCGACCATTGCCTCGCTGGACCTGCCACCGGTGCTGCGCGAGGTGGTGCAGTTCAAGCGCGGCCTGGTGATCGTGGTGGGCGCCACCGGCTCGGGCAAGAGCACCTCGCTGGCCGCCATGATCGATGAGCGCAACCAGACCACCTTCGGCCACATCATCACCATCGAAGACCCGATCGAGTTCGTGCATCCGCACAAGAATTGCATCGTCACTCAGCGCGAGGTTGGCATCGACACGGACAGCTGGGAATCGGCCCTGAAGAACTCGCTGCGCCAAGCGCCCGATGTGATCCTGATGGGCGAGCTGCGCGACCGCGAGACCATGGAGCATGCCGTGGCCTTTGCCGAAACCGGCCACCTCTGCATGGCCACCTTGCATGCCAACAGCGCCAACCAGGCACTGGATCGCATCATCAACTTCTTCCCCGAAGAGCGCCGCAGCCAGCTGCTGATGGACCTGTCGCTCAATCTGCGCTCGCTGGTTTCGCAGCGCCTGCTGCCGCGCCGCGAGGGCAAGGGCCGGGTGGCGGCGGTCGAGATCCTGCTCAACACGCCGCTGGTGTCGGACCTGATCTTCAAGGGCGAGGTCGGCGAGATCAAGGAAATCATGAAGCGCTCGCGCGAGCAAGGCATGCAGACCTTCGACCAGGCGCTCTTCGACCTCTACGAGAGCGGCAAGGTCACCTACGAAGACGCGCTGCGAAATGCCGATTCGGTCAACGACCTGCGTCTGCAGATCAAGCTCAACAGCGAGCGCGCGCGTTCCGGCGATCTGAGCACCGGCACCGAGCACTTCACCATTCTCTGAGCCAGCAGTTGCGGCCGCGGCATTGGCCGAGCACGGCCCTGGTTTAGAGTCGGGGCATGAACGCTGCCACCCCCCTCCCCAATCTCCCCACCGGCGCCGCCGCACGCGCTTATGACGCCCTTCCTTCTCAGCCTGTGGCCTTTCTGGGCCTGGGTGTGATGGGCTATCCCATGGCCGGCCATCTGGCCCGCGCCGGCCACCAGGTGACGGTCTACAACCGCACGGCCAGCAAGGCCGAGGCCTGGGTCGCTCAAGAGGGGCAAGAGCGCGGCTGCGCCGCCGCCACGCCGCGCGAAGCGGCCCAAGGTGCGCGCATCGTGTTTGCCTGCGTGGGCAATGACGAGGATTTGCGCGCGGTGGTGCTGGGCGAGCAGGGCGCCTTCGCCGGCATGGCGCCGGGCGCAATTTTTGTGGACCACACCACGGCCTCGGCCGAGGTCGCCCGCGAGCTGCATACCGAGGCGCGTCGCCTGAGCCTGCATTTCATCGATGCGCCCGTTTCGGGCGGTCAGGCCGGTGCGGTCAATGGCGCGCTGACGGTGATGTGCGGCGGCGATGCCGAGCCCTTCCAGCAGATCCGCCCGGTGACCCTGGCCATGGCCAAGGCGGTCACGCGGGTGGGCGAGTCGGGCGCGGGTCAGCTGGCCAAGATGGTCAATCAGATCTGCATTGCCGGCCTGGTGCAAGGCCTGGCCGAGGCCATTGCCTTTGGCGACAAGGCCGGCCTGGACATGAAGCAGGTGCTCGATGTCATCGGCAAGGGCGCGGCCCAGAGCTGGCAGATGGACAACCGCGGCAAGACCATGGTCGACGGCCAGTTCAATTTCGGCTTTGCCGTCGACTGGATGCGCAAGGACCTGGGCCTGGTGCTGGACGAGGCGCGCCGCAATGGCGCGCGCCTGCCGGTGACGGCCGTGGTCGACCAGTTCTACGCCGATGTGCAGGCCTCAGGCGGCGGCCGGCTGGACACCTCCAGCCTGATCCAGCGCCTGAAGTAAGCAAGCCACGCGCCGGCTCCTTGGCCGGCTTTTTTTCGGCTTACTTTCCGGCGCCCTCGACGCGCTTGGGCGTCAGCCGGGCCAGTTCTTCTTCGCTGATGATCTCGAAGGCGCGCACCACTTTTTGCACGCCGCTGACACCGCGGGCGATCTCGACCGCCCGGTTGGCCTCGCGCTCGGTGACGCGACCCATGATGTAGACCGTGCCGCGCTCCACCACGACGTAGAAGGCATTGGAGATCAGGTCGCGGGCGTCGACCAGGCTGAGCTTGATCTTGCTGGACAGCGTCACATCGCTGGCGCGGCTGCTCAGCGAGCTGTTGCCGAGCACGGCGGTTTCGTTCAGCACCTGGCGCACGTTCTCGACCTCGGCGGCGATCTTCTCGACGCGGGTGCGCTCGGCTTCGCTGGCCACCTCACCGGTCAGCAGCACCATGCGGTTGTAGGCGTTGACGCTGACATGGCCTTTGTCGCCGATCTGCTCGCGGATGCGCGTGGCGGCCTTGAGTTCAATGCCTTGGTCTTCGACCTGGGTGCCCGAGGTGCGGCGGTCGGTGGCGACCAGGGCGCCGCCCATCATGGCGCCGCCCAGCACCAGGGGGGCGCAGGCGGTGGACATGAAGGCTGCGCCCAGCGCGAGCAGCAGGACCGAGGTTCGGGCGTTGCGGTGTTGAAGCAGTTTCATGGGCAGGGATGGGCTGTGAGTCGGTGAAGAAAGGGCGCGGCGGGAACGGGCGGCAGAGCGTGAATGTTCTGCCGGCTTATTCATTCATTTATTTATTCACTCGCGCCCAGCAACTGCAGGTCGAGTGCGTCGCACAGACAGTGGGCTAGCAGACGCTGGGCCTCGGACACGCGTGCGGCGCGGCTGTGCGGCACGCGGATCTGCACATCGGTGTCTTGCAGCAGGACGCGCATCTCGTCGGTGGGACTGCCGGTCAAGGCGATCACGCTCATTTCCTGCGCGTGGGCGGCTTCCAGCACCGGCGCCCAGCGGGCTTGCTGGTCGGGCTGGGCTTCGAAGATCAGCAGCAGATCACCGGGGTGGCCATGGGTCTGCACCTGGCGGGTCAGGGCGGTCTCGGCGCTGCAGCCGTGGGCCTGGCCGTCCAGGGCCCAGGCGGCGAGGCCGGGGCGGTCTTGTTCAAAGCGGCCGACCAGCAGGGCGGCCATATAGCTGGCATCCAGGGCCGACAGGCCTTGGCCGCAGCAGAGCACACGGCCACCGCTGGTGATGCCCTCGATCAGCATCTGCGCGGCGTCGGCCAGAGGGCGCGACAGGTTCTCGGCCACCTGGTACAGCAGGTCAGCGCTTTCGAAGAACTGGGTTTGGATTCTTTGCTCTAGCATGTGGCGGGATCATAAGCGAGTGCAGGCAAACCCTGGGTTCGCCGCCCAGGGCGCGCGATCCGGCACGCGGGGGCGCAGAGGCCGGGTCTTGAAGCAGGCCCCGAATGCCTCAAGCCGCATCGAAGGCCGCGACCAGCCACTCCACCTGATCGCCATCGATCGCCACCACATCGAAGCGGCAAGGCGGCGGGCTGGCGTGCCGAAGCAGGTAATGCTGGGCCGCGTAAATCAGCCGGGCCTGCTTGCGGGCGGTGACGCTGGCCGCCGCGCCGCCGTGCGAGAGGCCGGCCCGGGCGCGCACCTCAACAAAGACCAGGGTGCCGTCGCGGGCACGCAGAATCAGATCCACCTCGCCCGCGCGGGCGCGCGGCCCGGCGGCGACCCGATAATTGCGTTCCAGCAATTGCAGGCCCTGGGCCTGCAGATGGCGCAGGGCCGCATCCTCGGCGGCTTGGCCCAGGCGCTGGCGCGCCGTCGGCGTGCCGCTGCTTGCTGTTGCGGCTGCCTTGCTGGCCGACGCGCCCGTCTTTTTCGGAGAAGCCCACTTGAACATCGATGCCTCCCTGCTCCTGCAGGCGGCTGCAGCCGCCGCGGGTGGCCAGCAGTATCCTGCAGCCACGCTTTATGTGGTGGCCACGCCCATCGGCAATCTGGCGGACATCAGCCTGCGGGCCGTCCATGTGCTGAGCCTGGTCGATGCGGCGGCCTGTGAGGACACCCGGGTCAGCGCCGGCCTGCTGCGCCATCTGGGCCTGCACAAGCCCCTGGTCAAGCTGCACCAGCACAACGAACACGAGGCCAGCGCCGACTTGCTGGCGCGGCTGAAGCAGGGCGAGCGCATCGCCTACATCAGCGACGCCGGCACGCCCGCCATCTCCGACCCCGGCGCGGTGTTGGTGGCGGCGGTGGCCGCGGCGGGGCTGCGTGTATTGCCCTTGCCTGGGGCCAGCAGCACGGTCACCGCGCTCAGCGTGTCCGGCGATACGGCGGCCGAGGGCTTCGAGTTTGCGGGCTTCCTGCCCACCAAGGCGGCCGAGCGCCGGAGCGCCTTGCAGGCTTTGACGGGCAGCCGGCGCAGCCAGGTGCTGTTCGAGGCGCCGCACCGCATCGCGGCCTTGCTGGCGCTGCTGGCCGAACTCTGCCCCGAGCAAACGGTGACCGTCTGCCGCGAGCTGACCAAGCAATTCGAGACCGTGCACACGGCGCTGGCCGCCAGCCTGCCGGCCTGGCTGGCCGCCGACGCGCAGCGCGAGCGCGGCGAGTTTGTGCTCGTGCTCCATGCCGTGCGCGCCAGCCAGGCTGCGGCCGAAGACCTGCCGGCCGAGACCCTGCGCACGCTGGATCTCTTGCTGCGCGATCTGCCGCTCAAGCAGGCCGTCAGCCTGGCGGCCGAGTTGAGCGGGGCTTCGCGCAACCGCCTCTACGAGCTGGCCTTGGAACGAAAGAAGAACCCCGCCGAGGATTGAGCCTGGCGGGGTGTGGTCTGGCGTCTGGCGCCGGCACGTCAGCGCTCAGGCCCTTATTGACCCGTCGTGGTCTTTTCGTTGTGCTTGGCGCGGTGGATGGCCGCGCTCTTGCGCTCCTGCATGCGGTGCAGATGGCGGCGCTCTTGCTGGGTGACGGAGCCATCGGCCTTGGCCTGGGCTTCGGCGTTCTGCACGGCGGCTTGGCCGCGCTCCAGGCGCTGGGTTTCCTGGGCGGTCAAGGCGCCCGAGGCGGCGCCCTGGGCGATGCGGGCCTGCTGGTGGGCCTGGCGCTGATCCACGCGCGGGGTGGCGGGCGTCTGGGCCTGGGCGGTGCTGGCGATCAGGCCCAGCAGGGCCGTGCCGATCAGGGAAAGGCGGAGTTTGCGAGTCATCATCGTGGCGGCAGCGTTCATGGGGTGAAGACCTTGTGTCGATCCGGCCCGAGGGCAGGGGGTGGAGGGGTGGGATCAAGCCGTGGATGTGCGGGCTTGATGCTGTTCACAACGCCGCCTACTCGCGCTGCGGTGACCGTTGGGCGGTAAAGATCCGTGAAGCTCTGTGAGCCACTGTGCCTGTCGGGTTCAGGGCTCAGGCTTCAGGCTTCAGTCATCAGGCCTCACGCCGCAAGCGCTGGGCCGCGCTGTCGCGATGCGGCTGCACCGGTTGCAGTGCACCCGCCCGGGCCAGGCCAAAGGCCGGCATGTTCAGGTAGATGCTCTCGTGCTCGCCGGCGCGCACCGAATAAGTCTCGTGCCAGACGCCGACGGTGCCGTTGTTGCCGACGGCCTTGTTGAAGGCTGCCCAGGCCGGCAGGTGGGCCGATTGGCGGTCTTTCGCGTAGGCCAGCAACTGGTCCATCGAGCGCCAGTACTGCACGCCGATGACGGTGCGGCTGAACCACATTTCGGCGTGCAGCAGGCCGCGCTCGGGCTGGGCGCGCAGCTCCGCCAGCATGCGTGGCATGGCGGCCGCCACTGGCCACCATTTGTGCAGCAGCCAGGGTTTGTTGATGCGCATGCCAATCAGGAAGACGACAAAGTCGCCGTCGATCTGGGCCGTCATTCTTTGAGCGTGGATCATGAGGGAGGGAGTCAGGGAAACATCGACAGGCTTGCAGTGTCGGCGCCGGCTCGGTGTTTCGGAACTGGCTATATTGCGACCCAGATATTCATTTTTGAATTGGAAGCCGCATGGCCCTGGATTGGTCGCATGTGCAGATTTTTCTCGCCCTGGCCGAAGCCGGCTCGCTCAATCGGGCTGCGCCGCAGCTGGGTCTGAGCCAGCCCACCTTGGGCCGGCAGCTGGTGGCGCTGGAAGAGTCGCTGGGGCAGGTTTTGTTCGAGCGCCACAGCCGGGGCTTGAGCCTGACCGAGGCCGGCCAGGCCTTGCTGCCGGCCGCACGGCGCATGCGCGAGGGCGCGCAGGAGCTGGCCCTGGCCTTGGCCGCGCGCGATCAATCGCTGGCCGGTACGGTGCGCCTGACCGCCAGCGACATCGTCAGTACCTATTTCCTGCCGCCGGTCTTGCATGCCCTGCGCCAGCGCTACCCCGAAGTACAGATCGAGCTGGTGGTCAGCAACGAGCAAGAGGATTTGCAGCAGCGCAGCGCCGACATCGCTCTGCGCATGGTGCGCCCCGAGCAGGAAATGCTGGTGGCGCGCAAGCTCAGCGAATGGCCGGTTGGGGTGTTTGCCCATCGCGACTACATCGCCCGCCGCGGCCTGCCGCTGATGAGCAATGTCCTGGAGCACGACTGGTTGGGCTACGACCGCTCGGACCGCATGTTGCGCGGCTTTGCCGCGGCCGGCATGCCGGTGCCGGTGAGCTTCTTCGGCCTGCGCTGCGACAACCAGGTGGTGGTCTGGGAGGCCATGCGCGCGGGCATGGGCCTGGCCGTCAGCGCCGTGGCCCTGGGTGAACGCGACCCGGCGCTCCAGCAAGTGCTGCATGAGCTGCCGATCGAGCCCCTGCACCTGTGGCTGACCGCCCACCGCGAACTGCGTGACACGCCACGCTTGCGAGTGATCTACGACGCCCTGGCCCAGGCCTTTGCACGGCCGTTCTGATCCAGCGGCAGGGCCAATCGGGCGCTGCCCCTGCGCGGCCGCGCCCGCTCCTACAATGGCTCGCATGATCTCGCGCGAACCCACTCTTGCCCGCCTGGTAGCAGCCCGCAGCCAATTGCTGGAGCCTTACGGCCTCAGCGAACATGTTCTGACCAAGGCCTTGCGCCTGATCACCGAACACCGGGTTGACGATGCCGACCTGTATTTCCAGACCACCCGAGCCGAGGGCTGGAGCCTGGAGGAGGGCATCGTCAAGAGCGGTTCCTTCAGCATTGACCAGGGCGTGGGTGTGCGCGCCGTGGCCGGCGAGAAGACGGCGTTTGCCTACTCCGACGATATTTCCGAAGCGGCCCTGATGGACGCCGCCCTGACCGTGCGCAGCATCGCCGCCGCCGGCCAGAGCCGCCGCGTCAAGGTGCCCAGCGTTGGCACGGTGGCGCCCAGCCGTGCGCTTTACGGCGCGGCCGATCCGATCGCCAGCCTGGACAGCACCGAGAAAGTCGCCCTGCTGGAGCGCGCCGAGCGCATGGCCCGTGCCAAGGACCCGCGTGTGGCCCAGGTCATGGCCGGCCTGGCCGCCGAACATGATGTGGTGCTGGTGGCGCGCGCCGACGGCACCCTGGCCGCCGATGTGCGGCCCCTGGTGCGCATGTCGGTGACCGTGATTGCTGAGAGCAACGGCCGCCGCGAGGTGGGCAGCGGAGGCGGCGGCGGCCGTTTCGGCCTGGCCTATTTCACCGACGAGATGATTGCCAGCTATGTCGATCAGGCGGTCAATGCGGCCCTGACCAACCTCGACTCGCGCCCGGCCCCGGCCGGTGAGATGACCGTGGTCTTGGGCCCTGGCTGGCCCGGCGTGCTGCTGCACGAGGCCATCGGCCACGGCCTGGAAGGCGACTTCAACCGCAAGGGCTCCAGCGCCTTCGCCGGCCGCATCGGCCAGCGCGTGGCTGCCAAGGGCGTGACGGTGCTGGACGACGGCACCATCCCCGACCGCCGCGGTTCGCTCAATGTCGACGACGAGGGCTGCGCCTCGCAGCGCAATGTGCTGATTGAGGACGGCATCCTCAAGGGCTACATCCAGGACGCGATGAACGCCCGCCTGATGAAGGTGGCTCCGACCGGCAATGGCCGTCGCGAGAGCTATGCCCACCTGCCCATGCCGCGCATGACCAACACCTACATGCTCGGTGGCGACAAGGACCCCAAGGAAATCATCGCCAGCATCAAGAAGGGCCTGTACGCCACCAACTTCGGCGGTGGTCAGGTGGATATCACATCGGGCAAGTTTGTCTTCTCGGCCAGCGAAGCCTTCTGGGTGGAAAACGGCCAGATCCAGTACCCGGTCAAGGGCGCGACCATCATTGGTAACGGCCCGGATGCACTGACCCGCGTCACCATGATCGGCAATGACATGCAGCTGGACACGGGCGTGGGCGTCTGCGGCAAGGAAGGCCAGAGCGTGCCCGTGGGTGTCGGTCAGCCGACCCTGCGCATCGATGGCCTGACCGTGGGCGGCACCGCCTGAGACCTGTTGTGCCAAGACCTCAGTGCCCCGTTCGGCGCTGAGCGTTTGTCAAAAACTGCGTGCTACATTCCAGCTCATGCACTCGCCGAAGACCTATTTCTTTAGCTTTTTTTGGTTCTCTGACCGCACCGGCGGCCGAGAGGTGAGCGCGTAAGCCAAGCAAGACAAGCAAGCACAGCGCACAAATCTCAAGAAACCGCCGGGTCCACCACCCGGCGGTTTTTTTTCGTCTCTTGAGCCGCGCTGCATCGAACACAGACCACGGAAAGTGAGAGTCACGCCCATGAATGCCAAGTCCGCCAAACCGGAGATTCAGGCTGAACGCTGGTACTCGCAAGAGGACAAGACCAGCGCGACCGATGACGAGCGCATCGTCGACATCACGCCGCTGCCGCCGCCGGAGCA
>Ga0187843_10002971_pt1 | contig 10057 bp, 9 predicted proteins | sample SpaLakP09_SKY_43_FD_134516 | JGI IMG/M metagenome (GOLD analysis project Ga0187843, IMG submission 134516) | Oligotrophic lake water microbial communities from Sparkling Lake, Wisconsin, USA - SP09_SKY_43 | ecosystem: Environmental > Aquatic > Freshwater > Lake | place: USA: Sparkling Lake...
ATGTCGAGACCGGCGACACGCCGCACGCCGTGGCGGTGGACGCCGTGATCAAGGCGCTGCGCGACCGCCAGGACCAGGAGTCCTTCCAGCCATGATCAAGACCGTTTCCGTAGGGCTGGGCGACCGCGCCTATGACGTGGTGATCGGCACGGGGCTGATCGACCGGGCGGGCGAGGCCGTCGCGCCCCTGCTCAAGCGAAAGCGCACGGTGATCGTCACGGACAGCATTGTCGGCGAACATCACGGCGAGCGACTCTCGGCAGCCTTGGAAAAGGCCGGGATCGCGGTGGACGTCATCGTGCTGCCGCCGGGCGAAGAGACCAAGAGCTTTGCCGGCCTGGCCGACCTGTCCGATCAGCTGCTGGCCCTGGGGCTGGAGCGCGGCGACGTGATCATCGCCTTCGGCGGCGGGGTGATCGGCGACCTGACCGGCTTTGCCGCCGCCATCTACAAGCGCGGCATGGAGTTCATCCAGATCCCCACCACCCTGCTGGCCCAGGTCGACAGTTCGGTGGGCGGCAAGACGGCCATCGACACCCCGCGCGGCAAAAATCTGATCGGTGCCTTCCACCAGCCGCGCCTGGTTCTGGCCGATCTGGACATCCTGGCCACCCTGCCCGGCCGCGAAATGGCCTGTGGCTATGCCGAGGTGGTCAAGTACGGACTGCTGGGCGACTTCGCCTTCTTCGAATGGCTGGAGGCCAACGTCAGCGACGTGCTGGAACGCGACACCGCCGCCCTGGTCCGCGCCGTGGGCCGCAGCGTCGAGATGAAGGCGCAAATCGTCGCCGAGGACGAGAAGGAAGCCGGCCGCCGGGCCCTGCTCAATCTGGGCCACACCTTCGGCCACGCCATCGAGGCCGAGATGGGCTTTGGCGACGCCCTGAAACACGGCGAAGCCGTCGGGGTGGGCATGGCCCAGGCCTTCCGGTTCTCGGCCAGGCAGGGGCTGTGCTCGGCCCAGGACGCCGTCCGCGCCGAAGCCGCCATCAAGGCCGCCGGCCTGCCCACCCAAATGAGCGATGTGCGGCCAGAGCCCTTCAGCGCCGACGCCCTGATCGCCCATTGCGGCCAGGACAAGAAGGCCGAAGGCGGAACCCTGACCTTCGTCCTGGTCCGCGCCATCGGCGAGGCCTTCGTGGCCAGGGACGTCGACCGCGCCGCGCTGCGGGCCTTCCTGATCGAGGACGGCGCCGCCGGCTGACACCCGAACGGCGCGGACTCAGGTTGCCAGCTCCAGAAAGTTATCCACAGGGCGTCGGGTTTTGGGCGGAGACCCAAAGCGCGCTTTCGACCCCAGTCAGAACGAAGCCGGCCGCCGTTGTCGCGGAGACTGCGGCTGGAATGCCCCTTGGCGAGTCCGCCGCCAGTCCGGGCTGTCAGCCCACCATTCGCTTCAGCGCGCTGTCATGTTTGTCGATGAGCTGATGCTTCAAAGCGCCGAGCACATGGGCCCCGAGCACGATGTAGATCAGGTAGGGCAGCAGATATTTGTGGAACAAACCCCAGAAGACATAGCTCTGGCTTTTGGGAAGGAATGACGGAAGCTCCCAGGCGAACAGGTAGGTTCCGTAGCCATGAAGGCTGGTCATCACGTAGCCCGTGACGGGGACTGCAAGCATCAAGAGGTAGAGCGCGGCATGCACGCGATGGGCCCATCTCCGCTCGACAGGCTTGAGTGTGGGATCCAGCTCCGGCCGCTTTGACTGCAGGTTCCACAACAACCGAGCCGCCAGCAACACCAGGACAAGGGTCCCAATGGTTTTGTGCACGACGAAATAGTGGCTGATGAACCAAGCGCTGGGTGGAATCATCGACCCGAAGATGCCCATGGGGATCAGGGCTATGAACAGGATCGCCGTGATCCAGTGCAAGGCGCGTGAGACGCGTCCGTAGCGTTCAGGTTCATTCTTCAGACCCAGTGTCAGCGTCGCCGTGTTCCTGAACTGACGCAGCGCAACCAGGAGCAGGATGACCCCGGCGGTCAGCGCAACACCCGCCTGCATCCAGAGAATGGCGGGTTTCGCCGAATCCATCGGCGTCTGATTGGGCTTCGGGTGCTCGACGATGCCGGTGCCAAGGGCCAGGGCGAACCAGAGGATAACTGCAAAGCACGCGAGCGCGGCGAGCGCGGTTCCCAGGGCGCGGATCTTTGCGGCGCGAGCGTTCATCGCCCAGGCGATCAGAACCGCTGCGGCGATGATGGCCAAGGCAATCCAGCCGGCGCCCGCAAGAGGCATCCGGCCGCTCGTATCAGCCGCCATGGCGGCTGACGCCGAGCCGATAGTCGCCGACATCAGCCCCGCAAACAGTAACTTGTGAGACGGCCTGGATGGCCGATCATTCGCGTGCAAACTCATGGGAAGTTCCTGTGAAATTCTGTCGACGACGGTCGGTTAAGTGGCGCTATTCGGGGTTCGGGATCAGCAGGACCTTGCCCGCCCGCCCGCCTTCAGCGGCGCGGGCGACGGCGGCGCCGATGTCATCCAGAGAGAACCGGGAATCGATCTTGGCCTTGAGCGCCCCACTGGCGACAGCCTGAATGACCTGCCCGTAGGCCGCCTGCTTTTCCGGCCCGCTTGCGGTTTGGAACCAGCGGGAAAGCCAGAACCCGCGGACCCGAACATCGTTGAAGATGATGGCGACAGAGTTCAGCTGGGGTGGCTGCAGGCTCAGCGAACCGTAGGCGACAATCGTGCCGCCGGTCTTCAGGCACTCGACCATCCGCGAAAAGGTCTCGCCGCCAACCGCGTCGATCGCCAGTGAGATGACACCGCCGCCCGTGGCCTGGGCGATCCGTGAGGCAAGGTCGGGGCCATCCTTGAGAACGACGTCGGCGCCGAGGGCCATCAACTCCGGAGCCAGGGCCTCGCGACGAACCAGATTGACGGTCTTCAAGCCTCTTTGTCGGGCAAGCTGGACGATGTACTCGCCCACCGCCGAGTTCGCGGCGCTCTGCAGCACCCAGTCGCCCGGCTTGAGATCAACGAACTGGCTCAGGATCAGATGGGCCGTCAGCGGATTGACGGTCAGCATCGACATCTGTTCGACGTCGCCGACATCAGGCAGCGGCACGAAGGCGGCCGCCGGAGCGACGATCTCTTCCCGCCAGGTTGAACCGCCGGCAAGCATGACCCGCTGACCGACCTTGAGACCGGTAACGTCGGACGCGATCTCAGCGACCCGGCCGATGCCCTCGGCGCCGGGGATCGCCGGCAATGTCGGCGGCGTGCCGTACTGCCCCGCGATCTGCAGAAGGTTGGAGGGGTGAATCGGCGTCGCCAGCACCTTTACGCGCGCCTCGCCGGCAGTCAGCGGACGCGACGGCGCGTCCATGACCTTCAGAACCAGGGATGGGTTTCCGATTTCATCATGTTGAACGTATTTCACGGCGGGTCTCTCCGAAGGGCGGACTAATGTCCTCATGCTTATAATCCGTTGCAAGATCCGGAAAAATGGCGGCAACTGCGCTATACAATTGTCGGTTCGACATTAATCAGGACGCTGATCTTGGATAGACTTCGAGCCCTGAGCTACTTTGTGGAAGCCGCAGAGGCGGCCAGTTTTTCACGCGCTGCCGACCTGCTGGGTGTCCCAGCCTCTTCGGTGTCCCGGCGCATTCTCGATCTCGAGAGCGAATTGGGAGTCGCCCTGTTCCACCGCTCCACTCGTGTCGTGAGGTTGACGGAACTCGGCGCGCTCTATCTTGAGCAGGTCAAACCGGCCATCGCCGCACTGGTTCTCGCTGACGAATTGGTAGGGCAGCAGTCCAAGACGCCATCCGGAATCCTGAAGATCACGGCAGCACCGGACTATGGCCGGGCCCGATTGCTGCCGGCGCTGGCCAAGCTGCGACAGCTTTACCCGGACATCGTCTGCGACGTTCAGTTGACAGACGAAGTCTACAATCTCGCCCAGAATGATGTCGATATCGCCATCCGGGTTACGGCCAACCCGCCGGACCGCGCGGTGGCGCGACGATTGGCGGACGGCCGGTTCATCCTGGTCGCCGCCCCGGCCTATTTGCAGAAGAACGGTCGCCCGAAGCTGCTGGTCGATCTGCAATCCCACAAGGCCCTGCTCTACCGCCGGCCGCAGGGCGTTCTCTACTGGCAGGCCCGGTCCGGCGAGACGTGGCAGGAGATCCGCCTGTCACCGGCCTACATCAGTAACCAGGGCGATGCGCTTCTGGACCAGGCGATCGCTGGACACGGCCTTGCGCTCATCCCGCGCTGGGGCCTTTCCGACTATCTAGCCGACGGTAGTCTGGTGCATGTCGTTCTGGAGGACGCGGATGTTTCCGCCTCTCGCAATGAAAACCCCGGCGTCTATCTGCTTTATCACCGGCCAAAATACAGCCTCAAGAAGATCAGGGCTGCGGTGGACTTCCTGACCTCAGAACTTTCCGAAGCGTGGCATTAGGTCCGGCGGCGAACTCTTTCCAGTTTGTTGCAATTCGCCGTCCGAGGTTTGGCCTTGGCTCAAGGCCTAAGCGACTCCGCTCGGGCGGGTTGATGCGGTTCGCGTTTTCATCTCTACAGTTGGATCGTTTTCTACCAAGGCTGCGTAAAAGCCAGCCCCCGCGACTCTCGACGCAACGCTATACCCCGCACCGCACCATCAGGCCTCGCCCGCCGCAGTGTTCACACAGGTTGGATCCACGGCAGACAGGACTGAACGGGAAGACCTCGACCGAGGCCTCTCAATTGCCAATCGCGGGCAACCAACCATCTGAGGCCAGAAGGATGCCGGCGGCCCGGACCATGTTCCAAAGGGTGTAGGCCAGAACCAGGAGAAGTGCGCCGATGACGACCCGTCGGTTTCTGGCGAAGGCCGCCACCGAAGTACAAATGGCAAAGACCACCACACCGACGATAATCCGGGGTGTCCACACCGCAGCCCACGCTGGGTCAGACAGGGCCAGGGCTCCGAGCAACAGCCAGACCATGGCGTTGGCCGCCAGTACGCACCCGAAAACCAGCCCCCGGTGCGCCCAGAAATGATCGTCCAGATCGATCCGCGTCCCAACGCCCTCGGCGCTGACCCGTGGAAAGGTCACGCTCGCGGCGATGTAAAATGTCGATGCAATGACAAGGCCCAGCAGCAGCAGGACCGGATTGAACGGCGCGCCCCGAAAGAACACCCACGCCTGGTTCCAGAAGGTCACCAGATCTACAGCGACGAAGAGCGCGAGCAGCGGCGTCAGCCAGCCGAAGCGCACCCGCTGCCGCTCATGCAGGACACGCGAAAAGCCGCCCACCAGTTCGGCGACCGAAAGGCCGAGAAGCAGCCCGTAGAAGCTGAAAAAGAACTCGAACGCGCTCAACCAGGCCTCCCGAACGGCAAGCCGGCACCGTATTTGGGCGCGCTCAAGCTGTCGCCTGCAAACCGACCGGCGTCGGCTCCCGAAGCCCCGCCCCTACCCCCGCGGTCGCGCCGGCGGGCCTATCGCGGCGGATCTGCCAGTTCTTTGGCCAGGCTCTCCAGCGACTTGTTGATCTTCTCCACCTCGTCCGGCGTCGGGATCCGCCGGCCCGCCACCACGCCTTCGAAGCGGATGCGTTCGCCGCCGGGGGCCGAGGCGTCGGGGATGGCCACGAGGCGGGCCTGGGGCGCGAGGGCGGCGGCGCTGACGCCGGCGGCCTCGGCGCGAGCCAGGGCTGCGGGGCTGAGCGCGGCGCCGGCGGCCAGCACCTCGGGCGGGGCGGCTTCCAGGGTGCGGGCGTCGGCGGCCAGCAGGATATCGGCGGTCACGTCCTCGCCGCCGCGGTACTTGCCCTTGAACGCCGACAGCGTGCCCGACGGGCCGGTCCAGCGATAGAAGATGTGCTGGCCCACCTGCCGCAGCTTGACCAGGGTGGGTGCCCAGTAGGGCGAGACATAGCTGGCGTGATAGTGGGTGGCGACGCCCACATCCTTCATGACAAAGCCGTTCAGGGCCCGGCGGGCCACGGCCTGGGCGCTGGTCCACAGCACCGGATTGGGCTCGCGCGCCAGGGCGCCGTCGCAGGTGAAGCTGAACTGGCAGCCGGTCGAGCGCGCCGCGCCCTCATAGATCACGCCGCAGATCGACTTGGGATAGCCCGCATGGCGCAGGCGGTTCAGCACCGTCTGGGCCACGGCCTCCTGCCCGGCCTGGGGTTCGAACGCGGCCTCGTAATAGATCGCCTCGGTCAGGCAGCGCAGGGCCTTGACGCTGTCGCTGGCCGAGGCCCTGAGCACGAAGGGCTGGGCCGGCTCGATCGGCAGGGGGGCCGGACCGCGCAGCGCATTGATCAGCCGGGCGGTGTCGAAATCGGCGGTCGCATCGCCAAACCTCGGGATATCGGCGAGGTCCAGCCGCTCCCAGCCGGGCACCCGCCCCCAATAGTCGACATGGGGCCGAGGATCGTGCCGGCGGGCCAAGGCCAGCATGGCTACGTCCATGTCGGCCGCGTAGTGGGCCAGATGGGCGTCGGAGAAACCCCGCGTCAGGGTGGCCACCCCCTCCACCCGGCCCGATCCGCGCGGCAGATAGAAAGTGGCGCAGGCGGACAGGCCGCCGAGGACCATCAGTCCCACGGCGGCCACCACAAGGCCCAGGGGCGCGGGCGCGCTCATGGAGCGAGCCGCTGGCGTTACTTGCCGCCCAAGGTGGCCCGGATCATCCAGGCGTGTTTTTCGTGGGCTTGCAGGCGCTGGGTCAGCAGGTCGGCCGTGGCCTCGTCGCCCGCCTCGTCGGCGGCCGGGAAGGCGGCGCGCAGGGTGGCGATGACCGTCTCGTTGTCGGTCTTCAGCTCCGTGAACATCCCTTCCCAGTCCTGTTCGGGGTCGCCATCCTTGATGCTGGAAAGATTTCCGAAGGCGGCATAGCCCTGCGGGGCCAACTCACCCAGAGCGCGAATGCGCTCGGCGATGGCGTCCAGCGCGGTCCACTCCTCGGTGTACTGGCCTTCCAGCAACACGTGCAGGGACTGGAAGTTGGGGCCCCGGACGTTCCAGTGATAACCATGCGTCTTGAGGTAGAGCGCATAGCTGTCGGCCAGCACCTTGTTCAGGGCGGTGGCGATATCCCCGCGCTGCCTGGCGGTCAGTCCGGTGTTCGGGGTGGCAGCCATATTGATCTCCCGTGTTGGTGTTCTAGGTAAGCTCGTCCATGGTCTTGGCAAGCCCTGTTTGGCCGGAGAGCGACAATGGCGCCTCGAGACGCCCTACCGCGCAGCGCTGAAGAGCCAGACCGGATTCACGGGTTGATAAGCGCCTGGCTGATCCCCCCGGTTCCACCGCCCGCCTGGCGATGCGCCCTGGCGGCGCTCATCGGCGTGGCCGCCGCCATCCTGATGCGTGTCACCCTGCTGGGCCTGAGCGGCGGGGTTGGCGCGACCCAGCCCTTCTTCCCGGCCATGGTGCTGGTCACGCTGTATGCCGGCTGGCGCTGGGGGCTGGTTCCCATCGCCAGCGGCGCGGTGTTTGGCTGGTGGCTGTGGGGCGGCCGCTATGGCCAGGGACTGTCGGACGACGAGATCGCTACCCTGGTGATCTTCCTGACCTCGGCCGGAGTCACCACCCTGGTGGCCGAAGGGCTGCGCGGCGCGGTCCAGGGCCTGGCCAGGGCCCGAATCGAGCAGCAGGACGCCGAGATGCGCCTGCAGGTCACCCAGACGGCGGCCGGGGTCGGTCCGTGGGACTGGGACATCGCCACCGACACCCTGCATCTGTCGCCCGCCGCACGGCTGAACCTGGGCCTTTCGCCCGATGATCCGATCGACTGGAAGGCCCTGGGCGACCATGTCCATCCCGAGGACCGCGACATGGTGCGCAAGCGTATCCAGGCCGCCGTGCGCGAGGGCAGTGCCTATGAGGTGGAATATCGCCTGGCCGACCTGAGCCAGGGCGAGCGCTGGATCCACGGGCGCGGCCAGGTGCAGCGTAATGCGGCCGGCCGCGCGGTGCGGATGCTGGGACTGAACTTCGATGTCACCAGCCGCCGCCGCGACGAGGAGCGCCTGCGCGAGAGCGAGGTCCGCTTCCGCAGCCTGGCCGACAGCGCCCCGGCCCTGATGTGGGTGTCGGAGATCAACGGCCGGCGGGCCTTCGTCAACCAGGCCTATGTCGACTTCGCCGGCGTCGATTACGACGAGGCCCTGGCCCTGGACTGGCGCACCCGGCTGGACCCGAGCGACCTGCCGGGTATCCTCAAGGGCCAGATCTCAGGCGAGGGTTCGCGCCGGCCCTTCACGCTGGAGGGCCGCTACAGGCGGGCCGACGGCGAGATGCGCTGGCTCAAGTCATTCTCCCAGCCACGCCTGGCACCCGGCGGCGAGTTCGATGGCTTCATCGGCATCGCCTTCGACATCACCGAGGCCAAGCAGGCCGAGGCCGACCTGGCGGGCGTCAACGAACTGCTGGCCGAGCGGGTGCAGGCCGCCATGGCCGAGCGTGACGAGGCCCAGGCCGCCCTCTTCCAGTCGCAGAAGCTGGAGGCCATAGGCCAGCTGACCGGCGGGGTGGCTCACGATTTCAATAACCTTCTGACGGTGATCATCGGCGCGCTGGACGTGGTGGACCGCCATCCGGACGACGAGCGGCGGCGCCATCGGATGCTGGCCGCTGCCCTGGCCGCCGCCCGGCGTGGCGAGAAGCTGACCCAGCACCTGCTGGCCTTCGCCCGTCGCCAGCCCCTGCGGCCGGAGGTGCGTCGCATCGACCGGATGATCGCCGAGAGCGAGGGCCTGCTACGCCGGGCCCTGGGCGACGCCTATGGCTTCAACCTGCGGCTGGGCGGCGGGGTGCGCTGCGCCCTGGTCGATGCGGGCCAGTTCGAGGCGGCCCTGCTCAACCTGGTGGTCAATGCCCGCGACGCCACCCCGGCCGGCGGCGAGGTGACCATCGAGACCCGCCCCATCACGCTGGACAAGGCCCTGGGGGAACTGCCGGCGGGCCCGTATCTGCGCATCGCCGTCACCGACACCGGCTCGGGCATGGACGCCGAGACCGTGGCCCGTGCGGTCGAGCCGTTCTTCACCACCAAACCGCCCGGCGAGGGCACCGGTCTTGGCCTGTCGCAGGTCTATGGCTTTACCCGCCAGAGCGGCGGCACGGTGGATATCGAGAGCCGCCCGGGCCAGGGCGCGTCGATCATCATGCTGCTGCCCATCGCCGAGACTCCCGCCGACGGCGAAACCGGGCCGCGCCCTGATCACATCGCCGGCCAGATCCCCGCCCGGGTGCTGCTGGTCGAGGACGACCCCCAGGTGGCCGAACTGGTCGGCGCCATGTTGCATGACCTGGGCCACTCGGTGGTGCGGGCCGGCGGCGTGGCCGAGGCGCTGGAGCGGCTGGACCAGGACGCCGCCATCCAGCTGGTGCTCAGCGACGTGATCATGCCCGGCGGCCGCAGCGGCGTGGACCTGGCCGAGCACCTGGCCAAGACCCGCCCCGACCTGCCCGTGGTGCTGTGCTCGGGCTATACCGGCGGCGACCAGGCCCGCGCCAGCGCCGGCCCCTGGCCCTTCCTGAGCAAGCCCTTCTCGCTGGACAGCCTGGCCAGGGCCCTTGCCGACGCGCGGGCGGCTTAGGGCCGGGTGGACCTACACCGCCTAATCACGGCCAGTGATATTTCCTACCAAATGTGATATTTGTGATTGCATAATGTGATATTCTAGCGATATTGCGATCATGAAGCAGATCGCTTTCACCGCTGCTGCGGCCAGGCAGCTGGACGCCCTGCCTGCCCAGCCGCGCACGGCGATCTTTGAAGCGCTCTGCGATCTGGCCCTCACCGGCCAGGGCGATGTGAAGGCCCTGCACGGGCGGGACGGCTACCGGCTTCGCGTGGGCCAGTATCGCGTGCTGTTCGATGCAGACGCCGTCACCATCCTGGCGATCCAGATCGGCCGTCGCCAGACCACAACCTATTGAGGACGCCATGATCCAGTTCATCAAGACCCCGGAGGGCGGCGAGTTGGTTGTCCTGCCGCGCGCCGAATATGACGCCCTGGTCGCCGCCGCCCAGGAAGCGCAAGAAGATGCAGCCGACGTGGCGGCCTATGACTCCGCAAAGGCGGATTTTGAGGGC
>Ga0187843_10002972_pt1 | contig 10055 bp, 8 predicted proteins | sample SpaLakP09_SKY_43_FD_134516 | JGI IMG/M metagenome (GOLD analysis project Ga0187843, IMG submission 134516) | Oligotrophic lake water microbial communities from Sparkling Lake, Wisconsin, USA - SP09_SKY_43 | ecosystem: Environmental > Aquatic > Freshwater > Lake | place: USA: Sparkling Lake...
CTCAAAACACTGTGCCATTTGTATCGCGTCTTGCGGCAGAAACCGTGCCAAATGCCGAAAATATTACAATGTCCACGACGCAATCTACGCTGAAATTCATTGGCGTGGGAGATCTTCAGCTTTCTACCATCACGGACCTTCGGACGGTTTTCTTCTCCATCAGTTCTTTTAGTGCGACGGGGTATGCGGATCTTTCTGCGGTCGCACGTGCTTGGCCTGGCTATTCCTATAGCACTCTATCCACCAATGCCGGCTATGCGAGTTTTATAAGCAGCATTCCATTCTCCACCTTTTACAATATTGACGAATACAATGGATATGGGTGGGATTGGAGCCCGAATACCGGCAAGAATCTGCCAATGTCTACCATAGAGCCGTATCCCAACTTTTATTCCACTGGCGATGTATATTTCAGCACAGTGAGCTTTACGGTCGCCCCGTTTCTTCGTTACATTCATCCGAATTCTACCACGCGCATGTTTTTGGAGGTGAATCCGAATTATTTGTTTCAGCGCATGTATCTTGGCACGAGCACACCCTATAATCTCGTGAAGGAGTTTTCAACCTTTGTGCAGTATCAGTCCCCTAGAGGTGTCCAAATTCTGGAAAAGGCATCCCAGGGTGCGTATATGCTTTCGCAGAATTCAAATGCATACAGTTCCAATTATTTCAACTCGCAAATAAAGCTTGAACTAGACCCGGCTGTCCTATCGAGCAATGCCCTTATGGATGGCGCATATGGTGCGTATTATACATTGTATCATAGGATTCCAGGGGCTATGGCGAATTTAGTGCCCGATGACTATTGCGCCTACTTTATCGGCCCGAGGAGTGGTTTCAGTAATGGATATTTAGTGACTATGGATAATTATACACCTATGAGTAATGCGGTATTTCTTCATGTCTATAACCAAGATGGAAATGCTCCTCCCATGACTGGCCCTTAAATACATTTATTATCTGATACATTTATATACAATGGCAGTAGAGCGTGGATTGGTTATGGTTTTTCACGCAGTTATTATCGGGTTTCTCTTATATTTGTTTATGGTATACGGTTTAGGGCAGCGTTCCGTGGTTGCAGAAGACAGGAGCATTGTAGTATCGGCAGTCGTGTTAATTTATATGGTTCTTTTTGGTCATGGATATCCTGGAAGAGTCAACAGGCATTTTGTTTAAATTCATTTCTTTCGTAGTAGGTAGAATGGATACGTTCACCAAGTTGTTCTGGCTTTGTTCATTGGTTTTTATCGGGTTGTCGGCCTATTTACTCTGCTGTACCAAGAAGAGTAATATATTTTATCTTCAGATTGCCGCTGGATGTGGTATGTTTATAACGAGTAAGATTGGGCGCAGGTTTTTAGGGTTGGAGTAACTTTGCGGTGAAACCCTCTCGTTTGGCCATCTCGGCCGCCCATGGTTCCAGCTTTCCCTGCACAATTGCTGTGGGACGATAGGGCCATGGCGACAAATACACGGCATTGGACCATGACCCGGCCCGTCTCCAGCCTACATGTAATCCCTTTGATACTTCTCGAAAGAATCGCTGACCTTCAGTATTCTCTGCGAAGTTTGCCCGAATTTCCATATGTAGGCGTGTCTGGGGCGGCGTTGTAGCTCGTGGCCACTCAATCTCTAATTTGTTACAGAGTGCTGTATACCAATGACAGCAATCCGCTGTTTTCCAAAGTGTAGCTTGAAATGTGAAGGAATACGTATCGGATTCTAGAATGTGCGCCCACTGGGGTGCGTTTTCAAGTGCCAAACCACCCGGACCCGGGCATGGCATCAGCCTCACACTCGTCGCATGTTTTAGAAGCGAAAGGCCTGTCTCTAGGGCGGTAGAATCGGGCGTGCGATCCAGTAGAAAGTCTTCCTGGACTGGTAGCACATATTCATATCGGCGTTTGAGAACTTCCAATGCGGCACGACGAGAATCTAAGAATCCCGCGTCGGCCTTGGCTAGAGGAATTAGCTCTACACCCATGGCGGCGACTTCTTTACAGGTGGGATGATTCGGTTCCTCGGTTGCCAAGAAAAGGGGCATTTTCAGCCCAGGCGCGTAACGTTTTAGAAGAGTAAAATGGAGTGGTAAAAGATAATAATATTTGGGTGTTGAATTGACTAAATAAGCACAGCGTTCCATCTAAATACTGCTATTTCAGGACGTTTATATGGCCTAAGGTATAGGGCCCTAATTCTTTGTAGAGATGTTGGCGAGAAATCCCAAAACGGGAAAAGATTTACGTATTATAAATCTGGACACGTCCGTGTGGCGTGATCAGAAAACCCTTGTGTGGTTTGACGCGGTGCCGAGTGAAACAGCTCGTTGGAATCGGTGGGATCTGGGAGTCACGGATACGACTGTAGCAGATGCGCTGTGTAAATCGGGGCTCGTTCCAGATATTGTTGTATGTCTAAATAATACAGAGGTAGTAAAAGAGTGGTTGGAATCGGGAAAGGGGTCCAATGCGCGCATTGTTATACTTACGCGAGCTCTTGTGACTCTTATGGGAATGGACAAGCTTTTAGAATTACAAATGACGAACATTTTGTGTCTAGATGAAATACATGACTTGTATCCTTTTATAGGGGCCGCATGGGATGGCACGAAGGAGGATGCAAAGGCGCTCGTTGCCTTGTCCGTTCATGTTGGTAGAACATTTCCCGTTGTAGCTTCGGAGGAGCGGACACACTTTTGCGCGGATAGGGGGCTTTTATTACATTCCACGGTAGAGAAGCCGCAGGAGCTGTGGCTAGTTACACAATACTACGAGCCTGTAAAGAATAAGAGAAAACAGGAGATTGACGCGTGTTTGAAGAAAAACACCGAATGTTCCGTTGTGGATCGTATCGTTTTATTGAATGAGAAAGCTATGGGACAGCCTTTGGATGGGAAAATACGGGAGCAAGTGATTGGGAAGCGTCTCACGTATGCCGACGTCATTCGTTGGATCTATGAAGAGGCACCTGAAGATGTTCTTATTGCTTTTGCGAACGCGGACATTTTTTTGGACGACAAGAGTTGGCGAATGCTATGGTCGACGGATATGACGACAAAGCCGAAATTCCTCGCTCTTCTTCGATGGGATGTGGCGGGAATTACTTCTGCGGATATAGAAGCTGCGAAATTGTTTGGACCTCGCGCTGATTCGCAGGATACGTGGGTTGTTTCTGCAAAAGTAGTAAAGTCGTTGAAATGGGATTGGAGCGCGCTCAACTTTCCTTTTGGTCAAGGTGGATGTGATAATGCGATTACGTTGGAAATGTTCAAACAGCGCTTTCTGGTGGCGAACCCTGCGCTCACTCTGCGCACATATCACTATCACGCGAGCGATGTGCGCACCTATGATCCTCGGAATATTGTGGATAAGCCGAGCTATCTATATATTCAGCCAACGGGTCTCCATGATATGCGTCCCATTATGGACTGGGGAAAGCCGACTGAAGAATGGAAACGGTCACCCTTTCCGAGACCCATAAAGGGCCCTCTAAGTGTGGCGCAGGCCAGGACATATTGTTCCATGGTGAAGAGATCTACTGAAGATAAACTTGTCTTGGAAGCTGCGGAGTTGAATATGTGTACCCCACCCCCTATACCCATCTACGAGATGAAGGATGTCTTTGAGACACGCGAAGGTCTGGTATACACATATGACTCTATTTTAGTGGGAAAGACGAAATCCTCTATACAAGCATGGTCCGACTCGCAATTAAGTTCTATGACCGCATCTTTGTCGGTAGATGAGGCGCTTATTGCCCCGCTGCCGAACGATGTTGCCACAGACGCAGGGAAATTTATTCTCGCATACATGTCCAAGATTTTTCTGATGCGTGAGAGAATGCCTGGAGGAGAATTCTGGTGTGCTAAGAATCGCGCGTGTATGGAGGCAATTAAAATGTTTAGATGGCCCAATAAGGAAATTCCTGTGCTATCGCGAGACGAGAATCAACAGATTTGGTGTAAAAAGGCTCTCGTATGGCCCTATGAAGATAAGTTGCCTGATCTTGTCTCGAAGGAGGAGATTGAGGCTCTGAGGAAGAATTTGGGGCTTGGTGGGTGGCAGGCGGCGGTAGCGTCTAAAAGGCTTGTTCTACTTGTGGATGATACATGGATTAGGGAGGAGCTGGATGAGTATTTTGAGGAAAAGTTGAGTGAGTTTGGTATTTCTACAAGGGTGTTGTGGCCTGGTAGAACGTCTCTTGATATTTGTTTAGAAGCCCTTCAAGGGGCGTGGGGTGTGGTAATGTCTTCTCGCGCCATGGCGTCTTGGATGTGGGTTCTCCCTCTGGGGGCCCATGTCTGGGAAATACAATCAGAGATGGAGCCGAATGCGTCGCTCTTACATATTTGTGCCGCGGCAGGTCTCCAATATCGCCTACAGATTGTTGCAAAGGGTGTCCCGCATAAGAATGAAAAAGAGACAGTTCTTTCGAAATTGGCGGATGATATGCGACAGGCGGTGGCACCTGTCTTAGAGAAAAAGGATCAGATTCTAATTCTTCCTGCAAGGCGCCAGGGCTTTTATGATCACGCGGGGGATTCTTTTCGAGAAATGGCAAAGCTATGGGGGGAGCGCGGATATGTGACAGTCGTAGAGAAGTATGTAGAACAAGTATGGCTTGGAGGAGTGGGTGAAACTCTGTTATACGATCGCCCTACATTGGAATGGTTGAATCGCAGCTCAGATCCGCCTTATAAGATCGCCCTATTTGGAAATCCTGCTCCACCCAGCGGTGGGAGAGCCTGGAGTTTCTGGCCGCGTAGGCCGGCTCTCGTGGAAGAAATCGTATCGCGCGGCCTCCCTACAAGATCCTATGAGGTGCGCGACAAGAATCTGGTATTTTATGGACGCTCTGAGAATGCGATACAGCATAAGAGGCGCACAGAGTGTAATTGGGAAGAGGCGTGCGATGATTTTTATCACAATACGACGAACGCAGATACTTATTTATATACGCACGAAGAATATCTGGAACGTTTAACATTCGCAAAATATGGTCTCTGTCTCGCGGGATATGGCACAAAATGCCACCGAGAGATTGAGTGTATGGCCATGGGATGTGTCCCCGTGGTAGCACCTGAAGTAGATATGAGCTCCTATGCCGATCCGCCCGTGGAAGGGCTTCATTATTTCCGCGTGAAGACGCCAGAGGAAGCTAAATTGGTTATACAAGTTACAGCAGAGCGGTGGACTGTCATGTCAGCGGCCTGTAGAGATTGGTGGGCACGCAACGCATCTGTAGAAGGGATGTGGTCCTTGACATCGCGCCTAGTCTAATATCTCCAGCGGGTGGATTTGATGGGGGCAGGAATTGGTTTAAGAGGGGCTAAAGGTTCTGGCTTTTTCCATACGATACGATTCATATGAGCCGGTATAGGTCGGATAGGAAGTGGTGGATTACGGTATTGCCCGATAGAAATCCAGCTCATTTCTGTATTTATAAGTAAGAAAATTCTTAAACCCCGGTAGAAATGTCGAACCGCGACTTTAGCCATGTAACTCGTGTCCAGCACAAGGCTGCGCAGACAATGTTTGCTGGAAAAGTCGTTACGTCAATGGTACAGGCGAATAATTCGGCTTACATGACAAAAGGGGGTTCTCTTGATGCGAGTATTGGTGCAGCTACTCTGCAGGGTCAAGCGGCAGCTGGGGAAATCGTCGCTCCTTATATAGAAAATCCCAAGGCCCCTTCTATCCGTGCAGGCACCAACCCAACCTATAATATTAAAGCTGCGATAGCCGCTTCCCAAGAGAGCTAAGATGCATCCGCATCTGAATCCGGATAATCTACGAGAGCGCCATCTTTCAGGCGCCCCACATATTTACATTTCATATCATAGAGTTTGTCCTTCTTGGAATCCAGGTAGAACAGACGCCCATCCACTTCCTGTTTTCGCACAGAAATGTGAATAACTTCATGATCGGATATATTTATTGCCCCCACTACTTGTGTCATGGGTATTGGGACTTGTTGTAGCGATGCCTTTTTCACCGCCGGTTTCCTTTTCACGGGCGCCTTTTGTTCGGGCTCAATCACGGGGAGTTCTTCCAGTAGCTTCTCGGCCGACACTGGCTTCTTTGTAGCTTTCGGCTTGAGTGGCTCTGTTGCAGCGGATACTGGCTTCTTTGTAGCCTTCACCTTGGAGGGTAGGGGTTCAGGAGGCACCGTCGTCACGTCCTCATACGCCTTCTTAGCAGCCCCTTTCACCTTTGCCATTGTTTCTTCACTGAGTGTGTATCCTTCTTCTATCTTTAGACGGAACCACGCGCTGTCATAGAGCCGCGACCAATAAGGAATAGGATCTGTCACCCGACCCATTAAATAGGAAGGAAGCGGCCCTCCAATTGTAATTCCTCTAATTTCGCAAAGCTTTTCTTTCGTTTTTGCCTCTTTTGCAGCGCACGTGTCACACAAATCCCCGGAACGTGTGACAATTTCGCAGCGCAATGGAACGTGGAAGAACCCCCCCTCTTCAAAGGAAAGCATATGAACACCTTTCGGTCCATCTTTTACAAGACGGCCCAGACATTGTGTCATTCTGTTGCGTGGTAATACGATATCACGCAGCCAGGATGATAAATTTTACGAGGCAAATCATCCAAGGTGAATGTATCGCACAAAGAATGGATGAATTATACCCTATTCACGCATACAATCACCATCTGAATCACCAGGCCTCCTATTCTCTTACTGTATTGGGCCTGACTCTGTTACTCGTAAGTGCTGTAGTATTCGCATATTCTCCCGCGAATGGGGATTTCATACTCTGGTTTCAATGTTCTGCTCTATGTTTCGTCTTATCTGCCGTGACGCATATAGTTCTGATGTATAACCCTCATCATGATGTATAGACTTGTAAGGTTCGTGCGGAGGGATCTGTAGCTCCAGGTGACCAGCGTGGCATCCAGAAATAGGGAACATTTACCGATGCACTAGCAGCTCCATACAAATCCGTATAGAGTTTCTTATAATAATACTTTTCGGGCGTATCGGCTCTTCCCACCCATTCATCCCCGACAATAGCTTCTGACATCTCTTGTGTGATTTCATACCAGGATTTTTCCGTCCCACTAACCCCGTCGGAAAAGGCCTCTTTTTTACGCCAAAGAACCTCGGATGGAAGTATATTCATAGATTCAAATGCCCGACGCAGTATCCACTTTTCAGGAAATACACCAGGTCGTCGTCTGTCGCTAGAAATACTTCGGGCCACTACCACGAATTGTTTATCCAAAAAGGGAGTGCGAGGTTCTAGACCGTGCGAGGAAATACAGCGATCGGAGCGGAGAACATCAAACATGTGAATATCGGTGAGAAGGCGTGTGACTTCCGCTTCAAAGGCATGATTGGAGGGGGCATTCTTAAAATACAAGTAAGATCCCCAGACTTCATCGGATCCGTCTCCGTTCAAGACAATCTTACAGGGCGAATGTTCCCGAATATATTTGGCCACTAGCCAGTTTCCTACAGAGGCGCGGACCGTTGTAGTATCAAACGATTCAATGTCGCGGATAACCTCTGGAATAGCTGCAAAGAACTCTTCGGGGGTTTTCACAATTTCTGTATGAATCGAGCCGATGTAGGTGGCTACCTTTCGGGCATACGAAAGATCCGTGCTACCGGCCATTCCAATGCTAAACGTGTGTATCGGCCCTTTTCCCGCCGCCTGCCATTCCGCCGCGGCCACAGCCGCTACGAGACTACTGTCCAATCCGCCACTCAATGTCACGGCCAGTTCCTCCCGATCTGTCATGAGGCGTTTCTTCACGGCGCTTCGGAAGCTTTCCCGAATAGTCCGCAGCGCGTCCTCATCATTCTTCAATGCCGGGTTTGTCATCCACGGGATTTCATGATATGCTTCATATAGGCGGTCGCATCCTTTGCCAAGTATTTGATAATGGCCCGGTAGAAAGGCTTCAGGAACTCCCAACGCTGTTAACGATTTCATCTCCGATCCAAAATACTGGCGACCACCCTTTTTGTACATGTACAAGGGGCGCACTCCGTATGGATCACGTCCGACAACAACTCTTCCTCTTACAGTATCGACAAGAACAAGGGCAAATACGCCGTCAAGGGCGCGGAAAAACTCTCGCAGGGGTATGTCCAGTTCGCAAAATCGCGAATATAATGCCCCGAGAATCTCACAATCTGAGCCGGATTGTGTCGTAATATTATAATCACGTGCCAGCTCTTTCCAGTTATAAATTTCCCCATTGCATATCCAGGCAACCCCATCCTTTTCCATGGGCTGCATACCCGCGTCTGTGAGGCCATTTATCGCGAGCCGTGTAAATCCAAGAGTTACATCCCCCACCCGTAGAGTGCGTGTTCCTTCAGGCCCCCGTGCCTCCAATGTCGCCAGGCATTTTTGTAAGACATTCTCTTCTACGGCTCCCACGCAACACCAAATACCGCACATCCTTATAAAGAATCTATGGTATCTGTTTAGATGGATTCAAGTGATATTCTCCGTAGGAAACAATCCCAGACGATTTATACATATTATAGGATAAATACACTTTCGACCCAAGCGGCGTGTAATTATAGCACGTGTAGCTCTATAACGGGATGCGTAGTGAAGTATCCCTCCTATGAAGAAAGACAACAAGTCACAGTTGGCTCACAAATATGTAACTCGTGTTCTGCGACGGGTTGCGGGTGTAAATAAACGTCTACGCCGTTTTGTTTTACGGTTTCGTTTGCGCCGTTTTCCTCCTTTGAGTAGAGGCTGTTTCTGAGTATGCCAATATGTATTTCCAGTAGGGTGTAGTAAAGAGTGTTCACTTATATTTTTAAAACTTAAATGTCCATTATAATCAACGCCATATATACGATAGGATATACTATTTTTATTGTATGTCTTATCTATCGCGTGATCTATTTCAGGTGGATCTTCTTGATAAAGTTCCCTATGAACTGCCTTAATGGCATCTGCAAAGACAATAGGCCCAGTCATATTAAGAATATTATTCGGATGCCTATTGTTTTTTATATTATCAACAATCATGTCAATTGTCTTTTTTAGAATGGGATGCCCCTTTTTAAAGATGAGAGCCCATTGAACATATGCGATAGGCACTCCTGGTCGCATTTCATATGTTATAACAGCTTCATCTTCATCGCGTATAAGTGTATCCAGTGGTTTTTCAATATTGGAATCAATATCTACATATACCCCACCGTATCTGTATAAAACGAGATATCTCCAGAAATCAGCCTTTGCTACAATAATGTTGAGGCGATTGTATGCCTCGGCAATATCTCCAGGATATGTTTCATTTACAAAACGGTCTATATCTGCGTCTAGGTAGAGTTTATACGTATATGTTGAATTTTCCTTTTTAAATTTGTCGATTCGGGTCTGTATAGTAGGATCAAGCTTGTCTGTATGCCATGTTTGAAATATATTTTTCTCGATCATTTATTTATGAGATAGATAATCTTATGTAAAGAAGCTCAGACCCTGGTTTTTCCCAAACCCATACCGCCGGAACCCATTTGTATCTTCCCCAAGGGCATGTGATAGCTATTCGCCTTATTTATAGATATAAGACGCAAAAAGAAGATCCCAGTAGGTTCGGAGCAACATTGGATGAAAGGGGCTTGGGGATTCCGGTAGCTGAATGTTTTCCAACTCGGATGGACCCTCGATAGGCAACAGGGGGAGAGAAGGATACTCTTTTAAAAGGCATTGTGTGTGTGCGTTATCGTGAACGATTGCCCACGCACCCATATAGAGACTTTCCCAGCACCGATGTGTGTCATACCCATTTCCAGGAGGACACACCACAGCACTAGCAGATTCCAGGACTTCTGTATAATCTTCTTTTGGAAGTCGCGCGAAGATCATCATATCTCTGCGACTCGAGAGTTTTGCCTTTTCATACCATATAGGCCTCATTCGATTCGTTAGAGAACACCATGGATAGACAATTCCCCATTCGCGTTCGGCTTTGCGAGATGTTTTTACAGGTGGGTCATACTCAGGTGTTCCCTCTCGCCACACTCTATTTTGTTCTGCGAGTGGAAGGCTTCGAATGCGAGTA
>Ga0187843_10002974_pt1 | contig 10047 bp, 7 predicted proteins | sample SpaLakP09_SKY_43_FD_134516 | JGI IMG/M metagenome (GOLD analysis project Ga0187843, IMG submission 134516) | Oligotrophic lake water microbial communities from Sparkling Lake, Wisconsin, USA - SP09_SKY_43 | ecosystem: Environmental > Aquatic > Freshwater > Lake | place: USA: Sparkling Lake...
CAGCGGCCGGCCGCTGTCGTCCCAGACCGGCTGCACGCCAAGGGCCGCCAGCGCCTGTGATTCCATCAGGCCCTGGTGGCGCAGCGTCTCTCCCGCCCACAGCGACAGGGCAAGTCGCTGCGGTGGTTTGCCGGTCTTGAGCTGCTCGGCGTACCAGCGCTCGAACAGCGTTTTTGCCACCTCGTAGGCCTGCTTGGTCGGCAGCCGGCTCGGGTCCAGGCCGGTCAGGTTGCGGCCGGTGGGCAGGCTGTCGGGGTTGCGCAGCGGGTCGCCGCCATAGGCCGCAGGCAAGAACTGGCCCTGCAGCGCGGCCCGCAGGCCCGGCAGCTCGCCCTCGGTGGCAAGGCGTCGCTCCAGCTCCTGTGCACGCTCAGCCAGCTTCAGCAGGGCCGGGCTGTCGATCGGCTTGCGGGCGGCGCGGTTGGGCACGTAGCCCTCGGGCTCCGGTGGTCTCAAGTCAAGCGTGCTGGCCGCTTGCGCATCCTTCAGCGCTACATTCAGCCAGCGGGCCGGCCGTGACGTCGCCACGCCCTCGTGGCTGATCAGGAAGGCCTCGTCGATGTCTTCGCCCAGCGCCTCGATCAGGGGCTGGCGCAGCATCTGCAGAATGGTCGTGTGGCGCGCGTCCTCGCCGGGGATCTGGCCGAACACGGCCAGGCCCTTGGGCTGCGAGCTTTGCGCCAGGCGGTCGAGGTAGGGATGTAGCAGTTCCAGGAAGCCGCTGAAATCGGCTGCGATGCGCTCGGCGCTCCAGCCCAGGTCGCGGTGCAGCTGGTGCTCGACGAATTGGGCGACCATCTGGCGCTCCAGTGCCTGTCGCGTCGGGCCCGCATCGACGGTCTCCCACTCGTGCATCAACTCGTGCATATGGGCCATCCGCGCGTTGAAGCCGGCCGGCGCGAAGCTGGGCGTGCGGTGGCTGACCATGACCGCGCGGCCGCGGCGCTTGGCGGTCAGGCCCTCGCCGAGGTTGTCGACGATGTAGGGGTAGATGACCGGCACGTCGCCCAGCGGTAGCAGGGCCTCGTCGTTGACGTCCAGCGCGCGCAGCTTGCCGGGGGCCCACTCCTGCGTGCCATGGGTGCCGAAGTGGATCAGCGCATCCGCCTGCCTCGCCCAGAGGTATGTGGCCAGGTAGTGATGCGAGATCGGCGTCTTGTTCTTGTGCATGAACGGGTCCTGGCCCTGGCGCAGGGTCTCCTCGCGTGGCGGCTGGGGCAGCACGCTCAAGGCCCCGCGCTGCAGGCGAGGGATCACGAATACGCGCTCGCGGCCCGTGTCCACCACATACCGGCTGCTGGCCGGTTCGCCCCAGCGTGCATTGATGCGCTGCTGCAGGGCCGTAGGCAGGGTCTTGAACCAGGCCTGGTAGTCGGCCAGCGGCAGGGCGGCGGCCTGGTCGCGGTTCAACAGGCCGCGCAGATCGGCGCCTGGGTAGTAGGCGGCAATCAGCGGCTTGAGCTCGGCGATCCAGCGCTCTTCAGCCAGGGGCTCGACCTTGTATCCCGCTTCGCGCAAGCCCTTGCTTACGCTCTCCAGGCTGCGCGGCACGTTCAAGAAGCTCGCGCCGAAATGGTCGCCACCGGGTGGGTAGTTGTAGACGAAGGCAACCAGCTTCTTGTCGGCCGTCAGCTTGGTTTGCAGATGGATCAGGCGCCTGGCCTTCGCCACCACGGCATCGGCCTGGCGCGAGATCAGCTGCTGCTCGCGGCCCTGCTTGGCATGGGCCACGACCAGCAGCGGGTCAATGGCGCCGGCCCCTTCGGGCTGGGCGAAGTAGAAGGGCAGGTCGCTCATGCCGAGGCCGGTCTCGCTGGCTTCCCAGCTGGCCGCATCGCCCGCTCGGTAAGGCAGGGTCTGCAGCACCGGCGCTCCCCAGCGTTCGAACAGCGGCTGCAGCGCGCCGGCCTGGGGCAGGAGTGCGTGGTTGACGATGATGCGGGCCTGCAGATGACCAGGCCGGTCCTCCATCAGCGGCGCCAGCGAATCACTGGCCAGATGAGAGCTGAAGACAGCGTAGGCCAGGATTCCCTGCTGCTCGAAGCGGCGTAGCCAGTCGTCGAGCCAGGCGGTGGCGCCCTGCACGAAGTGGTAGCGGTGCAGCAGCAGAGCCACCGCGGGGCGCTTGTCGCCGCGGGCATCAAGCCAGCGTGCCAGGTCTGTGGCGCTTGCGAACAAGGCCGGCGCGCCGGGCAGGTAGAGGCCGCGCTGAGGCAGCAGCACAGGAGCGGCCAGATCGACCGCGGGAGTACCCGCCAGCAGCTTGAAGGCGGCCCGGGTGTTGGCCACGCCGCCAGCCTGCAGATAGGCGCGCAGCGATTTGTCGCCGGCATCGGGGTTGCCGGCCGTGATCCACAGCGGCCTTGCGGCGCCGGCACTCTGCTTCAGCGATTCAGCCAGCAGGGCCTGCAGCTTGGCCTCGACGCTGGCATGGGGTGCGTCGATCCAGACGACTTGTGCGGCTTTGATCGCCTGCGCCAGTTCGCGCGTCTGCGCGCTGTCCAGCCCGCTGCTGCGCAGCGGATAGTCGATCGCCTTCAAGACCAGGCCGGCTGCCGCGGCTTCGCGCTCGATCAGGCCGGTGCGCGCGGCTGGGGTCACGTCCAGCGTGATCCAGAGCAGCAGGCCGGGCTTGGCGGCCCATGCAGACTGCTGCAGCAGCAGGGACAGCAGGACGGCCAGACAAGCGCGAACGATCACGGCTTTCCGCCTTCGGGCACATAGATGATGTTGCCGTCCTTGAGCTTGTAGGCCACGCCGGCCCGAACGCCCTGACCCTCGCTGTTGCCGCCATTGCCCTTGTACTTGATCTCGCGGCCGTCCTGGCGCACGACGATCTCCATATCGGGCTCGCCGGCCTTCTTGATGATGGTGACGTTTTCGTTCGCGTCTTTTTGCTGCTGCAGCGCGACTGCGGTCAGCAGCGCAACAACCAGCACCAGGAACACGTCGACTAGATTGACGGCCGACAGCATCGGGTCGTCGTCCTCTTCGGCGAGGATGGAGAGATGCTTCATGCCCTGACTCCTGCCGGGTCGCCCCAAAGGAGGCGGGCGCCCCTTGTGGGGGGTAGCGAACGAATTGAGCGTGGGGCCGTCATGCGAGGCCTCGAGCCGCGCGCAGCGCGACCAGCTCCGTCATCAGCCAACGGCGCCGCACCGAATAGACCACAAGGGCGATGGCCGCGGCGGCCAGCGCCAGCACCACGCCGGCAAAGGCGCCGCTGAAAACCGCCAGCGCCTGCTGGCCCTGGCCGGCGGCCACGCTCTGCAGGGCAGGGCCGAGCGGCACCATCGTCGCGATCAGGCCCAGCAGCGGGCTGACGCGGCCCAAGAGGCGCAGCGGCTCCAACTGGCGCACGACCTGCAACTCCACCTGCTCGATGGGCGTGTGCGCCTCGAAGCGCAGTCCCTGGTAAGCGGGGCTGCGCCAGCGCTGCAGGGCTTCCATCAGCAAGGCACCGGCGGCCCAGAGAGCGTAGATGAAACCGAGACCCACGAGGATGAGCACCGGCCACAGCAGGGCCTGGGCGATCTGGGCAAAGCCTTGTTCGAGCATCATGAGCAGAAGAAGGCGGCAATCGCCTCGGGGTTGGAGGGGAAGTAGTGGTGGATGTAGCTGGCGCGCAGCGAGCCCTGGCGGTAGAGCGCTTCAGCCGCTCGGCCGGCATTGGGATTGGTGGCCTGGGCAATCGGTGTCAGTGCCGTCTCCCAGGTCGAGTAATGGAAGGTGTGGCCGCGCAGCCGACCCTCGGGCCAATCGATGCTCTGCAGGCCCAGGGCCGCCAGGCGCTTTTGCATCTGCGCCTGGCCCGGCAGCAGGCCGGCCATCGCATGCACCTGGCCTTCAGCGCCAGTCAGGCTCTCGCCCAGGCACAGCATGCCGCCGCATTCGGCGAGCAGGGGCTTGCCAGCGGTCAGGTGGGCACTCAAGCCCTCGAACAGCGGGCTGTCGCGCAGCGCCTGCACATGCAACTCAGGGTAGCCGCCGGGCAGCCACAGCGCGTCACAGTCGGGCAAGGCCTGACCCTGGATCGGCGCGAAGGTGAGGACTTCGGCACCGAGCGCGCGCAGGCAATCGAGATTGGCCGGGTAAATGAAGCTGAAGGCGGCGTCCTGGGCGACGGCAATGCGCCGGCCTTTCAGCAGGGGCGGCAGCGCGGGTTCGGCCTCGAAATCGAAAGCGACCGGCTGGAACTCAAACCCGGAAGCGGCTTCGCTCCATGCATCGGCCCAGGCTTCCAGCTGCGCATTCAGCTCCGGCAGCTCGATCGCCTGTACCAGGCCCAGATGGCGCTCGGGCAGGCTCAAGGCTGCATCGCGCGGCAGCGCCGCCACCAGCGGCAGATCGGCCGGCAGGCCTTCACCGACCATGCGCCCATGTCCCGCGCTGCCGACCCGGTTGGCGACCACGCCGCAGAGCTTGATGTCGCGCCGGAAGGTCTGCAGGCCCAGGGCGAGGGCGGCAAAGGTCTGGGCCATAGCCGAGGCGTCGATGACGGCCAGAACCGGCAGGCCGAAGGCGGCGGCCAGGTCGGCGCTGCTGGGCTTGCCGTCGAACAGACCCATCACGCCTTCGACGAGGATCAGGTCGGCGTCCTGCGCCGCTGCGGCCAGCAGGCCCTGGCAATGCGCGAGCCCGCCCATGAAGAGGTCGAGCTGGTAGACCGGGTGGCCGCTGGCGCGTTCCAGCACCATCGGGTCCAGATAGTCAGGTCCCGTCTTGAAGACGCGCACCTTGCGGCCCTGGCGCGCGTGGAAGCGGGCGATGGCGGCGGTGACGCTGGTCTTGCCGGAGCCGGACGAGGGGGCGCTGATCAGCAGCGCAGGGCAGCTTGGCATGTGATTGATCCGTTATGAGTTCAAGGCCAGCCAGCGCCCCTGCACCTGCAGGATCAGCAACCGCTGCTGAAAGACCTGCTGCAGGGCGGTGTGGGTGGCGGGGTCCTGCGGGGCGCCCTGGTGGACGATGCGGCCGCCGTCCATCACGACGACGGTATCGGCCTGCAGGGCGATGTTCAGTTCATGCAGCACGCTGACCACGGCCGCGCCGGCGGCGACGCGGCGACGCACGATCTGCACCCAGTCGCTCTGGTGCGGCGGGTCCAGATGGGCCAGGGGCTCGTCCATCAGCAGCACGCCGGACTGCACGGCCAGGGCGCGGGCCAGCAGCACGCGCTGGCGTTCGCCGCCCGACAGGCTGCTCAGTGGCCGCTCGCGCCAGTCCCAGCTCTGCGTCTCGCGCATGGCCTGCTCGACGGCGGAGTAGTCCTCGACGCTGGCCGGTGCCAGCCAGGGCTGGTGCGGCAGGCGGCCCAGCATCACCACGTCCAGCGCGCTGAGCTCGTCGGCGCTGGCCTCGTTCTGGCCCAGCCAAGCCACGGCGCGCGCCCGCTCGCGGGCCTGCCATTGCGACCAGGCGCGGCCCTGCAGACTCAATGTGCCCTCGAAGGGCAAGAGCCCGGCCAGGGCGCGCAGCATGGTGGATTTGCCGGCCCCGTTGGGCCCGACCACGGCGGTCCAGGCGCAGGCGGCGGGGGCCAGTTGCAGGGCGTGCAGGATGGTGCTGCGCCCCAAGCGCAGCGAGCGCATCTCAAGGCTCAGCAAACAGGGGCTCATCGCGCCCCTCCGAGGCCCGAGCCACGGCGGTGCATTAGCCAGAGCAGATAGCTGCCGCCCAGGAGCGCAGTGATGATGCCCACCGGCAGTTCCTGCGGCGCGATCACCCAGCGCGCAGCGATGTCGGCCGACAGCAGCAGCATGCCGCCGGCCAGCGGCGAGAGCAGCAGCAGGCTTTGGTGCGTGACCGGCCCCCAGCTGCGAACCAGATGCGGTGCCACCAAGCCGACGAAGGCGATCAACCCGCACTGGGCGACCGCCGCACCGGTGGCCAGGGCCAGTGTGCCGATCAGGGCCAAGCGCACCAAGGCCAGGCGCACGCCCAGCGACGCAGCCGTCGCTTCGCCCAGGCTCAGGGCGTCGAGGCTGCGGCTGCAGCCCAGGCCCACCAGCAGACAGGCGCCCAGGCACACCGCCATGATGCTCACCGCGCTCCAGCCGACGAAGCCGGTGCTGCCCAGCATGAAGGCCTGCATCGCGCGCAGGATGTCGGGGTTCATCAGGGTCAGCAAGGCCGAGCCCGAGCCCAGCACCACCCCCACCACCACGCCGGCCAGCAGCAGGCGCAGGCTCTGCTCGACCCCGCGCGCCAGCAGCAGTGTCAAGAGCACCGCGCCGACCGCACCGGCAAAGGCCGCGCCGGTCATGCCGATGCGCAGCGCAAGCGCCGTGGCCGCGGGTGAGAAGCCCATCATGAAGAGCAGTGCAGCCACACCCAGCGAGGCGCCGGCTGAGCAGCCGAGCAGATAGGGATCGGCCAGCGGATTCCGGAACAGGCCCTGCGCCACCGCGCCTGCCAGGGCCAGCAGGGCGCCGGCCAACCAGGCGCCCAGCGAACGGGGCGCGCGGATGTCCCAGAGGATCTGGCGCATGACTGGGTCGCCGTCATTCTGCATCGGGCTCCACCCGGTGCTGCCGATGGCCAGGCCCAGAGCCAGCAGCGCGGCGCTGCCGATCAGCAGGGCCAGCAGCCAGAGGCGATGGCGTGCACTGAAACTGCTCATCAGCGCATACCCCCGGGCGGCGCATTGAATACGGCGGTGGGCAGTGCGACCGGCCCGGCAGCGGCCTCGCGCAGGCAACGGGCCATCAGCGCGGCTGCCTCGGCCATGCGCGGCCCCGGGCGCACCAGCACATCGGATTCGGCCGGCACCCACACGCAGACCTTTTGCGTCTTGACCGCGCGGATGCCGCTCCAGCCCGGCCGCTGCGGCAGGCCCGGCGCGCTGCGCTGGCCAACCATGATGACCTGCGGATCGGCGCGCACGACGAACTCGGGGTTTAGCTTGGGGAAGGGCCCCAGCTCGGCCGGCACGATGTTGCGGCCACCCAGTCGCGCGAGGATCTCGCCGATGAAAGAGCTGGCTCCTGCCGCATAGGGCGCGGAGTCGACCTCGTAATAGACGCTCAAGGAACGTGCTGCCGGCGGCAGTTGCGTGGCTGTCTGCGTGATCGCGCCGTCGATGCGGTTCCAGATGCGGCGCGCGTCATCGGGCTTGCCTAGCAGCAGGGCAATCTTGCCCAGCACCCGCTGCACATCGGTCAGGTTCTTGGGTTCCAGGGCCACCACCTTGATGCCCAAGGCTTCCAGCCGGTCCATCAGGCGCGAGGACAGGCTGACCAGCACAACATCGGGCTTGAGCGCCACCAAGGCCTCGATGCTGGTGTCGTCCAGCCCGCCCAGCTTGGGCAGGGCGCGGGCCGAGGCCGGGTGGTTGGAGAAACGGTCGGTGCCCACCAGGCGGGCGCACTCGCCTAGCTCGCAGACGGTTTCGGTCAATGAGGGCAGCAGGCTGACGATGCGCTTGGGCACATCGGGCAGAGTGATGGTGCTGCCGCGGTCGTCCTTCAGGCTGATGGGGGCAGCCTGTGCAAGCACGGCGGTCAGCAGCAGCGCAGCGGCGACAAGAGTCTTCTTCATTCGGGCGTCTCCACGGGTCTCGTCCAGGCCTGTCCGGCCACCATCAGGGTCAGGTCTTGACAGCGCTGAGCCACGGCCTGGTTCAGCCGGCCCAACTCGTCCACATAAAACCGTGCCGCGCTGGACATCGGCGACACGCCCCAGCCCACCTCGTTGGAGACAAAGAGCACCGGCGAGGGCAAGGCTGGCAGAAGGTCCAGCAGACGCTGGCGCTCGGCCTGCCAGCCGGCCAGATCGGGCCTGTCGTCCATGGGCATCAGCCAGTTGGTCAGCCACAGGGTGAGGCAGTCGACCAGGATCAGCCGCCCGGGGGCGGCAATTTGTAGAAGTCCCTGAGCCAGTGCCAGCGGTGCTTCGAGCGTGTCGAAGCCCGCCGGTCGATCTTCTTTGTGGCGCGCTATGCGCGCGCTCATTTCTGCATCAAACGCCAGCGCGGTGGCCAGCACCGTCACCCGATGCGTGGGCATAGCCTGCAGCCAGCGCTGCGCCAGCCTTTCGGCATGGCGCGACTTGCCGCTACGCTGGCCGCCGACGATCAGGTGATGGGCGGCCATGGCTCAGAACGTCGGGCTGTAAAGCAGGCCCGCGAAGACCTGGAACGGGGCGCTGGCGTAGCCATTGGCCGTCTGGTAAGCGCGATCGAAGGCGTTGTCGAGCTTGAGCTGCAGGCGCAGTGCCTTGCTCAGGCTGAACTGTGCGTCAAGGTTCAGCAGCGCGTAACCACCGAGCTTGGTGGTGTTGGCCACGGTGTCGTAGCGCTGGCCGCTGAGCAGCACCTGGGCACCGAGACTCCAGCCGGCCAGCGTTGTTTCGGCACGCAGGGTGCCATGCTGCTTGCTGCGTCGACCCAGCAGGTGACCGTAGTTGGCGTACTTGGGCCGCTCGGTCACGTCCTTCGGTGACTGCAGATCCACCGTCGCCGTCAGCTTGATGCCGGCAAGCTCAGTGCCGGCCTTCAGGCTCACGCCCTGCAGGCGCGCCTGGCCGACGTTCTCGTAGCAGCCGAAGCCGTCAGGGCACAGCAGCGGGTTGGCCGCGCCGAACACGATCAGGTTGTCGACCAGGTTGCGGTAGGCGGTGAAGCCCAGCTCGTTCTCGCCCTGGCTGTACAGCAGGCTGAACTCGGCGTTCTTGCCGTTCTCGGGCACGAGGCCCTTGTTGCCGTACTGGCTGAAGCGTTGGTACAGCGTCGGCGCGCGGAAGGCGGTGCCGTAGGAGGCCTGAACGCGCCAGCCATTGCTGAGTTGGTAGCCGCCCGCCACGGTGCCGGTGTTGCTGCCGCCGAACTCGCTGTCTTCGTCGTGCCGGCCGTGGACCTGCAGCGACAGCGGGCCGGCGCCCCAGATGTAGCCAGCGGCGACGGCATCCTGGTGGCGCTCGCCGAGGCCCTGGGTGACGCTCTGCGAGAGGCTGGAGTTCTCCAGCCTGTCTTCACGGCGTTCCAGCGAGGCGTTCAACTGGCCCTGGCCGAGCTTGTAGCTGCCATTGGCCGTATAGCTTCGGATGCGGGTGTCGGTCAGGTAGACGTTGGGCTTGGTTTCGTAGCGATCGCGAGACTCGCCGACGGTCAACTCGGAGGTGAGCGCAGAATTCCACTGCGCGAGCCAACTGCCGCGCAAGGCGCGCCCGTCGTTGATGTTGCGGTCGTCGACGCCGGCGCGCGGCTTGGCGAGGCTGTCGTACTGGCTGTCGATGTGGCTCTTCAGGCCCATCACTTCGACGCGGTGCTCGCGGCTCAATTGCGCGCCGGCGCGGGCGGTGAAGCTGCGGCTGCGGTAGCCGTCGACGTCGGGCACATAGGCCGGGTCGTTGAGTACTGGACGGGAGTTGAAGCCCTCGCTGCGCTCGCTAGCGGCAGAGAACGCATAGTCGAACAGGCCGACCAGGCCGTTGATGCTGGCGTCGACCTTGGCAAGGCCGTCATTGCCGCCGCCGATGCCCAGCTCGACCTGCGGTTTGCCGTCACCCTTGCGGGTGAAGACCTGCACCACGCCGCCGATCGCGTCGGAGCCGTAGATCGCGCTGGCTGCGCCGCGCACGATCTCCACCCGCTCGATCTGCGCCAGCGGGATCGTCTGCCAGGAGGCGCCGCCGGTCGACTGCGAATCCATGCGGACGCCGTCGATTAGCAGCAGCGTGTGGCGGGTCTCCGCGCCGCGCACGAACAGCGAGGTGTTGGCGCCGGCATTGCCGTTGCGAACCATCTCGAAGCAGGCCTGCGTGCGCAGCAGATCAGCGAGGCCACCGTAGGCCTGGCGCTCGATATCGGTGCGGGTCAGCACGGTCACATCGGCCAGCACCTGGCTGAGCATCTGCGGGCTGCGCGTGGCGGTCACGACGACGGGGTTGAGCTGATTGGGGCTGGAAGTCTGTGCTTGTGCGGACAGGGCTGTCGACACGGCCAGGGCGAAGGGAGCCACGCGCAGGGCGGCACGAGACGGGCGTGCAAGACGCCGGGAGATCGAGTTCATGAAGAGAAGAGCCAACAAAAGTGCACCGGGCCGCCAG
>Ga0187843_10002975_pt1 | contig 10047 bp, 6 predicted proteins | sample SpaLakP09_SKY_43_FD_134516 | JGI IMG/M metagenome (GOLD analysis project Ga0187843, IMG submission 134516) | Oligotrophic lake water microbial communities from Sparkling Lake, Wisconsin, USA - SP09_SKY_43 | ecosystem: Environmental > Aquatic > Freshwater > Lake | place: USA: Sparkling Lake...
CAAAAAACTCGCCAAGTTCGCCAAAACCACCTATAAGGTTGTTAAGCTGAAAAACGGCACAAAGAAAAGAAAACGAATTCGAGGCAAAATAGAAAGTGACTGGCAAGAATATTATGGCTCCAATGATGAACTCAACAAAGATGTAGTAACATTAGGCAAAGAAAATTTTAGGCGCGACATACTTTACTTTTGCAAAACTAAAAGTGAATGCAGTTATATTGAGGCAAGAGAACAATTTTCTAGGCGCGTATTAGAAAGTAACGATTACTATAACGGGCATATTCAAGTTAGAGTTCACGGCAAACACATCATAGGCAAACAGTTAAACGGTTAAGGCTAGCGCAGGCTAATTTCATGCGCCTCTAGACCTGGACATGCGTGTCACAGGGATGAGAAACTCTGGCCGTTCGGAGGACTCAACCACTACCCGCAAGGATGAGGATAGCAAAATGCCGCTATTTGGTTGTTTGAAAAGGATTAACAGGCTAAAAGAAGGGGCTCTGATGAAAAAGAAACAACCCCAAAGTAGTTAAGCAAGACTATATTTGTTTAATTATTTCCCGTCGTATAGAAGACTGGGCTCGAGGTACAGGATGACCGCCTCTGTAATGCCCTAATATAGTATCGGACTAAGCAACTCGCATAATGTCTTTCGTTCTCCCGGCAACGGGAGAAGTACGTCCACACAATCTGCATAATATTAAAAAAGAAACTGAAGAAAAACGTTTTAAGACGTGAGTCTTAAAACAGAGTGAGCTTGCTCACTCTCAAATAATTAGACCATTGGCATACCTGTTTTATTAGTAGTTTCAATATTGTCTTTGATAATTTTATACATTAGTTTTCTATCTTCTGAGCTATAAATGTATAATAAATCATTGGCAGTAACTCCACCTCTCATATACCAAGATATTTTATAAAGGTCTTCTTTAAACTCTAAAGCTTCTTTTTCAAGTTCATTGATATATTCTTCAATTTCAGAGTTCGAGGCGTAAAGAAGCCTTAACCGAAAAAACTTGATTGATCAAGACTTAATTGAATTTTATTTTCATTGCCACACCCATCACATACTACAGGGGTTTCTGGAATTTCCCATAGGTCTTTATTTTCTTCTATTCGTTTCTTGATATCACTGAATACTGATCTTTCAACATTTTTTAACCAGTCACTAATATATTCTTTTTCTGTCACTACTGTGGATTCCACTGTGGCAGTTTCCACAGTTAATGTTAATAACTCTAATTGAAGTTCACTAAGTCTTATATAAATTTCATTAATTTTAGCTTTTTTATCTTCATCATTCATTTCAGCAGCTTGGTTAAGAATTTTTTGTAGTTTAAAATTCTCCATACTGAAGTAGCTCATTTCGCTGTATTTTAAAGGTCTAATAGTGATCGATAACTGATCATTTAATACAATTTTATTATTAAATTTTAAATTAGTAAAATAATCAATAATATTGTTTAGTGATAACTCATAGTCATTTTCAGAACCGCATTTAGGGCAAGTTTTACTCACTGTGGCAGTGTTGCCAAATGTGGCAATTTTAATTGCAGCTAAGACAGTGTCGATGTCAATAGAAGGCATATTTTTAGCGTCCTTAATATAAGGGCAGCAACTTTCTATAATTCTAATAGTAGATTCGCCGTTAAACAGTGCATCAGGTGTTTTAAGTATGATTTCGTCAATACCAGTCAGAGCCAATATAGGCATATTAGTATAGTCACCTTGCAAGGCCCCTGGCTCATAATAAAGTCCTTTACTGGGCAAGCTAATATAAATTTTAGGTTGTCTAAAGAATTTTTGTAGAGGATTGTTCATAGTTATAGTTCCGGTAATTTTGAATATTTATACTAGCATAAAATGGGGTGGATTAAAAATTTACTATATTTTGGCAACTAAATAAACTTATGAAAGTCATTGAAATCGTCAGCGAAGCACCAACTTTTGCTCAAAGAAATCCAGTTATATCTGGAAATTTAAGTGTTGAGCAAAAGTATTTTGGTAAAATTCCCGGTGGCAGTAAATTATTAAGTTTTCTGCAAATAGCCGGTGGACTATATCTCATTGCTGATTTCATAAAAAGAAAAGATGCACTTAATGCTCAATTTAATCAATTTAAAAAATCAAATGGGGCAGTACCAACTACTAATGTGTTCAGCGGTAGTGCTTCTGTTGCGGAGGCACAGAAAAAGTATCATGATCAAATGGAGCAACTTGTAGGCCAAGTGGCCACCGAAGTAGCACTTATTTGGGCAAGAAACGGATTTAAAAATTTACTCAACGGTCTTGCCACATTGGTTGCTTGGATTCCAATGGTTGGATGGATTCCAGCTATAATTTTAAGATTATTTGCTTGGTTAATAACTTTATCACCAGCAATGTCAGTATGGTGGCTTAGAAACAACAATGATTTTATCACTAGTTTTATTAAAAAGTTGTTATATGGTATTGTTGGATGGACAGCTACTGAACTTTGGAATGATACTGTTGCTCTAGCTAATGCAGGTTTAAATCAAGCAGGTATAACTAAAGGTGATAAAATTAAAGATAAATTATCAATCCCAACTGATCCTGACAGTCATTTAACTCAATTCATAGACCCGTCTACAGCTAAGGCTAAGGCAGCTGCTAATAAAAATGCTATTGAAGTGGGAGGATCAACTGCCACTGACAAAGACGGGTATCTCACATTGAATCCAGATTTTTATGGTATAGTGCCTGTTGTTAGAACAGTGGGCATAGATATCAGTGATGGAAAAGGCAATCCTTTGGATAAAATCCCAAAAAGACCCGGAGCAACTTATCCCACATGGGATAAAACTCGAGAAAAGTTTGAATTCCCTAGTGGGTTTAGTCAGCAATGGGAAAAGTTTAAAGGTACGGTATAATGGCAAGATCCGTTGAAGAATTACTAGCAGAAAATAATGAATTACTGAGAAGGTCACTTGGTAAAGGTGGTAGTGGCCGTGGTGGAGGCGGTGGTGCGGGAATGGTTGAAGGCGCTACTTCGGCGCTTGGTGAATTTGGTGGGGCAATTAAAAAAACATTGCCTGGCACGTATGAACTGCAAACTGCCTTTAAAAAAACTGTAGACGGAGTCAGTGCTAGTTTAGATACATGGAGAGAACTCAGTAAAACTGGGGTAAATTTTGGCAATGACATATTGGCCATGCAAACAGCAGCCAAAGGTGCTAGAATGGAGTTGGGGGAGTTCAATGAGATTGTCACTCAAAATAGAGCTAGTCTAGCCGGTTGGGGTGGCAGTATTGATAAGGGTGCTAAAGACTTTGCTAGAGTCAGTAAACAAATGTTCGACGAGTATCAAGGAACAACTGATTCGTTAAGACAGCTTGGATATACCAATAAAGATTTAAACGAAGTACTGGCATTGCAAATGAGTGCTATTGGCACTAGTATGGCAGAGGGTAAAGCTAAGGATGAAGCAGCTATTAAAGCGGCTACAGATTTAGCCAGAGAAATGGATCTCATGGCCAAGATGACAGGCAAGACTCGTGAAGAGCAGATGGAAGCTCAGAAGAAATTGCAAATGGATCAGGCGTTTCAAGCTAAGATGGCTTTGGAAACGCAAGGTATGGATGAAAAGCAAGCTCTTGAATATACCACAAAGATGAAAGAGGAGTATGCTAAAGCAGAAGCTCAGGGCCTAGGTCAAGTATTCAAAGAGCAATTTTTATATGGCACAGTAGTTACCAAAGAAGCTTCAATGCAATTAGTTGCTAGTGGTAAAGCAGGACTAGCAGTTTCTGAACAGGCCAAAGCTGCTTCCGAAGGAAATTTTAAATTAGCTGCTGAAAAATCAAAAGAGGCCTTTGAAGAAGCTGGTAAAATGGCCAAGGATCCGGCTGTATTGCAAATGCGTGTGATATCTGGACTCACTGGAGATTTTGGTAAGGCTACAGTAAATTTTGCCAAAGAGACTGAAGCCCTAGCAAAAGGTATTGAAGGATTACGAAAGAAAATAGAACAAGAAACTGGCAAGCCTGTGACCACAGAACAGGCGACTGAAGCATATAGAAAACAAGCTGAAAAAGATCAAAAAAATGTTCCGCCTTCTACAGCAACGGTTGTAAATCTAGAACAAAGAGCAAAGGATGCAGCTTCGGCTTTTCAATCTGGGTTTGTTGATCCCTTAATAAAACAAAGTTATCCAGCATTAGAAAAATTTAACAAAGGTATATTGGGTTCAGAAGGATTGATGTTAGAGTTTATTAAAAAAGGCGAAGCTGCTCTTAAAGGTGGGTTTAATGCTGCTAATTCAGGTAAAGCATTGAAAGATGTTCCAGTAGAACAGCAACCAACCTATATGGCTGCGCGGGTTCAAGATGCAATTAATAGAGGTACTGGTGAATCTAGAAATCAATACGAACAACGAAGGGCTAATGAAAGAGGTGATACAGCAAAAGAAGCGCCAAAGAAAGAACTTGGTGGTATTGTACCAGGTACTATAGGCGGTACAACAGTCACTGTGGGTGAAAAAGGTAATCCAGAAGCCATTGTGCCATTAGACAAACTAGACAGCATGTTAAAGTCCAGTGATAAATCCATGCCTAAGGCAGTAGGCGGTGTTGGCGGTGGTATTGATCTTAGTAAAATAGCCAAGGATATTAAAACTACAACCAGTAAGGTAGAGGGTAAGGTAGAGGTTACTAATTGGCCAAAAGAAATTACAGACTTAAAAAAACTTACGCCAGTTCAAACTCAACCTGCACCGCCACCAGCAGCAGCACCTGCACCGCCACCAGCGGCACCAGCAGCAGCACCAGCAGAGCCTAAAAAAGAAGATAACAAAACACAAGCTGATACAGCATTTCAAGAAAAGATGTTATTAAACACTCGTAATATGAACGAGAAGGATGCTGCTGAATATAAGAAAAAAATAGCAGAAGACTATGCCAAGGCTGAAGCCTTAGGTATGGGCCAGTTATTTAAAGACCAATTTTTAAATGGTAAAGAGCTTTCTAAGGAAGCACAAGATAAAATAGCTGCGGCAACGATCCAGTCAAATAAGGAAACAGCAGCCAAGTCAGCAGATGATGGTAGTAAAAAAGCAGAAGCCAAAGTAGAAGCCTATACAATTAAAGCCGGAGATAATTTAAGCAAAATAGCCAAAGCTGCTGGTGTGTCTATTGCAGACATAATGAAGGCTAATCCTCAGATCAAGGATCCAAATAAGATTTTTGCTGGAGCAAAAATTGAAATACCAGGCATCAAAAAAGAAGAAGTAAAAAAAGAAGAAGTAAAAAAAGAAGAAGTAAAAAAAGAAGAAAAGCCAGCAGAGACTAAAAAAGCTGCCGATGATGAAGCAGCAATTGCCCGTGAAGATCTTGCCTCATTAGAAGCAGCAAGAGCTAAAAATCAAAAAGAAGCCAAAGTAGAGCCAAAGCCAGCAGAGGGAACTAGTTCAGAGTCTTATAAGATTAATGGCAAGGAAGTTAGTAAGAAAGATTTTGACAATCATATGGAGGCTAATCCAGAACTAGCCGGCTTAATGAAGGGAATACAACCTCGATCTGGTGGTGATGCTGCCGGTGGCGGGGATCCTATGGCAGCAGCCTTGGAAAATGTTAAAACCATGCAAGAGCAAATTGGCAAAGTTAATGAAGAAGCAGCTCAAAAAGAATTAGAAAATAAAAAAGATGTAGTGCAACAAACTCAGGAAGCTATTGATGAAGAATCAATGGTTAAACAAAAAGCGATTGATGCTGCTCAAGCGTTAACAAAAAAATCTGAAGAATTAGCAACCCGACGAGCAAGTATCGAAGAAAGACTGGCGGATCGCCAAGGTAGAGTAGCTGCATTGCGAGAAATAGCCGGTGAAAGAGATTTAACTGACCAAGAAAAACGTGAGTTAAAATCTTTTGAAAATGGTGTAAAACGAGCTGAAAATAATCTTAAACGTAATTTAGAAGAGCAAGCTAAAGTGGATGAGGCTTTGGGTAAAGCTAAAAAAGAATCAAATGATAAGGAGATTAAGAGCGCTGAACAACAAGCTCGAGATGATATTGACAGTGCAATGCCAAGTAAAGTAGAGGCTGATCGTGCAGCAGAAAAGGCAGCTCGAGAAAAAATGGAGTTGAATGCGATTGATCTTGATGAGCAACTTGAAGCAGCACAAATTGATGTAGCAGCACAGGCCAAATTCACTCATGTTGATAAAGATAAAATTGGTGAGGACATTGATAGTGCATTGCCAAGTAAATCAGAAGCTGATCTTGCAGCAGAAAAGGCTGCTCGAGAAAAAATGGAGTTGAATGCGATTGATCTTGATGAGGAGCTTGAAGCAGCACAAATTGATACGGCAGCTCAAGCCAAATTCACTCACGTTGATAAAGATAAAATTGGCGAGGACATTGATAGCATCGTACCAAGTAAGGGTGCTTCTGATGCAGAAATGAAAGCAGTAGAAGCACAGGACAAAATAGACAAGGCCATAGAAAGACAAAAAGAAGCACAACAAAAATTAAATGATTTGTTAATGGGTGCTAGTGAAAAGGATATAGGAGAACAATACGAATTGTATGCTCGGCAACTGGATGAGGCCAATCAGAATTTGGCCAAAGTAGTTGATGAGTCAATGGGGGATTTGGCTCTTGGAATAAAAAATTCAGGTGATGATTATGCTAATAATACAGCAGATATCATGGATGATATAAAAAGTCTCATACCTGGACCTACTGATGCAGAAATGAAGGCTGCTGAAGCACAGGATAATATAGATAAGGCCATAGCAAAACAGAAAGAGGCACAAGAAAAACTAGCTAGTATCAGTGAGGATGATGAAGACTTCTTAGACAAGTACGAAATGGCAGCACAAGAATTAAAAGAAGCCAATGAGAATTTATCCAAAGTAGTTGATGAGTCAATGGGAGACTTAATTGGCACTGTGGAAGAATCAAGTACTGATTTCAGTGACTCATTAACACAGATCAGTGATGATATTGACAGTGCATTACCAAAAGCCGAATGGCAAGGTCAAACAGATGAATTTGGTGGTATGGAATCACCAAAAGCCGAATGGCAAGGTCAAACAGATGAATTTGGTGGTATGGAATCACCAAAAGCCGAATGGCAAGGTCAAACAGATGAATTTGGTGGTATGGAATCGCCTGCTGCTGAATCTAACGATACATTAGATAGATCCAAGATATCATTTGGTAAAGTTTCTAAAATTGATCCTAAAACTGGATTACCAGTATTGGCCGAACCTAAAAAAGATGACAAAACTTTACCTAAAGTAGAAAATAAAGATAAAAAGGCTGAGGAAGACAGACAAGCCGCAGATGCTAAAAAAGCAGCAGAAGCTAACAGCGCCGGGGATGCTAAAAAGACAGGTGAAGGCAGTAAACCTACTGATGAAAAAAACCTAAACGACGTGGTGAAGTCGCTAGATAAATTAAATACTGCTATGGAAAAACTAATATCAGTAAATAACGCCAACTCTAGTCTATTAAGAGATCAAATCAAAGCTACTAAGACTTCGGGCACTAGAAATTTATATGAGGTTCAGTAATGAGTTGGCGTAGATATTTTACCCCAGCACCCAGTACCAATAATCTTTCTGGAACTAGTAGCCCAATGGGTAACGGTAGTAAAGCCGGACCTGCCCGTAGCAATTACAGCAGTTATTTGCCAGATATCTATGTAGGCAGTCCCAATAGAATAGAACGTTACATGCAATATGACACTATGGACATGGATCCTGAAGTCAATGCTGCATTAGATATCTTAGCAGAATTTTGCACACAGAAGAATAAAGAAAATAACACAACCTTTCATCTCAGTTTTAAAGATAAAGCTACTAATTCAGAAATACGAGTTCTAAGGGAATACGTACAACAGTGGTTTAAAGTACAACAGTTTGACACAAGATTTTTTCGTATAGTTCGTAATACTTTTAAGTTTGGAGATGCATTTTTTATTAGAGATCCAGAAACACAAAAATGGTTTTATGTAGATCCTAGTAAATTAGTCAAGGTCATTGTGAACGAGAGTGAAGGCAAAAAGCCTGAGCAGTATGTAGTTCGTGACCTAGCACCAAATTTTCAAAATTTAGTAGCCACACAAATACAGACTAGTCCACATCAGACCAATAACAGAGGCAGTAATTACATTGCCGGCGGCGGGCAGACTAGAGGAGCAACTGGCGCATACCCGACTCAATATGGAGACAGATTCCATATTGGTGAAAATGAAATGGCCATTGATGCTGCCCATATGGTGCATTTAAGTTTAAGTGAAGGCTTAGACAATAACTATCCATTTGGCAATAGTTTATTGGAGCAAGTATTCAAAGTATATAAGCAAAAGGAATTATTAGAAGATGCTATTCTAATATATCGTATACAACGTGCGCCAGAGCGTAGAATATTTTATATTGATGTAGGTAATATGCCTAGTCATATGGCTATGAGTTTTGTGGAACGTGTTAAAAATGAGATACATCAGCGTCGTATCCCTAGCCAAAGTGGTGGTGGTATGAACGTTATTGACAGTGCTTATAATCCATTAAGTATCAGTGAAGATTATTTCTTCCCACAGACTGAAGGTGGTAGAGGCAGTAAAGTTGAAACACTGGCAGGCGGCACAAACTTAGGCGAGATTGATGATCTTAAATACTTTACCAACAAGTTGTTTAGAGCATTAAGAATACCATCTAGTTATTTGCCCACAGGAGCAGATGACAGTCAAGCACAGTATAATGATGGTAGAGTAGGCACTGCTTACATTCAAGAATTACGTTTTAATAATTATTGTATACGTTTGCAGACCTTATTAACTGGTGTGTTTGATCAGGAATTCAAACGTTATTTGCACAGTAAAGGTATCAATATTGATACTAGTTTATTTGAGATACGTTTTCAACCACCACAGAACTTTGCCAGTTATCGTCAAACTGAAGTTGATAGTCAGAGAATTAACACATTTAATACCATACAAGCAGTACCCTATATCAGTAAGCGGTTTGCCTTGAAGAGATTCTTGGGTCTCAGTGAAGAAGAGATGGCCGAAAATGAAAATCTATGGAAGCAAGAGAAGGGCATGAGTAATATCACTGGTACAGATGCCAGTGGTGAATTACGTAGTGCAGGTGTTAGTGCAGCTGGCATTGACAGTGACTTAGAATTAAACAGTGATACCAGTGCTCCAGAAGATATGACTCAGGCTGCTGGTGGTATGCCTCCAGGTTTTGATACTGGTATGGGTATGACAGCAGGTGCAGGTGGAGCACCACCTCCAGTTTAATAAATAGATATATGATCCTAAGAGAGTTATTCTATCTTAATCCTGAAACACATAAAGTTGGCAACGACTTTAGGTTTGATTCAGCACGAGACATTGATGAACTCTTGCGTAGTGACACAAGAAAAACCAGACTAACTTTAAAACAGATAAATGATTTAAGGAAAGGCTCAGAAGCGCATATTTTAGAAATGGAAGAAGAACTTACATTTGTACAAAGTATGTATGGAGCCGAACCTGCTGCACCAGCAGCTTAAATTATTAAAGGATTAAAGATGGATTGGAATCTTAGTTTATATGGCTTGATTGGCCAGCAGCATAGAAATTTTATACCTGTTTTTGAAAAGTTTTTTTCACAAGTAAAGCCTGTTAATGTTGTAGAAATTGGCACTGGTCAGGGCGGTGCATCATTAGCACTTAATAATATATTAAAAGGGTTAAATTATCAATATTCATATACGACTTATGATGTAATTAATTTAGGTCAATATCAACAATTAAGAGATGATGGCATCAATGTACGTTGTTGTAATTTGTTCAGTGATAATTATTCCAGCATTAGAGAAAGCAACTTTGATGAAATTAAAAATGCTATTCAAAGTCTAGGCACTACTGTATTAATGTGTGATGGTGGTAATAAAATCAATGAAGTTAATTTGCTAGCAGATTTGCTCAAGCCTGGTGATTTTATCATGGCACATGATTATAGTGAAAGTAAAGAGTATTTTGAAAAATATATTACTCCCAACGAATGGTTATGGTGTGAAATCACTTTTGCAGATA
>Ga0187843_10002976_pt1 | contig 10046 bp, 7 predicted proteins | sample SpaLakP09_SKY_43_FD_134516 | JGI IMG/M metagenome (GOLD analysis project Ga0187843, IMG submission 134516) | Oligotrophic lake water microbial communities from Sparkling Lake, Wisconsin, USA - SP09_SKY_43 | ecosystem: Environmental > Aquatic > Freshwater > Lake | place: USA: Sparkling Lake...
CCGGCATTGCTGCCCGCGTGGCAATCAGATCGATTGCAGTAGCCTCATCTCCTACGTTAGACAACAAGCCACTTACAAACAAGTCTTGCTGACAATTATTTTTTTCCGCGTTAGGCTTGCCACTGAACTTTGGCAAATCAATAGCTAACTCTTCTAAGATATCGGCGGTATTTCGGGTTAGTTTAGCGCCTTGTTGAATTAACTGATGACAACCAGCCGATTGCGGACTGCGAATGGAGCCCGGCACAGCGAAAACCTCTCGATTGTATTCTGCAGCGTAGTTTGCACTAATCAACGAGCCGCTTTTTTCCGCGGCTTCCACCACCAAAGTACCTAAGCTAAGGCCCACAATAATGCGATTACGGATTGGGAATAACCGAGCTTGTGGCTCCACAGGGGGTAAATATTCAGAAACAAGGGCTCCTTGTTCAGCGATTTTGCGAAACAAATCTTCGTGTTGCCATGGATATCGATGACACAAACCGTGACCACACACTGCGATGGTTTTACCTTCAACTACCGAAAGCGCACCTTGATGGGCGGCGGCATCAATCCCTCGCGCAAGGCCACTAGTAATAACGAGCCCTTTCGCGGCTAACTCCGAGGCAAAATCCAAGGCTATTTCACGACCTGTTGCTGTCGGTTGCCGACTGCCGACAATTGCCAGTTGTGGCTGATTCAGCAATGTGATGTCGCCTTGCACAAATAACATCAATGGCGGATGTTTGATTTCACGCAATAACTGCGGATAGCGCGGATCTTGAAAGGTGATCGCATGGCAATCAGCGCCGTTGGCGAGCCAGCGGCTGCTTGCTTCGAGCATTGACGCTAAGGGTCGATGAATTCGTTTTGCTTGCGACTCAGTCAACCCAGCCGCAACTAATGTTGCAGCGGATGACTGAAAAATATCTTGAAATGGAATGGCTGAACAGAGGCTTTCAAACCGGACTACATCCATCCCGGGTACTGCCGCCAGCGTCAGCCAATGGTACAGATCATCCATGATCGCCCCTTGGCATAGCTTGAGATTTAGAGGTCGCCGATAGCGTCCCCAACTCGAATTGGTTTTTTAGTACCAGTAACAATAGCAAAGCTTGTCCGTTCTGACACTTTAAATACCATTAACTGACCTACTTTCTCGCGTGGCATCACTAACTCTTCACCATTAATACCGCCAGTAATCTCTTGGTATTTGGTCGCATCTGCAGTGTAAACCGGACCGGTTTTGGTATCGACAATACTTGGTGACTGCCGATAAATAGAGAACATGTGGCCTGGTTTCACATCAGCAAGTTCGCCTTTGTTTAACACTACGATGTCCCACTTAGAGAACTCACGTAAATCAGACGTAGTTTCAATGATCAGCCCTTCGATACTTTGTTCAGGTTTCGTCATCACAAAAAAGGCTGGTAATGATTGACCTTGCGCGGCAGGCATCAGGCGATCACCTTGGCGGATTTCTTGTTTTACATCGATAACAGTCACTGACGCCGGCTCATTTTGCTCTGAATCCCCTGAGCGGAAAGCTTTTGCCGTCCCAACTAACACAGTCTCATAGCCTAGCAAATTAGCAGTTTCAGGATCGATATACGCTTTCCCTTTCCGATAAATACCATAGCTTGCCCCTTGCTCTAACTTGCCACGCACATACAAAGTATGCCCTTGAACAGCATTTTTCACTTGTTCGTCAGCACCTAGCACATAAGGTAACTCGCTAATTTCTTTGTCAGACAGCGCTTGTTCGTAAGTTAAAAACGGCCGAATCATCGTCAAAGGCAAAGTAGAGATCGCTTTAGCCGACTTCAGCTTTTTACGCGCTGACGGTGACAACTTGCGAATACCGATCGAAGAATAGTCACTTGTATCTTCCGCTACAGGGGTCTCTTCAACCGCTGCTGGGTCAGTTTCCAAGGTATCAGCGACAACTTCACCTTCCGTAGAAGTGTCGGTGCTATCTGGCGATACCTTGATGACACTTTCATCATTCACTGACAATACCGGATTACCCTCATTGTCATAACTTAAGCTCAGCACATCACCTGGATAAATCAGGTGCGGGTCAACCACTTGAGGATTTAACTTCCACAGTTGTGGCCATTGCCAAGGTTGTTGTAAATACAAACCAGAAATATCCCAAAGGGTATCACCTTCTTTCACCGTATAGGATTTTGGGGCGTCAGCTTTGATTGCTATTTCTTCAGCAATTGATTGTGCTGTGTAACAAAACAGCAGTGCAGCGATAGAGATTGTTATTGTTTTCAGCATGCCAGCTTCCTTGAGCGCGGATCTGTAGTAATTATTGCATACTAAGCTGTTAATACAGTGGATTAATGGCTAAAATTAGACCATATCACAGTTAGTTAAACAAAGCATAATTTTGTAGGTCCCATGTCAGTATTAACCGTATTACATTATCCCGACGATCGCTTACGTACTATCGCCAAGCCGGTCACTGAATTTAACGAAAAACTAAGCCAGTTGGTTGCCGACATGATTGAGACCATGTATGCAGAAAATGGCATTGGTCTCGCCGCAACGCAAGTAAATATACACCAACGTGTCGTGGTGATCGATTTATCTGAAGAGCGTAACCAACCGCAGGTTTTCATTAATCCTGAGATCATTTCAAAAAGTGGTGACACAACTTATGAAGAAGGTTGTTTGTCAGTGCCACAAAACTACGCGAATGTAGAACGCGCAGAAGAAGTTACTGTAAAAGCACAAGATACAGAAGGCAATCCTTTTGAAGTAAATGCTAATGGATTGCTAGCTATTTGCTTACAACATGAGCTTGATCATCTGGTTGGCAAGCTATTTATTGACTATTTATCCCCACTCAAACGGGATCGTATTCGGAAAAAGCTGGAAAAAGAAGCCCGCAACCAAAGCCGTTAACCCAGCACAGGAATCACCGTGAGCAATTCTTTACGTATTATTTTCGCCGGAACGCCCGATTTTGCCGCTCGTCACTTACAGGCCCTGCTTGATGCAGGGCACCAAGTTGTGGCGGTTTATACCCAACCTGATCGCCCTGCGGGTCGAGGTCAGCAGTTACAAGCAAGCCCAGTGAAGCAACTGGCTGTCGCCAATGATATCGCTGTATTCCAACCAAAATCGCTGAAAAAGGCCAAAGCGCAGGCTGAACTTGCTGCCCTTTCAGCTGATTTAATGATTGTGGTTGCCTATGGACCGATATTACCTCCAGTGGTTTTAGCGACGCCGCGTTTAGGTTGTATCAATGTGCATGGCTCTTTATTACCACGCTGGCGTGGTGCAGCGCCTATCCAGCGTTCAATTTGGGCTGGTGATGCTGAAACTGGTGTCACTATCATGCAAATGGATGCAGGGTTAGATACCGGCGCCATGCTGAGTAAAGTTAGCCTAGCCATTACTCCGGTAGACACGAGCGCAACCTTATACGACAAATTGGCAGTGGTTGGCCCTGAAGCACTAATTGCAGCGTTAGCCGATTTACCAAATCTGCAACAACAGGCGCAACCGCAAGACGATAAGGTCGCAAATTACGCCGAAAAACTCAGTAAAGAAGAAGCTCAACTCGATTTTAATAAACCAGCTATTGCCTTAGAGCGAGAAATTCGCGCCTTTAACCCTTGGCCAGTGAGCTATCTGCAACTTGGTGCCCAGCAATTAAAAATCTGGAAAAGTCGAGTTGAAGCAGGACAAGGCACTCCAGGCTCGGTAGTTCGGGTTGATAAATCAGGCATTGCGGTGGCTACCACTGACGGGCTAATAGTGATTGAACAGTTACAACCTCCAGGCAAAAAAGCCATGGCAGTCGCTGATTTTCTGAACGGCAGAGCCGATTGGTTTCAGCTTGGCCAGCAATTGAGCGTGGCACCATGAGCGCAAATCTTCGCGCCAGCGCAGCGACCGTATGCTATCAAGTGATAGACAAAGGCAAATCGTTGTCAGATGTATTGCCCAAAGCGCAACTTGATTTTGCCAATCCAGCCGACAAAGCGCTGTTACAGGAAATCTGTTTTGGTGTGATGCGGCAATTACCGCAATTAGAGTTTGTCTGCCAACAACTGATGGCAAAACCTTTAATTCAGCAGCTACGTCCGTTGCAATTTCTGATTTATGTTGGTGTTTATCAGCTGAAATTTATGCGGATCCCTGACCATGCCGCAGTGGGTGAAACCGTTGAAGCGGCTAGAGCACTGCGTGGTCAGTCAATGACTAAACTGATCAATGGCGTGTTACGGTCTGTACAGCGCCAACCTGAATTATTTAGTTTCAGCGACGCGCCACTTGCAGTACAAACCAATCATCCGAGTTGGATAGTGCAAGCATTGCAGCAAGCCTATCCGGAAGTTTGGCTGGAGATCATTGCCTCGAACCAACAAAAAGCGCCGCTGTGGCTGCGGGTAAATACTCAAAAAATCCGCATAGATGCTTTTTGTGCGGCTTTAACCGCCGAAGAAGTCGGTTATAGCCAACCGGTAGCCGATATGCCACAAGCTATTCTGTTAGAAAAAGCGCAAGATGTGACGCAATTGCCTGGTTACGATGATGGCTGGTTTGCCGTGCAAGATTTAGCTGCGCAATATGCAGCCTTGTTTTTAGCGCCCGAAGCTGGCGAGCGGGTGTTAGATGCTTGTTGCGCTCCAGGTGGTAAAACCGGACATTTATTGGAAATTGCCCCAACTGCGCATTTGCTGGCACTGGACCGGGATGATCTCCGCCTTAATCGCGTTCGCGATAACTTACATCGGCTTGGCCATCACGCGGTAATCAAAGCCGCAGATGCTGCAGAGCCAGGACAATGGTGGGATGGTCAGCAATTCGACAAAATCTTGTTGGATGTACCGTGCTCAGCGACTGGGGTTATTCGACGCCATCCAGATATTCGCTGGTTACGCAAAAAAGCCGACATTCCAGCCTTGGTCGAGTTGCAGCAGCATATTTTGACGCAAGTATGGCCGACATTAAAACCAGGTGGTGTGCTGCTTTACGCCACTTGTAGTGTATTACCAGACGAAAACCAGCTACAAATCGCCGAGTTTCTTCAACATCATGCAGACGCCATCACCATGCCACTAGGTCATGGCAATGACGCAACCAGCTGGCAACTGTTGCCTGGGCAACAGCAAGCGGACGGCTTCTTTTACGCCAAATTGCAGAAAAAGGCAGACTGATGAAAATCATTATTTTAGGTGCAGGTCAAGTTGGTGCGACCCTTGCGGAAAACTTAGTCGGTGAAGAAAACGACATCACGGTTGTCGATATCAACGCAGAAAAATTGCGGGCGCTGCAAGACAAACTAGATTTGCAAGTCGTCCACGGTCACAGCGCTCACCCCGACATCTTGAAAAAAGCGGGTGCTGAAGATGCCGATATGATTATTGCGGTAACCAACAGTGATGAAGTGAATATCGTCGCTTGCCAAGTTGCCTACAGTATTTTCAATACGCCAACTAAAGTCGCGCGTATTCGCACCAACCAATATATTAAATACCGCGATCAGCTATTTAATAAAGACGATATGCCGGTCGACCATTTTATTGCGCCAGAAACTTTAGTCACCGACTATATTCGCCGCTTAATCGACTATCCAGGCGCCCTTCAAGTTGTTGAATTTGCTGGCGGCAAAGTCAGCTTGGTCGCAGTAAAAGCTTATTATGGCGGGTTATTGGTTGGCCATGCCTTATCTAACCTTCGCCAGCACATGCCCCATATTGATGCGCGGGTTGCCGCGATTTATCGTCGCGGCCATGCCATTAAACCAATTGGCACCACTATTATTGAAGCTGACGATGAAGTGTTTTTCGTTGCCGCGACGAAACACATTCGCGCGGTGATGAGTGAACTGCAAAAGTTAGAGAACAGCTATCGACGCATCATGATTGCCGGCGGTGGCAACGTCGGTTTCGGTTTAGCGAAAGCGCTGGAAAAAACTCACAGCGTGAAACTCATCGAACGCAGTAAAGAGCGCGCCGAATTTTTATCAAGTACCTTAGAAAATACAGTGGTGTATGCGGGCGATGCTTCGGATCCAGAGCTGCTGCAAGAAGAAAACATCGACCAAGTAGACGTGTTTCTTGCTGTTACCAACGATGATGAAGCCAACATCATGTCGGCGATGTTAGCAAAACGCATGGGCGCACAAAAGACCATGGTGCTGATTAAACGCGGCGCTTATGTTGACTTGCTGCAAGGCGGTGAAGTTGATATTGCGGTATCACCGCAACAAGCCACCATTTCCGCACTGCTCACACACGTGCGCCGCGGTGATATCGTTAACGTCTACTCACTTCGTCGTGGCGCGGCTGAGGCCATTGAAGCGATCGCCCATGGTGATAAAAACACCTCTAAAGTGGTCGGCCAAGCCATTGGCAAAATCAAACTGCCACCGGGATGCACTATAGGCGCTATTGTTCGTGGTGATGAAGTGATGATTGCCCATGACAGTACAGTTATAGATACTGACGACCATGTCATTTTATTCCTCGTTGATAAGAAATTTATTAATGAAGTAGAACGACTGTTCCAAGTAAGTGCGATTTTTATCTAAGCCTATTGGCTTAAATCGCACGCACAAAAAAGCCAGCAATTGCTGGCTTTTTTATATTTCAAGCTTCAACACCACTGAATGCGCTTAGTTTAAGCCGCCATCCCGCGTTAAATTCTCATTGCGGTCGCGATGAATGATGATGTTATCTTCAATCCGAATGCCACCAAATTGGCGGAAAGCATCAACTTTGTGCCAATTAATGTACTTCGACAGCTCCGTTTGCTTTAAATCGCCGAGCAATGAATCGATGAAGTACAAGCCGGGTTCAATGGTGAACACCATATTCGGCTCGACTAAACGGGTACAGCGCAAAAACGGATGTTCCGCTGGCGACGCGACATGAGTTCCCCGCTCATCAGCCATAAAGCCACCAACATCATGCACCTGCAAACCTAAGTGGTGCCCGATCCCGTGTGGGTAGAAGGTCCGGGTGATGCCTGTCTCGACAATCCCTTCCGCGCCCAGTTGCACAAAATCAAAATCGGCCAGCACATTGGCAAGCAACTCATGTGATTTCAAATGTACTTCAGCATAATTGATGCCGGGTTTCAGCGTGTCGACTAACTGCAATTGCACGTTATCCATCGCCTTGATTAACGCCGAAAACTCATCCTGCTCTTTACTGTAAGTCCGAGTAATGTCCGCCGCGTAACCATGAAAACTTGCGCCAGCATCAATCAAAAATGAATGCGGAACTGCAGGTTTCTTCCGACTTAACACGGTGTAGTGCAATATCGCCGCGTTTTCATTAAGCGCAATGATATTGCCATACGGCACTTCATTTTCGCCCTGCTGTACTGCAGCCAAATACGCCAACTGAATATCAAATTCTGAACCGCCAGCACGAAAACACGCGTCTGCCGCTTGATGGCCTTGAATTGCAATTTTATTGGCTTCTCGTAAGCAAGCTTGCTCATATTCAGTTTTGTAAGCGCGATGGTAATGCAAGTAACTGAGCACACCTTCAGGGTTCAGCTCAGAGAAGCCTAACGCCTTCGCCAACTCCAACTGCTCGCCTAAATAAGCAATACGAGATTTGTCATAAGGCAGCACTTTTTCCACTTGCGTGGCTTTCTCAATCAGTTGAATATCAAAGAAATCCGCCCAGAAATCTGTTGGCGCATCCGGCACTTTATGCCAAAAATCGACTGGTAAATAAAACACTAACTTCGGTTTATTGACACCATCGACGATTAACCAACAATGCGGGTTATCAACCACGGGCAACCAGGCTTTGAATAACGGATTGACCTTAAACGGATAATCCATATCATCTAAAAACTGACGCTTCGCTTGACCAGAATGGATCACTAAAGCATCGAGATTTTCGCGAGTTAACACCGCCTGAGTACGGCGTTGTAATTCCACTAAATGGGCCGCGTACAGAGCTTGGTATGCTGGGCGCATTGTTTATTCCTATGGTTAGTTTGCTGACATCAACTTTATTGCGATCAAACCCGTTTTTAACTGGTTATTCAACTCAATTCCCCAACTTTCAGGGTAGTTAGCGGTTTAAACACGTCCCGCTGCTGCTTCATGCGAATATTGTAGATCTGATAATAGGTCAAAACCGCTTTGACATAATCCCGAGTTTCTTTAAACGGGACGTTTTCAATCCAAATATCTAACTCAAGCTGTTGGCCTTTTGGGATCCATGTTTTAACGCGACTGAAACCGGCATTATATGACGCTGTGGCAAAAACCAAATTGTTGTCATTCGCCTTCATCAAATAATTAAGGTAATCAGTGCCCATATCGATATTAAAATTTGGATTCATTAACTGTTCTGAACGGATTGTTCGTCCGGCTAAATGCTTGGCGGTTTGCGGCATAATTTGCATCAAACCCTGGGCGCCAACCGGCGATTGTGCCGTCGGTAAGAAAGTACTCTCACGCCGCGTAATCGCCATGGCCCAAGCTGGATCTACATTAGCGGCTTTGGCATGCTTTTGAATTTCTTTGTTAAAGACCATCGGGAAGCGCATTTCCACATCATCCCAATATTCAGCATTAGCAAGCGCAACAATGGCGCGGTCGTACCAACCGTGGTCGAAGGCAAGCTTGGCTGCGCTTAATTTTTGCTGTTCACTGCCATATTTTTGCAGAAAATTCAGCTCGCGCTTGGCGGCGTTAGGCCGGCCAATCGCCTCCCATTCCCGCATCCGAGTGACACTGCCACTGCGCTTAAAGCTTTGATATTGCGCTGTAGTCACCGGCACAGGCTTATGGCCCAGCGATGGCGGCAAACCGAGCCGCGCGGCTGCCATATAGCCATAGTAGCTGCGTTCAGTGGCCAGCTTTTTCATAATTTGGGTGCCGTGCTCAGTTTGACCTGTCGCCAGCATTGCTCGAGCGAGCCAATATTGACGCTGCTCTTTGTCCTTTTGCTCTTTCGGTAACTCATGCAAAATTTTCTGCACTTGCACCCAATCTGAACGACGCAAATGCCAAGCTACTTGCCATTGCAGGAATAGATCATCTTTGTCGGCAACCGGGACCATTTTTAGAAATTTATCGGCACGGACATCATTTTTACTGGCTAACGCTATCGCCAACTGCCTTGCCATACGAATGCGCTGTGCTTTAGTTAATTGTGGATCTGACTCAAAGCGTTGGAAAATTGCGAGGGCTTGGTCTGGTTTTTTCCACACCAATTTTTCGACCGCATAGCGCACCAACTCACGCTCAGCCTTGTGTTTCAGTGGTAAGAACTTTTGTTTACTCACCATGCTTGGATTGGCAATCACCTGTTTCCATTTATCGCCAAGGTATTGCAAATTGCTCGGTAATAAAGTTCGAATATAAGGGATGATGCGCTCATCTCCGCCATCAGCAGCATTTCGCAAACGCGTTAGCACAACATCGGTATTGCGTTGCCCGGCTTTTTGCCAGCGCTTAAACAACGCATCACATTCTTTCGGCTGCGACTCGCCAACCACCCATAATGCCGTGACATCAGGCCAGACTTTCGCCGCAGGCTCATTAATCAGCCGCATTTCTAAGGCAAAACAATCTAACAACGTATCAGAACCATATTCATAATTTTTTAAAAATGGTTGTGTGAGCTCTGCACTGGCTAGATACATTAACCAACGCTTTTTCATCGACCACTCGAGGTGAGTCCCTTTATGTTTTTCAATAAATTGCTGAACTAAAGGTGTATTTCCTAAGCCTCGGCTGAGATATTCCAGTTCGATATAGGGTTTGAGTGGATAGTTATGCAGATCTCGCAACAGCTTTTCAGCTTGCTGATTGTCCACTTTGTTAATTGTTTTTTCAGCAGTAAGAAAGCGCTCACGCAACACAGCGTCAGCAGGCACAGCCAAAGCTGGCGCTGACAGCACTAACCACAATATACTCCAGCCACAAAACTGGGACTTCAATTGCAACATTTGTCGAAATACCACCTATAGTTATTCAGTTGTCAGCGTCAAATTCAAACGCACGTTTAAATAACGGTTGAATTTTTTTCTGAACCGCGACACACTGGAACCGCACAAGACTCATCTGA
>Ga0187843_10002978_pt1 | contig 10040 bp, 10 predicted proteins | sample SpaLakP09_SKY_43_FD_134516 | JGI IMG/M metagenome (GOLD analysis project Ga0187843, IMG submission 134516) | Oligotrophic lake water microbial communities from Sparkling Lake, Wisconsin, USA - SP09_SKY_43 | ecosystem: Environmental > Aquatic > Freshwater > Lake | place: USA: Sparkling Lake...
CGCTAAGAATGGTAAGTAGCGTTCTATTTCTGCAGAGATTACTGCAGGGAATGCACCGAATTCATCGAGAACCGTCAAAATTGTTTCCAGCAAACCATCAATTGCATAGAAAGCATCGGGCAGAGCTACGCGACGGACAACGCTGCAAGAAACATCTCCTTCGTTCCACTGATCACCAGAGAGTTCGCTGATCATGGATGCATATCCGCGCAGAACAACTGAAAGTCCGTTAACGCGCTCACAAGAGCGGGTATTCATTTTGTGGGGCATCGCACTGCTACCCACTTGGCCTTCCTTGAAACCTTCAGTTACTAGTTCGGCCCCTGCCATTAGTCGAATTGATGTGGCAAGTGAAGATGGCGCTGCCGCTATCTGAACCAGGGTTGTCACTACATCGTAATCAAATGAACGCGGATAGATCTGGCCGGTTGAATCAAGAACTTTGTTGAAACCAAGTTCTTTGGCGATTGCAGCCTCTAATTTTTGGTGAGCCTCTGATGAGCCTAGAAGATCAATCGAATCTTGGGCAGTACCAACTGGGCCTTTGATTCCGCGCATCGGATAACGGTTTTGAAGTTCAGTCAGACGCTCGTATGCAAATAACAACTCTTCTGCCGCAGATGCAAAACGCTTTCCCAGTGTTGTAATTTGCGCTGGCACGTTATGAGAACGTCCAGCAATTGGTAATTCGGCATACTGCACTGCTCGCTCACCCAGGCGCGCCAAAACGGCAACAACCTTGTCATGAACAATTGCAAGACCGTTTCGAATCTGCAATGACTCAATATTTTCTGTTACATCGCGGCTGGTCATGCCAGCATGAATAGCCTCGTGACCGGCTAGTGCGTTGAACTCTTCGATTCGAGCTTTTACATCATGACGTGTTTTCTTTTCACGTACGTCAATTGAGTTTAGATCTACTTGTGTAATTACATTTTCGTAATCTGTAATTACATTCTTAGAAATCGGATGACCTAGCGCTGCTTGAGCGCGCATCACCGCAATCCAAAGCTTGCGTTCGGCGATTATTTTCGCTTCCGGAGCGAAGATCTCATTCATCGCAAGCGATGCGTATCGATTAGCGAGCAGGCTCATGTTAAATGAACTCTTTCACGACAATTGTTTGGTCGCGGCCTGGTCCCACACCGATTGCGCTCATGGGCGCACCCGAAATCTTTTCCAAGAACGAAATGTAATCTTGGGCGTTTTTTGGCAAATCGCTGATCTTACGTGCACCCGAAATATCTTCATTCCATCCTGGAAGATATTCATAGATTGGCTTGGCATGGTGGAAATCAGATTGCGAAGCAGGAAGTTCTTCCACTCGCTTGCCATCGATTTAATATGCAACACATACCGGAATTTCTTTCCAACCAGTTAGAACATCTAACTTTGTTAAGAAGAAGTCAGTAAGTCCATTAACTCTGACTGCATACCGCGCAATCGGTGCGTCATACCAACCGCAACGACGTGCGCGTCCAGTTGTTACACCGATTTCGCCACCGATAGTGCGCAGCTTTTCGCCATCCTCATCGAAGAGTTCTGTCGGAAATGGTCCAGAACCAACGCGAGTTGTGTAGGCCTTTACGATTCCAATGACGCGATCAATCTTGGTTGGTCCGATTCCAGAACCTGTACAAGCGCCACCTGCTGTTGGATTTGAGGAAGTTACGAATGGATAAGTGCCGTGATCGACATCAAGCAGAGTTCCTTGTGAACCTTCGAGCAGAACACGCTTGCCAGCCTTAAGCGCTTCGTCAAGTAACAGAACAGTGTCTGCAACATATGGGCGCAGGATTTCGGCATATGCTAAATATTCATTAAGCACTTCATCAACATCAATATTCTTGCGATTAAATACCTTGATAAGTACTTGGTTCTTATCGCGCAACGCGCCTTCGATTTTTTGGCGCAAGATTGATGGATCAAAGAGATCCTGAACTCGGATTCCGATGCGATTTATCTTATCTGCGTACGCTGGTCCGATTCCGCGACCAGTTGTACCAATCTTTGATTTACCTAAGAAGCGTTCTGAAACTTTATCGATAGTGCGGTGATATGGTGTAATCAAATGTGCATTCGTTGAAATAACCAACTTTGAACAATCGATTCCGCGTTCAGTTAAGCCGCGAATTTCTTCGAGCAATACACCCGGATCAATTACAACGCCGTTGCCAATAACCGGAACAACGTTGGGACTTAAAATTCCAGATGGAAGCAAGTGAAGTGCGTACTTTTGATCTCCGATAACCACGGTGTGGCCCGCGTTGTTTCCGCCTTGATAGCGGACAACATAATCAACGCGGTCACCGAGAATATCTGTGGCTTTTCCCTTGCCTTCATCGCCCCATTGAGCTCCGAGCAAAACTAGCGCTGGCATGGTGAAGCCTCTCCCGAGATTGGAATTAGTGAGTAACTACTTCTTTAGTGATGTGCCGGTTGAGCGAAGATCTGCGCAAGCATGTGCAACACGAGCTGCCATTCCTGCTTCTGCAGCCTTACCCCACGCACGTGGGTCGTAAGCCTTTTTGTTTCCAACTTCTCCGTCGATCTTAAGAACGCCATCGTAATTCTTAAACATGTGATCAACGATTGGGCGTGTAAATGCGTACTGAGTATCAGTATCAATATTCATCTTAATTACGCCGTAATCAAGTGAGTCGCGAATCTCTGAAAGTAGCGATCCAGAACCACCATGGAATACCAAATCCATTGGCTTACTGCCTGCAGCAAGACCCTTCTTAGCAACAACTGCATCTTGTAGAGTCTGCAAAATCTTTGGCTGCAATACAACGTTGCCTGGCTTGTAAACGCCATGCACGTTGCCGAATGTTGCTGCAACCATGTAGCGCCCGCGTTCTCCAAGGCCAAGAGTTTCGATTGTCATCAAAGCATCTTCAGGAGTTGAGTAAAGCTTGGCATCGTGTTTTGCTTCAACGCCATCTTCCTCGCCACCGACAACGCCGATTTCGATTTCCAAAATTGTGCGAGCCGCAACTGACTTTGTCAGAAGTTGGTCCGCGATCTTCATATTCTCGTTCATATCAACAGCTGAGCCATCCCACATATGTGAGTTAAAAAGCGGCCCTTGACCGTTCTTGATGCGCTGCGCGCCGATTTCAAGAAGTGGACGCATATACCCATCTAGCTTTTCTGCTGGACAGTGATCGGTATGAATTGCAATATTTACGTTGTAGTTCTTGGCAACAACATGTGCGAATTCGGCGAGCGCAACTGCGCCATCGACCATGTTCTTAACTGTTGATCCAGATGCGTATTCCGCTCCGCCCCAAGAAAATTGAATGATTCCATCTGATTCAGCTTCGGCGAAACCACGAAGTGCTGCGATCAGTGTCTGTGATGATGAAACGTTTATTGCGGGATATGCGAATGCACCAGCTTTGGCGCGATCAAGCATTTCTGCATAAATTTCTGGGGTTGCGATGGCCATGATGACTCCAAATTATCTCGGGTGTAATCCCTGACCGAGCGCTTCATTGGGCCGAATTCAGGCTTACGCCTAATCCAACCACCTCCACGGGCGGATGAAAAATCGCCATGCAGGCTCGCGCACAGACATGGCGATTTTCACCGCTTTTGGGACACCTTCGACCGATTAAGGGTGCAGAGATTTCTGCAAGAAGGCGATCAAGGCAGCCAATAGAGCGGGGTTGGAGAGCAATTTGAGCAATCCAGCGAGAAATGTGATGAGCATAATTTCCTTTCGATAGTTAGGAGTCAGTGCGAAGGCGGTGATCATCTCCCTTATCTGAGTCATCACAGTCAATAAACCTTCCCCCTGTTGATATTGACTAGTAATCTGCTGAGTTATGAGTGCAGAAAAAATTGGCGATTCCATAGAAAACCTTTCGCGCGAGAGCCGGCAATTTCCGCCGAGCCCACAGTTCGCAGCGCAAGCCAATGCCAAAGCAGATCTGTATGCACATGCAGATAAAGATCGCTTAGCGTTCTGGGAAGAACAAGCACGCGAATTAACTTGGGATAAGCCATGGGATCGTGTCTTGGAATGGAATCCGCCTTATGCAAAATGGTTTACCGGCGGGAAAATAAACGCATCCGTTAACGCACTAGATCGCCATGTTGCAGCGGGTCGGGGTGAACGCGTCGCTTTTCATTTTGAAGGCGAACCAGGTGATACTCGCGCAATTACTTATTCACAGATGTTAGATGATGTTTCGCAAGCCGCACATGCGTTGACTGAACTTGGAATTAAATCAGGCGACCGTGTTGCAATTTATCTGCCAATGATTCCAGAAGCTGCGGTTGCGATGTTGGCATGTGCGCGCATCGGGGCTGTGCATTCAGTTGTATTCGGTGGCTTTTCTGCCGATGCACTGCTCTCACGCATTCAAGATGCAGATGCAAAATTAGTTATCACAGCAGATGGGGGTTTCCGTAAAGGATCCGCCTTCGCGCTCAAGCCCGCAGTAGATGATGCGCTTAAGGGAAAACATAACGTTGAGAAAGTCTTGGTTGTAAAGCGCACCGGAGAAGAAACGGCATGGAATTCTGATAGAGATATTTGGTGGCACGAAATTGTGGGGCGCCAAAGCAAGTCACATACGCCCGAATTCTTCGAAAGTGAACATCCACTTTTTATTCTCTACACATCTGGCACGACCGCTAAACCAAAGGGAATTTTTCACACAACAGGTGGCTACTTAACTCAAGCGGCATATACACATCGCGTTGTCTTTGATATCAAACCTGAGACGGATATTTATTGGTGCACCGCAGATGTCGGCTGGATTACTGGCCATTCCTATGTGGTTTATGGCCCGCTAATTAATGGTGCAACTCAAGTAATGTATGAAGGAACTCCAGATACGCCGCACAAGGGGCGTATCTTTGAAATTATTGCTAAATATGGCGTAACTATTTTGTACACCGCTCCAACGCTGATTCGTACTTGGATGAAATGGGGAGATGAATTTCCAAAAGCGCATAACTTATCTTCACTTCGTTTACTTGGTTCTGTTGGCGAACCAATTAACCCAGAAGCGTGGATGTGGTATCGCGAAGTCATTGGAGCCAATAATTGTCCGATCGTCGATACCTGGTGGCAAACTGAAACAGGTGCGATCATGATTTCGCCGCTTCCTGGAGTAACCGCAACAAAGCCAGGTTCTGCGATGACAACTATTCCTGGAATTAGCGCGAAGGTGGTCGATGATTCCGGTACTCAAGTTCCTAACGGACATGGCGGCTTCTTGATTTTGGATCAACCTTGGCCATCCATGTTGCGCGGTGTTTGGGGCGAAGATGAGAGATATAAAGAAACTTATTGGTCTCGCTTTAAAGGAATTTACTTTGCTGGTGACGGCGCCAAGCTAGATGAAGAAGGCGCAATTTGGTTGATGGGTCGCGTAGATGATGTGATGAATGTTTCGGGACACCGCATTTCAACAACTGAAGTTGAATCAGCGTTGGTTTCTCATGAAGCAGTCGCAGAAGCAGCTGTTGTGGGCGCTGCCGATGAGATGACTGGTCAAGGAATTGTCGCGTTTGTAATTTTGCGCGGCGGAATTCCAAATGCCGGCGGTGAGGAATTAATTAAAGAACTGCGCGCTCATGTAACTAAGGAAATTGGTGCGATCGCTCGTCCGCGTCAGATTATGGTTGTGGCCGAACTCCCTAAGACTCGAAGTGGAAAGATTATGCGCCGCTTACTTAAGGATGTCGCAGAAAACCGCGCTGTTGGTGATGCAACCACATTGGCTGATCCAAATGTAATGAAGTTGATTTCAGAAGGTTTGAATAGCGCTAAAGACGAAGATTAAGGAACTCTTCTTTAACCCAGTCATTAGCCTGTGTAATTAGCCCAGGAATATAAGGCTGCACCTTTGGCAAGATTTGGCTACTACTGACTTGATCCTGCACCGCATTCCACGGTGACCATAGCAAGACTGTAGCGATTAGATAAAGAATGATTACTGTTCGCACAATTTCAAGTGCAGCTCCGGTTGCGGAATCTAAAAACGCTAGCGGTCCACGAACTATGGTCGAACGCAAACCCTTCGCCAAGACACCGCCTGCTAACGATCCAATCAATCCACCACCGATAATTGCAATAATTACAAAGCCGATACGTTTTATATCTAAAGCCCAGTCATCCGAGTACTGCAAGGCGAAATAGATTCCTAGAACACCACCTGCGACATATCCGATTAACTTAAAGACGGTGCGAATGAAACCGTTGCGGTAACCCAATACTGCTGAAAATATAAGAGATGCAGCGATAATTATGTCGGTTAACATTAAATTTTTATCCCTAAATGCTTCTCGGTCAGCGAGATTAACTCGGCTTCTGATTTGATAATTCCAATTTTCTTGTACTTTACTTCTCCGTCAGGTGCGATAAACCACGTAACAGGGACTCCCATTCCAAAATAGCCACGCGACTTAGAATCTCGATCATAATAATTTGGCCAAGTTATCCCGTTATTTACTATAAATCTTTTTGAGTTTTCAGGTGATGATTCCTCTACCGCTACGCCAACCAAAGATACTTTGCCTTTTGCTTTCGCATAAAAACCAACAAAATCAGGAATTTCATCCAAGCAAGATGCGCACCAAGATCCCCAAACGTTGACAACCATTGGGCCACGTAAGGATTCAAGGGCGAGGCCCTTAGAGCCATCAACACATTCGACGAGAGTTCCATCCGTTACCAATGAATCGCTAGGGACGTTAGCGCAAGAAATAACTTCGCCTTTTTGAGCAACGCTTTGTGTTTGCGCACAGCCCGATAGCGCTAACACCAAAACTAGGAAGGCAACCCGCTTCATCGGAAATCCACATCACTTTTTACTAATAATTTGGCTTTAACTTTATCGCTCTCACCTATTCCAAAGGATGGGCAAATACTTGCAACCGGGCATGCTCCGCAGGCGGGTTTGCGTGAATGACAAATTCTTCTGCCATGCCAGATCATGCGTTGTGACAAGTTAGTCCATTCCTTTTGAGGTATTAACTCTCCCACTTCAAATTCCACTTTTACGGGATCTTGCGATGTAGTCCATTCAAATCGACGCGATAGTCGACCAAAATGCGTATCAACGGTAATTCCTGGAATATCAAATGCGTGTCCAAGTACAACATTGGCAGTCTTTCGACCAACACCGGGCAAGGTAATTAGCTCTTGCAAAGTATTTGGAACTTCACCTTCATAATCTTCAATGATTTTTACTGCCAGACCTTGGATATGTCGAGCTTTAGCGCGAAAGAAACCAGTTGTATAAATTAGATCTTCAATATCTGCAAGCGATGCTTTGGCATATGCCCGCACGTTTTTATATCGTTTGAATAGCGCTGGCGTAACTTGGTTGACTCGCTTATCTGTACATTGCGCAGATAAAACTGTGGCAATGGTTAACTCCAGTGGATTTGAAAAATCCAATTCACGTCGAACATTGGGATATCTCTTGCTCAATATTCGATAAATGGCTCGTGCGTTCTTGCGAGTTTCGCTATCTGAAGCCATACGAGTAAACTACCGATGTGACCCCAGAAGAAGAAGTCGTACGCAGAGCCCCGCTCTTTACAGCCCTCGACGAAGAAGCCGCAGTCTCCTTGCGCTCATCGATGGATACGGTAAAGATCGCCAAGGGCGGAATCCTCTTTAAAGAGGGCGATGACGGCGAACATCTATATGTAATCGTCGATGGCAAATTAAAGCTCGGAACATCTAGCGGTGATGGTCGCGAAAACTTACTTTCAATTCTCGGTCCAGGCGACATGTTTGGCGAACTCTCGCTCTTTGATCCAGGTCCACGTACCTCAACTGCAACTGCAGTAACAGATGCCAGATTGCTTTCACTTAGCCATGAGAAAGTTATTCCTTGGCTAAAGCAGAACCCAGAAGTTTCGCTACAACTCTTAACTCGTTTGTCACAACGTCTGCGCCGCACAAATGAAGCGGTCGGCGACTTGGTTTTCTCAGATGTTCCGGGACGTGTGGCTAAAGCGCTTATCGACCTAGGCGATCGCTTTGGAAAGACAACCGCCGAAGGTTTGTTGGTAAACCATGACTTAACTCAAGAAGAGTTAGCACAGTTAGTTGGCGCATCACGTGAGACAGTAAATAAGGCGTTAGCCGATTTTGCAGGTCGCGGATGGCTCAAACTTGATGGTCGTTCAGTGCTAATTACCGATGTAGAACGTTTAGGTAAGCGTTCTCGCTAATTAAGCAACTTCAACGGTGAGTTCGATCTCGACCGGTGAATTCAAAGGAAGTTCTGCAACACCAACTGCGCTACGTGCGGCAATTCCAGCATCTCCCCAAATATGCATAAAGAGTTCAGAGGCCCCGTTTGCTACAAATGGCTGACTTGTAAAACCAGGCGCTCCATTTACATAACAAACTACGCGAACAACTTTAACAATTGAGTCAACTGGAGCAACGAGTTCAACCGCTGCTAAACAGTTAAGTGCACATATTTCAGCTAGTTCTTTAGCGCGCTCCTGCGTAATTGCATCTCCAACTTTGCCGGTATCAGCCATTGCGCCATCCACTAGCGGAAGTTGTCCTGCGGTAAAGACAATTTTTCCAGTACGAGTTGCTGGGACATAGGCAGCAACTGGCTTTGCAGCAATGGGAAGAGTTAGGCCTTTTTCTGCCAACTTGGCGCGAACATCTACAGACATAATTATTTAACCTCGCGCTTCATGTAAGCAACGAGTTGTTCCCCGCCCGGTGCTGGAATAACGGTGACGAGTTCCCATCCATCAGAACCCCAAGTATCAAGAATTTGCTTTGTTGCATGTGAGAGAAGTGGAACTGTGGCATATTCGAATTTCATTATCTTCCTCCGGCTAGTGCTGCTTTGACGAGTGTTGAAACGAGTGAACCATCTGCTTTACCAGCGATCTGCGGCTTAATTGCTCCCATAACTTTGCCCATATCAGCAGGGCCTGCAGCTCCAGTTGATGCAATAGCGGCAGCGATAAGTTTCTTAACATCATCTTCAGAAAGTTGAGCGGGCAAATATTTAGCGATTACTTCACCCTCTGCCTTTTCTTCTGCAGCCTTTTCAGGGCGATTGCCTTTAGCAAACTCTTCCGCGGCTTCGCGGCGCTTCTTAGCCTCGCGCGATAAGACGGTAATAATTTCATCTTCGGAAAGTGTGCGCGCTTCTTTTCCGGCTACTTCTTCAGTGGTGATTGCAGTGAGCACCATGCGGATAGTGCTCGAAACTACCTTGTCACTGCTGCGAATTGCCTCGGTTAAGTCGCTCTTAAGTGTCTCTTTCAGTCCCATGGCTGTATCTTCTCATGCAATGAGTTATCAACTTCGCCAGGCCCAGATACCCATCTTGCCCGCTGGCCACGCACCAATTCGGATTCTGCACTTTTCTGATCTGCATTTAACCCCTGCTCGCAAAACCGAGATCTCAGATATCAAATCATTTATCGATCTGGCCCCTGATTTAGTTATCTCAACCGGTGATTTTCTGGCCCACATGCAGGCTGTTCCCGTTGCCCTGGGTGCTCTCGATGAATTGTTAAATTTGCCCGGCCTCTTTGTCTTTGGTTCTAATGACTATTACGCACCTAAGCCAAAGAACCCACTTAAATATTTACTGCCAAATCATGGCAAACGTAAACATGGTGATGATCTGCCATGGCCTGATCTAGATAGCGGCCTGCAATCTCGCGGATGGATAAATCTCAATCGCTCACGTGCCACCGTTAAAATCAAAGATACGACTATCGAAACACGTGGCACTGATGACGCGCATTTGGAATTCGATGATTACTCACTCGTTGCAGGTAAACCTGGGCCTTGTGACATCGCGATCGGTGTGACTCATGCGCCTTACTTAAGAATTTTAGAAGGCATGGCTAAAGATGGATTAGATGCAATCTTTGCTGGCCACACACATGGCGGACAAGTTCGATTGCCACTGCCTGGTGGTTCACGTGCACTAACAACGAATTGTGATTTACCAACTTGGCGGGCACGTGGCTTAACTAAATTTGGCAGTGAGCCTTACTTACATGTTTCTGCAGGAATGGGA
>Ga0187843_10002979_pt1 | contig 10040 bp, 8 predicted proteins | sample SpaLakP09_SKY_43_FD_134516 | JGI IMG/M metagenome (GOLD analysis project Ga0187843, IMG submission 134516) | Oligotrophic lake water microbial communities from Sparkling Lake, Wisconsin, USA - SP09_SKY_43 | ecosystem: Environmental > Aquatic > Freshwater > Lake | place: USA: Sparkling Lake...
AAGTGAGTGCGACAAATTGCTCAGATGTCAATTTCGCCACTTGCGCTGTTGTCAACGAAGTGATGGCAGCAAGGCTGAATGCTGCGATGTCTGAGGCCTCCATCAACTCAATATTGGTGGTGCTGATGGCCGCCGCCTGAAGACTTGTCAACGCCCCGGCTTGACCGGTTGTCAATGCGCGCAATTGATTGGAAGTCAGGTTTTTAACCTGATCGGTGGTCATCGCGGCCAACGTGTTATTGCTCAACGACGCAAAATCGTTGGTCTGCAATGCTTCAAGTTTGTCAATGCCAACCGACCTGATTTGTGCCGTGGTCATGGCCCCGGCTTGCGCCGTGGTGATGGCCGCCAATTGACCTGTCGTTAAGTTGTTAATTTGGGAAGCAGTCAATGCCGCAAAAGCATTGGTTGTGAATGCCGCCAACACTTTGGTCTCAAGTTTGGCGATATGTGTTGTGCTGATCGCGCGCGCTTGTGTGCTGGTTAATGCGGCCGCTTGATCAGTTGTCAAGGCAATCAATTGCTCGGTTTTCAGATTTGCGATTTGCAACGGCGACAAGGAAGAGATTTGCGTCGTGGTCAGACCAACGAACACATCGTTGGACAAACTTTGCAACTGATCGGTGGTTAAAGAAAGGATGGCCGATGTATTCAGTGCAGCAATGTCTTGACTTTGCATTTTCGTCAAATTGGTCGTACTGATCGCCGCCACTTGCGCGCCCGTCAAGGCAGCTGCTTGTGTCGTTGATAAGGCGACCAATTGCTCCGACTTCATGCTTGCCACTTGAGCGGTTGTCAGTGATGCAATTTGTCGGGTGGACAGTCCTGCCACCATATCGGTTGTTAACTTGACGATTTGATCGGTCGTCATTGCAGCGATCGCAGCCGTACTCAAGGACACGACATCCTGACTCTCCATGCTGGCGATGTTGGTCACGCTCACGGCGGCAATTTGTGCGCCTGTGAGTGATGCGGCCTGGGTGGTGGTCAATGCAACCAACTGATCCGTCGTTAAATTCGCCACTTGGCTGGTGGTGAGCGCTGGGACTTGCTTGGTTGTCAAGCTGGCCACTTGATCAGTGGTTAATTTAGAGACTTGTGCAGTCGTCATGCCTGCAATGGCAGCCGAACTCAAGGCGGCAATGTCTTTGGCCTCCATGGAGGAGATTTTTTCTGAACTGATGGCTCGAACTTGGGACGATGAAAGTGCAGCGGCTTGTGTCGTTGTCAATGCCACCAATTGATCGTTGGTTAAATATTTAATTTGATCCGTGATGAGTGCATAGATTTGATTGACGCTCAGTTTGGAGATGGCACTGGTCGTCACCGACGAAATTGCCGATGTCGTGATGTCGCTGATTTGCTTTGTCGACAAGACGGCGACTTGTGCACTGGACAGCGTCGCAATGGTGGCAGCGTCAATTTCTTTGAAATTGACCTGCTTCAATAAATTGTTTGTTAACGATGCTAGTGACGTCATCTTGGACTCCTGGTTATGGAGATTCGACACGTCTGGGCAAAACTTTAACCCATCTTTTTAATCAATTGGGATTACTCTATTGGCGTGAATGACCCAGTACCACTTCATCTGTCGATGGACATCACAGAATAAATGAGCAGACTAGTCGCGCCCGAGGTCCTGCCAGGCCACAGCCGTGCCGTAATTGACATCCCGACTCATCCGCTTGCCAAGCAAGGCATCGGCATACTTGGTTGGCAGGCCAAATCCTGGTCGCACACTGCGAATGGCATCGGGTGTTATTTCATCCCCCACCTTGAGCGATTTCACAAAGTACAGCGATCGCCTGAATTTCACATTGCCTTGTTCACTTGACTTTCTTCCGTAATCCACGCGCCCGAGCGCCTGCCAAGCGGTTTTGACGCCCTGACAAAGTGCCGCCAGCTCAGATGGCTCAAGGGAAAAGCTGTCGTCTGGACCGCCCCCGCTTCTGTCCAGCGTGAAGTGTTTTTCGATGATGCGCGCACCCATGGCCACGCTGGTCAAAGCCGTGGTGTTGTCCAAGGTATGGTCGGATAAACCAATGACCAATCCAAAACGGTCCATCATGTCCGGGATCGTCCGCAGGTTGTAGTCGTGTGCGGGGGCTGGATAGCCGCTGACGCAGTGCAAGACGGCCAATTCCTTGCAACCACCATCACGGGCAGCAGCGATGGCTTCTTGTATTTCCTCTGCATCGGCCATACCGGTCGAGATGATCATCGGCTTGCCGGTTTGGGCTGCATATTTGATGAGCGGCAGATCCACCGCTTCAAATGACGCGATTTTGTAAGCGGGCGCGTTCAGGTCTTCCAACATATCGATGGCGGTCATGTCAAATGGCGAGCTAAAGAGCGTGATTCCGACTTTGCGCGCATGCTCAAACAGCGGTTGATGCCATTCCCATGGCATTTGGGCTTCTTCATACAGCGCGTAGAGTGTTCGCCCGTCCCACAGACCGCCACGGATTTTGAATTCGTCGCTATCGCAGTTGAGGGTAATGGTGTCCGCTTTAAACGATTGAACTTTGACCGCATCCGCACCGGCCTTCTTGGCCTCTTCAATGAGTCGCAACGCTATTGGGAGTTGCCCATTGTGATTGGCTGACAACTCAGCCACCACATAGGGCGGCTCATTGGGGCCAATGGCCCGGCCATCAATTCTGATTTCTTGCATGGTTGTCTGCTTTCTTAACATAAGCCTGTGCAAACGCAAGTCCGCAGTGCCCAATCACATCAATGACGGACAAATGGGACACGAATTCCTGGCCTTTACCTTGGGCATGAACGTCTGGAATGAATTCGCTGAATTCCAGTTGGACACCAGAGAGTTGTTCAAAGTTGTCTTCTTCAAGATACTGGCGTGACCCCATGGGAGAGATGTATTTGTCAGCGTGGATCGCATGACAAATGTGGGTCAAATGCGCTGATCGGCTTCCAGCACAACCAAGCTCTGAGGCCCGTACGGTTTGACAACCGATGTTCAGCCACCCAAAGATCAGACGGATCAAATTGATATTCAAGTCGGCCAGTGCCGCACAAGGTTGTTCAATCACCTCAATCAATTCATCCCTCAAAGCTTGGTTTTGCCAAAGCTTGGGGTAGGCCACTTGCAATGAACGCAGGTGTTTCTTTTTCCAAGAGGTGTCGGGGGTGATCAGAATGTCACGAATCAACGATTGTTGTGGCGCCTGTTTCACAGGCACGGCCAAAAGATGCGCTTGACCGTTACAGAGAATATTGTTTCGGCTCTGCCATGATCTGCGTTCAAACTGCACGTCATCAAGAAAAACGAACGTGTCGACCTTGCTGGCGAGGTGAAAGTAACCGCTCCATGGAAGATAGGTGGGCTGCATGATGGCGCAACTAGACATGTGCCGTCGCCATGGTGAAGCTTGTGCTGAATTGATGGAACAAGGACGCAATGTGCCGAACCTTTTCCTCTCGACCGTAGTGTTGCCAGCCGCCGGGGATCACACCAAGTTCAAGCATGCGTGGGGTGAAGGTTTCGAAATCCTTGAACTCACTCGGGCTGAAGTTGATGTATCGACTTTGTTTCACGACCGACGCCAATTTGTACCCATCACCGAGTCCACAAACCTGCATGACGCTTTGCAGATCGCGCCAAGCGGTGTCATTGTCCACCGTGTCAAATGCTTCAGCCGAAAATCGCATGACGCCACCGAGTTCATAAACATACAGTCGAACCACGCACGAAGAGTTGTCAAAAACCTGCCAATAGTATGGAGGAGGCATCGACGATGGGCGGCCATGGGCTATATCGCCCACCAAAAGTTTCATGGGAACCGGGGGCGTATCCAATTGCTTGCCAAAGAGTCGCTTGATCAGCGGCTGTGGGTTGGCCGTCCAAATCACGGCATCGGTGTGGAGGGCTTCCGTGCGCGATTGCAGGCTCAATCGACCTGCTTCAATCGAAGGTTTGACAGGCGATCGAAGCCGAATGTCGACGCCCAAATCGATCAAGGTCTTCTCCAGTTTGACGAACATTGGGGCGTAGCCGGCTTTCGGGAGCCAAGCAGGTTCGGCCGTTTGCCCTCGGAGTCGACGAGGCGTTGCCAGCAACTGATCCGCACGATGGCTTTCCATCTTCAGGCGGGTAACATGGACATCCTCTGGGAAATGCAAGCGCGACAGTTGCATTGGAATGAGACAACGCCAATCAAGTTGCGCCAGATGACCGAAAGGCTTGGCCCATTGGATCAATTCAGTCGCGCACAGCCCATAGGCGTTCAATCTCTCAAGCGCGGTGTCTTCAATGGATGGTGTGTTTAAAAGTTGAGCGGCACCATCCAGAGAAGGCTGCGCAGAATCATCCACAACACGGATACCTTGGTTGCTCAATGCCGTTACACCACCATATTCATGCGGGAACTCGACAAAATCGTCTGGCCAGCCCAGTGACTCGACCGAGCCCTGGCGCAAGTATTGGCAACCGTTGAAGTAAACACCATGTTCAGTCTTGATTTCGAGCAAGACACCACCCAGCCGATCAGCCGATTCCCACAAACTGACCTCGTGTCCTTGGCGAGCGCATTCAAGGGCCGTCATGCACCCCGTAAAGCCGCCACCGATGACCGTCACTTTCATTGACCGCTCCGATAAGCGTAAACCGTGAAATCAAATGGGACGACGCCAGGTTTAACTTCGTAGTCGTTGCGCAGCGTCACAAATGGTGTGATCTCACGCTTGATGAAGCCGAATACGTTTTCTGGATATTCGTAGAAAAGTTCTGAATCCTGATAGTCAACATAAGCACTCATCATGTTGAATGCCATGCCCTCTTTACACATGGGAAAGAGCGAACGCAATGTGTCCTCATAAAACGTTTTATTGCTGGCCATTTTGTTATTGAACACACCACCAATGAAGATGTAGTCAAATTGCATGCCTGAAAAATAAGAAAAATCTTCGAACTTTCCCTGCGGGAATTTGTTTTTGCACAGCGCTAAAAACTCATTAACGATGTCCGTGCCGAAATATTCACATTCAATACCTTGTCGCTGTAAGTACTGACCCAATTGACCCGTGCCGCAGCCGAAATCAAAAATCCGCTTATGCCGCAGGTCGCCAATACCGGCCAATATTTCGAACCGTCTTTCTTGGCTTTGAGCGCTTGAATATTGCACCGCTTGCGGTGTGTCACCGTGCTCAGCAAGCAAGCGTCGGTAGTGCGTGCTGATGTCATCTGTATTCATGCAAATTCTCCAAAATATGAGCGACCTTTAAAGCACCCGGGGACAGTTGTTGATTGACGGGCAAGGATTCCATCACGGACACCCGTTGCATGGCGTCGCTTAATTTTTCGACATCGGTCAGATGTTCCTCGCAAATCGCCACGCCTGTCCCTGAATGCGCTAATGAACGAGCCACTTCTTCCTGCACTTGGCTGCTGTAGATGTGCACTGTTGGCACGCCGATCAGCGCGAGTTCGTAAGACACGAATCCGCAGCGAACCACGGCCAACTTCGCGCTTCGATAGAGTGGCGCAGGATCTGTCAGGTCGCAGTCCACCTGTCCGCAATCTCCGACAAGATTTTTCCAATGGGTGACCGGGCGGTAATGAGAAGACACCAGAATCTTCAAAGGATGAAGTTCGGTGTGCGCAAGCAAGGCTTGTATCAACCCTTCAAGTGCTGAACTGTGGTCGCCGCCACCCAGAAAAACCAGTGTGCCGGCTCGTTCGCACATTTCCCCAACATAAAACGCAGGCCTGGCCAACAGGTATGTCCATCCAATGGCCTTGACACACTGGCGTGGCAGCAAATCATCATATTGCTCTTGTAACCGATTGGTGATGTTCTGATCGAGCAGCAGGTCGCAATCGTGTTGTCGATTGGCCAAATCATCGATCACCATGATGTTTGCGGCGAATCGGCGTGCTGCTTTTTCCCAGTGAAAATCGATGCCATAGTGGTCGATGACGAGCCAGTCAACAGGGTGTTCTTCATGAATACACGCGATTTCTTTCAGACCGTCGCTTTGTTGCCCGATGATTTGGACAGTGATGCCCTTTTCACTCAGCATGGCCTGCAATGATGGCGGCAACTGACGGGACAGAATTTGCACTTGATGCCCCCGGTCAAGCAGTTCCATGCCCAGCACCATGCTTCGCATCAAATGGCCGTTGCCAACGGGGCTGCCAGCATCCAATCGAAATACAAATTGCATTGGGCTATGGCGATGCGCGTTTGCAATCTTCATGAGCGTGATTTCCATGAACGGAACATCCACTCTGCACTCGTCCAGTCTTCTGGCGTATCGATGTCTTGTACGAGGTGGCGGGGTATCCGCACTGGCATTACTTGATGTGAAAAAAACGGTTTTTGATCCAACCAAGCTGCTGCATGTCCCCAATAAAATTGACCCGCATCGTGCCACGCTTCTTCCAAATCTTGCGAGCGTGTGTTGACGTGTTCGGGCTGAAACATCTCAACCCTTTGTTCGGAAGTGATGCGGACTGCACGCTGGATGGGAAAGGCGAAACTGGTCACACTCAAGGCAAAGTCTGCACCGCTGTGATGTAGATGTTCCAACCCGCGCTGAAGATCTTCGGCTTGAACAAACGGGGCCGTCGCATAGAGGCAGCAGACTTGGGTTGCAGGCGTCCCGTGGCTTGCTTGCCATCGAATCGCGTGTGAAATCACAGGAATGGTTCCGGTGTGGTCATCTGACAGTTCAGACGGACGCATAAAGGGCACTTCGGCCCCATGTGCTTGGGCCACTTCTGCGATTTCTGGGTCGTCTGTGCTCACCAGAACGCGGTCAAAGCAACCACTTTCGAGAGCCGTTTGAATCGACCAGGCAATCATCGGTTGACCGCAAAAGTCTTTGATGTTTTTGCGCGGTATCCGCTTACTGCCACCACGCGCTGGAATGATGGCCAGGTTCACGCCGACGCTCCCACGGCGCGTTTCACCGCTTTTGCGCGGCACAGACTTTGAATCAGCGACACCACGCGGTGTTGCTGTTCTTCGGTCATGCCGGCATACAAGGGAATGCTGATGCTGGACTTGAAATAATCTTCTGCATGCGGGCAATGGCCCGGCTGGAAGCCCAAGCCGGCATAGTAGGGTTGCAGATAGACCGGTATGTAATGCAGATTGACCTTCACCCCTGCTTCGGTCATCGACTGGTAAAGCGCTTGTTGGCTGATGCCTGACGTTGAAGCCACTTGAATCGGGTACAAATGGAAACTGGACTGCGTCTGCGGGTGCTGCCAAGGGGTTTGAATGTTCACTTCAGCCAAAGCATGGTCGTAATAGCGGGCGATGGATTGTCTTTTCAACACAAAAGAATCTAACTGCTGCAGTTGGCTCAAGCCCAAAGCCGCTTGCAATTCGGTCATGCGGTAGTTGTACCCCAAGTCAATCTGCTGGTAGTTCCAAATTTCTTCGGCGGGTCGGCTTTGCCTGTCGGCACTGGCGGTGCTGATGCCGTGGCTGCGCAACAGGTTCATTTTTTGAGCCAGCGCAGGATGGTTGGTGACGGCCAAACCGCCTTCTGCGGTGGTGATGATCTTGACAGGGTGAAAGCTGAACACGGTGATGTCTGAATAGCGGCAGTTGCCGACCGGCTCACCTTGGTACTTGGCGCCAATGGCGTGGGATGCGTCTTCGATGATCTTGAACCCATACTGGATTGACAACGCATGAATGGCCGCCATGTCACAAGCTTGTCCACACAAATGGACCGGCACCACGATCTTGGGCAGCTTGCCTTGCAACTTGGCAACGATGAGTTTTTTCTCGAGTGCCACCGGGCTCATGTTGAAGCTATGTGGGTCAATATCTACAAAATCCACATGCGCACCACAGTACAAACCACAGTTGGCCGAGGCGACGAAAGTGATCGGGCTGGTCCAGAGCCAGTCGCCCGGGCCCAGGCCCAACGCCAAACAGGCGATGTGCAATGCGGCCGTGGCGTTGGATGTCGCGACACCATGCAAGGCATGGCAATAACTTGCCACCGCTTGCTCAAACGCCGGCACAACCGGACCTTGGGTCAAATAGTCCGAGCGCAGCACGTCCACCACCGCTTGAATATCAGCTTCGGAAATGGATTGCCGGCCGTAAGGAATGATGTTTGCTTGGCTCATGATGCGTCAAAGGCGTCGTCAATATGGCGACATGACTTTCAATAAGCAAATTACAGACCACCCCCATCTGCACGGGCTGACAGCAGCCTGTTCAGCTCAACTTTTTCGTTTCAACAATTGCAATTCAGAATGAAACCCGTCAACCGTTTCGAAGCCATAGGGCAGCACATTGCGGGCGACCAATTGATAACCGGGCAACATATGGATGTAATCATCGCTTCTGATCGGTGTCGTGACCCCCACATGGCCATCGCGTTTCATCTGCTTGCCTTCGCGCATATTTCTTAACAACACCCAGCGCGTTTTCAAGCGGTCGATGTGGTGGAGATAGTTCCTCACCACATCCGGTTCCATTTCTTGGAATGAGATGAAGTTCACAAATAGATCGACCTCGCCCTGCAAGTGTTCAATCTGCCACGAGCACAATACGGATGCAGGTTTCAACGCATCAATCGGGATGGATTTTTGATCGACATGCTCATCAAATCCGGCCACCTGGTCGGCGCCTAGGATTTGTTTCAAATAAAAATCAGCCGCAAATTGTGTCGGCGGGATATCAATATCAATGTATTTCCATTGGTCAATCCCCGATTGGCTCCATATTTCACCCAGTGTTCCGAACCCACCCCCAATTTCCAGTAATGTTCTCGGAATGTCCCCATGGAGATGTTTTTTGAGAAAGCTCAACCCCAGCAAATAATTCAATGCAGAACGGCTGTAATGTTGGCCTTCCCATGTCCATTGCTCAACGGGATGGCCGACTTGACTTTCGGAGAAATTCATTAAATGGGGCAAGGCATCCGTCTGCTCACTGGCGCGGAAAACCCTGTAATCGGCCAATGCCGATTGCTTTCCTGACAATGAATGGTCCAGCGATAGATGGGATTTTTGGGCGTCAGGAGAGTGCGTTTGCAAAGTCGACCGCAATAAATCCACTTGTTGCGTACTCAAACCGCTGGCAGGAACACCATAGTTGGGTACAAAATAATTCAAGGCGGTTGGGTGTGACCTGAAATTCTCAATTCCCAGCGTGCAAAATTCTTCGCTGATTTTTTCACTGGCTTGTGCCCAAAATGAAGTTGGTTGGTACAGCGGCATTTGCTGCTGCATCACTGCCATGGCTTGATCGAGTCGGGGGTAATGGTTGTTCATGGTCACTGGGATTTATTGATGATCTAAATTGAATTGAAATGAATTACTTGCTGTCTATTGAAGTGAATATCAATGAATGGCAAACGGCAACACCATGCCGCAGATGGCCATAAGTTGCCAGCGCGTCTTGTTGCCCAGACCGTGCCGAACACGGTGATGGCTGACCTTCAAGAATGGTGTTTGCTTGGCTCATGATGATTCCAAAGGGGCGTCAAGATGACGACATGCTTTCCTATAAGCAAGTAGCAGACCAGCCCCACTTGATGGCATGACTTCTGCTTTATCAGTTCATCTTTCCTAATGGACGTCGGCTTTCCGGCGGTATTGCCATGCAACAGTCAGTTGATATTTGCGACCAATCGATCTTGATCACCGGGGGCACGGGCTCCTTTGGCAAGGCTTTTGTCAAGTCGGTGTTGGACCACTGCCCCAAGATCAAACGCTTGGTGGTGTACAGCCGCGACGAGCTGAAACAGTTTGAAATGCAGCAAGAATTTCCCCAGGATCAGTACCCTGCCCTGCGCTTCTTCATTGGCGATGTGCGCGACCCGGGCCGCTTGGCCCGCGCCATGGAAGGCATTGACACCGTGGTGCACGCCGCCGCCTTGAAACAAGTGCCTGCCGCTGAATACAACCCCTTTGAGTTCATCAAAACCAATGTGATGGGTGCGCAAAACGTGATTGAAGCCTGTCTGGACAAAGGCGTGCGCCGCGTGGTGGCCCTGTCCACCGACAAAGCCGCTGCCCCCATCAATTTGTACGGTGCCACCAAACT
>Ga0187843_10002980_pt1 | contig 10039 bp, 4 predicted proteins | sample SpaLakP09_SKY_43_FD_134516 | JGI IMG/M metagenome (GOLD analysis project Ga0187843, IMG submission 134516) | Oligotrophic lake water microbial communities from Sparkling Lake, Wisconsin, USA - SP09_SKY_43 | ecosystem: Environmental > Aquatic > Freshwater > Lake | place: USA: Sparkling Lake...
CCGAAACCGGCTTTATTTTTCGCATTACTTTTTTATGTGGGGCTTGGGTTAAATAACACTAACAGCCATTTGATGGAGTCGAGACTTTTCAAAACAAAACCCTGAATATCATATTCTTAATAAAGATTCCGTTTATTTCAACGCATCCTTGAGTATTCATTTGGCTGGGAACTTTTCCCCATGACGTCCAACAAAGGCGTGGCGATCTGCGGGCAATCGTACGCCATGCTCCTTAGAACCAAAAGCCAAAACTTTTCTGTTTTGACAGAGGGCAAGGCGGTGGCCCCGATTGCACCTGAACGCGTTCATTGTATTCAGCCGCCGCTGGTCGATCATTCACGCCTTTAAGGGACCGAAGCCAATCTGCCTTGTCTCTGTTTTGCGTTCAGCCGCGTTCAGCAGAATTTTTTCTTTACTCCCATCGTACTCTGATGAGATATTGGGAAGGATTTTAGTCGGGCAATGTCGGAGTCTAGCAACCGCTTTTTGGCCACAATCAGCAACAAGATATCAAAGAGATTCAACGGCGAATACTTTTTGCTAAGTTAGTCGTGTTATTGAATTAGCAGCCTACACTTTTTTTCGCGCAAACAACACCTTTAGGAGCCTCAAAGACTATTATTATACGATTTTAGATCTAGCACAAGCCTTGCCAAACCAGTATGGGTTCTAAACTTCCCAGGGGTCGAAACCATTTTTTTGTATTCAGCTTTTTGACCGGTTCGCTTGAAAAGCTTCCCTTTATGTCGATGTTTGTAAATTGATAGAATTTTCAGGACAAATTGATTGATGCTATACCCTCGTCCAGAGCCAATAATTTCTTCGCCAGGCTTTGGTGATGCAACAAATTTATAGATTGATTCACAAGTGCTTCCTGCATGCGACCATTCTTTGACTACCGAATCGTCAATAATGTCAATTTTATCTATTTCTCCATTCTTAAGGCGAATTGCATCTCTCCATAGCCTTTTTGTGAGATGAAAAGGACTCCGCAAAACTGATTCGTGATTAAATAAAAATCCATAATAGATTTTTAAGCCCAGCATCCGATAATAGCGTGCATAGAAAAGACTGGAATTCCTTGCGCAGGCGTAACCCGATCGAAATGATAAAGCGTTCTTTTTTTTGATTGGTTTATTTTCATTCTCGAATTGAAGACCACTTCCAGCGAGAAATATTTTGGCCTTAGATCCCAACTGAAAACATGCTTCAAGAAGATTTACAGTGCCTATGACAATTGTTCTAGCATTCTCATGGGTAGCCTTGTGGGAAGTATCGCTCCTAGCAGCAAGGTTAAAGATTAAAGCTGGTTTAGTCCTTGAGATGAAGTTCTTGAGTTCATTAAAATTAGCAATATCAAGTTTATAGCCTGATTTATTTGTTCGGTAAGTCTTAAAAACTTTATATTTGCGACTTTCAAGTATTTTTGCAAGGTAATGCCCATCTTGACCACCGGCACCAATAATTATAGCTTTTTTCAAATAATTTCTATTTCTGGAAAGGGAAATATGAATTTACCGCCATCCTGTAAAAACTTTCTCTCTCTTCGAATTATTCCATCCTTAAAGTGCCATGGAAGCACAAGGAAATAGTCGGGATTAATTTTACGAGCTTCAACTTCTGAAATAATGGGTATATGAGTCCCTGGTGTAACACGGCCAAACTTTTCTGTATTTACTTCTGCAATCGCGGGCAGCTCTTTTGCCGAAAAACCGCAAAACTGCAAGAGCACATTACCTTTGGTCGAAGCACCATAGCCCAGAATCTTTTTACCATCAGCAACTAGGCTTTTTATCAAACGAACAAGATCCTCCCGATGCCGGAATACTCTTTCTTCAAAATCTCGAAAAGGTCGCGGAGTGTGTAAACCCATCCGCCCCTCTTGCTCCATTAACCATTCAATGACCGCTTGATTAGCATGATAGTGTTTGCTGCCTTCGTGGGTAACAGTTAGAGCAAAACTGCCACCATTTATATTATTCATTTTAACATCGATGATCTTTAATTCTGCCTTAGAAAGTATGATTCGAATAGCTTGCAAAGAATAGTACTCTAAGTGTTCGTGACATATTGTATCATACGAATTAGTTCGCAGCATGGATGGCATGTAACTTTGTTCAAAGTGCCATATTCCATTTGGCGCAAGTATTTCTTTAATTTCTTTTGCAAACTGAACTGGATCTTCTAAATCATAAAACATCGCTATAGATGTAATAATTTTTGCCGCTTTTCGCTTGATTTTGCGGTAATTAGACGATGAAAAGAAATCTGGCACAAGATCAATATCTTTTGTGTAGAATTCCTTGAATTTGTTACCAGTTGGATCAATACCAAGTCGATGAACACCAGGCCTCGAATACGATTTTAATAGGGTCGCATCATTACTACCAATATCGACGACAATATCGTTTGGACTTGGTTGCACTAGCTTTTCAAGAAAAGCTACTTTTTCTGATAAATGATCTACCATGGTTTGGTTTAAACCAGATCTATATCCATAATTTTCACCATACATTTCATCAGCTGCATAATTATGCCTCAATTGCAAAAGACAACTTTCAGGGCACCAAACAAGCTCAAGGGGCCCCTTAGTAATTTTTTCAGCTGAATCTTTGGGGAATATGCCCGTTAAAGCCTGACTTCCAAGAGACAATACTGGAATTAAATTCGCACCACCCCCTGCTCTACAAGTTTTTATTTCGATATAGTTATTCATGGCTTCTTTTAAAATTTTTTTTGATTCATTTCTGGTACTTAATAATTTTTATAATTAGAAATCTTAGTTTATCAAGTGATAATTAGCTATCGATTCACTATTTGACTACCTAATCAACCTTAAATTAAATATCTTTCAGGGAAAGATATATTTTCTGTCTAAAGCAAATCTCAGCATTAAATATTTCTTGTGTATTCAAATTTAATTTTGCCTTATTTAGCTTTGCAATTTCAACAGATTCTTTAAATAATTTAAAATGCATTTGCATCCATCTCCATACTTTATGGGAATCGACGCCAGCAGTTCTAGCCAATTCAAGTACTTGAGGCATAATTATAAGGTGCCACCGTGGCCTATGCCCAGCCCAACTGTTATGTGCATTCCCTGAAATCCCGACTTCTTTGAACCAAAAACCCGTCGTAAAACGATAGGAGCCTAAGATGATCTTTGAGGTTGGAACTGATTCCGTAATATTATCAAAGGGCTTTCCGTCGAAGGTATAATTAAAACAGGCTGACGCAATGTCTTGGCGGAACACAATTGGATAAATAGCTGTAAAAAGGTTATCATGCTGTTCAGCGATTTTATTAACCGGTAGTAATCCTGATGCGGCACAGTTTCTCCCGACAATATTTGATTCATTGATGTAAACCTCCGCGCTGTCATTTATATTTACACGCTCTCTATAATAAACAGAGAAGTTATGAAAAATAAAAGGAATTGAAGGGTTATGATTTATAACATCCAGCGTTCTTTTAATTGCACCTGGATGAATAAAATCATCATCCCCGATTATCCAATGGTAACGGGCAATATTTTGCGATGCACAAACTCGGAGGTTTCCAAGCATGCCTACGTTTTGCGGATTACAAACATAGCGAAAATTGGGATGGCTTAAAAAATGCATCAATGATTTCTCAGTATTATCTTCAGAAGAATTGTCTACAACGACGCAGACAACGTTTGGATAATATTTTGCAATAAGATTCAATATCCAAGACACATTGAGACAAACAAATTTTTCCCTGTTATACGTTGATATTATTATTGCCAAATCATATTCTCTGTTTTGGTAATTAACTTTTTTACTAATATTAAGCAAAGTGCTCTCATTTTGTTTGATTTTGAGAGCATCGTTAATTTCAGCAACTTTTTCAAAGATTTTTTTATTAATGTTTTTGATATTCTTATTGATAAATATAATTGTAGCTGGCAATGGAATTTGCAAGTTGAAGGTCATTGCTAAATTCTTTAATTTAATTAACTCTTTTGATGAAGGTAATAATAAAATATCACAGCACAAGGCAATCTCAAGGTGTTCTCTAGAAGTTTTACTTATTTGCAAACCTGATAAACGAATAATCACTAATTTTGAAATGTTTGCTGAGGCGCAAATCTTTTTAAACTGATGTAAGGGACCCGATCCTATGTTAAAAAAGATGACTGTAGCTAAGTCAAAGATACGAAAATCAAGAAATGGCCGACTCGATTCTTTTAGCCATCTTTTTAAACAAGTATTTAATTTATCATTCCGACTATCTTCGGCTTCTTTTTGTTGGCTGAGTAGTTTTATTATGTCGGCAGCATAGTTATGCCACTTTCGAAACTTTTTCCTTTTGATTTCATTGCGTAATTCATCCATTTTTTTAATATTGGACGCAATTTCTTGTATCCCGGCCGCAATTGCGTGATCATTATTTATATCAACCATTAGACATCCACTACCGCCAGTGACTTCCTTTACTAGTTCTTGATTGCCCGTTAGGCATGGCACCCCCTTTTGCAAGCTCTCGATGATTGGCAAACCGAAACCCTCATATTTCGATATAAAAACAGAGAATAGTGCGTCATCGTATGCTGCGTTTATTAGCTCTTTATCAGCGTAACGGTAATAGTGAATATTTTTGTTTTTTTCCAGCTCGATCTCAAGCTCTTTAGCACAGTCAGGATGAAGCGATCCAAATATTTTGATCTGAAAAGCTGCTAAATTATTATTGCTCTTTAAAAGTTTGTTAAATATCTTTAAAAATTTGACCTGTTGCTTGCGAGGCTCAATTGTTCCAACAAGTAAAATTGTTTTTTTTGTTGAGCTGACTTTTTTTCTGTTTTGTATTTTACAATTATAATCTGCACAAATAGGAACTGCAGAGATTTTTTTAAGTAACTCTTGGGCCGTATCTGCTTCGATATTGTTACAATTTCCCTGAATGTAATTAAGCAGATCATTTTTTGTAAAGTTGGAAATACAAATAATTGCATCGCTTCTTAGTGCTTCGATTGTGAATTCCAGGTGCCTCGAGAATATTTCAGAATATTCTTTTAATCTCAATGGAATTAAATCATAATATATCACAGCTACTTTTACTTTATTGTCCCGGCACTGTGATATCATTTTTGAAAACTTCATGTTGCCATCTGTCATGTGAAAGGGTATCTCAGGAACAATTAGCCACACACTTCGGTCTGATTGAACTGTGTCCCAAAATTTGTAATTTCGCTTTTGTGAGAAGTGATTTGCGGAAATTAGATTATCACCATAAATATTATTTAAGTCAATTTGGCTCAAGTATCTCGGCTGGCCTTCGAAACTATCCCATTTTATATATTCAATATCTGCAGCTTTTCTGAGAGCTCTTCCTGCCTGAAGCGCAACATTCTGGACTCCAGACGGGGCAGATGCTGTTAATGCATAATCAAGCCACCAAAGTATTTTTATCTTATTCTTTTTTTTCACGGAATTTTCAGCTTTCTCATATGTTCATCATCTAGTGACAAATTTTTATTAAAATAATTATCTTTCAGATTAGGCCAACGACTTCGAAAATAGACATATTCTCTTTGACGCGTTTTCATTATCTTATCGTTTGAAAGTATTGTCTTTACCGTCGTACTTTCAAAATGAATTAATACTGAGCGTGGATCGAAAACCAAATCCACGCCTATCTCAGTGGCTCTTAAGCACAGGTCTACATCTTGCAAGTAAGTGCCAAGGTTATCGTCAAATCCATTTAAATTTTCAAAAACCGTTTTGGGAATCATTAATACTGCCCCAGTTAAACATGAAACTTTTCGCGGGGCGTTTAGCAGAAAGTTGCTTGTTGCGTCTGGTATTGAAGAATGTCTCATCATGTGTCCAGCGATATTACGGAATCCGAGAAACATGCCTGCGTGCTGAACTGTTTGATCAGGGTATATGAGAAGTGGCCCAGATATTGAGCCATTATTTGTCATCGAAGACTCCATGAGAATTTCTATCCAGTTTTCAGATGACGGGGCGATATCATCATTTAAAAAAAGAAGATTTGTGCCAGTCGCGATTGAAGATGCTATATTACATTGTCTTGAAAAATTAAACGCTTTGTCATACTTAATAATCTTAGCAGCTTTTGTTTCCCTCAATTCCGCTAGCAAAAGTTCCATATTTTTTGAAGTACAGTTGTTAGCTACAATAATAATTTCTTTTATAGTTCTTTCATTTTGCAGACGGTGCAGGAGTTGCTGCAGAAGAAAGTTATTGTCTTTGGTGCATATTATCGCTGATACCTGCGATTTGTATTCCCGCTTCTGCCTTTTTGGATGCGTAATCTTAGATTTTGCAAGATGCACCATTTCTTTCGTTAGACCAGCAGAAAATAACGGAATGGAAATATGTTTTATTTTAGAGGCCCCAGCTAAATCAAAACATGCTAAAGCAATATTTCGTAGTGTTACTTTTTTACATTTCTTTGTCGCATCCATAAGAAGCCTTCCATTTACCATAAATCTTGAGAAGAAATAATCGCAATACCTTGCATGGAGAGGATCGACCCCATGCAAAAGCACAGGGTAAGCCTGAGACTCCTGCTCGTAGTAAAAATCAAAGAGAAGAAAATCAGCAGAAAAACCATCGTTTTTTTCAAGTATTTGAATCATCGCAGGTTCAAGATTATCCCCTGAAGAAACAAACAATATAGCGTCATCTTCATTGATCATTTTTGGGATTTGTTGAATATTTTTCACAATTTCAGCGCTCAATGCCTTGAAACTAGACTTGTGCATTCTTTTATTAGAAATTATTATACAACCAATATTTATGACACCATTATCGATTATTTTGTGAATGTTAGACTCTATATTACTATCAATTCCTTCTGCAGATTCATTGTTATCTATAATACAGATCCACAGTTTTTTATTTTTTGATACGCTGGACCATTTATTGTTTCCCAAAGTCTCGAGAAGTTTTTTTCTAAACGTGTGCCATGCATTACTTTCAATTCCGTAGTCTGAATTAAGGATGATTTCATTTGGAGCGTTTTTGCTAATGTTGATGATTTCATTTGGAGCGTTTTTGCTAATGTTGATGATTTCATTTGCGACTTTTTTTCTCACGTTAATGTTAAGTCGCTGCCTGTTGAAATTGCTGATCCAACCAATCAAACTCTTTCGCCTTTTACGAATACTTCGTTCTAGCCTTCTAAAAAACCCTGGCCTGTTGTGAGTTACTTCATTTTGAGCATTTTCGCCTTTGTCAATATTTACTCGCTCTCTGTTGAAATTGCTGATCCAACCAATCAAACGCTTTCGCCTTTTACGAATACTTCGTTCTAGCCTTCTAAAAAACCCTGGCCTGTTGTGAGTTACTTCATTTTGAGCATTTTCGCCTTTGTCAATATTTACTCGCTCTTTGTTGAAATTGCTGATCCAACCAATCAACCGCTTTCTCCTTTTGCGAATACTTTGCTCTAATCTTCTGAAAAACCCGGGCTTTTTATCTAACTGTAGGTCAGAGCTTTTCTGTGATTCAGTTTTTATTTCTTTCTTAAACTTATTCTTGACTTCGATATCTAGCAGCTCTTTGCATACATCATTACAAAATACATCATCCTCAGGCAGTGTCCTTTTTTTTCTAAACACTAGTGATACAAATAAATAGACCGAACCTTCAAATGAAAAATCTGGTGTGGATTTCTGCCAGAAATGGGGTCCAACAAGCTCGCATGAATGCATGAGAGGAACTAAACGAAGAAGGATGTCCTTTATTGTGTAAAGTCGGCAGTCCGTATGCGGCGCTACATCCCCTTTGACAAAGTTGTCTTTAAAATCTGCTGTCAGGATCGCTACCCCGTCTGGAGCCAGCAATTCAGTAATTTGCGAAATAAAAAGTTCGTCATTCTGAACGTGCTCTATTACTGACGTGGAAAATATTATGTCGTATGAGCATTTCACGGTTGTGCTCTTTTTGAAAAATTCATTTAAGTCCCTGTCAATAACAGGGTCTATTGCGGTAATTAAGTAACCTTTTTTAATTAATGTTTCGTACGCCGTATCCTCATAACTTCCAATGCAGAGAATGTTGAGATTTTTCTTCCCATCAGAAAAATGTTCTACAGAAGATTTTACGAATGCCTGCTGAACATTAGCTTCAGCTATCTTTTTGCTCATTATTTCAGGCACTGTCTTTCTCATTTCTTCAATATCGTGCGAGTATCTCTCTCTTTCAGTGTCATCGAGCGCTATATTGAATAACTTGTTTCTTTCTGAATATGCTTTGTATGAAGCAATAGCATTGAGTGATGCATCAAAGAATGACTTTGAAAGGTTCTCGTCTGACCACAGCTTTTGCAGTTTTTTTACTGACCTGTCTCCACTCTCTAAGACTCCACGGATCCCATGTTTTGAAATAAATACTTCAGGACAGATATGTCTAAGATGCCTAAACATTGTGCCATCTGACACGCCGAATGGTCTGCCAGAGGCGACAGCAAAGTCTACTGCACTGGAAACACCCCTTCCTTTGTCATCAGTGTAGCAAAATATGTTAATTGTATTCTCAGCTAAGAAATCGACCAATTTTTGGGGGTGCAGAAACTCATGAGAGACCTCTACGCTAATTCCAGTGCCAGAAACCATATTCATGCAATCTTTGGCAATCTTTCTGGCCCCAGATCCGTCAGGGTCGCCGAATGAGGCTGAGGGTATGTTAAATCTAATAGTCGCATCTTCGAATTCGCGTTTGACCAAAGTTACGACATGATCAAAACACTTTGACGGAGTCGCAAAACCGAAACTACCCACAGTGAAACGACTCCTTGTTTGTGTGGATGGCTTGTATCCCACAATGACACGAGGATGAGTAGAAACATTCGGTACCCTTGACTTCACCGAGGGGTCTATCAAGGCGCGATAGTCAAAAAGCTGTGAACCCTCATAAAAAGCGTTTAGATAACCAAATTCATGCATGATTCCAATAACAGGCAGACCAATACCTGTGACATGTTTTCTTTGGAGCCAAGCCAAGGTTGCAGAGTGGTAGTTTATAAAACAAAGAGATACGTCATTATTCCTTAGACACTGTTCAACAAATTCTGCCTCCGAAGACACCTCGATATAAGTGAGATTAAACTCTTCAGAGGAGGCAAGCTTTTCAGCAAGAAGCTTGCCGTACTCGTGAACACCACAATTCTGCTGTGTGTGATTGAAAAAAAGCGCATTAATTTTCATTTCAGACATAATTCAAGTTTTTCCACTGGCAATGGTCTATAGTAAAGCAAGGAGGCTCCAGCTTCCTTTGGAAGAATCCTGCGATACTTTAGACAGGTGTTAGCTTCCTGAATCATCTTATTCTGCTTTTGTAGAAATGTGCATTTTTAAGGTTTTAACGAGCTGTTCTACGTGTTTTTCCCATGTCTGCAAAGCAATATTAGGCTTTGGATGTTGATCTGTAGCATACAGTTTTTTCCACTCCTCAATCTTATGATTGATTTCATCGATATCGAAACCTTTGAAATAGAAAGCACTCGATCCTGCTACCTCCCGATGAATCTCAATGTCACGCGCTATAATTGGCTTTCCGAAACGCGCCGCCTCCACCAAAGGCAAACCGAATCCTTCGTCATAGGAAGCGGCAATTAGGCAGGTTGATGCATTGTAAATTTTATTTACGTACTCGTCGCTGGCCTCACTGAACCAAAAGAGTCGACTTCCAAGCAGATGATGTGATTTCAATTGATGAACGAAACCATCCATTAACCACCCCTCTCTTCCCACGATCACTAACTGATCCTCGGAACCCTTTGCCCACATTTGATCGAAGGCTTGTAGTATTTGTGCGTGGGCCTTGCGCGGCTCCAAAGTTCCTACCATGAGAAAGGTCCGTTTGGACCGAAAATTGGCCAGCAACTCCTCTGCGTTCTCGGGCAATCCACGGCTCTGAAGTTCGGCATCGAAATCACTGCCTAAGGGAATTGATGAGATTTTAGCTTTCTTTGAAGGCAGATGCACAGGCGACTTGTTGAGACGGTTTTTGTAGCGAAAACGAGGTGGATATTTCCCCTCGATAAA
>Ga0187843_10002982_pt1 | contig 10038 bp, 6 predicted proteins | sample SpaLakP09_SKY_43_FD_134516 | JGI IMG/M metagenome (GOLD analysis project Ga0187843, IMG submission 134516) | Oligotrophic lake water microbial communities from Sparkling Lake, Wisconsin, USA - SP09_SKY_43 | ecosystem: Environmental > Aquatic > Freshwater > Lake | place: USA: Sparkling Lake...
ATTCCCAGCCTGTACTTTGTGCAGGGCATGCAGTTCTTTGTCGTCATGCTGATTGCCGGCCTGATGTTCAAGAACATGGGCGTGGCCAATGACCAGATCGCCCGCTGGACCGGCTTGCTGGGACTGGCCTGGGCGATCAAGCCCTTGTGGAGCCCGTTCCTGGAATTGGCACGCAGCAAGAAGCTGATCGTCGTGGCCATGCAGTTCACCGGTGCCGCTGGACTCGGCCTGATGGCGCTGGCCCTGCAGTTGCCAATGTGGTTTGCAGCCTCCATCGGCGTGCTCTTCGTGCTGGCTTACGCCTCGGCCACCCACGACATCGCCTGCGACGGGCTCTATATGGCTGCGCTCGATGCCAAGTCGCAGGCCGCCTATGCGGGATGGCAGGGCGCCTTCTTCAATGCCTCCAAATTTCTGACCTTGGGCGGCTTGTTGGTTCTGGCCGGGCATCTGGAGACACGCTACGGTGTGTTCAACGCGTGGTCCATCATCTTTGTCTTGCTGGCGGTGCTGCTGGCGCTGCTGGCCGCTTACAACGCCTATGCCTTGCCCGGCACCTTGAACACCGAGACGGCCGACATCAGTGCCGCGGGTGTGGCTCGCACCTTGCGCGAGGTGATCGGCGACTTCCTGCGCAAGCCGGGCATCTGGCTGGCGATTCTGTTCATCGTGCTCTTCCGCTTTGCCGAGGGGCAGGTGCAGACCATCGGACCCTTGTTCCTGATCGAGGCGCGTGACAAGGGCGGCTTGGGGCTGAGCACCGAACAGGTGGGCGGCGTCTATGGCACGGTGGGGACGGCGGCTTTTCTGGTCGGCTCCATCCTGGGTGGCTACTTCACGTCGTGGCTGAGTCTCAAGCGCGCCATGCCGGTGCTGATCTTGATGATGGCCGTGCCCAACGTGACCTTCTACTACCTCAGCGTGAGCCTGCCGCAGGACATGTTCCACATCAGCGCAGCCGTGGCCGTGGAGATGTTTGGCTATGGCTTCGGCTTTGTCGGCATGATTCTCTACATCATGCAGGCGGTCGCACCGGGCAAGTTCCAGACTGCGCATTACGCGCTCGGCTCTGGCGTCATGCAACTGGGGTTCATCTTTTCCAAGACCATCAGCGGTGACATCCAGGTGGCCATGGGCTACCAGAGCTTTTTCCTCTGGACGATTGCTTGCGGCGTACCGGCCTTGGTCCTGATGTTCTTCGTCAAGATTCCGGGCGCGCAAGCGGCCGAGACCGCCCTCACGGGAGTTGATGCCGCTCCCGCTGCGAGCCGCTGAGATCATGCGCGGTTTCTTTTTGGGCCTGGCCGGTGCTGCGGCAAGTTTGCTAGCGACTCATGTTCAAGCTGCTGCGCCTTCGCCTGGCGGCCTGTTCTTCGATGACTTCAGCTACCGCGATCTGAGCGGCCTCTGGGCTCAGGGCTGGACGCCGCGCAGCAAGGCCGGCCACCCGGGCGTGACCGGTGCGCGCTGGAGCGCCGAGCAGCTGAGCCTGGTTGATGATCCTCTGCAAGCCGGCAACCGCCTGCTGCGCCTGGCCGCGCAGACCGACGGCAGCGGCGCCGGCACGGCACAGGCTCAGATCTGCCACCAGCGCAAGTACCTGGAAGGCACGTATGCGGCGCGCCTGCGCTTCAGCGATGCGCCGGTGCGCGGTGTCGATGGCGACCCAGTGATCCAGACCTTTTATGTGGTGGCGCCCTTGCGCCATGACTTCGACCCTGAGTTCAGCGAGATCGACTGGGAATACCTGCCCAACGGCGGCTGGGGCAGCGAGAAGACGCGGCTTTACGGCATCGCCTGGCAGACCGTGCAGCTCGAGCCCTGGAAGAGCTACAACCAGTCGCACGAAGAGTTCACCAACCTGAATGGCTGGCACCAGCTGTTGATGCAGGTGTCCGGCGGCCAGGTCAAGCTCTTCCTTGATGGCCGGCAGTTGGCGGCCCATGGCGGCCGCAACTATCCGGTCTCTCTCATGTCCATCAACTTCAACCTCTGGTTCTCGCCCAGCGGCCTGCTGCCGGTCAGCAGCCAGGCGCGCGTGTATGAGCAGGATGTGGACTGGGTTTTTCATGCCCGCAACAAGGTGCTGAGCCCGGCCGAGGTCGATGCCGAGGTCAAGCGCTTGCGCGCCGGCGGCGTGGCCCAGTTGGACACAGTGCCGGCGGCCGAGCCGGCCTTGAGCAGCTTGTGTGATTTTTGAATCCGGTCGCCTTGACCGTTCGCCCACGCCGGCTGGGTCGAGTGAATCTGTGTTCTTGTTTGTATGCGATGGAAAGGGCGGGCCGAGATGAGCGCTAGCCAACGGTTTGCGTCGGTCGACGCTTTGCGAGGCCTGGCGGTGGCGGCCATGCTGCTGGTCAACAACCCCGGCGATTGGGGCCATGTCTACGCGCCTCTGGAACATTCGTCCTGGCATGGCTGCACGCCGACCGACCTGATCTTCCCCTTCTTCCTTTTCATCGTCGGCGTCTCGCTGGCCCTGGCCCTAGGACCGCGGGTTGATGCGCAGGTGCCGATCGTGCCCTTGCGCCGCACGGTGCTGATCCGCGCGGCACGCATCCTGGCCCTGGGTCTGGTGCTGCACCTGCTGGCCTGGTGGCTGATGGGCAAGCCCGAGTTGCGCATTCCGGGAGTGCTGCAGCGCATCGCGATTTGTTTTGGGCTCACCGGTTTGGTGGTCCTGCAGCTGCGGCGCTCCGCCCAGCAATGGGCCCTGCTGGCGGCGCTTTTGATGGGTTACGGGCTCTTGCTGGCCTGGGGCGGCAGCCTCGACAAGGTCGGCAATCTCGCCTCGCGCTGGGACGCCGCCTTGTTTGGCCGTTTCGGCTACGAGTGGAACGCGGCCACCGGCCTGGGCCACGACCCGGAAGGCCTGGTCAGCACCCTGGGTGCGCTGGCCACCAGCCTGCTGGGCCTGCAAGCCGGCCAGTACCTGCGCCGGGGGCAGCGCAACAATCTGTGGCTGCTGGGTCTGGGCAGTGCCTGTCTGGGCCTGCTGGTGGCCGAGTTCCAGCCGCTCAACAAGCAGCTCTGGACGCCGAGCTTTGTGCTCTGGACCGGCGGCCTCGGCGCCCTGGCCCTGGGCCTGGCTCACCGCCTGATCGACCAGGCCGGCTGGCCGGCCCTGGGCCGCAGTTTCGGTGTCAACGCCATCGCCGCATACGCCGGCGCCTGGATGTGCACGGTGGTGCTCGAAGGTTTCGGCTTGATGGCCCCGCTCTACGCCGGCGCCTTCGGCTGGATCGATCGCCTGGCCGGGCCTTTCAATGCCTCACTGGCGTTTGCGCTGGCATTCGTGGCGGTGTGGTCGCTGATCGTGATGCTCATGGATCGGCGGGGCATTCACATCAAGGTGTGAGGCCTGATGCATGGATGCCGTCGGAAGCCGGGCCGCTGCCTTGTTCTGCTCGGGTCGCTTTCAGGGCCGGCAGTGCGGGCGCCACATCTCGCGCCAACCTGAGGCCAAAGAAGACATAGCTGGCTTCGGGCGCGTCCGAGTTGCGGTGATGAGGGCGCAACAGCTTGTGCTCGTTGAACCATGAACCGCCCCGCAGCACGCGTCTGATCGATTCACTGTGACTCAGACGGGGCTTGCCGTTGGGATGCGCACCTAGGTAGTTCTCGTGGAACGCATCTTCCACCCATTCCCAGACATTGCCTTGCATATCGTGCAGGCCAAATCCATTCGGCGCCTTCTGACCGACCGGGTGGACATGCCCCTTGCTGTTCTTGCTGTACCAGGCGTTTTGCTGCAGCTGCTCCACCTCTTCTTCAGAATCTGTGGCCAGCGTGGTGTTGGCCCGAGCGGCGTATTCCCATTCCGCTTCGCTGGGCAAGCGGTAGTTCAAGCCCGTGAGTTGCTTGAGGCGATGGATGAAAGTTTGAGCTTCGTTCCAGCTGATCCGCTCGACAGGGCAGCGCTCTCCACACGCTGTATTGGCGCTGGGATTGCTGCCCATGATGGCCGTCCACTCTCCCTGGGTCACTTCGTACTTGCCCAGCAAGAAACTTGTGATTACGACCTGGTGTACCGGCTGTTCAGAGAGGTGGCTGGTGCTGCCCATGCTGAAGCTTCCAGCTGGAATCAACACCATCGCTGGGCAAACCGCGCAATCCTTGCGCCCTTGGTTGTGCTTGCCGCTCACCTTGTCAGCAGCCTGGGCGCCTGCAGAAGCGGGGGCTCCGAGCAGTTGCCTCGCCTTGGCTTCCACCTGGGCGCTGAGTTCTGGCGGTGCTGTCCAAGCTGGAGCCGAGCTCGGCTTTGTGTCGCCCCGTGGTGCCGCAGCCAAAGTGGTTCGTGCCTGCAATTTGGCGAGCAAGCATTCGCTCAGGACATTGACGCGGGCATCGGAATTGAGGTCCTCTTCAATGGCCGGGTATTTGATGCCGGGAATGGTCGAGCAACTGGTTGAACCTGGCATGCTGCCTGAGGTGCAATTGAGTCGGTCTGGCAAAGAAATCGCCGGCACGACCACTTTGATATTCGGCTTCACCTTGGCAAGGCTGAGCTTTTTGCAGGCGTCAATATCTTGCTGATTGAAATCTGGCAGAGCCTCTGTGGTGCTCGGCAGGGTCGTGCAGCCAGCCATCAAGCTGGCGAGTGCGAGGATGAACGCCTGTCTAGTCAAGTTCATGGAGCGCCTTGAAAGTCTGACATCTTGGTTGAGAAAACTATTCCATGACAGCTGGAGCTCGGGCATGATGATAGAGGTATCTGTTCTGTAGAGTTCAGCGCATTTTGCGGGGAATAGTTACAAATGCTTTGTATGCCCGCGCCTCAGCTCTGGATTCAAAACGGCATCGAACTGGATACACGGAATCTCAAGATTGAAATGTCACGATGCTGGCCGTCAGTTTTTTGAAAGTACGTTCAGTCTGATGGCGTACATCACTTGATAGGTTGATTTGATAATGCGCGTCAAGAAAATTGCAATCATTGGTGGCGGCACGGCCGGATGGCTTGCCGCCAATCATTTGGCCGTTGAGTTGCGAGCCGAACAGGACATCTCGATCACCGTGATCGAATCCGCCGAAATTGGAATTATTGGGGTAGGCGAGGGCACGGTGCCGCATATCCGCAAGTCCTTGCTGAAATTCGGCATCTCAGAAGCGGAGCTTCTGGCCGAATGTGATGCGACCTTCAAGGTGGGCATCAAGTTCAGCGATTGGCTGGCCCCGGGGCAAAATCAGGCCGCCAATTCTTACTACCATCCGTTTTCCTCGCCCTACCCCGGCGGGCTGGACGTGACAACCATGTATTTGCAGAACGCGGCAGACATGGAGTTTTCTTCTTTGACTGAAGTGGCCGCTTTGGCGGATGCCATGAAAGCACCGAAGAAAGTTTCTTCGGCTCCGTTTGAGGCGCCGATCAATTATGCGTATCACTTCAATGCCTTGAAGTTCGGGCAATTGCTCGCTAGGAATGCCACGGAACGTCTCGGTGTGCAGCGCAAGCAGGCGACGGTGGTCGATGCAGTCTTGAATTCAAGCGGCGATGTGGACTACTTGTTGACCAAGGAGGGTGAGCAGTTACAGTTTGACTTCTACGTTGACTGCACGGGTTTCAGTTCTTTGCTGCTCGGTGGTTTGTACAAGATCCCCTTTGTCGACAAGTCCTCGCAGATATTGACAGATACAGCGCTGACCGTTCAGGTTCCAACGGAGCTACATTGCGAAATTCCGCCATACACCCTGGCCAAGGCGCATACGGCAGGTTGGCTTTGGGATATTCCTTTGACCAACCGGCGCGGCGTGGGCTTCGTCTATGCGAGTTCGCTCATGCCCGAAGAGCAGGCGCTGGAAGGCTTGGCTGCGCATCTCGGACAGAACCCCGACCAGTTGTCGCCCCGAAAGATTGGAATGCGGATTGGCTATCGGGAAAAGTTTTGGCACCAAAATGTGGTTGCGTTGGGCTTGGCTCAGGGCTTTGTCGAGCCGCTGGAAGCGACCTCGATTTTCGTCACGGATCTTGCTGCAGAGCTGTTCGCGAGGAACTTCTCCCCTGAAAAAGGCACCATGTCGGCCGCTGCCGCGTATTGCAATCAGGTGGTTTCCTACACCTGGGAGCGAGTCATGGACTTTGTGCAATTGCATTACTGCATTTCTGACCGCCGCGACTCCGAATTCTGGCGTTTGAATACCGAAGCGGCTCAGCTCTCCGAGGTTCTGGCGCAGCGACTGGCCATGTGGCGTGTGAATCCGCCCAAGAAATCGGATTTCTTCAGTCGATTCGATCTCTTTGATGTCGAGAACTTTCTTTTTGTCTTGTATGGCATGAAGTATCCGACAAAGGCTCGTGCGATGACTGCCAACGAGGTTCAGGCCTACGTCCGAGAGCTCAATCAGGTCAAGGGTTTGGAAAAGGCCTTGTCCGGCGAGTTGATTGGCCATCGTGAATGGTTGACCGGCTTTTTGGCTGCCTACCGAGAAATGCAGCGAAAATAAACTGACTGAAGCCATTCGCGACAATCGCTAGGATTGTTGCTGGCCGGAATTTGTAGCCCTTGATGCAGAAAGAGCGGACATGACTATTGCGATTCGAATGCCACCCGATGTTCAGTCGATCCAGATTGGTGAGCAGTCGGTGGTGTTCGTTGATGATTTCCTGACCGATCCGGCGGAATTGGTGGAGGCTGCGTGTCAAGCCCAGTTTTCGCCGTGCCCCGGTTATGAACAAAGCAAGGGCTACCCTGGTTTGCGCGCCACAGCGCCCGCTGAGTATTCGCAGCGCTTGGTGGAATTGTTGGAGCCCTTGATCAGGATTAACTTTCAAGTCCCTGGCCACTTGGGACTGAACAAAAGTGCTTGTGAGTTCTCGTTGACTACGGTGCCGCCGGATCGCTTGGGCGTGATGCAACGCACGCCGCATTTCGATTCGAGCTCGCCCCACCATATGGCTGTGTTGCTGTATCTCTGCGGTCCCGAGCATGGTGGAACCGGTTTCTATCGGCACAAGGCAACTGGCTTTCAGAGGATCTCGCCTGAGAATGTGCAGTCTTATTCAGACATCTATTTGGATGAACTGCGGCGAGTGCCGCCCCAGCCGCGCTATTTTGATGATTCCGATGCTCACTTTCAATTCCTGGGCATGATGCCGGCCCGTTTCAATCGATTGGTGGTCTATCCCGGTAGCTTATTGCACAGCGCATGTATCAATCCGGGTATCGGCGTGTGCGCGGATCCGCGGCGCGGTCGTTTGACGGTCAATACGTTCTTCGATTTTTGACCCATGTTTCGCCCATGAAAAAAGCCCGGCATCTGCCGGGCTTTTGCTTGGTGAAGCGCAGGTTCTATCAGAACTTGGCGCTGACGCCGAAGCGGTAGGTGGTTTCGCCCATGAACGACCAGGCTGGGTAGCCTTCCTTCAAGGAGGCGCGCAGCGAGGTCGAGGCACCGGCGGCACCGTACTGGATGTCGTCACTCTTCAGCAGGTTGGTGGCGTCGAAGCTCACGCGGATCTTGTCGGTCACGTTCCAACCCAGGCTCAGATCCAACGAACCGAAGGAATCATGCATGCGGTTGCTGTAGTAGCCGGTCTCGCGCACCATGTACTTCGACCGCCAGTTGTAGGCCAGGCGAGCCGAGTAAGTGGCCGATTCCCAATAGCCGACCAAGTTGGCGTTGTGCTTGGACGAGAGCGTGAACAGGTTCAGCTCGTCTTGATAGCTCTTGCCAGGGGCGCTTGCGTCGGTGTACGTGTAATTGACCGATGTGCCGAAACCATTGCCGAAGCCGTGGTTGATCTGGGCCTCAAAGCCGGTGATCTTGCCGCCACCAGCATTCTTGTAGGTGTTGATCGTCCAGTTGTCCTTGCCAGTGTCCGGGCTGATCAAACCGATCTGCTGATTCAGCAGGGTGTCGGTGGTGATGAAGTTGTTGACCTTCTTGTAGAAGAAGGTCACAGCAGCCAGATTGCCGCGGCCGTAGTAGTACTCGAGGCCAAAGTCCAGTTGGTTCGACTTCATCGGCTTGAGGCCCACTTTGCCGAAGGTCACGGTCTCGTTGCCTGGCAAGGTGTCTTGCCAGCCAGCGGTGGAGCCGCCAATGAACATATTGTCGTAGTTCGGGCGGGTGATCGCCGACGAGGCAGCGAAGCGCAGCTTCGTTTCCTTGTTCAGGTCATACACCACATTCAAGCTGGGCAGCCAGTCGCTGTAAGACGCGTCAGCATTCTTCTTGGTGGTGCTCCAGCCGCGGTTCGCTTCGACGACGTTGGTCATGTCCGACTTGCCGTCAAAGAAGTAGGACGAGGCGGTGGCCTTGGTGCGGATGTAACGCAGACCAAAGTTGCCATGCCATTGATCCTGTTCGAAGTCGAACATGCCGTACAAAGCGGTGTTCTTCTCCTCCAGTTCGCCGAAGCCGCCGCGGGACTCCACCCAGCTCTTGACGTTGGAGTTGGCCAGGTCAAACATGGCAGACAGATTGGGCTTGGGCACGTTCCAGCCTGCGGTGCCGACCGGCATCGAGCCATCGAACAGGCTTGCTGTCGAAGCGGTCAGACCGGGCGTGACAAAGGTCGGACGGAACTCGGTCTTGCTGAAGGTGTGCTTGGTGGCCCGTGCACCGGTCTTGAACGAAGTCAGCGCACCCCATTCGAGGTCGATGGTGGCGTCAACTTGAGCGAAGGTTTCCTTGTCCTTGTTGGGGCCGCGAGCGGTAGCCCATGTTTCAGGGCTCGAGGTTGCCGGTAGCTGGTTGAGGCCGACATTCATGTCCTTGCTCGGCGTCATCACGATCTGCTTGCCGGTGGCGTCGGTCGTGCCTTCCCACTTCGGAAGCAGGGGAGCATTGCCCCAGCCCACATAGCTGTAATTGCTTGTCAGCGAGGTGCCGCCGTCGGCCTTGGTGGTGCCTGCAACGGCTTCCAGCTTGAACTTGTCGCCCTTCATGGAGCCATTCAGCACCAAGCTGTCCGAGCTCATGGTGGCGTCACGCGCCCAGGTTTGCATGAAAGTGCTCGACGCGTTCGATGCATCCAGCTTGGTCTTCAAGCAGAGCAGGCCTGCTGTGGGGTTGGCCAGCGTACAAGCCTTGGTGTCAGCGTAGTCCTTGCCCGGATCTTGCAGAGTGAAGGCGTAGTGCGTGGTGTTGCCTGCCGGAGCTTGGTACTCCAAGCGGGTGTAGTTCAGGCCCAGCTCCATGCCGGCTGCAGGCCGTGCCTGCAAGGTGACATTCACGGCGGAACGCTGCTTTTCCTGGAAGAAGGTGCCCGGCACAACATCACCGGACCAACGGCCATCGGCTTCAATGCCGCGGCGCATGTAGTCGCCCTTCTCCATGGCGCCAGCAACCAGCACGCCGAACTTCTTCTGCTCATCGCGCCAGCTGAACAAGGCCGAGGCTTCCTTGTTGAGGTCGGTGCTGACCGTACCCTTACCCAGCTTGACGCTGGCGAAACCGGTGTTGGCCGCCATGTCCAGGGGCTTGCGGGTCTTGACGATCACGGTGCCGCCGATGCCGCCTTCGGTCAAATCGGCCTGCGAGGTCTTGTACACCTCCATGCCGCCGATCAGTTCGGAGGGGAGCAAGGAATAGTTGAACGAGCGATCGATGGCCTTTTGGTCATACCAGCCCGTCGAGGCCATGGTTTGGCCGTTCAGGGTTGTGTAGGTCATTTGCGGGTCAGTGCCGCGGATCGACACCGAGGCGCCCACGCCGAAGTCGCGACCCACAGACACGCCGGGAATGCGGCCCAGAGCTTGCCCGACGTCAGCGTCAGGCAGCTTGCCCACGTCTTCAGCAGAGACGGCGTCGACGACGGCGTTTGAGTTCTTCTTGATGTTCACTGCGGTCTGCAGCGACGCGCGGATACCGGTGACGACAACTTGCTCCAATTGAGCGGTGTCTTGCTTTGTTTCCGTTTGCTGTGCCTGTGCGGCAAGCGAAGCGCCCAGCAGCGTCAGTGTGACCGCTGCGGCGATGGGATTCTTCTTGACCTTCATAACTGCTCCTCGATATTGGCCGGAATGGATGAGTCGGCCTGTTACGACGCGGAACCAGTGCAATGCCAATCTGCAAATTGGCATGTGTCTGGTG
>Ga0187843_10002986_pt1 | contig 10032 bp, 9 predicted proteins | sample SpaLakP09_SKY_43_FD_134516 | JGI IMG/M metagenome (GOLD analysis project Ga0187843, IMG submission 134516) | Oligotrophic lake water microbial communities from Sparkling Lake, Wisconsin, USA - SP09_SKY_43 | ecosystem: Environmental > Aquatic > Freshwater > Lake | place: USA: Sparkling Lake...
CCTTAAAGGGTTGATGGAAAACCGATGAACGCATCTCTTCACGCCTCAACCTTGCTGGTGATTGCCTTGGCACCCTTGCTTGGGTCCTTGCTTGCGGGTATTTTCGGAACCGCTTTGGGCGGCGCATGGCTAGGGCGCAGGTTAAGTCACACATTGACCATTTCCGGTGTTTTGTTGTCGTTCGTTTTGTCTGCCCACACACTGATGCTGGTGGTGCAAGACGGCGTCCGCTTCAACGAAACCATTTACACATGGATGGTGGTGGGCGGCTTAAAGATGGAGATTGGGTTCTTGGTTGATGGCCTCACAGCCATGATGATGTGTGTAGTGACCTTCGTGTCTTTGATGGTGCACATCTACACAATTGGCTATATGGAAGAAGACGAGGGCTACAACCGCTTTTTCGCCTACATCTCTTTATTCACTTTCGCCATGCTGATGCTGGTGATGAGCAACAACTTACTTCAACTGTTTTTTGGTTGGGAGGCTGTGGGCTTGGTGTCTTACTTGCTCATTGGTTTTTGGTTTAACAAACCCAGTGCCATCTTTGCCAATATGAAAGCCTTCTTGGTTAACCGCGTAGGTGACTTTGGTTTTATTTTGGGCATTGGCCTGATAGCTGCCTTCGCTGGGACTTTGAACTACACCGAGGTTTTCGCTCAAGCCACTCAACTGAGTGCGGCAACTTTGCCCGGCACATCTTGGATGCTGGTCACGGTCATTTGTATTTGTCTGTTCATTGGCGCCATGGGCAAGTCTGCGCAGTTCCCATTGCATGTGTGGTTGCCAGACTCCATGGAAGGCCCCACACCTATTTCAGCCTTGATTCATGCGGCAACCATGGTGACTGCGGGTATTTTCATGGTGGCACGTATGTCACCCTTGTTTGAGTTGTCGGACACCGCGCTCAATCTCATCTTGGTGGTGGGTTCCATCACAGCTTTGTTCATGGGTTTTTTAGGCATTGTTCAAAACGATATCAAACGGGTGGTGGCGTATTCCACTTTGTCGCAACTGGGCTATATGACCGTCGCGCTGGGCGCGTCAGCCTACTCAGTGGCGGTGTTCCATTTGATGACGCATGCTTTCTTTAAAGCCTTGCTGTTTTTAGGTGCGGGCTCTGTCATCATGGGTTTGCACCACAACCAAGATATTCGTTGGATGGGTGGGGTGCGCAAATACATGCCCATCACCTGGATCACTTCTTTATTGGGATCTTTGGCGCTGATAGGCATGCCATTTTTCTCTGGTTTTTACTCTAAGGACAGCATCATTGAAGCGGTGGCTGCCAGCCATTTGCCTGCTGCGGGTTGGGCCTATTTCGCGGTTTTGGCTGGTGTCTTTATCACGGCTTTTTACTCTTTCCGAATGTATTTCTTGGTCTTTCACGGCAAAGAGCGCTATGCCCAAAATCCCGATGCCCACCACCATGGAGAACACCCGCATGTGCCGCATGAGTCACCTTGGGTGGTCACGCTCCCCTTGGTTTTGTTGGCCATACCCTCGGTCTTTATAGGCTACTTCACCATAGAGCCCATGTTGTTTGGCGACTTTCTTAAAGATGCTATTTACGTCAATGCTGATCTGCATCCTGCCATGCATGAGTTCAAGCAAGAGTTTCATGGCGCTTTGGCGATGGCGGTTCATGCCTTGTCTTCTGTGCCGTTGCTGTTGGCGTGGAGCGGCGTGACCCTTTCTTACTATATGTACATGGTCAAGCCGGCTCTACCGGCTGCTATTTTGCGCACCTTTAAACCCATCCACACTTTGCTGGTCAATAAATATTATTTGGATGATTTCAACGAAAAGGTGTTGGCCAAGGGCTCTCGTGCCTTGGCCACTGTATTGTGGCGGGGCGGGGACCAAGGCTTGATCGATGGCTTGGTTGTGAATGGGGCATGGAAATTGGTGGGGGTTGTTTCGCGCTTGAGCAAACAACTGCAAACAGGCTTTTTGTACCACTATGCCTTGGTGATGATTTTGGGCATGTTTGGCCTCATCACTTGGTTTGTTTGGCTCACACCCTGAGTGACTGATATGCAAATCTATCTTTTGAAAAGAGACACGCCATGGGGATGCTGAGTCAGGCTATTTGGACACCTATTGTTTTGGGTGTTCTGATTTTGGCCTTTGGGCGAGACGACAAAGCCGGCTTGGTTCGCTGGGCCGCTTTGTTTTCAGCTTTATTGAGTTTCTTGGTGTGTTTGCCTTTGTACACCCATTTTGACAACAGCAGCGCCTCCATGCAATTTGTAGAAAACATGCCATGGGTACTGCGCTTCAATATGGCGTATCACTTGGGTGTTGACGGCATTTCTTTGTGGTTGGTACTGCTCACCTCGTTCATCACCGTGGTGGTGATTATTTCTGCGTGGGAGGTCATCACTGAACGCGTTAATCAATACATGGGCGCATTCCTGATACTGAGCGGCGTGATGATCGGCGTTTTTTGCGCTTTGGACGGCATGTTGTTTTATGTGTTTTTTGAAGCAACGCTTATCCCTATGTACCTCATTATTGGCATATGGGGTGGGCCAAACAAAATTTATGCGGCCTTCAAGTTTTTTCTCTATACCCTGATGGGTTCGCTGCTGATGTTGGTGGCTTTGATCTACCTCTATATTCAATCCGGCGGAAGTTTTGATTTGGTTGTTTGGCAAGCATTGCCTTTGTCTGCGCGTGCCCAGACCTTGTTGTTTTTTGCTTTTTTTGCAGCCTTTGCCGTCAAGGTGCCCATGTGGCCCGTGCACACGTGGTTGCCCGATGTGCACGTTGAAGCGCCTACAGGGGGCTCGGCCGTACTGGCAGCCGTCATGTTGAAGTTGGGCGCTTACGGTTTTTTGCGGTTTTCTCTTCCCATCACGCCAGACGCTTCTCAGCAGTGGGCATGGCTGCTGATCGCTTTATCGGTGGTTGCTGTGGTCTATGTGGGACTGGTTGCGATGGTTCAGCAAGACATGAAAAAGTTGGTGGCCTACTCGTCTGTGGCGCACATGGGATTTGTCACCATGGGGTTCTTCATGTTCAGCCCTTTGGGTATCAGTGGCGGTATCGTGCAAATGATTGCCCACGGATTTGTTTCGGCCGCCATGTTTTTATGTATTGGCGTTTTGTACGACCGCGTTCATTCCCGTGAAATTACCAGTTATGGCGGCGTTGTCAACACCATGCCCAAATTCACAGCTTTTGCTTTGTTGTTTGCCATGGCCAATTGCGGCTTGCCAGGTACAGCTGGCTTTGTGGGTGAGTGGATGGTGATTTTGGCCGCCGTGAAATTTAACTTCTGGCTTGGAATGGCCGCAGCTTCTGCGCTTATTTTTGGCGCGGCCTATACCTTGTGGATGGTCAAGCGTGTTTATTTTGGACCTGTTGTCAACGATGAGGTCAAGCAATTGACGGATATCAACGCCAGAGAATTTTTCATGTTGAGCCTATTGGCTGTAGCGGTGATGGTCATGGGCCTTTACCCCAAGCCTTTCACCGATGTGATGAATACCTCGGTGGATCAATTGATTCAACAAGCCTCTGTCAGCAAGTTGCCACTATGAGCCCCCAAGATGCACACCACGGGATGAAAACATGATTGACAACTTCAGTTGGGTTGCCGTTTACCCTGAGATCGTTTTGCTCATCATGGCTTGTCTCATTGCCATGGTGGACTTGTGGGTGACCACGCCCCGGCGTAATTTGACCTATGGTTTGTCGATGCTTACCTTGGCCAGTGTGGCCATCATCCAAGCCTTGTATGCCAGCAGTGGCACAACGCTTTACAGCTTTGGCAATATGGTGGTGTCGGACGCCATGGGTAATTGGCTCAAGTGTTTTGCAACCTTGGCCGTGATGGTGACTTTTGTGTACGGCAGACCCTATGTGGCCGATAGGCAGATGCTCAAAGGCGGTGAGTGGTACACGCTTACCTTGTTTGCTTTGCTGGGCATGTTTGTCATGATCTCGGGCAACAACTTTTTAGTCATTTATTTAGGCCTTGAGTTGTTGACGCTTTCTAGTTATGCATTGGTAGCTTTGCGTCGAGACAACGGCAACGCCACAGAAGCTGCCATGAAATATTTTGTGTTGGGTGCTTTGGCCAGTGGCTTCTTGCTGTATGGCTTGTCCATGCTCTACGGCGCCACGGGCAGTCTCGATTTAAGCACGGTGTTCATGGCTGTTGCCACGGGGCATGTCAAGCACCAGGTGCTGGTCTTGGGCGTGGTCTTTGTGGTGTGCGGTATCGCTTTCAAGCTGGGTGCCGCACCTTTTCATATGTGGGTGCCAGATGTTTACCAAGGTGCGCCTACGGCTATCACTTTGTTGATTGGTGGCGCGCCTAAATTGGCTGCTTTTGCCATGATGATGCGTTTGCTGGTGGACGGCTTGTTGCCCTTGGCCATCGATTGGCAACAAATGTTAATGGTCTTGGCTGTGGTGACTTTGCTTATGGGCAACCTCTCAGCTATTGCACAGACCAACCTCAAGCGCATGTTGGCGTTTTCCACCATCGCCCAAATGGGTTTTGTGTTGATTGGCATGTTGTCAGGCGTAGTCAATGGCAACACCTTGTCAGCGGCCAATGCTTACAGTTCCGCCATGTTCTACATGATCAGCTATGTGCTGACAACGCTGGGTGTTTTCGGGGTGATTTTGTTGCTTGCCAGAGAAGGTTTCGAGAGCGAAGAAATCGCCGACTTGGCTGGCTTGAACAGCCGCAGCCCCTTGTTTGCAGGGGTGATGGCGGTCTGTTTGTTCTCCTTGGCAGGTGTGCCGCAATTGGTGGGGTTCTTTGCCAAGCTGTCAGTGATTCAGGCCTTGGTGGCCACTGGCCAGCCAGCTGCTGTGGGTCTGGCTATTTTTGCCGTGGCTATGTCATTGGTGGGTGCTTTTTACTATCTGCGGGTCATCAAGGTGATGTATTTTGATCCGCCTCTGACAGCTGCCACAGTATCCGCAGGTGCAGATGTGCGTTTTGTGCTGGCGCTCAACGGTGGTTTGGTGCTCTTGCTCGGCCTCTTGCCTGGCGGGCTGATGGCTTTGTGTGCCAATGCGGTGGTGCAAGCGCTGGGAAGCTAAGTCTTTGACATAATGCTGTCATGAAAGTTCTCGATCTCCAATGCCAGCAGCAGCACAGCTTTGAAGGATGGTTTGCGTCGGAGGACGATTTCCAGTCCCAAAATACCCGCTCCTTGGTCGAGTGCCCTTTTTGCGGTGACCATCACATCACCAAAATGTTGAGCGCGCCACGTTTGAATTTATCGGGCGCATCCTCGTCTCAAGAGCCGCAAACCGTGCCCAGCGATGCCAACCATTCGATGGCTATTGCAGCAACTTCTGCACATTCTGCTGCGGTCGTACCTTCAGAGGTTCATCAACAAGCTTGGCTGAAAATGGTCCAGCATGTGCTCAGCCATACCGAAGATGTTGGCGGGCAGTTCGCAGAAGAAGCACGCAAAATGCATTACGGGGAAACACCCGAGCGGGCCATACGAGGTCAAGTATCGAGAGAAGAAACCAGCGCCTTGCTAGAGGAGGGCATTCAAGTCATGCCCTTGCCCATGCCAGCGGCCATCAAAGGCCCTGTTCAATAAGCCTTTATTCAGGCTTATTTATTTTTCAACTTGCCGCGAGGCGCCACAAAAGTAACCGGCGGTGTGGGGCGGTCACCAGGAACAATGGGTTTAGCAGGAGAGGTGTCCTTTTTGGGTTTCTTAGACATCTTGTTGCTCTTTTGATCGCCTTTTGCCATGATTTACCCCTTTGTGTAGTGATTGGTTTAACGATGCGAAGGCCTAAGCCTTAATTGACTTCGGTGACAAACTCACTGACAGGACGTCGGATTTTTTTCAAGTTTTCCAACCAATCTTGTCCTTGTGCACGGTAGCCCAATGGCAACAGAGCAACACTGCGCAAGCCCTTGGCACCCAGGCCCAAAATTTCGTCGACCGACTTAGGATTGAAGCCTTCCATAGGCGTACTGTCCACCTCTTCAAATGCCGCTGCAATGAGAGACGCACCCAAACCAATATAGGTTTGGCGAGCCGCGTGTTCAAAGTTCACTTGTGGCTCGCGTGCAGGGTAATTTTTGAGCAGCATTTGACGGTAGTTCTCCCATCCCTCATTGGTGCCGCCACGTTCTGCGTTGGTGAAATCAAAGTGGTGGTTGATGCGATCAGCTGTGTAGGTATCCCATGCGGCAAATACCAGCAGGTGAGAGCCTTCAGTGATTTGCGCTTGGTTGTTGGCAGCAGCTCGAATCTTGGTGCGAATATCTTTGTTGCTGACAACAATCACTTCAAAGGGTTGCAAGCCGCTTGAGGTGGGCGCCAAGCGAGCGGCTTCAATGATGCGATTCACTTTGTCTTGAGAAACAGACTTTGCAGCGTCCATTTTTTTCGCGGCATAACGCCATTGCATTTTGTCTATTAATGTTGACATTACTTTCCCTGCATTTGTTTGTTAATTTCAATTAGATAATTAATAATATCTACAAATGTGTTGGTTAATTATGATTAACTTAACTAAGTAAAGCTTTATTGAGTTGATTTTTTAGATTGTAAGCCATAGAGTTTTATCGCTTTATGAATAATTACCAAAGAAATAAATTCACTCACCTTCTCCTTCAAATAAGGGCGTGGGAGGACGCAAATTTCCGGTTGGATGGCAGTTTACTCGTCAAGGATATTTTGACGATCGTGGCTCACCACAGTATTTCAAATACCCCACTCACATTGAAGCAACTTTATGTGATGCTTGATTTCAGTGAGGCAGGTATTCGCAAACAGTTGCGAAATCTGATTTCTCAAGGCTGGATTGATTTGCAACAAAGTAAAGATGACGGGCGTTTAAAGATACTCTTCGCTACGCCTCGACTGATTAAGACGATTCAAGCGTTTGAGAACGAGTGGAAAAAGCTGTCTGAATCCTCATGATGAGAGCGGTTGTTTACGCCGATGAATATTGCAATCGAGTCATAAAAATATTTGCGTTGAACGGACAACTTTCAGACGCAGCGTATGACTTTCAAGATGGTATGGATTGGTGGAATCCCATACTTGATCAAGTTGAATCTGATTTTGGTTTGAACTGGCGTCATGTTTTCATGACCTCAGCAGATGGTTCAAAAGCGCGCATGTTCTCAAGAAGCTTGAAAGACGTTGGGGGCACTGATTTTTTGCCTTCTACTCAACCTATGTTGATTGGTTTCTCCCGCAATTCGCTGGATCAGAGTTCAATTTTCTACGGCAACGATAGGTATCGAGAATTTGATTTGAACAACTTTGATTTCAATAGTTGTTATGTAGATGGTTGCCCCGAATCAATCATTGACACGCTTTGCAATGTTTTTAAAAGCGATAAGCGTCGATTTTTGAATGCCTTCATTCTTGGAAAACCATCGCAGAGCGAATGGGATGCCATTTTGAATTCCAGCAACATAACTTTGATTCATTTAGAGTCTGCTCAGCACTTTATTCAATTGAAACTGCTTGAATCGCAGTTAAACAAAATCGACAACTTAATTTGGGACCTCACTGAAATGAGTGAGCAATTTAAGCAATCAGGTCTAGAAGGTCAGAGTCAACTTCTGTCTCTAGATGAGTTAATCCGGTCAGAATCCAAGCGGCTATTTGTTCAATTTGAAATAGATTTCATCCGCGGGCTAAAGTAACCCCGCCGTCCACCACCAAGGTATGTCCCACCACATAGTCGCTGGCGTTGCTAGACAAGTAGATGGCTGCAGCGGCCATGTCTTCGTCTTTGCCGATACGCCGTGCAGGGATGGTTTGCGCTGTGGTGTCCCCATGGTCACGCGCTTCGCGGTTCATGTCCGAAGCAAATGCGCCAGGCGCGATGGCGTTGACGCAAATACCGTCTTTGATCATCTCTAGCGACATGCGTTTGGTCAGGTGGATGACGCCTGCTTTGCTGGCAGCGTAAGAGTAGGTTTCCCAAGGATTGACTGAGATGCCGTCGATAGAGGCGATGTTGATGACCTTGGCCATATGGTTTTTGGCAGCTTGGCGCAGCATGGGCGCCAAGGCTTGGGTGAGAAAGAAGGGGGTTTTCATGTTCAGGTCCACCACTTTGTCCCAGCCGTTTTCAGGGAACTCATTAAAGGGTGCCGCCCACGCAGCACCTGCGTTGTTGACCAAAATGTCCAAATGCTTTTCTTTTTCGCTCAAAAGCTTGACCAGTTCTTGTATGCCTTCTTTGTGTGAGACATCCAAGGGCATGGAGATGCATGTGCCGAAAGCAGAAAGTTCTTGGGCTGTGGCGTCGCAGGCTGCTGCTTTACGCGCAGTGATATAGACCCGAGCGCCTTGGCACAGCAAGCCTTTGGCAATCATGCGGCCAATGCCACGCGAGCCTCCGGTAACGAGGGCGACGCGACCTTTGAGAGAAAAGAGTTCGGTGGTGTTCATGGGGAAGTTGGGTCATTATTTCGCCCAATTGTCTTTCAACCCAACGGCACGATTGAACACCAAGTGCTTGGCTGAATGATCCAAGCGGTCCGCCACAAAATACCCCAGTCGCTCAAACTGAAATTTTTGGTCTGGCGCAGCTTGCAGCAGTGAAGGTTCTACATAGGCCTGCACCACTTGCAAGCTGTGGGGGTTGAGGGCTTGCAAGAAATCTTTGCCGCCTGCATCGGGTTGCGCGTCTGTGAACAAGCGGTCGTACAAACGCACTTCGGCTTGCACGCCATCGGCCACGCCCACCCAAGTGATGACGCCTTTGGCTTTCACGCTGTCCGAGCCTGCTGTGCCGCTCTTGGTTTCAGGAAAAACCTTGGCATGGACTTCGGTCACCACGCCGTTGGCATCTTTGTTGCAACCCGTGCACTCCACCACAAAGCCGCCTTTGAGCCGCACCAAGCTTCCCAGAGTCAAACGTTTATAGCCCTTGGGTGGCACTTCGCAGAAGTCTTCGCGTTCTATCCAGACTTCTTTGCCTATGCTGAATTGCCGCGCCGTGGGTTCGGGCTGACCTTCAGGCGGGTGGGGCAAGGCGGGCAGGGTGCAGGGCTCTGTATGCCCTGCGCCAAAGGCTTCGTCCCAGTTGGTGAGCACCAGTTTGACGGGGTCGAGCACCGCCATGGCACGGTGTGCGGTGTTCTCTAGGCTTTCGCGCAGGCAGCCCTCTAGCGTGCCGTAGTCAATCCAGCTGTCGCTCTTGGTGACGCCAATGCGTTCGGCAAACAGTTGCAGGCTCTCAGGCGTGTAGCCACGGCGGCGCAGGCCGGCAATGGTGGGCATGCGCGGGTCGTCCCAGCCATTCACCTTGCCCTCGTTCACCAGTTGCGCGAGCTTGCGTTTGCTGGTAACCACATAGGTGAGGTTCAGGCGGGCGAATTCATATTGCTTAGGGCTGGGCGAGGCCAGTAAACCGCCTTCGCAAAGCTTATGCATCAGCCAGTCGTAAAACGGGCGTTGGTCTTCAAATTCCAGCGTGCAAATGCTGTGGGTGATTTGCTCTAAAGCGTCTTCTATGGGGTGGGCAAAGGTGTACATCGGGTAGATGCACCACTTGTCGCCGGTGTGGTGGTGGGTGGCGCGGCGTATGCGGTAAATGGCTGGGTCGCGCATATTGATGTTGGGCGAGGCCATGTCAATCTTGGCGCGTAGCACGGCGGCACCGTCGGCCAACTTGGCGTCACGCATCTCGCGAAAGCGTGTCAGGTTCTCGGCGGGTGTGCGGCTGCGAAACGGGCTGTTCACGCCGGGCTTGCCAAAGTCGCCTCGGTTGACGCGCATCTCCTCAGCCGTTTGTTCGTCAACATAGGCGTGGCCCGCTTCGATCAAGTGTTCAGCGGCGCGGTACATGAAATCGAAATAGTCGCTGGCTTGGTAGGGTGCTTCGTTACCCGGCTGGCTCCAACTGAAGCCCAACCATTTCACCGCATCGATGATGCTGTTCACGTATTCGGTGTCTTCTTTTTCGGGGTTGGTATCGTCAAAGCGCAGGTGGCACACGCCGCCATAGTCGCGTGCCAAGCCAAAGTTGATGCAAATGCTTTTGGCGTGACCCACATGCAAATAA
>Ga0187843_10002988_pt1 | contig 10028 bp, 10 predicted proteins | sample SpaLakP09_SKY_43_FD_134516 | JGI IMG/M metagenome (GOLD analysis project Ga0187843, IMG submission 134516) | Oligotrophic lake water microbial communities from Sparkling Lake, Wisconsin, USA - SP09_SKY_43 | ecosystem: Environmental > Aquatic > Freshwater > Lake | place: USA: Sparkling Lake...
ATTCCATCAGGGACCGTGGCAGCGTGCTGCCGCAAAAGTCCGGATATACGCTTGCAATCTTGACCTTCCTTGCATCACGAATTGAAGGCTTGGCAAACCGGGGCGTCCATATACGCTCTTAGCAGCAGCGCAGCTACACCGTCTCGCGCTGCACAAAGCCCTGCGGGGCCTTGCCGCCATCGGGCACATTGCCCACCACCACGCGGTCCACACGCGCATGCTCCGGCCCCTGGTGTGCCCAGTCGATGAGCGCCTGCACGGCGGGTTCCGAGCCCCAGGCGCAGGCCTCGACGCGGCCATCCTGGCGGTTGCGCACCCAGCCCGTCACGCCCAGGCGCTCGGCGACCTGCACCAGGGACCAGCGGTAGCCCACGCCCTGCACATGGCCGGTGATCAACAGATGGCGGGTGACGGTGGAATGGAGTTCTGCGTTCATGGCGGCACTGTAGCGCGTGCCTTGTGCAGTGCACGCGCCAGCGGCACACTGCCCACCAAACGACGCGCCATGACCACCACCGCCCCCAAGGCCCTGCCCACCATCGACCCCCAGCGCTGCACCGGCTGCGGCTGGTGCGTGGCGGTGTGCCCACCCCATGTGCTGTCGCTGCAGGTGCCGGGCCCGGAGCCCTGGGGCCCCAAGTGCTCCACCCTGCACGATGCGCCGAGCTGCACCGGGTGTGCTCTGTGTGCGGTGCGCTGCCCGTTCGATGCGATCCGCATGGTGCGTGTGGGGGAGGCTGGTAAAGCCATGCCCGACGGCCCGACTGAGGCGGGTTGACGGATACGGGCTCAAATCCAGGGCAATCCCTTTTTCAGGTCGTACAGCTGCAGCGCCCAATGCACACTCGCCGCCGCCTTCCAGGGCATGGGCATGGTGCGCACAAAAGCGAGAGCGGCGCGCGCCAGCCAAGCACCAAGCCCTTCTTACTTCACAGCATGCGATGCCAGCCGCTCGTCGATGGTGACGGGCGCTGCAGCACCTGCCGCAGGATGGATCGGTTGCGCCATGGCGTGCTCCAGGTGGTCCAGCCGCAGGCGACTTTGGGGATGCGCGTCCGCAAACTGCAGATCGCTGTCACCCAATGCGTTCAGCTGCACCAGCGCAGACACCAGGCCGAACGGGTCCAGCCCGGCACGCGCAGCCAGCACCACGGCCTCGCGGTCGGCAGCGTGCTCGGCCTCAGCGCCCAGACCCAGCGTGTGGGTATGGCGGGCCAGTGCCGTGAGGCTAGGAGACACCTTGCCGCTGCGTGCCGCGCTGTGCATGGCGCGCAGGTGGTGCCTGGATGTAACGTGGGCAATCTCATGCGCCAGGATGCCGGCCAGCTCGGCTTCGTCAGCGCAACGGTCCACCAGGCCACGGGTCAGGAACACGTAACCTCCAGGGGTACTGTAGGCGTTGAAGTCCGATTCATCCACCACCACGAAGGTCCATGGAAGTTGTGGGCGGCTCGACTGCAGACCGACCCAGCGGCCCAGAAGATTGACGTAACGCTGCATCTCCGGCGCCGGGTCCAACGGCTTGCCCTGCAGCAACAGCGCAGCCATCTGGCGGCCCAGTTCGATCTCTTGCGCCTCGGTCACGCCGTCCGCAGACTGCAGCAGGGCATTCATCGCGCTGTGGGCGTCTGCTGCGACTGGGGCGGCTGCCGAGGCCGCGTTGGAGGCTGCTGCTGCGGCGGCGGCGGCGAAATGCGTCACAGGCAGCGCATCTACCCGGCGTGGCTGCAATGCCGCCGCAGCAGCGAAGGCGCGCGCCTCATTGGCCGTCACGCGCATGCGGTCCGCCTGGCCCAGGCCCTGACTTTGCGTCGCACCACGTCCGCTTGCACCCACAGACTGCGACACATTGCCTTCGCCCAGACCGCGGATCCCCACGGTGGACGTGGACACTGCAGTAGAGCCAACCCCACCCAACGGGTTGCCCACAGCGCGCAACGCGCTGGCTGCGGCGTTGTCACGCGCTGGCGTGCCGATGTCGAACATGTGGATCCAGCCCGTGGCTCCGGACTCGGCACGGACCTGTACCCATGCCCCCTGGCGCTGTGCGGTGCGCGTGACCTTGGCGCTTGCGGCCAGGTCTGCCAACGCGCTACTGGTGTCCCCCGGTGCGGCGCGTAGCTGCGTCGCACGCTTGATCATTGCCTCTTCTTGGGCCTGGGCCATGCCCAAAAACCCCAGAAGCACCAGGCTGCCCGTGAATGCACGGCTGCTGCTGCGTAAGCCCACCATTTTTTCTCTCCCTCTCTTGGATGCTTCACACGGATGCGATGTCCGCGCACAACTTTCTGCGGCGCGCATTGTTATGGATTTCTGCAGGCCGGGCAAACCACGGACGCCGAAGGACGTAACTATTCACTGCGGCACGAAGCGGCCACAAGAAAAACAGCAGCCGGGCATGACAAAGTTCACACATGGTTACTTTGGTTGCATTCAAGCTGTCAACGCCAGCACTGGCTTTATGTACATTTCGCTCGCCTGCTGTAAGGGACAGCTTGTACGACCCACTTCAAAAAAGACTTTTACCCATGAATCGCCGCGACCTGATCACTCTTGCAACACTCGCCTCCGGCATCAGTGCCGTTTCTCCCGTGTGGGCCCAGTTCAACTTTGGCAAGGCACTGGAGGCCGGGCAGGACCTGGTGAAAGCCGAGTCCATCACCGACGAAGAACTCAACAAGTACTTTGACCAGGTGACCGTGCAGATGGACAGCCAAAGCTCCGTGGCCCCCGGCAGCAACGCCTATGCCAAGCGCCTGACCAAGATGGTGACGGGTCTGCAAACTTACGATGGAATGCGGTTGAACTTCAAGGTCTATGTCACACCGCAGATCAATGCGTTTGCCATGGCCAACGGCACCATCCGTGTGTATTCGGGACTGATGGACGCGTTCACCGACGACGAAGTCCGTTATGTCATCGGTCACGAAATCGGCCACGTCAAAAGCGGTCACTCCAAATCGCGCATGCAGGCGGCACTGCGCACCAGCGCACTGCGCAAAGGCGTGGAATCGAGCAACACGCGCGCAGGCGCGCTGGCCAGCACCGAGCTGGGCAATCTGTTCGAAAAAGTGGTCAACGCGCAGCACTCCCAATCCAACGAGCGCGAGGCAGATGACTATGCGCTGAAGTTCATGAAGGCAAAAAAATACAACCCGCAGGCCTGCGTGACTGCCCTGGAAAAGCTGGCCTCTTTGTCCGGCGATAGCTCCAGCAGCTTCCTGTCCACCCACCCGGCACCGAAGGACCGCGCCAGCCGCTTGCGGGAACAATTGGCCTGACAAACCGCCTGGGTTACACTGCGCCCTTCATGTCGTACACCTCCATCCCCTCCACCGCACACGCCGCTGCCTTCCAAGGCATGGGCATGATGCAGTGCGCGTTCACGCGGGCGATGGGTGCACGAATGATTACCACCATTACCGCCGCGGCCACCTGAGCACGCGCAGGTGGCCGTTTCGGCAGCCACCTGGTGATCGCTCTCTTCTCCCCCAAGACGAATGCACGAAACCCAGCTCTGGCAGCTGGGTTTTTTTGTTTGTTCGTTCGTTAGCCGGAGAAGTCCATGTACCGCGATCCTGTCCAGTCCCTCGAAGCCCCATCGTTGCCGTCGTCCGCCACGGCCATGCGCCCCCTGCGCGTGGGCATGATTGGCATTGGCACCGTGGGCGCAGGCACCTTCCGCGTGCTGGCACGCAACCAGGCGCTGATTGCAGGCCGCGCAGGGCGGGGCATCAAGATGGTGGTGGTCTGCGCCCGCAGCCTGGCCCGCGCGATGAGCGTGGTGGGCAAGGATGTGGCCCTGACCAATGACCCGATGCAGGTCGCCACCCACCCCGACGTGGATGTGCTGGTGGAGGCCGCTGGCGGCACCGGCCCCGCGCGCGAATGGGTGATGGCAGCCATCCGCGCGGGTAAACATGTGGTCACGGCCAACAAGGCCTTGCTGGCCGTGCATGGCAACGAGATCTTTGCCGCGGCACGCCAACACGGCGTGGCTGTGGCCTATGAGGGTGCGGTGGCGGTGAGCATCCCCATCGTGAAGGCGCTGCGCGAGGGCCTGACGGCCAACCGCGTTGAGTGGGTGGCGGGCGTCATCAACGGCACCACCAATTTCATCCTGAGCAAAATGCGCGACGAGGGCGTGGGCTTTGCCGAGGCGCTGGCCCAGGCCCAGGCGCTGGGCTATGCCGAGGCGGACCCGACGTTTGACATCGAAGGCATCGACGCGGCGCACAAGATCTCGCTGCTGGCGGCCAATGCGTTTGGCATGCCGGTGCGTTTTGCCGATGCGCAGGTGGAGGGCATCACCGCGCTGCAGGGCTTGGACGTGGCCTGTGCCGAGCAGCTGGGCTATCGCATCAAGCTCTTGGGCGTGGCCAAGCGGCGCAAGGAAGGCGATGCCGAAGGCGTGGAGCTGCGCGTGCAGCCCGCGCTGGTGCCCGCCACGCATTTGCTGGCGCATGTGAATGGCTCGATGAACGCGGTGATGGTGAAGGGCGATGCCTCGGGCGTGACGATGTACTACGGCGCGGGCGCGGGGTCGGAGCAGACCGCGTCGGCCGTGATTGCCGACCTGGTGGATGTGGCGCGGCTGCAGGGCACGCAGGCTGCGCAGCGTGTGCCGCATCTGGGGTTCCACGCCGACGCGGTCAACGACAACCTGGCCGTGCTGCCACGCGCCGCCGTGCACACGCGCCACTACCTGCGCGTGCCCGTGCACCAGGCCCAGCAGATCAAGGCCGTGGGCGCCTGGCTGGCGGCGCAACAGGTGCCGGTGCTGCGTGTGGAGCTGGCCTGCGAAAAAGCCGCGCCCAACGGCATGGGCCCCCAGGTGCTGGTGCTGACGGACGCGGTGGCGCAAAGCACCGTGGACCTGGCCGTGCACGCGCTGGCCGCACACCCCGCCGTGGCCGGGCCCGTGGCAGCGCTGCGGGTGGAGATGCTGGAAGGATGAGTGGCTGTGGCGGGAAAAATATGAACAAAATGGCCGTTTGCGCGCGTCCATAAAGCGCAAACAGCTATCAATTCAATAGCAATTCCTGCCCGCTACACCATCAGCCGCCCGAGCACCAGCGCCGCCATGTCCTCCGCAGCAGGCGTGCCTTCGGCCATCAGGCCCTGCACCACGCCTGCGCGGTCGGTGTCGGTGCGGTTCTGGCTCACCTTCCAGACGCCCTCCCAGCGCTCCACCGCCAGCTCGATGCCCACGATGGCGCGCAGCAGCTTGTCGATGTAGTCGGGCGGTGCATCGTCAATGCGCCACGGGTCGGGGCGGTGGGCTTCGTGCCGCTCGCTGAGGGTGTGCAGGATGGCGCGCAGGCGCACCGGGTCCTCCACCGCGCTCAAGGTGCCGTGCGCGTGCACGGTGGCGTAGTTCCAGGTGGGCACCTGCTTGCCGTCGAGCGCCTTGGACGGATACCAGCTGGGCGACACATAGGCCTGCGGGCCATGGAACACCGCCACCGCCGTTTGCGGCAGCAGCGGCCACAGCCCGTTGGCGCGGGCCACATGGCCGATCAGCGTGCCGTGCGGGCCGCGCGCGGGGTCCAGGTACAGCGGGATGTGGTTGACGTGTTGCGCGCCTGCGTGCGCCACCACCAGCGTGGCCAGGGGCTGCGCGTGCACCAGCGCGTGCAGGGTGGCCGGTTCGGTGACTTGAAATTGCCGGTTGGGGTTGGCCATGGTCAGGCTCCTTCCACTTCGAGCACGGGCGCGCAGTCGATCTGCGTCTTGACCGAATTGGCCAGAAAACACGACGCATGGGCGCGGTGGTGCAGGTCGTCCAGCTGGGCAGCGCTGGGCGCGTGGGCTGCGTCAAAGCACGTGACGGGGCGCAACTGCACATGGGTGACGACCAGCTGGCCCTCTGCGTTCTTGGCCATGGTGCCCACGGCCGCGTCGGTGTAGCGGTTGAGCCGATAGCCCGCACGGCTGGCGAAGTCCATGAACCACAGCATGTGGCAGCTCGACAGCGCGGCGACATAGGCTTCTTCCGGGTCCACCGCCGCCGCGTCGGAATACGGCAGCGGCACCACATGGGGCGACGACGACGCGGCCACGGTGGCGCCGCCATCGAATTGCCAGCGGTGGGCGCGGTGGTAGCGCTTGTCCAGGAAATCGTCGGTGCCACGGGTCCAGGTGATGGTGGCGAAGTGCTCGGCCATGGGTGGGGTCTTTCTACAATGGTTCTTCAGTTTATGACCGCGCAGCCGCATCGAAGGAGCCAATTCATGCCAATTGCCAGAACCAATGCTCCGGGTGGAAGCCCCGGCCACCTGCGCCAGCAGGTGTACGAGCAATTGCGCAGCGCCATCGAGCTAGGCCGCCTGCCAGCGAGCACGCGCCTGCCCCCCTCGCGCGAGCATGCGGCCAGCCTGGGCGTGTCGCGCAACACGGTGCTGTGGGCCGTGCAGCGCCTGCAGGCTGAGGGCTATGTGGAAGCGCGTGTGGGTGACGGCACGTATGTGTCGCAGGCAGCTGGCGCACCGCCCCCGCAGGGGCTGGTGGCACCGCCGCGCGGGCTGTCGCGGCGCGGGCAGCTCATTGCCGAAACCGCCGCGCGCTGGCGGCCGCCCCATGTGGCGGCGCGGGCGTTTCGCATTGGCGCGCCCGAGGTGGACAGCTTTCCGTTTGCGCTGTGGGACCGCCTCGCGCGCCAGGCCAGCCCCGCCCAGCGCAGCGCCCGCGCGCAGTACCTGGACCCTGCGGGCGACCCGGACCTGCGCCAGGCCATTGCGCTGTGGCTGTGGGCCTCGCGTGGCATCCGTTGCGATGCAGCGCAGGTGGTGGTGTGCTCGGGTTCGCAGCAGGGCATCGACCTGATCGCGCGGCTGCTGCTGGACGTGGGCGACGAGGTGCTGGTGGAAGACCCGGGCTACCCCGGCATCCGCGCCAGCCTGCTGGCCCATGGCGCCCAGGCGCGGCCCGTGGCGCTGGACGCGCAGGGCCTGTGCATCACCGAAGGCGCCGCGTTCTGGCCCGGCGCGCGCATGGCCGTGGTCACGCCCACACACCAGTTCCCCACGGGCGTGGGCATGGGCCTGGCACGGCGCCAGGCGCTGCTGCACTGGGCGCGCGCCCACGATGCCTGGGTGGTGGAGGACGACTACGACGGCGAATTCCAGTACGGGAGCGCGGCGCAGCGGGTGCCCGCGCTGTGCAGCCTGCCAGGCTCAGAGCGGGTGCTGTATGTGGGCACCTTCAGCAAGACACTGCACCCCGGCCTGCGCCTGGGTTTTGTGATCGTGCCGCCCGCGCTGGTCGAGGCCTTTGCCATGGCCCGCGCCATCACCGACCGGCATGCGCCGGGCGATGCACAGGCCGTGCTGGCGCGCTTCATTGCCGAAGGCCATTTGCTGCGCCACCTGCGGCAGATGCGCGAGCTGTACCAGGCGCGCCAGCAGGTGCTGATCCATGCCCTGGCCGACGCGAGCGATGGTGCCCTGCGGCTCGCGCCCAGCGACCGGGGCATGCACCTGCTGTACGAAAGTGCGCCGGGCAGCGACGACGAAACCCTGAGCCGCAGGGCACTCACCGCCGGGGTGATGCTGGCACCGCTGTCGCGTTACGCCATGCAGTCACAGCGGCGCGGGTGGCTGTTTGGCTACGCGGGCTACAGCGAGGCTGAGATCGTGGGCGCCGCGCGTGTGGTGGCGCGGCTGGCGCAAGGGCTTTGAAGCAAGTCCTTTGAAGCAAAGGCCTTGGTGCCTCAGGACTGCGCAGGCACGCGGGCGGCCACGCCATTGCCCTCGGTCATCACCGCAGGGCGCGCCTGCGGCTGCGGGTCCTTCCACCACTGCGTCGACAGCGCGGGCTGACGGATGTCCAGCCGCTCGCCCATCACCGGCGCCACCAGCGGCACACTGGCTTTCCCGGCCAGGGCGGTGATGCGGTCGAACGGCTCCGTCCAGGGGTGCAGCGCCAGGTCGAAGGTGCCGTTGTGGATGGGCATCAGGTGGCGGCCCTTCACGTCCAGGTGGGCCTGCAGGCTTTCCTCGGGCTGCATGTGCACGTCGGGCCACTGGGCGTCGTAGGCGCCGGTTTCGATCAGGGTCAGGTCGAACGGGCCAAAGCGCTCGCCAATGGCCTTGAAGCCGTCGAAGTAGCCGGTGTCGCCGCTGAAAAAGATGCGTGTGTTATGGGTCTGGATCACCCACGACGCCCACAACGTGCGGTTGCCGTCCGACAGGCTGCGGCCCGAGAAGTGCTGCGCGGGCGTTGCCACCAGCTTCACGCCGGCGATGGTGGTGCCCTGCCACCAGTCGAACTGCTGCACCTTGGCGGCGGGCACACCCCAGGCGATCAACCGGTCGCCCACGCCCAGCGGGGCCACAAAGTGGGCCACCTTGGGCGCCAGTTGCTGGATGGCGTCGTGGTCCAGGTGGTCATAGTGGTCGTGCGACAGGATCACGCCGGTGATGGGCGGCAGGTCGTCCAGGGCGATGGGCGGCGCATGGAACCGCTTGGGGCCCAGAAACTGGAACGGCGAGGCGCGCTCAGAGAACACCGGGTCGGTCAGCCAGAACTTGCCTTCGATCTTGAGCAGCATGGTGGAGTGGCCCAGGCGCCACAGGCTCTGGTCGGGCGCGGCCAGCAGGTCGGCCTGCGACAGCGCCTGCACCGGCAAGGGCTGGCTGGGCACGGTGTCGGCGGGCTTGCCGGTGGCAAAGCGCCAGAAGATGGCCGCCGTCTTGAAAAAGCCCGGTTGCTCGCGCGGAGCGGTGTTGTGGAACTTGCCCTCAGCGTGCTGGGGCGAGCTGGTGTACGAGGTGGCCGGCAGAGCGGCACAGGAGAGGATGCTGTAGGCCATGGCAATGAGTACGGTGGTGAAAACAAGAATGCGGGTGCGGGGCTTGTGGCGGAACATGGGGCGCTCTTTTCTAAAAGTGCACTGCACAGTGTAGTTCACTTTTTAGAAAAGTAAACTGCGCGGTGTAAAATCACCCCATGAGCGTTGTTCCCACCCCGTCCCGCCTGACCGACCGCAAGCGCGAGGCCATCGTGCAGGCCGCCATAGCCGAGTTTCGCGAGCACGGTTTCAACGGCACCAGCATGGACCGCGTGGCCGCAGCGGCCGAGGTCTCCAAGCGCACCGTCTACAACCATTTCCCCAGCAAGGACGAGCTGTTCGAGGCCATCCTGGGGCACCTGTGGGACCGCAGCCAGTCGCTGGCCGAGGTGGCCTACGACGCGGGTCGCCCGCTGCGGGACCAGCTGCTGCTGCTGCTGGAGCACAAGATGCAGCTGCTCAACGACGCGAGCTTCATCGACCTCTCGCGCGTGGCCATGGCAGAAATCATGCACACGCCCGAACGCGCCGAGGCGATGGTGACCCGCCTGTCCGAAAAGGAAGAGGGCCTGCCCCGTTGGATCCGTGCGGCCCAGCAGGACGGGGCCCTGCGTGCCAACGTGGACCCGCAATACGCAGCGCACCAGCTGCACGGCATGGTCAAGGCCTTTGCCTTCTGGCCCCAGCTGGCCATGGGCCGCCCCCCGCTGGACGCGGCCCAGCAGCAGCAGGTGCTGGCCGATGCGGTGGACATGTTTTTAGGGTTCTACGCGGTGGCGCGCTGACGTCCTTCCGGCCGACCGCAACGCCGCCTCAAAACATCCGCGCATCCGCATTGCGGTTTGCACTACGCTTGGCCGTTTCCCCACACAGCTTCAGACACCGATGCCTCTTGCCCCCTACCTCGACACCGCCCCGGTTCTGGACACCGGCGTTTTCATCCATGATTCCGCCCAAGTCATCGGCGACGTCACCCTGGGCCGCGACAGCTCGGTGTGGTGCAACGCCGTGCTACGCGGCGACGTGAACCGCATCGTGGTCGGCGCCTGCAGCAACGTGCAGGACCTGACCATGGGCCATGTGTCGCACCGCAATGCAGCCAAGCCCGAGGGCTCGCCGCTGGTCATTGGCGACTACGTCACCATCGGCCATTCGGTCATCCTGCACGGCTGCCGCATCGGCAACGAATGCCTCATCGGCATGGGCTCCATCGTGATGGACGACGCCGTCATCGAAG
>Ga0187843_10002989_pt1 | contig 10026 bp, 10 predicted proteins | sample SpaLakP09_SKY_43_FD_134516 | JGI IMG/M metagenome (GOLD analysis project Ga0187843, IMG submission 134516) | Oligotrophic lake water microbial communities from Sparkling Lake, Wisconsin, USA - SP09_SKY_43 | ecosystem: Environmental > Aquatic > Freshwater > Lake | place: USA: Sparkling Lake...
GACAATGATGCCGTGGATTGAAAACATACCATTAGAAAATGTAGCCGCAGGACAGCATCACGATTGTGGTGTCAACAGTATGCTGATACAAATTTCAGACCATGACATGGCGTTTCCTACACCTAAACATCAATTCAAGGAAGTGCATCAGTTTACTTTTTTGGATGTTGAAGAAGATGGCGTAACCACCACCGGTGACGGTCGAACAATTGACCTTAGTGAGTTTGCCATCACAGATGAGCAAGCAGAACAACTGGTCCGGTTGTTGCAACATGCACAAGAAAATCGTATGAATGTTGTGGTGCATTGCCATGCAGGTATCTGTCGTAGTGGTGCAGTAGCAGAAGTTGGTGTTATGATGGGATTTTGGGATTGCGAACGTTTTCGTAGTCCAAATTTGTTGGTTAAACATAAAATGATGCGCCTGTTGGGTTGGACTTACGATGACGAGGATGTAACTCACAGTTGGAGAGCCGACTATAGACAGCATTTAACAGATAAGAAAGGAGGGCAAGATGCCTAGTGTATTTTTAGTTAGCGACACGCATTTCGGACATACCGGGGTCTGCCGCTTCACACGTAACGATGGTGTTACAAAACTTCGTCCATGGGACAGTGCAGACGAAATGGACGAAGAGATGGTACGACGTTGGAACGAACGAGTCAAGCCCACCGACAAGGTCTACCACTTGGGTGACGTTGTGATCAACCGCAAAGCCTTGGGCATTATGCGTAGGTTAAACGGTGACAAAGTGTTGATCCGTGGTAATCACGATATCTTTAGAGACAGTGAATACCGTGAACATTTCCGCGAGCTCAGGGCATACCATGTGATGAATGGAATGATTCTTAGTCATATTCCGATTCACTCAGAAAGCCTTGGTCGCTTTGGCGTAAACATTCACGGGCACACTCATGCCAATCGTGTTATGTTGCCAGGCTTTGGTGGAAAGATCACTGACACGGTTGATACACGTTATCATTGCGTATGCGTGGAGCAAACTGACTTTGCACCTATCCTGTTTGAAGATGTTATCAAACGCATCGAAGCAGAAGGTGGTAGTGTAGGGTTTAGGAACGGCAACGGTCCTACCATGTAAAAGGCCTTCCGAGCCTGTAAACAGAAATGTTTACAAACGGCTGCTCAATCGCTAACGGAGAGAGCATAAGATAACAGTTGGAGTCTTGGACACGCAGACTTAAAAACGAGGTGGAAGTAGGTGGAAGCCCTACACCAATTTAGGTCCCATAGTATAGTGGTCAGTATAAAGGCTTGTCACGCCTTAGGCAGGAGTTCAATTCTCCTTGGGACCGCCAATTTGATGGCTCGGTAGTTCAGTTTGGCAGAACGTTGGTCTCCAAAACCAAATGTCGGAGGTTCAAATCCTTCCCGGGTCGCCAGAAATATGTTGACAAGGTATAAAAGTTAGTGTAAAATAGTGTTTTCAATCGCGGGATGGAGAAGGTGGTATCTCGGAAGTCTCATAAGCTTCAGATCGTCGGTTCGACTCCGACTCCCGCAACCAACAAAAAGGCAGTTATGGATATTGATCAGGCAGCAGTATTTTTAGCAGGTTCAATTTTGACAGCACTTGGGTTTATTGTTATTGTGATAGCCGCGGTGGTTATTAATAACATTATTCACAAGTATTGGAAAAGTTTTGGATGGAAGATATTTCCGGTGTATGTAGAAAAAGAACCGGTAACTTATGAAGAGCCAAAATTAGATAAAGATAAAAAATAATCCGAGTATAGCGCAGTCTGGCAGCGCATCTGGTTTGGGACCAGAGGGTCGGGAGTTCGAATCTCTCTACTCGGACCAAAGAACGTTCCAGCGTCACTGGATAGTCTGACCCAGACGATGAGAAGTGTGATGACACACACGGGTGGTCCCAGTCTAACCCTAACTGGCGCTGGCAATGCGATAACGAGCCCTGCCGTGTAGCGGATGAGGTCTGACTTATTTCTCTGCTGAGGCTGATAGGCCAACCAGAGGTGACACCGGTAAGGTGTTGCAGAGTTTAGACTATAGTTACCGCCGGGGGCTGAAGAGCATATATGAACACATTCAGTTGGCCCATAGCCAACAGAGACATTAGAAACGTGAGTGTGTTCTTATATGTTTTGGAGATGTAGGAAAATTGGTAACCCCAGTGGACTGTAAATCCGCCGCCCGAAAGGCACTGTTGGTTCAACTCCAACCGTCTCCACCAAAAACATGCACGGTTCGTCTATCGGTTTAGGACACTGGCCTTTCACGTCAGTAAGACGGGTTCGATTCCCGTACCGTGTACCAATTTATTTTTAGGTCATCAATACAAGAAAATATAGGTTGATGCCAATTGGTAGACATAAAATGCTGATGATTGTATTCTAATATTTCCGTGAGTTCGTTAATGATGTCGTCAGGGTTTTGTTGGCATAACCATTCCACCTGGGTCCAGGCGGCCTCGTATCGTTTGTCATGATTTTCAATGGTATCGTAAGTTTCGTCAATGACACTACTGAATGTTTTAAATCCTAAACTACGTAAATTGCGTAAAAAATACTGCCCTGAAAACATAATAAACGGACGTTTTGCTATAATAGGTTTAGCTGTTTTTTCAGTGTAGTGGCTATGAGCGTTTGAAGGAAAAGTTTCGGCTACTATGCTATAGTAAGATTGATTGTAGATTTCAACTGGTAATATATGACTAATTCTCATGTGTGACATGTCATTTGGTTTTACTTTTTGAATTTTTACTAGGTCTGCTGTTCCAGGTTGATTTTTAATTGGGTGTGGCCAAATACCATTGTGTAGATTGTCTTTAAAGTAAGTGAATATAAAATCATTGCAAAATTTGCTGTTTTTATAAAATTTTTCGATTGTATCTCTGTAGGGTTTTTCTCCTCCTAACAAACAATCAAATTTCTTTGGACGATTTAACTTATATTCAAGTGTTGATAATAAATGTTGACCCCATGCTGTATCAGAATAAATGTTGGTGTGTTCTAGAAACCAATTTGGAACAACTTGATAGTTTGGTACTGTAAAATTTAAACTAGCATTACCAAACATAGTAATTTTTTCTTGGGGGAACTTTTTAATACAACTTGAAAGAGAACTAACAAAGTTGGTATTGCCTGGCTCTAAAAAATAAATTAGTAATTTTTTTGTTTTTAGGATTAATTGCGATATAATTAATTCCATCTGTGATGTATCCCATAATACCAGTGCAATTAATTCACAGTCAGGAATATCAAGTAACTCATTGAACTCTGCAATAGATTGATTCTCTTTCCAAGTTGTAAACATTCCATCAAAATGTTTAACAAAATGATCTTCTTTCCATGCAGATGCAAAAATTCCATGCAGATATATTTGGCTCATAAATTTATTTATAAAAATAGGTAGACACAAAATTAAATACTTGCTATAATAATTACAGTGATTAGAGAGACATTTTTGCGACTGTGGTGAAATAGGTAGACACAAGAGACTTAAAATCTCTCGCTCACGGGCATGCTGGTTCGATTCCGGCCAGTCGCACCAGTTTTTGTATGCGGGGTTAGTTTAATGGTAAAACAGCAGATTTCCAATCTTCGGTTGAGAGTTCGATTCTCTCACTCCGCTCCAGTATTTAGGACCTTAGCTCAGTTGGTAGAGCGTCTGCCTTACACGCAGAATGTCGTCAGTTCGAACCTGGCAGGTCCTACCAATATTACGCAACGGTGGCAGAGTGGCCCAATGCAACGGATTGCAAATCCGTAAAACCGCTGGTTCGAATCCAGCTCGTTGCTCCAATAATAAATAGGTTGTCATAAGACCAATCAGATGGATATAAAAAATTATATAGTACGATCGCTATACAAAATCAATAATAAGGCACAATCAATATCACCTACAGATTATCGTACGTATGAAAAAATGCACGAGTTAACTTTGACCAGTTTAGAAAAATACATTGGTGGCGAATGGGAATTGGTTTTGTTTGAAGGTGAGGTAGACAATGCTCAACAAATGTTTCGAGATGTCTTTATAAGAACTCACCGCTTATGGTCACAAGAAAAATGCAACATACTGTTTATTGATTTAGATATCATAGCACTAGGATCCGTTGATTTTTTTGATCAACATAAAGATTTCACAATGTTTGCACAGATATCAGATCAATACTACAATTGTGGATTACGTTATTTTCCACATACAATGGATACCGCAGTTTGGAATATAGGATTAGAATTATACCAAGACTGGAATGAAGATTGTGAGTGGGATCGAGAACAACGGATTTATTCTAAAATGTTGGATAGTCAGCCCGATTTTATTTTTAAATCAGGACTGATAAATGTTTGGTTCCACACTCTTGAGTTCTATCCTGAATATTTTGATCAATATAAATTGTTACATTTCCATAGTGCAAAAGGTCCTAAACCAGTTTTTGCATTAATAAAAAAATATTTGGCAGAATTAGGTCAATAGTAAAACTGTCAGTTTAACTCCAACAACACGGCTCCAACCTCTAAGACATAGTCATTGCGTTGGAGTTTTTCTTTTTTGCCCCAGTAGACAAATTGGCAAAGTCGTCTCTCTCAAAAGGAGAAATTTTAATGCGGGTTCAAATCCCGCCTGGGGCACCATACTGTAGTAAATAGTTAGATGAATTCACTACCAAAAAACTTTTGTGTTGCACCATTTCTACAGTTAACTACACACCCAACTGGGTCTTTTAGCCCTTGCCCGTATTTAGGAGGCACCACTTGGGCCAAGAATACCAATTCTATTCTATCCAGATGGCAAGGTTCCGATCTTGAATCGTTAAGACAGGACTTTGTTGATGACAAGCAATCATCAATTTGCAATCGGTGTTGGCATGAAGAAACAAACGGTAAAAAAAGTTTAAGATTAAGACTGTTTGATCCTGTTAACCAAACTAGTGATCACTCATTTATTGATCCAACAACTATTACTACTGGTATTATTAATAAAATAAATGATCTAAGTTATCGCAAAGGTCCTGAAGTATTGACTATCAAAAACGGTAATGTATGCAATGCAAAATGCAGAGTATGTCATCCAAGCGATAGTAGTCGCTGGATCGATGATTCTATTAAACTTAAAAAAATAACCGGAAAACAATACTATGTAGTTGATCAGTCTGAAAAAAATTGGACAGACGATCAAATTGAAGAAATATTAAGTTTTGCTGGCGGCTTGAAACGCTTGGAATTATATGGCGGCGAACCAATGTATAATAAAAAGGTTCACCGGTTGCTAGAACAGATTGTAGAGCAGGGTCATGCCGGCCATATTATTTTATATATCAACACCAATGGCAGTGTCAATATTGTGGAAAAAATACCCTGCATCAAAGAGTTTAAAGAAATAGAAATTGGAGTATCCATTGATGGAGTTGGGGATCATTTCAACTATATACGTCATGGACTAGAGTATGAAACAATTAAAGTTAATATAAAAGCCTGGATTGAATATTTTACCCAGCATAATGTAAAATATTTTATTGATTCAATTAGTACCGTTGAAATATTAAATGTTTTTTATCTACCGGAATTGAAACAAGCAGTTATGGAAATTCTTCCGTTGAGTCCATATTGGAATTTGTTAGTGGATCCGGCTTATTTGTTTATTAAAAACATGCCTGATTCAATCAAGACTGCGGTTATTGACAAACTTAGTCTAGACCCGGAATTTTTTGATTTAATTAATGTTATTAAACAACCAGCCGATCTATCCGAATGGAGAAAATTTTTAGAAGTTACTCAAGCACTAGATCAAATTCGTAACGAAGATTTTTCTAACACATTTCCTGAATTTTTTGCACTAATTAATACTTCTACAACTTAGAAAGAAACATAGATGCAATACCACGCTGTGTTTTTTCACCGTAATGTTGTAGGTCTCTTGCTTTGTCAATTGCACAAATAGCCGACACTTCCTCATGAACATATTTGATATGATGCTTGCCGCACAATTGTTCAATAGCTAGAGTATTTTTTAAGTAGTTCATTTCACTATTAATATTGCTACTAAGCCAACTCTTTGTAAAATTGTCTATCATTGGAAAACCAATTGGCCAAACGCTGAGATCATATAGTTGGTCATCGTTGATATGTAATTCTAGTCTGGTCGGATCTGCAGATAAAAAAATTACCAAACTTGGTTTTAACTGTTTGATCCAATGGTATAGCAATCGAAACGCAGTATCATTAGAGGATCCACCAACTCCAAGGTTATAGTTTTTAAGTTTCAATTTGTTGCTGACTATGTGAGCCCAGGTAGATTCAACCGGTAATCCCACACCAAGTGTATGACTACAACCAATGAATATTACACTTGGATCTGTTGAATCAAATTCATCTGCACGAAATCCATGGCTGTTAAATTTATATGTGATTGGTTGATCGATCCAATTGTATTGTTCCAGTAGTGGTTGATTTCGACTCAGGTTCTTTTGGTATAACTCTTTGGAATCGGTTCCATGCCACAGTATTTCTTGGTTGGCTAACAACGAATTAGAATGTCGAGGTATCATTTGATATTTATAGGGACTTGACTAGTGCTATTTTTTAGTGTATAATACACATTTACAACAGGAAAATATATGAAACCAATCGTTGATAGTCGTAGCACTCAAATTGATCTTGAAAAATGTGTTGAGTTTGCTGGAGGATCTCGTTATGACATGGTCATTGCTGTGTCAAACCGCTTGCGTGAACTCAAACGTCGAGCACGTGAAACTGGTGCGTATATTACTCCGGTTGATGCTTTGCTAGAAATGCAAGAAGGAAAAATTAATATGCGTCAGTATTTGTCTAAAGTAAAATGATGTTACTTGTAGATGTAATTGATGGTGTCGGTATTTTCTCTTAATTCACGAGCACCATTCTTTAAATGAAAGCGACGAGCCATTTCTGTTTTGGGACTTAGTGTTACATAAGTTTGAATCTCTGGAAATTCTGATTCGATTGATTTTTGAGCTTCTACAATAAGTTCTCGACCGGAGCCGGCTGTGTAACTCCAGATGGTGTAAAATACCGCAGTTGTTGCACTGCCAATCAGCATAACCAAATCGTCAACTGCTGAAGGAATTGTTTCTAAAAATTTAACACAGGTAACAGCTAATGTTTCGTCGCCATCTTTTAACATGTAGATTCGGCTGTTTGAGTTTACGCGGTCTGACAGGGGTATTTCTGGACGTACCGGATCGTCCTTGATAAGGCTAGCAAGATCGTCTGATATGGTGGTGATTGTGTGTAACATTATATACGCCGTTAATTTTGTATAAATTTATTTATCAAATTGCGTGTGACAGTAAAATTACGGAGAGTTGGGTGAGCGGTTGAAACCAACGGTCTACTAAACCGTCATAGTGGCAACACTATCGTGGGTTCGAATCCCACACTCTCCGCCAAGTATGCAGGACCTTAGCTCAGTTGGATAGAGCATGGAGCTTCTACCTCCAGGGTCGCTGGTTCGAATCCAGCAGGTCCTACCAGATTAAACCTATTAGGAATCCTAGATTGAATGCAACGATGCCGAGTAATGTTGTTGTCAAGATATACCAGCCCGGGTGCTCAATGTAATAATATGGATGTTTGAATGCAAAAAACTCTGATTGTGGTAGAACAACAGGTTTTGGTTTGTAAATTGCCGCCCATGTTTCTTTGTAGTCGTTGATGATTAATAATGCAATACTTTTGTCTAATTCAAGTTCTACAGTTTCGTCAAGTTCGAATCGACTCGAATTGGTTGGACGACAGATTACTCGATCATTTTCGATGTAGAGTCCTGTGTTGTCTTGTTGAATTTTCATTAGTAATCCTTTAAAGCACACAATATTTATAGACTCTGACCACAACAAATAAGTAGTAATGCGCCCCTTTAGCTCATCCGGTAGAGCAACGGATTTGTAACCCGTAGGTGGTCTGTTCGAGTCGGACAAGGGGCACCAAAAGAGACAAGGAATCATAATGAGTAAACTAAGCGACACAATTCGAGCCGCATTGGATAAGAAAAAAGGTGTTCGTCATTTGGAAAATAATACTGTTGGTACCGCAGAGATTAAAGTAAAACAAATCAAAACCACACCCCCAACTGGTAAAAAGCCACCTACAAAGAGTGCCGGTCGAGGCAGATAATGTATACTCCAAGATATATACAATATGTTAACTTACCTCAGATACCCAAGGAAATGTTAGATCGTATCAATCGTAATTTTGATCAATATCGTAAAGAACCAGGTAGGGTTGCTAATCCTGATACCTATTGGTGGAGCGACAGTTTCAATGAAGAAATAAATCAATGGTGTCAACAAAATATCTGTGCTGACATGTATTTTGGTTTCCAAGCAGCCATTGGTGATTTACTTTTGCACAAAGATCATCATACAAAAATTAAACTGACCTACGTATTGGACTCAGGTGGTGACCATGTGTTAACTGAATTCTTTGACGACGACTATACCACCAAGTTGGCATCGTATTGTATTGAACCCGACCGTTGGCACATATTCAAAGCCGATACTGCTCATCAAGTTGTCAACACCAATCCTGGCAAAATTAGATTTTCTATTACTGGAAGGATTTTTTCATGATTAAAAAAATAGTTGTTGCTGGGGCTGGATTCAGCGGTTGGTATACAGCCTTGTCACTTTTACAAAACGTTCCAGGCATTAATATTACCATTGTGGGCAGTTCTAAGATTCCCAAGCTTCAAGTTGGTGAGGCTATGGCATTTGATGGTCCATACAATCTTAAAAATCTGTTAGGATTCAAAGACGATCGGGCATTCATGAGAACCACAGGTGCCATCTACAAGTATGGTGTCAAACTTGATGAGTTCAACGGTGACAACGAAATTACCTATCACGGCAAAATACACAATTTAAAAATTAATAGCCTTGTAAAATTTTATTCTGCGTTCGATTACCCTGACTATTATGAAACATGGTCAGCCCGGCCAGGTGATGCTGGCATTATCGACACTTGGTTATGGGCACACCAACAAAATCCTCGGACTATGACGCAGTTTGTTGATGATATCATCGACGCTCAGTATTTTTCAAGTGTTCCTCAAGCACCATACGATGCCAACAACAATTACATCTTAAGACCTAACGATGGATTCTCTTATCACTTTGATGCTGACAAAACTGCCATTCTAATGCGCGACATTTGCATGACCAACTTTCCGGGTCAAGTTGAGGAGATTGATGCAGTAATACAGGACATCGAACAAGATAATAACGGACACATTGTTGGAGTAGTGTCTGACAGTCACAAAAAGATAGTTGGTGACATGTATTTAGATCTAACTGGATTTAGACGAGTGATTATGTCGCGACTTGACAATCAGTCCTGGATAGATCATTCTAAGTATGCACCCGACACTGCCATGGTGTATCCACGCAAGTATACTGACCCACATACAGAAATGGTTGGCGCTACTACGTTCTCAGGACTTGAACACGGTTGGGGATTTCGAATAAATCTGTATCACAGAACTGGCAACGGCTATTGCTATATGAGTTCTATGGCAGAAAAAGACAAGATACACGAGTATCTACAATCCAAGGCTGGTGATTACAAAGTAACCAATCCTATAGTGATTTCTTGGAAGTCGGGCTATTATGAACAACCTTGCTACGGTAACACCATTGCGTTTGGACTGGCATCAGGATTGATTCATCCGTTTGACGGCAATCTAATCGGAACGCATAGTCGAGGCTTAGAAAATCTCATCAAGTTGTTGAATCAACCCGAATTATCAATTCAAGAAATTGAAACCCAATACAATGCATTACAAAAACCAGTGCTGGACGAAGTAGCATTAAGAATGACACTCATGCTGGGTTTTTCTACCAAGTCTGGCAACTTTTGGGACCTGCAAAGACAACGAGCCCGAGACGAACATTTTGTAGAACAACTACAAGATATTGTTGAAATGAAAACCAGCGGTATTAATTCTCGGTTGACTTGGAACTGGCAACAGGCCTATGCTAGATTGGTTGTCAGTTGCAATGTTGA
>Ga0187843_10002991_pt1 | contig 10023 bp, 10 predicted proteins | sample SpaLakP09_SKY_43_FD_134516 | JGI IMG/M metagenome (GOLD analysis project Ga0187843, IMG submission 134516) | Oligotrophic lake water microbial communities from Sparkling Lake, Wisconsin, USA - SP09_SKY_43 | ecosystem: Environmental > Aquatic > Freshwater > Lake | place: USA: Sparkling Lake...
AATCCATCGCCAAAAGCGACAACACTGCTTTTTATAGCGCTTGTTATCCTGTTTGTTGGTAGCTCTGTCACCATCATCAACCCCTTCACGCTACGCCTGAATTCAGACGTTATCGCCTTCATGGGCTTGGGTCTGTTTGGCATGGTCACCTGCTTTTTCCTGCCGCGAGAAGCCACACACACTTTGGCTTGACCTCGCTTGGCATGCTCTGCGGCGGCTGGTTGATGCTGGCTTGCGTGCAGTACATCGCAGGGATCAACACCACTTATTTCAGCTATTTTTTGGTCACCACTTCCTATCTTGCTGCGGTGGTTTTGCTGAGCGCCTGGGTCAAGATGTGGGTGCAAGCGGGGCAGGGTCGTTTACTCGCTGATGCCGTCATGACCTGTGTGTTGATCGCAGGCTTGCTGCAAGCAGCCAGCATTTGTTTGCAAATGCTGCAGTTAGAAGATTGGCTCAATCCATGGTTGGGCAAGTCCTCTTCTTTTCCTCGCCAAGGTGGCTTTTTAAGACAGCCAAATTTGTGTGCCAGTTTGATGGTCAGCGCCATGGTGTGCTTGGTGTTTTTGAAACCTGGGGAGGGCGCGCAAAGTGCTCGCCCTGCGCCTTGGCGCTTGGTGGCCATGACTGACGATACCCGGCCATTGATACGCCGCATCGCGAAAGAAAATACCAACGTGTTTTCGCAAAAGATGTTCCTCAATTTACCTCTGCTGAAAGTGATGATTCTTGATGGTGAAACTGCGATTGCAAATCAATTGGCCAAGCGCATGTGTTTAGATACGCCCAAGGAAACATGGGTTGCAATTCAAATACACTTGAAGTCATCTTCAGACCCCAAATTCCCGACGTGGTTAGCCCAGTTACCGCCAGACACCCTGAACTGCAAACCCTGACCTTGCTGCTGGCATGAGGGCGCTGCGCATTTATGCCGGCCCCACGGCCCGCCAGCATATTGCCGACAAAGGCTTGTTACCCCAACACATCAGCGTGGTCCCAGGGGCGGCGGGCGGTCCTAAAGGTTTGATCTTGGGACACATGGACCGTTTTTTGTTTGGCGATTGGTTGACCCGCAGTGATCAACTCATTGATCTGGTGGGCGCATCCATAGGCGCTTGGCGCTTGGCCACCGCCTGCTTGCCCCAGCCAGAAAAAGAGTTGCTGGCGTTGGAAGAAGCCTATATCCATCAGCACTACGAATTGGCCCCTGGCCAGCGCCGCCCCACACCCCACCAAGTCAGTACAGATTTCGCGGCCAACTTGCAGCGCTTTTACAGCGGGCGTATTCAGCCTGTGATTCATCATCCGCGCTACAGATTGCATGTGATGACCTCACGCGGCTTGGGCTTGCTATCCCAGGACAATTCGTGGAGAACCACGTTGGGCTATGCCTTTGCCTACCTCAGCAACTTGGTCAGCCGCAGGTCCATGGGCAAATCGTTGGAGCGTGTTGTGTTCTCCAGCCCCTTCATGGGTCAGCCACACCCTTTGCCATTTGCAATCGACGATTACCCCTCTCGCCAATTGACCTTGAGTGAAGACAACTTCATGGATGCCGTGCAAGCAAGTTGCTCTATTCCTTTTGTGTTGCAAGCAGTCAAGCGTATTCAAGGGGCGCCTGCGGGTGCTTACTGGGATGGCGGCATCACCGATTACCACCTGCATTTGGATTACCGTCAAGCTCAGGGCCTGACGCTGTACCCGCATTTTCAGAAAAACATAGTGCCAGGCTGGCTCGATAAAGCCCTCAAGTGGCGTCATGCCAGCACCCCATTTTTGGATACCACCATCGTGCTCGCCCCTCAGCCTGAATGGGTTCAAACACTGCCCAATGGCAAACTTCCCGATCGCAGTGACTTCGTCACTTATGGTCAAGACTTGGCTGCCAGGGTGGCCGTATGGAAAACCGCCGTCGGCGAGGCCCAGCGCTTGGCCGATGAGTTTGCGCATTGGTTGGACAAACCTGACTTGAGCCAAGTGCAACCCTTGTGATTTGCACAAAGCCAGCGTTCTTCAAAATGCCCGCATGATGCCAAGCCTGTTGGCTAGAAAGCCATGACCATTTCCACATGGTCGATACCGGCTTCTTGAAACACGGGTCCTTGCGAGCGGAAGCCTTGGCGGGCATAAAAACGCTCGGCGCTGCACTGGGCGTGCAGCACGATGGCTTGATCGCCACGTTCTTTCGCAGCCTGCACCAAGCCCAGCAACACCAGGTCGCCAAAACCTTGACCGCGCATCTGGCGCCAGACCGCCATTCGACCGATCTTGGCCACGCCCGCCACGGCCGGCAGCAAGCGGCCCGTGGCGATGGTGCGGCCTAAGCGGTTGCGCAACACGGCATGCAGGCTCAGCGGATCAAATTCATCCCATTCCATGTCGTGGGGCACGCCTTGCTCTTGCACAAAGACCTGGTGACGCAAGGGTGCGGCTTCTGCGCTTAATTCGTCCCAGCGGCCCAATGTGAGGTGCGACATTGGCTCGGCTTGTTCAAAGCCCAGCATGGTGTCGCGCAAAGCCTGGGGCACGGGCAGTGAGGTTTTGGTGACGGGGTTGGCATACACATAAACCAGTTCACCTTGGACCAATAATTCGGTGCCGCGGAAGATGCCTGCTTCAAATTGAATCGACGATGTGCCGATGCGTGCGCAGCGCAAACCTACATGCAACAAGTCGTCATACTCGGCCGACGCCTTGTATTCCAGCACTGACTTAACAACATACAAGTCGCCACCCAAGTCCTGCATCGTGTCCTGATAGGGCAGGGCAATAGCGCGCCAATAGTCGCCCATGGCGGTATCCAAGTACATCAGGTAGTGCCCATTGAAGACGATCTTTTGCAAATCCTCTTCCACCCAGCGGACACGCAAGGGATGAAAAAAACGAAAATCTGGGCGTTTCATGGCGATGGCTTGGGGTTAAAGTCGGCACATCCTACAACGCACCACGAGTCTGCAATCGATGTCCAGTTTCATCTACCTCACACAAATTCACATCGAATTCGGCGCTTTGAAATTCTTGGCCGATGAATGCCAAAAACACGGCATCACCAAACCCTTGATCGTGACCGACGCCGGTATCAAAGCCGCCGGATTGCTGCAAAAAACCTTGGCGGCCCTGCCCGGCGTGCAATGCACCGTCTTTGATGCCACACCGTCCAACCCCAGTGAAAAAGCGGTGCGGGCGGCCACAGCAGTTTGTCAAGCCGCTCACTGCAATGGCTTGATTGCGTTGGGGGGGGGCTCTTCCATCGATTGCGCCAAAGGCGTGGCGATTGCAGCCACACACCCCGGGCCCATGACCACCTACGCCACCATTGAGGGCGGGTCGGGACGCATCACCGACAAAGTTCTCCCGCTGATCGCCGTGCCCACCACCGCCGGAACGGGCAGCGAGGTGGCACGCGGTGCCATCGTCATCGTCGACGATGGTCGCAAGCTGGGTTTTCATTCCTGGCATTTGATGCCCAAAGCAGCCATCCTCGACCCCGAACTCACGCTCGGTTTGCCGCCGATCTTGACAGCGGCCACCGGCATGGACGCCTTGGCGCATTGCATGGAAACCTTCATGTCCTCGGCCTTCAATCCACCCGCAGACGGTATCGCCTTGGACGGCTTGGCACGCGGTTGGGCGCATATCAAAGCGGCCACTCAAAACGGCCAAGACCGGCATGCCCGCTTGCAAATGATGAGCGCCTCTATGCAAGGCGCGCTTGCATTTCAAAAAGGCTTGGGCTGCGTGCATTCCCTGAGTCACAGCCTGGGGGGCATCAACCCCCAACTGCACCATGGCACCTTGAATGCGGTGTTCTTGCCGGCCGTGATTGGGTTCAATGCGCAGGTGCCGGCCTTGCAAGCAGAGCGACGCATGGAGCGCATGGCCGAGGCCATGGGACTGTCGGTTAGTGCCAACCCAGCGCACGCTTTGGGTGAGGCCATCCGGGCCATGAATCAGACGTTGGGCTTGCCCAGCGGATTGGCGGCCATGGGCGTGGTCGAGGCACAGTTTGACGAGATCATCCAAGGGGCCATCGCCGACCATTCGCACAAAACCAATCCGCGTGAAGCTTCTGCGCAGGATTACCGGGGCATGTTGCACACTTCAATGTGACGGCACGTCAAAGCCTGCCCGCCGCACTGGGCTCAAACGCCGCTCACCGCAGCAAAGCTGCGACGTTCGCTTGGCGCGTTTGACCCAGCACGTCGGTCAAGCTGAAGTGGCTTGATAGGCAGGCCAAATTCTCGTCGGCGCGTGATACAAGAAAACGGTAAACCCTTGAATTTATGTATCATAAAAATGGCAAAAATACCTGTCATTGCTGACTATCCCCTTAAACCAAGGCTTTTTGGGCACATCTAAAAACCACCTTAAGCAGCACGGCATGGGGACCATTTTGTGAGCGAAAGACCAGCAAAATGCGTCCCCATGGCGGGCGGCACAAGCGTGACTTCAAGAGGTGCAAGCGTGCCTTCAATGAACAGAAGTAAGTCACGCGAAATACGCCCCCATGGCGGGCTCGTTCGCCAAGCTGATGCAGCAATTGAGAGCCACACCGCAAATACGATTAAGAGCAGGTTAAATATCGTCGCGCAAAGCGTAGGGCAGGGGATGCAGCGTCAAAACCGCGCCACCTTCTGTGCCCACGGTCAGCATCCCTTGGGCACCCGTTTGCTGAGCAGCGTCTGCCGGATTGGTTTGCAAACACACCAAGGCCCAGTCACCATATTGGCTGTGGTGTACCGCTTGCGCCACCACACCTGCTGGTTGGGCGCTGTCTGCGGCGCTGAACACTTCCTGCCCGGCTTGCAAGGGCGCTGAAGCATGGGCCAAGTAAGCGCGGCGTTTCAAAGTGCCGCGAAACTGGCTGCGCGCCACCACTTCTTGGCCGGGGTAGCAGCCTTTTTTGAAGTTCACGCCGTCCACCGATTCGTAATTCAGCATCTGCGGCACAAAGGCTTCGAAGCTGGCGGACTGGACATCGGCGATGCCATTGAGGACTTCGCCCAAGAGCCAATCCTCTAAGGGCAAAGCGGGCCATGCCGGCGGCTGCGCCAGTGGCGCAATGTGCAGACAACGCGCCAGGCCTGCAGCCGGGTACAAAGAAACCGACCATGACGAGGCACCACCGGCTTGCTGGGCGTCATCCATGGCCGCATCTGCTGTTGTGGCGGTCAAGGGTTGACACGTCCAAGGCGCAACAGGGGTTGTTTGAAACACACCCCACACGCCCAGCTCAGCCGAGGCGTCAGTGAGCTTGACCTTGGCGCGCAAAACAAACATCGACAAGCGCTTCAAGGTTTGCGCCAGCAGGTCTTGACGCATGACCAGCAGCACTTCCTCCGGGTTGGGTTTGAAAACAATCATGCTGGCTTGCATGCGCCCTTTGGCGTTACAAAACGCCGCCAAGCGGGCGTGGCTGGCGTCCAGCAACAGCACATCGTGGGTCAACTGGTTGTGCAAAAAAGAAGCGGCGTCTGGACCGGCGGCACGCACCACACCCCAGTGCGGCAACCGGCATGCACCAAGGTGAGAGAAGGTCGGCAAGGGCTTGTTTTGGTTCATGTGTCCATTATCATCTTTGCTTTCAATGGACCTTGAGGCGAGATGGTGAAATCCAAGACATGGCGCAGCATCAAACGGGCCATCAGTCTGATCCTGCTAACGGGTTTGCTGGCCGTGGCGGTCGCCGCTTGGTGGCTGGCCCAGCCCTTGCCTTTGCGACAAAACACCGTGGATTTGTCAATTGAACCCGGCCAAACAGTGCGCAGCATCGCCCAAACAGCGGTGCAGTCGGGTGTCGATCTGCCAGCTTCTGCCCTCTATTACCTGTTCAAACTCAGCGGCCAATCGCGCCTGATACGCGCTGGCAGTTATGAGATTGACCAGCGCACCTCTGCTTGGGATTTACTGCAAAAGATCGTGCGCGGCGAAGAAAACCTGCGCAGCCTCACTTTGGTTGAGGGGTGGACTTGGCAGCAAGTTCGCCAAGCCCTGAACAAATCTGATTTCTTAAACCATGATTCAGCCGGCTTGAGTGACGAGGAAGTGATGCGCCAACTGGGCCAAGAAGGGGTTGCACCCGAAGGTCGGTTTTTTCCCGACACGTACATGGTGGGCAAGGGCAGTTCCGACCTGAAACTCCTGCAGCGCGCAGCCAACGCCATGCAACGTCAAGTCCGCAGTGCTTGGGAAAACCGGGATCTGGGGCTGCCTTTGCGCTCGGCTGATGAAGCCCTTATTTTGGCCAGCATTGTTGAAAAAGAAACCGGCCTGGTCAGCGACCGCCCCATGATTGCCAGCGTCTTTACCAACCGCTTGCGGATCAACATGCCGCTGCAAACCGACCCAACCGTCATTTACGGTCTGTTCGAGCGATTTGACGGCAATTTGCGGCGTGTTGATTTGCAAACCGATCACACTTGGAATACCTACACCCGCAAGGGGTTGCCACCCACCCCGATTGCCATGCCGGGCAAGGGTGCATTACGCGCCGCCACCCGCCCTGCAACCAGCCAAGCCCTTTATTTTGTGGCAAGGGGTGACGGCAGCAGCCAGTTCAGCAACAATTTGGACGACCACAACACGGCGGTCAACCGCTACCAGCGTGGCCAAACTGCCAAGGCACAATAAACCGCATGCAATCCGGTTTGTTCATCAGTTTCGAAGGCATCGACGGCGCGGGCAAGTCCAGTCATATCGAGGCTTTGGCGCACGCCTTCCAAGTTGCAGGCCGCGCCGTGGTGCAGACCCGCGAGCCCGGCGGCACCCCCTTGGCTGAAAAACTGCGCAACATGGTTTTGCACGACCCCATGGACCCCTTGTGCGAAGCCTTGTTGGTGTTTGCCGCCCGTCGAGACCACCTCAACCAAGTGATCGAACCCGCCTTGGCGCGTGGCGATGTGGTCTTGTGCGACCGCTTTACCGACGCCACATTTGCTTACCAAGGGGCAGGGCGTGGCTTCAATTTGGACGTGCTGGGGCAGCTAGAACAATGGGTTCAGGCCTTGCCCAACGGGGCCTTGCGTCAACCCGATATCACCGTCTGGTTCGCCTTGGACCCGGCCATCGCCGCCGTTCGTCTGAGTACAGCCCGACTGCCCGACCGGTTTGAATCCCAGCCCTTGGCGTTTTTCCAAAACGTGCACAACGGCTATGCCGCCCGGGCCGCCTCGGACCCGCTTCGCTTTGCACGACTGGATGCCAGCGAGAGCATGGACCAGGTGCGCCAGAGCCTGCTTCAACAGTTGCGCCAACGCCGGGTGTTGGCATGAGCGCGCTAGCCCCTTGGTTGCAAAATCAACTGTCCGACTTGATCAAACGTCCGGGGCATGCCTTGCTGTTGCAAGGGGCCTCGGGTTTGGGCCAGTACGAATTGGGTTTGGCCCTCGCCGCGGCGTGGTTGTGTCACACCCCGACGTCAGCGGGCGCTTGCGGTGTGTGTGCCAGTTGTCATGGGATTGCGGTCCGGGCGCATGCCGATCTCCGAGTTTTAATGCCCGAAACCGACATGCTGTCTTTGCAATGGCCGCTGTCTGAAAAAGCGCAAAAAGAGATTGACGACAAGCAGCGCAAACCCAGTAAAGAGATTCGGGTCGATGCCATGCGGGATCTGGTGAACTTCACCCAAACCACCGGCGCGCATGCCCATGGCAAGGTGGTGTTGATATATCCCGGCGAAAAAATGAACGCGATCACGGCCAACACCTTGTTGAAAACCTTGGAAGAGCCAGCGGGGCGCACCCGCTTCATATTGGCCAGTGCCGCCGCGCATGAACTGCTTCCCACGGTTCGCAGCCGTTGCCAAGTGCACCCCATGCCATGGCCCGACGCGGCACAAGCGCTGCGCTGGCTCGTGCAGCAAGGACTGCCAGAAGGGGAAGCCAAGGTGCTGTTGAAGGCCGCCGGAGGCCGACCTGATGACGCGCAATCTTTGTTTCAGTTGGGCGTTCAGGCCAAAAACTGGCGCGCCCTGCCCAAGGCTTTGCAACGCGGCGACCCGGGCGTACTGGCCGACAACGCTTCACCACTGGTTTTGGCAAGCATGCAAAAGCTTTGTCATGATTTGATGTTGCGCGCCTGCGGTGCCGCACCGCGTTTTTTCGATGCTGAAGACCTGCCCCCGCCCAGCAGCTTGTCCGCCCTGACCCAGTGGTCCAAGGACATGATGCAAAGCGCAAAGACCGTCGAACATCCCTACCAACCTGGTTTACTGCTGGAAGCATGGGTCAATCGCGCCCAACGCGCCATCAACGCGCGAACATGATGTCCTACAGACCCTTGAAGCTCATGCCCTTTGGCCGCTGATGACCCACACCCCATGTACACCGACTCCCATTGCCATTTGAATTTCCCTGAACTGCAAACCAACTTGACGCAGATTCGCCAAGACATGGCCGAGGCCCAAGTGACCCGCGCTTTGTTGATCAGCACCAAGATGGAAACCTTCGCCGATGTGCAGGGCTTGGCCATGGCCTACGATAATTTTTGGTGCACGGCGGGCGTGCATCCTGACGAAGATGATGTTCAAGAGCCGAGCTTGGACGAGCTGCTGCGCATGGGCCAACATCCGAAAGTGGTGGGCATCGGTGAAACCGGTTTGGACTACTATCGGCTAGGCGAACGCACAGTGGCGGACATGGCCTGGCAACGTCAACGCTTTCGCCACCATATTCAAGCGGCCCAGCAACTCCAACTGCCCCTGGTGATTCACACCCGAAGTGCCAGTGAAGACACCTTGGCGATTCTGAAAGAAGAGGGCGAAGACGGCAGCGGACGGGCGGTTGGCGGCGTGTTTCATTGTTTCACCGAAACCCAGGCCGTCGCCAAAAGCGCCCTTGAATTGGGTTTTTATATTTCCTTTTCAGGCATCCTGACCTTCAAAAATGCACAAGATCTGCGCGACATTGCCGCATGGATGCCGATGGACCGGGTCTTGATTGAAACCGACAGCCCTTATTTGGCCCCCGCACCCCACCGCGGCAAGACCAACAATCCGTCTTACGTGCCATGGGTCGCCAAGCAAATCGCCGCCTTGCGCGGCCTTCACCCCGAAGACGTCGGCCTCCAAACATCGGCCAATTTTGACCGCTTGTTCAGCGGAGTTAATACGTGAAAAAGTACTTTAAGTTTGCTTTATATCTATATGTTTTAATTGGATTTTCTTTATCTAATGCTGGTTCCTACGACGATTTTTTCAAGGCGATCGAACTCGACCAAGCGGACAAGGTGCAACAGCTGATCGAACGTGGATTTGATCCGAACAGCCCCCATCCCAAAGGTCAACCTGCCTTGATCTATGCACTGCAAAAATCGTCGAAAAAGGTCGTGGATGTACTGGTGAATTGGCCCGGCACCCAACTGAATCTGAAAAGTCTGCAAGGCGAAACACCGCTGATGTTGGCGGCACTTGAAAACAATGGGCCCCTGGCCAAACTGCTGATCTTGAAGGGCGCAGATGTGAACCAATCAGGCTGGACCCCCTTGCATTACGCGGCCACCAAAGGCCATGTCGACATGATGCGATTGATGATTGAACACCATGCCTATCTGGATGCCGAGTCGCCCAATGGCACCACCCCGCTGATGATGGCCGCTCATTATGGTTCGGCCATGGCCACCAAATTGTTATTGGAGGAGGGTGCCGACCCTCGCCTCAAAAACAAACTGGGTTTGAGTGCCTTGGACTTTGCCAACAACAGCAAAAATGAGCGCCAAAGGGCTGAAACACAAGGCTATATCCAAGCATTCTTGGGTGTCTGGGCGCAGAAATATCCTTAGCAGCGCGATAAATATCAGTTGTTGTTGAAGCCAATAAAGCGGCTGACACTTACCGCGCCACGCAATTCACCGGGCTTGAACCCCACGGCCAGGTCGTTTGGATACAGCGCGTCAAGCTTGGTTTTAACCTCGGGGCTGATTTGTTCCGGGCTGCCATGGCAAGCCGTGCACTGCGGCTGCATCAGAATGGGCTTGGCATAACGCAATTCCATGCGCGAGCCACTACCAACTTTGACGGCTTCAACA
>Ga0187843_10002992_pt1 | contig 10022 bp, 16 predicted proteins | sample SpaLakP09_SKY_43_FD_134516 | JGI IMG/M metagenome (GOLD analysis project Ga0187843, IMG submission 134516) | Oligotrophic lake water microbial communities from Sparkling Lake, Wisconsin, USA - SP09_SKY_43 | ecosystem: Environmental > Aquatic > Freshwater > Lake | place: USA: Sparkling Lake...
GTGAGAATTGCACGTGAGGTCTCTATCGATCGAGTCGTCAAAGGAGTTGACGTTTCCTTTGTCGATGCTTCCGCGTTCCGCTATCTCGATGAACTCGACCTTGCAAGATACTGGAACTCAGAGAGCTTCGTGCGAGGCTATCCGATCCTAGAGGTCTTAGCGGGTGGGTGGTGTGATGAGGAAGCTACGCTTCAGCAATACAAGAACTCTCGTCGCGAGTGGCTCATCGTCACAGGTAATGGTTGCATCAGCGTTTTTGCCTCCACCAATCCAACGGTACGGGAAGTTGAGTGGAAAGGTGACGCATAACCTCTCGCGCAACCGGGCCCGCAACGGCATGCCGCCTACGGGCTTCATTTCATTCTGGCCCTGCGGCGTCCTGCCGTCGCGGGCCGGTTAGCTCAAACGTTCGGCGTCATAAGCCATGCTCTTTCTTCGCCGCCTACCCGCACTACTTTTCGCGCTATACCCGTGCATCTCATCTGCGCAAACCAATGCCGCTGCAAGCAACAATGGCGCGGCTGAGCAGAAAACGATCAGTTCGCTTGCGCCGTTTGCGGGACGTGACGGGAAGGTGCTTTCCTTGATGCTCAACAACAAGCGAACGCTGAAGCTACGAGATGGCGACACCTGCGAAGTCCCAGAGAAGTGTTTGGTTCATAGACTGCTCGGCCTGTCTTCTGATCGGCAGTTCTTCGCGGTCGAGGTTCTCGGCTATGAGTCGCGTACCGTAATCTGGATTGGAAGACATTCAGGAGCCCGGCATGAGGTCTACGGTGAACCTGATACGTCTCCAAATGGAAAATGGATAGTCACCGCCAACCCATCTGAGTTCGGCGGCACCAACGGAGTCTTTGTCTGGCAAGTACATGCGGACCGACTTATCGAGAAACTCAACTTCCAGCCGGATAGCTATGCGCTCTACAGCTTTGTTCGTTGGGAGAACAACGACTCGATCCTGCTGCGAAAAATTACCCACGCCGACAAATCGGTATGCCCGGGTGCGCAGTTCATGGAATTCAACGTTACTGTCAGGAACGACGGTACGTTGTGGAAGTTCGATGAGAATGCTGGCTTCAAAGAGTTACGTTGCCAATGACGCCGAACCCTGAGCTCAACCGGACCTGCGCGAAAAGCCGCGCAGGCCGATTAGCTCCACGCTAGGACAACTAAGACTTTGCAACGAGTTCTCTTCATCTGCAGCATGAACCGCTGGCGCAGTCCAACAGCCGAGCAGATCTTCTCTGAGCATCCCGGAATCGAGTGCACCTCTGCCGGGTTGAATCGTGGCGCTGAGAATCCGCTCACTCCCGAACTCGTGGAGTGGGCCGAGCTAATCTTCGTGATGGAGCGAGGCCACAAAGCAAAACTTTCCAGTGAGTTCAAGGCGCACCTCCTCGGCAAGCGGGTGATTTGCCTGAACATCCCGGACAACTACAAGTTCATGGATCCGGCGCTTGTGAAGTTGCTCCAAGCCAAAGTCAACGGGTTTCTTCCTCATGCATAGGCAACGCCCTAACCATTCGCTCGAACTGAACCCAATCGGCATGGCCCCGCGACCCGTTGTAGTTCATCATCTGTCTCGCGGGACCACGCCGGCGGCGGCCGCTAACCTCAAACGTTAGGCATCTTTCATGAACCTTGCGGACTACCCGCTGATCGGAAGGTTTTATGTCATACCCGAACAAGCCCAATAAGGTAGCGCCGTGGATCAGATGCTTGGCGCTCCTGTATCTCGCTTGCGTGGTCCTCATGATCGTTGTATCGGTACAGCGGGTGGTTCAAGGCCTGCCAATTTCACTTTCAGGTCAATCGGAGGGGTTCGTGGGGTGGCTGCTACTTGCGTACATGAGTTTCCTCTTTTGCTACGTCGCGGTCACAGGGATGGTGCCGGTGAGGTTCTTTCCGGTCGGGGCGCTTACCTGGCCGCACTTGCGCGCTCTCCTGCAGCGAAAGCGGTAGTTTGCGCAGTCCAAATGGTCGGGTTCGCGCACCAATTGCCTGACCAGTAGTTCGAGCCGACTCGCGTCGGCGAGACTCCGCTCGCGGCTCAGCTTCAACGCGGGGCAACACCATGACAGATATCGTGCTTGGCGATGAATACGATGACGTTTTGTTTGAGCGCCTCGTCGCGGAGGTCGAGGCTCTCGGTGGATCGATCACCGGCAGGGAGTGGACCTTGGGCGGTAGCCAAGAGATGACCGTGTTTGAGATTTCTTTGCCAGGTGGGCGCATCGAGGCGGTCACCGCTACCTATGTCGGATTGTCCCTGCGCGGTACGCCCTCATTGGTCGAGCAGCTTGCCCGCCGGGTGGCGCCCAACCCTTTGGTGCCGCGGACGGCCAGGCCACCCGCTGAGAGTTAACGTTAGACTCCGAGAATGCCTTACGACCGCCCACACTTCCGAGAGCAGGATTACGCAGTTAGGCCGACATTGCGATTGAGCGCTGCGTTCATGCTTGGCCTCTTCGCAGTCGTACTGGTGAGCCAAGTCCCGCAGACATTTCAATTGAAGGCCGTCTCTCCCAAGCTGTGCACATCAGGGAAGGGCCGGTTTCTGTGCGAGTTCGGGAATTGGCTCAACGCAATGACGCCGCCCTCCTTGCAGGGACCGCTCGCCGCGCTGGGTCAAATTGGTATGGCCCTAACTCTGTCCTTTGGGGTTTGGTGGATGCTAAAACCACTTATCACTGCCGCGTTAAGAAAGTAGTTTTGTGAGTCACTGCACGGGAGCCACGCTTGGCCATCTATGGATGGGGTCTCACCGGTCGTTCGAACCGGCTCGCAAAGGCTGGTCGCTCGTGGCTCGAGTTCGACGTTAGGCTTCTCACGGAACATCGCTATGCAAGCCACGACATATCTTGAATCGCCAGGCGGCGCCATCGTCCCAGTTCGCCGGGGCTTCAGCTGGTCTGCCTTTTTGGTTGGCCCCATCTGGGCTCTCGTCAAGCGCGCATATGCGTTGGCAGCCATTTTGTGGCTTGCTTCAGGCCTACTCGCCGCACTGCGCAGCCAGGTTGGTGGCAGCGATCCCTTGATTGTTCTGCTACTTGTCGCGCTTGCACACCTTGCCGTCATGCTTGTATGCGGTGTGAAAGGGAGCGATTGGGCCGTACGAAGCCTTAAGGCCAAGGGCTATGTTGAGCGCGCTTGACCCGACGCCTAACCAGTCGGTCCCGTCGATTTGCGGCTCAGTGTCAACGCTGGGTGGAAAGCGTGAAGACCCGTCACTACTTTTCAAACGCAGCATCGGCCACTTCAATTGTTCTCACGGCAAATGGCGTCTTCGAAGGGGCGGCGGTACTGGTCGGGTTGCCAACCGCAATCGAACTGATTGCCTCCATCGTCACTGGAAAGAAGATTAACGTTCGGGAAAAACGCAGCGGCCATGTATTCACCTTCCCGATGCCTGACTCTTTTCCTGACCGTGACGCTTTGTTGCGCCTTGTCGGCGTGCATGATGTACAGCACGGAGCGACCGTATCCCTACGTGTCGAAGTTGGAACTGACGCTGAACGTTAGCCGCATCCCTGACGCCGAAGTGCGCGGTAGGGCTAAGGACGCTCAGCCCACCATCATGCGTACTTTGCTGGCCATGGTGAATGGCAAGCTGGATCGTGAGGAAGTAGAGCGCCAACTCAACTGGTCGGTTGTTGAGCCTCTTTTACTTCCCCCGGAAAGTCACCGGGACCAGGAATACTTGGAACGGTTCTCCCTTAAGCGGAGGCCCTTCAGCATCTCTCGGGCCAAAGAGTGGGCATCCCCTGACCCATCCACCTTAACTCTGGTTGTCACCTTCACTGATCCGATCAGGCCGGCAGTAGTTGTCCGGGAGCGCCAGACTTACCGGCGAATCTCAAGCAAATGGGCACTCGCTCGGCAGGAGCGGGTAGATTGAATCGGGTGACCTTAAAAGGGATGACAAGACATGGCATCCATTGTGATGAGGTCCAACCGGTCGCTCTATCAGTCGTCCTTCGGCAAGCCTCAGCACGCCGGTGAGCTTGAACGTCAAACGGCAATGAACTACCAGTGCCCAAAATGCCAGGTGGATCTTCGCCACAGATTCAAAGGCTTTGTTCGCTTGGCTTGTCCAGAGTGCGGGGTGCGTCTATTCCGTACCGTTTCTGCGGCAGAGGTGTCTGCCGAGAGAACGACTCAACTTCAACTTTGGTGTTTTACAGCGGCAGCGCTTCTGGTTGCACTGCTAGTCGTGGGCGATTCGGGCTACCTTCTGCCCGTGCTTTTTGGCGCCATTGCTGCTTTCGCGATGTGGAGGGTGCGGCGCACGATCTCTGCGACACCGACAGGCTGGCCACGATGGACAGACAAGGCACCGTGGTGAGCTGCTGTTCAACATGTTGCTCCATCCGATCGCTTTCGGCGCCATTTGCGCGCCGACGTTGGACGTCATGAGCGCAGAACCGGCGTACCTCGCATCGCTCGGAGAGTTCGCTACTCTCAAAATGCAATCGGCTCTTGGTATCACCAAGGTGCTTACCTTGATTTCGACACAGATGAAGACATCTGGAAAAGTATCTACGCAGGTCATGACGACGAAGCGCGATTGCGCATGATCGAATGCGGTTTAACATTTCGGTCAAGCGCACCTGCGCCATCCACACTGGCTGGTCGGCTAACCCCGAACGCTAGGCCGAACAAGCCACGCCCATCGTGTCCCCAACATTCTTCGAAACCGCCCTGCACTTCCGCGCTTGGTTGGAGATCAACCATGCCTCAGCTGCGGAATTGATCGTCGGCTTCCGTAAGGTCGCCACCGGCCTAGCGAGCATGACCTGGCCGGAATCGGTGGACGAAGCGCTGTGCTTTGGCTGGATCGACGGAGTACGCAAAAGAATCGACGAAGAGTCGTATCAAATCCGTTTCACGCCGCGCCAGAAGGGCTCAATCTGGAGCTTGGTCAACGTCAAAAAGGTGCAGGAACTCACCCTGCAAGACCGTATGCGACCCGCCGGGGTCGCTGCCTTCGAGGCCAGGAGCCACACCAAGACTGGTGTCTACGCATTTGAGCGGGAGACGCCCGCCGAGTTGGCGGCCGCTGAGATTCGCGAGTTCAAGAAGAACCGCCTGGCCTGGCAGTACTTTGAGGCTGCGGCACCAAGTTACCGACGAGTGATCACGCACTGGGTTATCAGCGCCAAGCAGCCCGCCACACGCGCTCGTCGCCTCGAACAGCTCGTACAGGCGTGTACTGAGCAGAGACGCATTCTCAAGTAGCGACGCAGGTACGGCCCAAGCCCTCGGTCAAGCGGAGCGCCCAAGGCGGGCCACCAAGCTGGAACGGGTGGACCGCGTTACATTTTCACAGGCCTGGGCTTGGTGGCCTGCCGTTGTCGCACGCTTGGCTCAAACCTTTGGCATCGCACACACACTCATTTGGGAGTTCACCATGGAATATGTAGATGGGTTTGTCATCGCAGTACCGGAAGCGAACAAGGATAGCTATCGCGAGATGGCTGAGATAGGGGCAGTTGTCTTCAAGGAACACGGCGCACTTAGCGTTGTCGAGTGCTGGGGCGACGATGTCCCGGAAGGAAAAGTCACCTCCTTTTCAATGGCCGTGCAACGCAAGCCAGAGGAGGTCGTGGTCTTTTCGTGGATCACTTGGCCTTCCAAGGAAGTTCGGGACGCTGGAATGGCCGCTGCAATGAAGGATCCAAGATTCGACAGCTATGCGAGTCAGATGCCCTTCGACGGCAAGCGCATGATCTTTGGTGGCTTTCGGGTGCTCGTGCGGGCGTAGGCGAGGTCAGATTTTCTGCAAGGCCCTCCACCTTCCATTGGGGCCTATATCCGCGTTGCTCACCGGTTCATTCGCGCTAGTCGTACTCCAGCGCCCGGCTAGCGGCGCTCTGTGCACCATCAGAGTAAGGGCGCTGGCGTCCTGCCGCTGTCGTCCGCTTAGTTCGATAGCGATGCGAGGCAGGCACTTCCCTTTGGAGTCGAGCAGTGGCTGAACTCAAAACGAAAGTTACCGAAGCCAACGTGGAGGACTACATCGCTTCACGGGCGAACGAGGAGCAGAAGGCGGATTGCAAAACCTTGATGACCATCTTCAAGAAGGTCACCAAGCAACCGCCAAAGATGTGGGGGCCAAGCATCGTTGGCTATGGCAGTTATCGCTACACGTACGAAAGCGGACGAACTGGCGAGATGTGCCTCGCCGGTTTCGCCATCCGGGGCCGAGAATTCGTCTTGTACCTGGCAGCGGACAGTACTGAGCAACAGACACTGCTCGCAAGGCTGGGAAAGTACAAGATGGGCAAGTCTTGCCTCTATCTCAAGCGGCTGGCCGAGGTCGACCGAACAGTACTGGAGTCGCTCATCGTCGGCTCGATTGCGGAGATTGAACGCAAGTACAGCCGCAATAGCGCCACCTAAGCTCTTGCTCAAGGGGAACCGCTACGGCAGCTTAGCGCGAACGTTAGACCGCACCTGAAAACACTCGCCCTTCCACCGCTTCACAGAGGACCTCACTCAAAATGGCCACAAAGTCTGTTCAGTCGCTGTTCGAAGACATCCGACTTATCAGTGAGACCAACCACCAGATCGTTGACGCCGTGCGCGCCTTGGTCAAGAAGACATTCAAGTCCACTTCCGAAGAAGTCAAGTACGGAGGAATTCTGTTCTCTTCAGGCGTGCAGTTCTGTGGTGTGTTCGCCTACAAGGAGCATGTATCCGTCGAATTCGGAGCGGGTGCCAAGATCGCTGATGAAATTGGTTTTCTTGAAGGGTCAGGTCAAGGTCGCCGCCATTTGAAGATCAGGTCCGTTGCAGAAGTCAAAACCAAGAAACTTGCAGAGTACCTTTCGCTTGCGCACAAGGCAGCAAGCGGGGTCTAGCCAGTCTCTCGAGCGAACATCCGCCAGTTGGCCGCGCCGCGCTCCTCATCTATTTTCAGCTGCAAGCGCCCAACTGACTGCAGCCGCTCAGCTCACTCGTTAGGCATCGCAACACGCGCATTTCCACGTATGAACCAGCCCGCTCGAAACCTGATTCTGGCCGCAACCTCCGCGCTCTTTCGCGACGGCCAATTTGAAGCCATCGGCAAGTACTTCGCGCCTGATTATCAAGTTCACATGACGGATCAAGACGTACGAGGTGGACCAGCATTGGTTCGATCAGCGCTTGAGCTGTATCGAGGGGCGTTTCCTGACCTGCGCGTGGAAGTCCACTTCTTCCTTGACTCTGCAGACACCGTGGCCTGGCAGAGAACGATGCACGCTACTCACACAGGAGCGTTCAAAGGCTTCCCAAGCACAGGACAGCCCATGGTCTGGCGCGAGATGGTGGTGAGTCGCTTCTCAGGCTCACTCATTGCCGAGGAGTGGGTTGTCACGGAACTTGCAGAGCGGCTCCTACTCGCCCGAAAGTCTCTTGTAGGAAAGGCCCCCAAACCGAAAAGGCCGCGAGGCGATACATAGCCCCCCGCTAGAGCCGACCCGCGACGGCAGGTTAGCCGTGCTCTGCCGCTCAGGCATGCGCAGCGTGGACCTTTTTAGATTTCCTGTCCGATTCGGATGCCTGCCCCTACTACCTGGCTGGTTGGCTAAAGTTTCGACAATGCCCCGTAGAAACACCGAGTTTTCTTGAGCGACGAAACTCTCGACTGTCGAACTTGAAACTCGCTACGCCCCCGAAAAGCTATGCCCGCCGCGCTGACACCACCGTCCCAGGCCGATCTGTCCCGCATCATCGAGATGGCATGGGAGGACCGCACCTCTTTCGAGGCCATTGAGTCCCAGTTTGGCTTGAACGAGTCCGCCGTGGTTGCCTTGATGCGCCGCCAATTGAAGCAAACCTCCTTTCGTATGTGGCGCAAGCGAATGGCTGGTCGCCGCACCAAACATGCGGCCCTGCAAGGCGGTGCGTTGATGCGCCACCGTGCCACCCACACGCGTCCCTAGTGCCTTCTCACGCAGTAGCTGTGCGCCGCCGCGCCTTGGTCTGGTTCAAACACGATTTGCGCGTGTGCGACCACGCGCCCTTGCTCGCTGCGCAAGCCTGCGAGGACGCTTTGGCCCTCTTTGTGATCGAGCCTGAGTGGCTGCAAAGCCCTGAGTGCGACGCTTGCCATGTTGACTTTGCCTTGGCCTGTTTGGCGGAGCTGCGTTCGGCCTTGGCCGAGCGTGGTCTGCCGCTGCTGGTGCGCGTGGGCTCGGCCCTCCCGGTGCTGGCCCAACTGCACAGCGAGTTCGCGTATACGGAATTGCTGAGCCATGAGGAGACTGGGCCGGGCTGGTCGTATCAGCGTGACTTGGCCGTCGCCGCCTGGTGCAAGTCTGCTTCAATCAGCTGGCAGGAGTTCAACCAGACCGGAGTGGTCCGCCGCTTGGGCAGTCGCGCGGGCTGGGCCCGACTTTGGCAGGAACGCATGGACGCCCCGCCGCATGTGCTTGACGGAAGCATCAAGGCGGCAGCGTCGCTGGATCAAGCTGAACTCCCCACGCTGGCCAGCCTGGGGCTAGCGCCGCACGGCAAAGCCTTACAGACCGCGGGAGAGCAAGCGGCGCAGCGGCTGCTCAAGAGCTTCTTGCAGGTGCGCGGCTACGACTACCGCCAAGCGCTCTCCAGTCCTTTGACTGCGGAACAGGCTTGCAGCCGCCTGAGCCCGCACCTGGCCTTCGGCACGATCTCCATGCGTACCGTGCACCAGGCCACCGAAGTGGCTATTCGAGGCACGCCCGACCGCGCGTTCGCCCATGCGCTGCGCGGCTTTGCCGGGCGGCTGCGCTGGCACTGTCACTTCATGCAAAAGCTCGAAGATGAGCCTGCCATTGAGTTCCAGAACTTTGCTCGCGTTTGCGACGGCCTGCGCGAGAGCGACTTCAATGACGCACACTTTGCGGCTTGGTCCACCGGCCGCACTGGCTACCCGATGGTGGACGCCTGCATGCGCTCATTGCTGGCGACCGGCTGGCTCAACTTTCGCATGCGAGCGATGCTGGTGAGTTTTGCCAGCTATCACTTGTGGTTGCATTGGCGGCCGACCGGCATCTTCCTGGCGCGGCAATTCTTAGATTTTGAGCCCGGCATCCACTGGAGCCAGATGCAGATGCAAAGTGGCACCACGGGCATCAATACCTTGCGCATCTACTCACCCAGCAAACAGGCGCGGGACCAAGATCCGCAGGGCCTGTTCATCCGCCGCTGGGTGCCCGAGCTGGCCCGCGTGCCACTGCCCTACCTGGCCGAGCCTTGGCGAATGGACCCGGCCGTTCAGCGCATGGCGAGCTGCGTGATGGGCGAGGACTACCCGCTACCGATCGTGGATGACAAGGCCGCGATCACGGCGGCCAAAGACCGCCTGTACGGCTTGCGCAAAACCGAGGCCGCCCGTGCAGAAGCGGGCCAAGTGCAGGCGCGACACGGCTCGCGTAAAAGTGGTTTGCCGGCATCGGGGCAGCGGCGCGCTGTCAAAACCAGCCCTCAACCTAGCGTGCAGGTAGCACACCAAGCTGAACTGTTCGATTAGCGGGCAGGATGCCGGACGCGCTGACGACACGGCCAGCGGGGCATAAGCGCACATCCGAAGGCACAGGCTGACGCCGCGCTGCCAGTGGACCTTTTCGGAACGTCGCCTCGTCCTACAGACCTCGCGACCATAGGCGGCCATACTCAGTTCGATAGAGATGAGCTCAAAAAATGACGCCGCTGACCAACGCAACCACGCCTTCCCCCACCTTGAATGCCTTGGAGGCGGCGCTCGATAAAAGCCAAGAGGTCAAAGTCAAGGTGGAGGATTGTGCCGACGACTTGACTGTCGCTGGCGAGCTCGCCGCGGCGCGCATCGCGCGGGGGGCAACGATGCTGCCGGCCGGCCAGGTTCTGCAGAACAACAAGGCCATCGGGATCAAGGTCCAGGATTGCGCTGATGACCTGCAGGTGGTGTCGGACACCCTGGCCGATGGCGTTGCGGAGGTCAAGGATGTCGAGCAGGCCTTGAGCCTGTCACGCGAGGCCCTGGCTGAATCCGAGTCTGCGCTGGCCGTGTCGCGCAA
>Ga0187843_10002993_pt1 | contig 10019 bp, 8 predicted proteins | sample SpaLakP09_SKY_43_FD_134516 | JGI IMG/M metagenome (GOLD analysis project Ga0187843, IMG submission 134516) | Oligotrophic lake water microbial communities from Sparkling Lake, Wisconsin, USA - SP09_SKY_43 | ecosystem: Environmental > Aquatic > Freshwater > Lake | place: USA: Sparkling Lake...
TCCTTGAGCACACGCTGGCGCGAGCCCTCGCCCAGCGCCACCATGGACACCACCGACGCGATGCCGATGATGATGCCCAGCATGGTCAGCAAGGTGCGCAAGCGGTGCCCGGCCATGGCCCGAACGGCCATCGCGAAGGCCTCGGTGAAACGGTCCAGCTGGGCGCGCCAGGATGAGAGGTTGGCCGCAGGGGCCTGAGGTGCGCGCGGCGACAACAATGGCGCTTCGCCATGGGTGGAGTCGCCCACGATCTGCCCGTCGGCCACCTCGATGATGCGCTGCGCGTGCTGCGCCACCTTGTGGTCGTGGGTGACGATGATCACCGTGTGCCCATCGGCATGCAGCTCCTTGAGGATGCGCATCACCTCCTCGCCGCTGCTGCTGTCCAGCGCGCCCGTGGGCTCGTCGGCCAGGATGACGTCGCCACCGTTCATCAGCGCCCGCGCGATCGACACCCGCTGCTGCTGACCGCCCGACAACTGCCCTGGCTTGTTGGCCAGGCGCTCGCTCAGGCCCAGGCGGCCCAGCAAGGCCGAAGCCTTGGCCGTGCGCGCCGATTTGTGCAGCCCCGCGTAGATGGCCGGGATCTCGGTGTTGCCCACGGCGCTGAGGTCGCCCAGCAAGTGGTAACGCTGGAAGATGAAGCCGAAGTGCTCGCGGCGCAGCCCTGCCAGCTGGTCGGGCTCCAGGGCCGACGTGGCCTGGCCCGCCACCTTGTAGCTGCCGCGGGTGGGCCGGTCCAGGCAACCGAGGATGTTCATCAGCGTGGACTTGCCCGAGCCCGAAGCACCGATGATGGCGACCATCTCGCCCTCGAAGATGCGCAGGTTCACGCCCCGCAGCACGGCCACGGTGCCATCGCCGCTGGGGTACTCGCGCCAGAGGTCTTGCACCTCCAGCAGCACCGGTGCGGGCACAGGCGCCCCACGCTGCGAGCCGGTCGATGCCGCAGGCAGGTTGTGGGTGGGGTCGAGTTCGCGGTGGGCCATCTCAGCCATCGCTCAGAACATGCCGCCGGGGCGGCGTCCGCTGCCACCGCCCGAACTGCTGGTGGCTTCGCCCACCACGACCTCGTCGCCTTCTTGGAGGCCTTCGAGCACCTGGGCCTGCACGCGGTTGTTCAGGCCGATCTTGACCTGCCGCTGCACGACCTTCTTGGTCTCGCCCTGGGTCTCCAGCACGCTGACGGTGTAAGCCTTGGTCTTGCGGTCGCGTTTGCCCAGGGCACTGGCCGGGATGATCAAGGCCTTGTCCACCTTGTTGAGCACGATGTTGACCTGCGCGGTCATCAGCGGGCGCAGGCGGCCATCGGCGTTGGGGATGTCGAACAGCCCGTTGTAGTAAATGGCCGTGGTGGTGGCGGTGGCCGTGGTGACTTTCGTGTCCGTCTGGTTGACCTCCGGCACAGGCTCGATGGCGCGCAGCGTCGTCTCGTAGCGGTGGCTGGGATCGCCGAGGATGGTGAAGTAAGCAGGCAGACCGGCCTTCACCCGCACCACATCGGCCTCCGAGATCTGGGCCCGCACCAGGATCTGGTCCAACTTGGCCAGCTTGATGACGGTGGGCGCCGACTGCAAGGCGTTCACCGTCCGGCCTTCTTCCAGCACGATGGCCACCACCGTGCCGTCGATCGGGGCCATCATTTTCGTGTAGCCCAGGTTCACGCGGGCGGTGTCCAGCGAGATGCTGGCCTGCTTGATCTGTGCGTCCAGCGCACCCAGATCGGCAGTCGTTGTGCCCACCGCGGCTTCGGCATCTTCGAGGTCTGAGCGCGAGCCGGCATCCTGCAAGCTCAGCGACTGCTTGCGCGTCAAATTGAGCTGGGCCTGCTTGAGCAAGGCCTGTTTGGCACGGCGCTGCGCCTGCAGCAAGGCAATCTGGGCCTCGGCGTTGCGCAATGCGTTGGTCTGGGTGGTGGAGTCGATCTCGGCGATCAGCTGCCCCTTTTTGACCTTCTCGCCCAAGTCCACGTAGATGCGCTTGATCTGACCGGTGGCCTGAGCGCCGACGTTGACCTCGCGCGAGGCCAACATGGTGCCGCTGGCCAGCACGGTGTCCTCCAGTTCGTCAGCCACCACCTTGGCGGTGATCACCTGGGGTGCCGGTGGCGCCGTGAAAAACGCTCGCTTGACGCCGTAAGCCGCTGCAGCCAGCACCACGAGGACGAGCGCCAGGCGCCAGCCCTTCAACCATTTGAATGTCATCCAGTTCATCCAGTCAGTGTCTCAAATCCGTGTGTCGCGTTCACCGCAGCCATGTGAAGGGCATGTAAATTGGCGGCATGCAAGCCACCCCCATCACCCCGCTCAGCCTGGTCACCGGCGCCAGCCAGGGCATTGGCGCCGCCACCGCGCGGCTGCTGGCCCAACGCCGACACGCCCTCATTGTCCACTTCGCGCACCGCGTCGATCTGGCGCAAGCGGTGGCGCAAGACTGCATGCGGCTTGGCGCACCGCACGTGATCATCGCTCAAGCCGACCTGGGGCGCGAGGACGCGGTCATGGCGCTGTTCGCTGAAGTGGACAAGTCGCCGTTCGCGCTGAGCGGGCTGGTGAACAACGCCGGCATCGTGGACCAGACCGCGCGCCTAGACGACATGAGCGGGGAACGCCTGCGGCGCATGCTGGACGTCAACGTGCTGGGCCCCATGCTGTGCGCGCGCGAGGCGGTGCGGCGCATGTCCAGCCGCCACGGGGGCGCGGGCGGCGTCATCGTCAACGTGTCCAGCAGCGCGGTGCGCTCGGGCTCGCCTGCTCAGTACGTGGATTACGCCGCCAGCAAGGGCGCCATCGACATCTTCACGCAAGGGCTGGCGCGCGAGGTCGCGGCCGAAGGTGTGCGGGTGGCGGCTGTGCGACCCGGCATCACGGACACCGGCATCCATGCCACCGGCGGTGAACCGGACCGCGCTCGGCAGATGGCCCCGGCACTGCCCATGCGGCGTGCCGCGCGGGCAGAAGAGGTGGCCCAAGCGATTGCCTGGCTGATGTCGGACGAGGCCAGCTACACGGCGGGCGCCATCCTGGACGTCAGCGGCGGACGCTGAGCCCGTCCAAGGGCTTGACGCTCAAGCCTGCTTCGCAAGCAAGCGCAGCTGCAGGGCCACGCGCGCCTGTGCCGGCGTGAGCGTTCCCGCTGCCGGCCAGACATCGCCCTCTCGCGGCGTGACGCCACCGCGCGCCACCCGGCTGCTGCGCCACACCACCACACCTTGCGCAGCGGCACGCTGCAAGGCGGCTTCCAAGCCAATGTTCACCGTGCCATGCCCCGTCGTGGCCACCACCAGGCCGCGCAACGCCTGGTCGTGGCGATGGGCTTCGCGGGATGCGGCATCGATCGCCGATTGGCGCAAGGCCGCATCGACCAGCCAGCCATCGGCGTCGGCGTGGCTCAGCACAATTTCAACGCGAGGTGGCATGGGTGCGGACAACAGCGCCCAACCCATGGCTTCGCCGCGAGGCCAGGCCGCAGTCTGTGCAAACGCCCCCGCGTCTGTCACCAGCTGGCCGGTATCGTCCAGCAGTGCCAAGGGCAAGGCCCCGCCCGCGTCGAACGCGTCCATGGCGTGGCTGTGGGCCTTGCGCACATCGCAGCCCGCCCACACGCGCCCCTGAAGCACCGCGACCACACCACCTCGCCCCAGGCTTGCCGCTGTGCGCGCCACCTGGACGGCGTCACGCAGGTTGCGAGGGCCATCGGCATCGGGCGCCGTGGCTGGCCGCATGGCCGCGGTCAGAACGATGGGCTTGAGGCCATCATGGAGGTGGTGCAGCAAGCAAGCCGTCTCCTCCAGCGTGTCGGTGCCGTGCGCGATGACGACGGCTTCGACGGCCGCATCCTGCATGGCAGCGCCCAACGCCTGGGCCATCGACTGCCACACCGGCCAGGCCATGTCTTTGCTGTCGATCTGTGCGACCTGCTGCGTCGCAAGCGGGATGTCGGCCAGCTCAGGCACGGCGGCCACGAGCTGAGCCACCCCCAACTGGGCGGCCTGGTAGGCCCATGCGCGCGCGGGGTCGGCGCCTGTGCCAGCGATGGTGCCGCCAGTGCCCAGGATCAGCACATGCGCCATGGCGCCCCCGCTGCAACACCGGGGTGTTGCGCAAAAACACTGGACATCCAAACAGTACTGTATAAAATCACATCCATCACCACGGTCGGGTGGGCCAGCGCCCACACCTCGTTGCCATGACCAACGATAAACCCAAACTCACACCACGCCAGCAGCAGATCTTCGAGCTGATCCAGCGAAGCATCGCGCGCACTGGTGCGCCACCCACCCGGGCCGAAATCGCCACCGAGTTGGGCTTCCGCTCGGTCAACGCCGCCGAAGAGCACCTGCAAGCCCTCGCCCGCAAGGGTGTGATCGAGCTGGTGGGTGGCACCTCTCGCGGCATCCGCCTGAAGGCTGGCACGCTGCGCACCGTCAACGAAAGCCGACGCAAAGGCACTGACAGCGACGCAGGCACCGGCCTGCCCTTCAACCTCGCCCTGCCTGGCCTGGAGCAGCTGGTGCTGCCGCTGGTGGGCCGTGTGGCTGCAGGCAGCCCCATCCTCGCCCAAGAGCACGTCGAGCAAACCTACACGGTCGAGCCCAGCCTTTTCGCGCGCCGCCCCGACTACCTGCTGCGCGTGCGCGGCATGAGCATGAAAGACATCGGCATCCTCGACGGCGACCTGCTGGCCGTGGCCCGCACCCGCGAGGCACGCAACGGCCAGATCGTCGTGGCGCGCCTGGGTGACGAGGTCACCGTCAAACGCTTCCAGCGCACAGCGCAAGGCATCGAGCTCCTGCCCGAGAACGCCGACTTCCAACCCATCGTGGTGCCACCCGACTCGACCGATTTCGAATTGGAAGGTCTGGCCGTGGGCTTGATCCGAAACCAGGTGCTGAACTGAGGGGCGTGAGGCCTCTGGCAGCACTGGGTCACATCCGTCGCCACCATGCGGGTGGCGGGCATTTGCATCACTGGTTCGGTGGTGCGATCCCGCGTGGTGGTTTCATCGTCTGAATCCTGCCGAACTTCTCAAGCATCACTGGAGTTCAACATGATTCATCACCTTGCACGCGCTTTCGCCATTCGCCAGCAGTCTGGCGTGATTGCTGCGCAGGCAGAACCTGCTCATCCTGCAAAACCAAGCACGCCGACACCCGTGCGCCCTCGTCCCATCACGCCATGGGGCAGCCCTGCCAAACCGGGGGTGGCGGGCCTGGCTCCGCGCGCCCATGCACACACGCCCGCTCAGGGCGTATCTCGCGTGCGCATCTCTGCCGACCCGCATGACGCACGCCGCACGGTGATCGCAGGCCGCTTTGCCGAGGTTTGCGCGGCACTGGACCGCATGGTCATGGAACAGGAAGCCATTGCCTGAGCATCTGAAGGCAACAGCCCTGCAAGCCAAGAAAAAACCCCCTGCGGCGAAACCTTCAGGGGGTTTTTGAAGCGCTTGCGCGCCAGGCATCAGCCCATGTGCAGGCCGCCGTTGACCGAGAAGTCGGCGCCCGTGGCGAAGCCCGATTCGTCGCTCGACACCCACGACACCATGGAGGCGATGTCCTCCGGGGTGCCCAGACGCTTCACCGGGATGGTGGCCACGATCTTGTCCAGCACGTCCGGACGGATCGAGCGGACCATGTCGGTGCCGATGTAGCCCGGGGACACGGTGTTCACCGTCACGCCCTTGTTGGCCACTTCCTGGGCCAGGGCCATGGTGAAGCCGTGCATGCCAGCCTTGGCAGCCGAGTAGTTGGTCTGGCCAAACTGGCCCTTTTCACCGTTCACCGAGCTGATGTTGACGATGCGACCCCAACCGCGGTCCACCATGTCGTCAATGACTTGCTTGGTGACATTGAACAGGCTGTTGAGGTTGGTGTCGATCACCGCATCCCAGTCGCCCTTGCTCATCTTGCGGAACATGCCGTCCTTGGTGATGCCGGCGTTGTTCACCAGCACGTCCACGGGGCCGTGCTCGGCCTTGGTCTTCTTGAACGCTTCCACGGTTGAATCCCAGTCGGCCACGTTGCCGACCGAAGCGTAGAAGGTGTAGCCCAAGGCTTTTTGCTCTTCCAGCCACTTGGCGTGGTCACGGCTGGGGCCGCAGCCGGCGATGACCTTGAACCCGTCTTTGTGCAGGCGCTGGCAGATGGCGGTACCGATGCCACCCATGCCACCGGTCACGTAGGCTACTTTTTGACTCATGGAACGCTCCTCGTTGGGGTAAGAAACTGCAGTTGACAACGTCTTCGTGAAATTCAGTGTGCGTGCTCAGCGCTCGATGGTCAGGGCCACACCCATGCCGCCGCCGATGCACAGCGAGGCGATGCCCTTCTTGGCGTCGCGGCGGGCCATCTCGTGCAGCAGCGTGACCAAGATGCGGCAGCCCGACGCGCCGATGGGGTGACCGATGGCGATCGCGCCACCATTGACGTTCACCTTGCTGGTGTCCCAGCCCATTTCCTGGTGCACGGCGCAAGCCTGCGCGGCAAAGGCTTCGTTGATCTCCAGCAGGTCCAGGTCGGCGGCCTTCCAGCCAGCACGCGCCAGAGCGCGCTGCGATGCCGGCACCGGGCCCATGCCCATGGTGGCCGGGTCCAGGCCCGCGCTGGCGTACGAGGCGATGCGGCCCAGCACCTTCAGGCCCAACTGCTCAGCCTTCTTGGCGCTCATGACCATCACCGCGGCAGCGCCGTCGTTGATGCCGGAGGCATTGCCGGCGGTCACCGAGCCGGCCTTGTCAAACGCGGGGCGCAAACCAGCCAGCACCTCGGCGGTGGACTTGCGGTTGATGAACTCATCGGCATCGAACACCAGCGGGTCGCCCTTCTTTTGCGGAATCAGCACAGGCACGATCTCGTCCTTGAAACGACCGGCGTCCTGCGCCGCAGCCGCTTTCTGCTGCGAGGCCAGGGCCAGAGCGTCTTGTGCTTCCCGGCTGATGCTGTACTGCTTGGCCACGTTTTCCGCGGTGATGCCCATGTGGTACTGGTTGTACACGTCCCACAGGCCATCGTTGATCATGGAATCCACCATGGTCCAGTTGCCCATGCGCTGGCCGTCGCGCGAATTCGGCACCACGTGCGGAGAGGCGCTCATGTTCTCCTGGCCACCGGCGATCACGATCTCGGCATCGCCGTCGCGGATGGCTTGGGCGGCCAGCATCACGGCCTTCAGGCCCGAACCGCAGACCTTGTTGATGGTCATGGCCGGCACCGCGTTGGGCAGGCCCGACTTGATCACGGCCTGACGCGCGGGGTTCTGGCCGCAACCGGCCTGCAGCACCTGACCCAGGATCACTTCGCTGACCTGGTCGCCGGCCAGGCCACTGCGGCGCAGCAGGTCCTGGATGACGATGGCGCCCAGTTCAGACGCTGGGGTCTTGGCAAGGCTGCCGCCGAATTTGCCCACGGCGGTGCGTGCGGCGGCCACGATGACGATGTCAGACATGCTCTTCTCCAAAGGAAGGTTTCCCGCTGAGGGTTGCGGAAACGGTGTCAGCCCGCTTGTGGCGGGCCAGGATCACGCCTTGCGCTTCACATACCGGCCAGGCGCGGCTTCGATGACGGGGTACTGCTTGCTGCCGGGCTGGCGGGGTGCGGGCACCATGTCACCGGCGTGCGACGCCAGCCACTCGGCCCACACCGGCCACCAGCTGCCAGCGTGCTCTTGCGCGGATGCCAGCCACGCTTGCCCAGTCGCAGGCAAACGCCGTGCCGAGTTCGTCCAGTGGCTGCGTTTTTTCTTCTCTGGCGGGTTGATGACGCCGGCGATGTGGCCCGAGGCGCCCAGCACAAAAGTGGTCGGGCCCGTGACGACCTGGGTGGACGCGTAGGCGCTGTCCCAGGGCACGATGTGGTCTTCGCGCGAGCCATAGACGAAGGTAGGCATGTCCAGGCGGCGCATGTCCAACGGCACGCCGCACACCGTCACCGCACCAGGCTGGCAGAGCTTGTTTTCCAGGTAGGTGTTGCGCAGGTACCAGGTGTACATCGGGCCTGGCAGGTTGGTGCTGTCGCTGTTCCAGTACAGCAGGTCAAAGGCCGGGGGCATTTCGCCCTTGAGGTAGTTGCCGATGACGTAGTTCCAGACCAGGTCGTTGGCGCGCAGGAAGGAGAAGGTCGTGGCCAGCTCGCCGCCGCGCATCAGGCCACCCTTGGCCGGGCTGTTGGGGCCGATGGACATCTCGCGCATGCGCACCATGGCCTCGTCCACGAAGACGTCCATCGTGCCGGTGTTGACGAAGTCCAGGAAGGCCGTGAGCAGGGTCAGGCTCTTGACCGGCTTGCGGCCCTGCGCGGCCAGCGTGGCCAAGGCCGTGGCGATCAGCGTGCCGCCAACGCAGAAGCCCAGCGCATTGACCTGGTCTTCGCCGGTGATGTCGCGGGTGACGTCGATGGCCTTGACCACGCCGTGCTCGACGTAATCGTCCCAGGTGGACTGCGCCAGGTTCTCATCGGCATTGACCCAGCTGACCATGAACACGCGGTGGCCTTGCGACAGCAGGTAGCGCACCACGGAGTTGTCCGGCTGCAGGTCGAGGATGTAGTACTTGTTGATGCACGGCGGCACGAACAGGAAGGGTGTCTCGTGCACCTTGGGCGTCAGCGGCGTGTACTCGATGAGCTGAAAGTAATCGTTCTCGAACACGACCGCGCCGGCCGTGGTGGCGACGTTGACGCCGACCTCGAAGACGCTCTCGTCCGTCTGGGACATGTGGCCCTGGCGGATGTCGTGGAAGAGGTGCTGCAGCCCCTGGGTGATGCTTTCGCCCTTGGTGGACACGGCCTTGGCCAGCGCTTCCGGGTTGAAAGCCAGGAAGTTCGATGGCGCGGCGGCATCGGCCCATTGCTGCACGGCGAAGCGCACGCGCTGGCGGGCTTTCTCGTCGCCTTGCAGGTTGTCAGCCAGGCGCTGCAAGGTGCGTGCGTTCAGCAGATAAAGGGAAGCCATGAAGGCGCTGCCGGGCTGCTGCGTCCACTCCGGCGCGGCAAATCGCTTGTCGGCGATCTTGACGTCGGTGGACTGGTTCAGCGACTGGTTCCACAGTGCGCTGGCCTGCTGGAGGTAGTCCTGCTGGATGCCCTGGAGCTGCTCGGGGGCGATGGACAGCCCCACCAGCGACTTCAGTGTGGCGCCCACGCTCTGACCCATGGCCTCAACGGCCTGGGCCATCGGCTGCAGAGCCGTCATCGAGGGTGCCTGGGGCTTCCCGGGCATGGCCCAAGAGGGCAAGCCTTGCCCTGAGAACATCTGGCGCAGTCCGCCCATCACGTCCTGCGGGGCATCTGCCATGCCACCGAAAGCCTGCGCCATCGTGGCTTGCGCCGCTGCGACTTGTTCGCGCCAGGCGTCCGTGACGGAAGCAGCTGCGGAGGGTGGCACTGCGCCGTGTTCCACACCCTTCGCCGCGGCGGGGGCCTCTGGCGGTTTGCTGGCGGCAGCCTTGCGGACGGGTGTCTTCTTCGCAGCTGCTTTCTGAGCCGGCGCTTTGGCGTTCAAAGCTTTGGTTGCGGGGGTCTTCTTGGCGACAGTCACCGTCGATTTCTTCGACGTTGGGCCTCCGTCCGTTCGGGCACCTGCGGTGGCACGAGAGGAAGCTTCGGATGCAGCCTGCGCGCGAGGGGCGCGGGACCGTGATGGAACAGCCATATGTCTCCTAGGTGCTGAATCTCAGCTGGCCAAGTCAGGAATGTTGACCCGCAGATGTTTCGGTATTCTGAACGCAGGTGCAGTGTTGCGCGGCACCATCACACAACTTTGGCATCATTCCAACAAGCGCCGGATCGGGACTGATCCTGATCAAATCTGCGGAGCATCCGCTGAACAAAAAACGAGCAACGCAAGATGTGGATCGTCGCGATCGCCTGGATTTACGTGTCCCTGATGATGGCCCTGGCCGAGGCCACCAGCCCGCAGGGCACCTACCTGGGCGCGGTCATCACTTTTGTGTTTTACGGCGTGGCACCCACTGCCTTGGTGATGTACCTGCTGGGCACACCCGGACGCCGCCGCGTCAGGCGA
>Ga0187843_10002994_pt1 | contig 10019 bp, 4 predicted proteins | sample SpaLakP09_SKY_43_FD_134516 | JGI IMG/M metagenome (GOLD analysis project Ga0187843, IMG submission 134516) | Oligotrophic lake water microbial communities from Sparkling Lake, Wisconsin, USA - SP09_SKY_43 | ecosystem: Environmental > Aquatic > Freshwater > Lake | place: USA: Sparkling Lake...
CATCTGGAATGGCATTTCACCGTGCTGGACAGCCCAGAGGTGAACGCCTTCGCCCTGCCCGGTGGATACGTCTACGTGACGCGCGGCATCATGGCCTACCTGGACAGCGAGGCCGATCTGGCCGGCGTCATCGGCCATGAGATCGGCCACGTCACCGCTCGCCACGGCGCGCAGCGCGCCACCCGCCAGCAGACCGCCGGCATCGGCGTGCTGGCCGCCAGCGTGCTGGGTGTGGTGCTGGAGTCGCAAGGCGTGGGCGGCGCCACCGAGCTGCTAGGCCAGGCCTCGCAGAACGCGGCCGCCGGCTATATCGCCAGTTATGGTCGCGAACAAGAATTGCAGGCCGACGGTCTGGGCGCCGAGTACCTGGTGCGCAGCCATTACCGGCCGCAAAACATGGTGGACGTGATCGGCGTGCTCAAGCAGCAAGAGCGCTTTGCCGCCGAACAAGCCAAGGCCGAGGGCAAACAAGCGCCAAGCCAGAACAGCTGGTTGGCCTCCCACCCCAGCAATGATCAACGCCTGGCGCAGATCCGCGAGATCGCCAGCCAGTACAAGGCCGACGATGCCAACTACCAGGACGATGGAGCCGAGCGTTATCTCAAGGCCATCGAAGGCATGCCCTTTGGTGAGAGCGCCGAACAAGGCCTAAGCCGCGGCCAAAATTTCTATCACACCGGTTTGGGCATCGCGATCAGCGCGCCCATGGGCTGGAAGATCAGCAACAGCGCCGAGGCCCTGAGCCTGGTCAACCCCCAAGGCGACGCCGCCCTGGTGCTGCGCCCCATCCCGGCCAAGGCCGGTGGCGCGCATGAGGACATCCTGCGCCGCCTGCTCAAGCCCGAGCAAGGCCAGGTCGACAAACTCAGCCTCAACGGCCTGCCCGCCAGCCGCTTTACCGGCGTGGTGCGTAACGCCCAAGGCCAGCGGCAAGCGGTGGAACTGACCCTGGTCGACGGCCCCAAGCAGCAGCAATACGCCTTGCAATACCTGGGCCGCGACGCCGGTGCCCTCTACCGCGCCAAGCCGCAGATGCGCGAAGCCGAAGCGACGTTCCGCGCCCTCACCTCCGCCGACCGCAAAGCCGCCCAACCCTGGATGCTGCGCACGCAAGCCTTCCCGGCTGGCGGCTTTGCACAGCTGGCCAAGGCCTCACCACTGGGCGAGCGCGCCGAGGCGCAGCTGCGGTTGCTGAATGGGGCGCTGGATAACGATCCCAAGCCGGGGGCCAAGGTGAAGGTGGTCGTCCCAGGTCGCTAGCGCAAGGTCAAACGCCAAGGCGAAAGCAGTGGGTAAAAGGCTCGGATCGGTGAATCACCCTCGAATTTGGGGGACAGGAAACTCCGCATCGGCCAACGTGGCTTTTCGGTCTACCCTGCCCTGATATTCACCTTTGCTGGCCGCCTTTTTATGCTTAAACCATTTCATCTTTTGCTTCGCACAGGCCTGTTGGTTTGCGCCTTGTCGCCGCAGCTCGCATCAGCGGCAAGCGCTTGGAGAATGACCGAGTTCAGCTTGGCTGGTTATGCCAATACCCGGTTGTCGGACGTCAACGATTCCGGCCTGGCTGTTGGGCAGGCTTGGAATGATACAGACCCCGTCGGCTTCGTCTATCAGAACGGGGTGGCAACGATACTGAGCAATCCAGCCGGTCGAATCACCTCCGCCACCGGGGTCAGTAATTCAGGGCTCATCGTGGGCTCTTGGTACGACAACAATCAGACGCGCAGCTACTTGTTGGACAACGGCAATTTTTCTGAGTTCGCAATTCCCGGAGCCTCAAGCACGGAGTTGCGCCATGTGTCATCAGATGGCCGTTATCTGACGGGAACCTATGTGGTCGGCTCACCCGATTTTTCGTCTGGCTTCGCTTTCGACCGCCTAACCTCAACCTTGATTCGCTTTGCGTCGAATGCGGTAGATAGCTCTTACATAGTTCAGGGTGCCAACAGCGCAGGTCTGATCACAGGCACTGTTTACGACAATGCAGGCGTTCGCTCCTTCGTCTACAACATGCAGGACGGCAGCCAGAGCGTCTATAAAGAATCCCCTAACAGGTCCGGCTCGCGTTTTCGGGACATCAACGACCACGGCGAGATTGTTGGCTTTTTCCGCAACTCAGCCATCGTCGGGACGCCATCGATTGGCTTTGAGTCCTTCACGTTTGCTGGTGCGAGTTCAACCGCTGTCTACGGCAACAACAATCGCGGCGATATGGTGGGTTATTTTTATACCGATCCAAGCTTGTCGACTATGCATTCTTTCATCGCCATGTCGGTACCAGAGCCCGGTACCCAGGCGCTCCTGTTGATCGGCCTAATCGGCCTGCTGGCGGGATTGGGCCGCCAAAGCAAGCAGCCATCAGGACCTGCAGTTCGCCAATAGTCTTTAGGCGCTTCAGACAAAAAAGGCGAGCCACCCGGCTCGCCTTTTTCTCGTCTATGCCCAGCCTTACTTGGCCGCCTTGCCCTGCACCGTCCCCAAGTGCTGCAGCCAGAACTGCTCATACTTGCGGTGCCAACCCACGGTCTTGACCGCGCCGCCCATGCCGTGCTCGCCGTCCGGGTCCAGGAAGAGATCCACCAAACCTTCCTTGCCTGACTCCAGCAGAGCGCGGTAGACATTCACCGTGTCTTGGTACAAGACGTTAGGGTCCATCATGCCGTGCACCAAGAGCAGGGGCTTGCGCAGGCCCTTGGCCATGGGAAGCAGGGAGTACTTGCGCAGATTGGGCTTGCTGCGATCGACCTTGCCGATGGTGCGGCCGCTGTACCAGCTGTTGTAGTTCTCCCACTCGGTCGGGCCGGCACCGGCGATGCCGGCGGCGAACAGATCGGGCTTGCTATACATGGTGTACTGGGTCTGGAAGCCGCCGAAGCTCCAGCCGTTCAGCCCCACGCGTGCCGGGTCCACGCCGAAGTTGGCCACGGCATGCTTGTAAGCGTCTTCCAGGTCTTCGGTCTGCGGCAGGCCGGCTTGCTCCCAGTTGGCGTCCGAGAATCGGCGGCCGTAGTTGGAGTGGCCACGGGTGTCCACCGCCACCGTCACATAGCCGTGCTTGGCGGCCATATACATACCGAAGACGTAAGCCGTGGGCTGGAAGCTGTCGCTCTCCACCGTGTGGCGGTCGTTCAAGGGGCCGCCGTAAACATACATCACCGCCGGGCGGCGGTCCGTCGCCTGCCAGCCCTTTGGCTTGAAGACAAAGGCCGAGATGTCATCGCCATGGCGGTTCTTGAAAGTGAAGCGCTCGGGGCGCAGCACATCGACCTTGGCCCAGGCCTTGTCATGGCTGTCGGTCAAGACCTTGGCGGCCTCGGGCTGGGCTTTATCCGCCTTCAAGAGCTTGAGCTCGGGGCGGGCCGACCACTGGCCGGCATTGGCCGCCGCCCACTGGCCGTCGCGCGAGACCACGGCAGCGCGGTGGTAGTCACCCGCCTGGCCCAGGGCCTGCATGCTGCCATCCGCCAGATTGACGCGGAACACATTCATGGCCGCGAAGTCACCCTTGTTGGCGGTGACAAACATGCTCTTGCTGTCGGGCGTGAAGCCGAGGATGTTGTGGGCCTCGAAATTGCCCTTCAGTAGGGGGCGCAGCGTGCGAGCGGCGATATCCCAAGCATAGGGCTGGCGGTAGCCAGCGTCGTCCAGCGCCAGCACGATTTGCTTGCCATCGGGAGTGAACTCGGGGTCCATCACATTGACGACCTCGTGGCCCAGATCGCCCCGGCGCTCCAGCACGATCTCGGGCTTGGCGGACTCGTCGGCCTTGCCCACGTAGAGGCGGAACAGTTCCTTCTCGCGCTCCCAGGTGGCAAAGCTGTAGCGGCTGCCGTCACGCGCCCAAGCCACTGGGCTGATCTCGAACCAACCGTCGCCACCGGCCTGGGTGAACACGGCTTCAGCCTGCTTGCGCGGTGCTGCATCGCCCGCCGGAACTTGGCGGATGTAGAGCGCCAGCGGCTTTTGCTTGCGCTTGTCGTCGGAGACCTCGCGGTCCACCTTCTTGGCCTTGGCGAAGCGCTCGGCGTAATCCATGATTTCCACCTTGCGGCCTTCGGCGTCCGGCAGGGGCTTGCCCTCGGCATCTAGCAGCGGCGCGCGGGCCAGCAGAGACATCCAACGGCCGTCTTCGCTGATGGTGGTGGCGTCGATGCGGTACTTCTTGTCGGCGTCGTCGGCGTGGATCAGCTCGCGGTTCAGCACCTGCACGCCCGCTTGTGCTAGCTTGGCACGCAGCACGCGCTTCTCGTCCATGAAGACATAGCCCTGGTCATCGGGCGTGTAAGCCACGATGCGCAGATCGCGCTGGGTGGACAGCAGGGGCTGCAATTTGGCGTTCGCGTCCGCTGCGTTGTAGCGGAACAGGCTGCCGCGGTATTGCAGGATCAGCTCGTCCTTCTGGTTAGCCCAAACGATTTGCGTCACGCCGGGGTAGAGGTCGGTGGGCTTGAGCTTGTTCTTGGCCAGGCTCTTCTTCAGCTCGTCACGCAGCTCCCACAGCTCCTTCTCTTTCTCGGGCTTGGTTTCTGCCTTGGCGGCGGCAGAGGCCGCAGCGGCGGCAGGAACAGGCTTGTCGGCGCGCTTGGCTTCCAGCGCGGCCATGGCGGCCTTTTCAATCTCAGCCTCGGCCTTGTCCTTGGCCTTTTGGGCTTCGTCCTTGGCCTTCTTCTCGGCCAATTCCTTCTTCACCCGCTCCAGGGCTGCGGCTTCCCACTGGCCCAGATCGACATTCTTGCCTTGCAGGTAAGCGGCTTGCGCCTCCTCCTTGGCCTGGCGTTCGACCAGTTCGCTGCGTTTTTGGGCCAGCTTTTTGTCAAAACGCTCCAAATCTTCGGGCGCGTCAAAAGCGCCCATCAGGGTGCGCGAAGTCACGCGCTGGGTTTTGCCCGTCTTGGTGTCATGCACATAGAGGTCAGTGCCGGGCTCGCCAAAGGGGTTCCACAAAAAGGCCAGATAGCGGCCGCTGCGGCTGAACTTGGGCTCTTTGGCGTTCTCGCCCCGGTAGGACTCGGCGCGGAACAGCTGCTCCAGGCTCAAGTCTTGGCCGACCACGGCCGTGCTCACCGCGGCGTGCGCCGGCGCGGCTTGTTGGGCCGTCGAGGCCATGGCAAAGGCGCTCAGCAGCGCTGCCGTCAGGCAAGTCAGTGCCAACTTGCTGGTTGTTCGATTGTTCGCTTGATAAGCCAATTCGCTCGCTCCTGTCAGTTCACCCTGATGAGGGAATCGCGCATTCTAAGAAGGGAAGGCCGCATGGCCATTGGTCATGCGGCAGGCCAGGCCAGAAAGGGCCAGGCTTGGGCGCACTGCGCGCGGACGCAGCTAGGAGTCTGTCGGACTTGGGCTGCCGAAAGCGGAAATTGGCCCCAGCCAGGCCAGTTCTTGCCGGATTTGCAGCCCCATAGCCGAGCTATGGGGCAAAAAGCCGGTGAGAAATGGGCCGCTGCGGCCGATTTTCCGCCGGCAGATTCCAAGTCCGACAGACTCCTAGGCCGCCTCGCTTGTCCTAAACTCCGGGTTCTATGTCGCCCACCTTTACCTTTGGCCATGTCCTGGCCGCCCTCACCTTGGCTGTTTGCCTGGGGATGGCCGTGCACATGCTGTTGAGCCCTGCCAAACAAAGGCGAGTCAACCAGGCCTTGCAAGAGCTGCTGCAAGGCCTTCGCCGCAGGGCTCAGGGTGTCAAGCAATGGCGCCACCGCAAGCAAGCGGAAAAATCGGCCGCCGAAGAGGCCGCCGCCGTCATCCGCCGGGCCAAGAACAAGCCCGAGGGCACTTGGGACGGCAATGTCTACCGGCCCAAAAACTTTCAGGAGCGCCCCGACAACAAGAAGGACAAGGGTCATCTGCACTGAACATCTGGCCACAGATGTTGCTGCCACCGCGATTGCGTGAGCAAAGGTAAACCCGGTCGGCCAGGGACTTGCTTGGGGCGTTAGGCTGTCAGACGACAGTTTTTGCCTCCCCACCCTGGAGACCTCTGATGAAGCACTCAAACGCAAAACAATGGCTGGCCGGCCTGGCCCTGGCCCTTCCCCTGGCACTCGCAGGCGCTCAAGCCATGGCGGCCGATGTGGGTGTGTCCGTGACCGTAGGCCAACCCGGTTTTTACGGCCGCATCGACATCGGCGCTCCGCCGCCCCCCTCCGCCTTCATCTACGCCCAACCGGTCATCATCCAGCAGGTGCGCGGCCCCGCTTATGCGCCGCTCTATCTGCGCGTGCCTCCCGGCCATGAGCGCCATTGGGACAAGCATTGCCGCCGCTACGATGCCTGCGGCCGCCCGGTCTACTTTGTGCGGGATGACTGGTACCAGCGCCAATACGTGGATCGACGCGATGGCTACCGCGGGGATCGTGATGGCCGCGGCGATAGAGACGGTGATCGTGGTCATGGTCGTGACCGCGATCATGACCGTGGGAATGGTCACGGCAATGGCAACGGTCATGGCCGAGGCCACGACCGCGACTAAGTCTTGAGACGCGGCCCGAGCCCGACTCAGGCCGCCCTCGCCACCCGCGCCAACACCGGCTGCAAAGCCACGCCGGAGTGAGAGCCCGAGGCCACCACGGTCTCGGGCGTGCCCTGCACCACCACCGCGCCACCGGCCGTGCCGCCCTCGGGGCCCAGGTCGATGACCCAGTCGGCCTCGGCGATCACATCGAGGTCGTGCTCGATCACCACCACCGAATGACCGCCCGCCACCAGGCGATGCAGCACCCGGATCAGGCGCTCCACATCGGCCATGTGCAGGCCCACCGTGGGCTCATCCAGCACGTAGAGCGTGTGCGGCGCCTTCTGGCCCCGGCGGCCGACCTCATCCCTCACCTTCACCAGTTCGCTCACCAGCTTGATGCGCTGCGCCTCGCCGCCCGATAGCGTGGGCGAAGGCTGGCCCAGGGTCAGATAACCCAGGCCCACATCCTGCAAGAGCTTGATGGGATGGTGGATGGCCGGCATGGCGGCAAAGAACTCCACCGCCTCGTCCACCTCCATGGCCAAGACATCACCGATGCTCTTGCCCCGCCAAGTCACGCCCAGGGTCTCCGGATTGAAGCGTTGGCCATGGCATTGGTCGCACAAGACCTTCACATCGGGCAAAAAGCTCATCGCGATGGTGCGCATGCCCTGGCCCTCGCAGCCCGAGCAGCGGCCCTCGCCGGTGTTGAAGGAAAAGCGTGCCGGCGCATAGCCGCGCGCCTTGCTCTCCAGCGTCTCGGCAAATAACTTGCGGATGGCGTCCCAGAAGCCGATGTAAGTGGCCGGGCAGGAACGCGGGGTCTTGCCGATGGGGGTTTGGTCCACCTCCAGCACCCGGTCTACCAGCTCATGACCCTCGATGCCGGCACAGCCCTTCCATTGCGACGGCGCTTTGCGCAAGGGCACGGCCTGGGCCATATTGGCCAGCAAGACGTCGCGCGCCAAGGTGCTCTTGCCGCTGCCCGAAACGCCGGTGATAGCGACCAGGCGGTGCAGAGGCACATCGACGGTGACATGGCGCAGATTGTGCAGGGTCGCATCCAGCACCCGCAGACACGGTGCATCGGCGAGCATCTCTCGCCGGGCCTGCAGGGGATGGATCAAAGGATGAGCCAGAAAGCGGCCGGTGACCGAGTCCGGCTGCAAGGCCAAGTCCGCCGCCGAGCCCTGAGCCACCACATGGCCACCACGCTTGCCGGCGCCCGGGCCGATGTCGATGATGTGATCGGCCCGGCGTATGGTGTCCTCGTCATGCTCCACCACGACCAGGGTATTGCCCTTGTCACTCAGCGTGGACAAAGCCTTCAAGAGGATCTGATTGTCACGCGGGTGCAGGCCGATGGTGGGCTCATCCAGGATGTAGCACACCCCTTGCAGATTGCTGCCCAACTGCGCCGCCAGACGGATGCGCTGGGCCTCGCCGCCCGACAAGGTGGGCGCGGCCCGGTCCAGGGTCAGACAACCCAGGCCCACTTCTTCCAGGAACTCCAGCCGGCCCTTGATTTCGCTCACCACGTCGCGGGCGATGTCGGCATCGCGGCCACTCAGGTGAAGGCCTTGCACCCATTGCCGCGCCTCGGCCACGCTCCAGCTGGCCACCGTGCTGATGGCCTGTTCTTCAAAAGTGACGGCGCGGGCAGAAGGATTCAGGCGCGCGCCCTGGCAGTCCGGGCAGGCCTGGTCCACCAGGCCTTCGACCTCGACTTCCTCGCCCGCAAAGCTCTGCTCGCGGCCCTTGTTGTCCTTGTCGGGCGCGGAGTCGTCCAAGGCCTTGCGCTGCTCTCGCGTCAGGGCCAAGCCGGTGCCCACGCAGCTGGTGCACCAGCCGTGCTTGGAGTTGTAGCTGAACATACGCGGGTCCAGCTCGCCATAGCTGGTGCCACAAGTCGGGCAGGCGCGTTTGGTGGAGAAGACCTTGACCGTGCCCAGCCCGGCCGTGCTTTGGCCCGCCGCCTGCGCGGCCTTCAGGCCGTCCAGAGGCGCTAACAAATGCAGCACACCCTTGCCCAGATCCAAGGCCTTGGCCAGCAGCTCGCGCAGCTCGGCTTCCTTGTCCACCGCAATCACCAAGTCACCCACCGGCAGCTCCAGCGTGTGCTCCTTGAAGCGGTCCAGGCGCGGCCAGGGGGCGGTGGGCAGGAACTCGCCGTCCACCCGCAGATGGGTGTAGCCCCGCGTCTTGGCCCATTTGGCCAGATCGGTGTAGAGGCCCTTGCGATTGACGACCAGGGGCGCCAGCAGGCCCACATGCTGACCCTTGTGATCGCGCATCAGCTGGGCGGCGATGGACTCCACGCTTTGCGGCCGCACCGGCGTGCCGTCGTGCATGCAGTGCTGCACGCCTAACTTCACATACAGCAGGCGCAGAAAGTGCCATACCTCCGTGGTGGTGGCCACCGTGCTCTTGCGGCCACCGCGGCTGAGGCGCTGTTCAATCGCCACGGTTGGCGGTATGCCCCAGACCGCATCCACCTCGGGCCGGCCCGCCGGCTGCACGATGGAGCGGGCATAAGCATTCAGCGACTCCAGATAACGGCGCTGGCCCTCGTTGAACAGAATGTCAAAAGCCAGGGTGGACTTGCCCGAACCCGAGACGCCGGTGATCACATTGAACTTGCCGCGCGGGATGCTGACATCCACCGCCTTCAAATTGTGTTCACGCGCGTTGACGATCCGGATGTTCTCGTCGATGGCACGGCGCGCCCGCAGCACGGCTTGCAGCGGCCGGCCTTCTTCCACCTTCAGCGCGGGCCGGTCCATATGCTCGGAATACTCGCGCAAGGCCAGGGCCGTGTGCGAGGTGGCGTGCTCCTTGACCTGCTCGGGCGTGCCCTGGCAGACGATCTCACCGCCCTGCTCGCCGCCCTCGGGACCGAGGTCGATCAACCAATCGGCCGCGCGGATCACATCGAGGTTGTGCTCGATGACGATCAGCGAATGTCCCGCGCCCAAGAGCTTGCGCAGCGCGCGCATCAGCTTGGCGATGTCATCAAAATGCAGGCCGGTGGTGGGCTCGTCGAAGAGGAAGAGCGTGCCTTTTTTGGCCAGGGCCTGGCGCGGCTTGGCTGCAGCCTCGGCCAAAAATCCTGCCAGCTTGAGGCGCTGCGCCTCGCCGCCGGAGAGCGTGGGCACCGGCTGGCCCAGCTTCACATACTCCAGGCCCACATCGACGATGGGCTGCAGCTTGGCCAGCACCTCGCGCTGGTCCTTGAACAAGGCCACGGCTTCGCTAACGGTCAGCTCCAAGATGTCGGCGACATTGAGTTCGCGGCCGCCCAGGTTCAGCTTGACGTCCAGCATCTCGGCGCGGAAGCGGCGGCCATCGCAGTCCGGGCAGCGCAGGTAAACGTCGGAGAGGAATTGCATCTCCACATGTTCAAAGCCCGAGCCGCCGCAGGTGGGGCAGCGGCCATCACCGGCATTGAAGGAGAAATGCCCAGCGGTGTAGCTGCGCTCGGCCGACATGGGCGCGGCGGCCAAGAGCTTGCGCAGCGCGCGCATCAGCTTGGCGATGTCATCAAAATGCAGGCCGGTGGTGG
>Ga0187843_10002995_pt1 | contig 10018 bp, 10 predicted proteins | sample SpaLakP09_SKY_43_FD_134516 | JGI IMG/M metagenome (GOLD analysis project Ga0187843, IMG submission 134516) | Oligotrophic lake water microbial communities from Sparkling Lake, Wisconsin, USA - SP09_SKY_43 | ecosystem: Environmental > Aquatic > Freshwater > Lake | place: USA: Sparkling Lake...
GAAAGCGGAAGCGGAGGTGAAAGCGGAAGCGGAGGTGAAAGCGGAAGCGGAGGTGAAAGCGGAAGCGGAGGTGAAAGCGGAGGTGAAAGCGGAGGTGGAAAAGGAACCTTTAATCACAAAGTTAGATACACCCGTACCACAAACTCTTGTTATTGATACCGAACCATCCGTAAGATTTACAAATTTTGATCAAGTAATCCAAGAAAATGGCACTACGACAAGTATTGACTATGTTGAAAATACAAACAAAGATTCAGATGAAATTAAATTTGTGGATGATTCAAATGAAGAACTTACTGACTTTGAAGATTTAACCCAAATTCCTGTGGAACCCCTATCTATGAACGATTATGAAACCTTATAATGCGTATAATTTTATAAATATTATTACTAATTTTTGTCAGAACTATGGACCTAGACCTGACAAAAACTAGTTTATGGGTAAGCGTTTTAATTGGAGCCCTTGTTATTGCTGCAGCCAGCGCAGGACTCCAAAAGTATGGTGATAATGAAATTAAATTAAAGGCTGTATTTCGTGATGCTGTTCTTGGAGGAATCTTTGTTGGAATGGCATGGACTCTAGTTCCTGACTCTATGACAACTCTTACAGATTCTGTTACTTCGGCCGTGAGCGTAGCTAATATAGCTACCTTAAAGACTCCTGATGTTGATGTTCAGATTGGTCCAGCACATTTTTAGATCAGCAATAAAATTGACTACCATTCTAGTATATGTAAATATTAGAATGGTTTCATATATTATCTCCACGCTTCGCAGTAAGCCTATTGGAGAACAGGTGCGACTTATTGGTTCTGTACGAATGTACATCCAAAATGATAATCTGATTAATCTTCTACAGAATTATGATTACAATAGCAAAAAAAATGATGCTGCCTTGGCCTCGCAACTTTCATCATTTTCTGGAGTTCCTGGACTTAATGAAAAGGTTGCCGCATGGCTAAACTCTTAAACTGGAATTATAATTGGTTTACAATCAGGTAATTCCGAAACATTGAAAATACTCATCGCTGGATGAGATAATTGTATACGAGGTATAGCACCCTTTACATGATGCGCAATTTCAATGTATAGGTCAAATCCTGGATATTTTTCTCGCCCATCCTTCTTTTCAAGAATATTCTCACCAGTTTCAGATCGTAACCAAAGCCAGAGTAAATTAAATAATGGATGATTGGTTTCTACAACTTCCCATCCTCTTTCCTTGGTTAATATTTTTCCATTTTTCTTTGGCGCAGGATTGTATGGAAAAAGCCCACGAATAAGACTACAACTTAGTCTACTAAGGTCAAAACTCTTGTTTGGAAAGACCTTTGGTTCATCAGGATCTTCTAAGGGTCCAAAATTATACTGTCCAGCTGCATTATTTCCATCCTGATAATCGCTGCTAATACAGTAAAAATTATTAATTGAGAATATTGCACGACCGTAATCTATGATCGTAAAAATACGACCATAGGTTGGTACCTTGTAAAACTTACCAGACTTATCCTTATAAAAAAGAAATTCATCATCCGTTTTTTTCCAGAGAATATTATTTGTATGTAAATCATTGTGCGTTAGTTTTAGATCACCCTGTAGTTGACATAGTGCTGCGATTATTTGAAAGACCCATGCTGACCATAAAAGTTCATCATCCTTTGATCCTATTGGAGCCTTATCATTTATTAGATCATCAATAGTTCCTTCACATTTTTCAATATACATAACTACAATTGGCATCTGATGTAATTCTATAAAAACATCGTAAATATCACATAGTGAATTGTCTGATAGTTCGCTGTTAAGACTATTTGTCTTCTTTTTTGTTAATATCATTGTCTCCGATTCAACGCTCATACTATCAAGCGATACTTCCTCTATTTCAATATCAGTAGATAATGAAACATTTTCTGATTTACATTCTGATTCAGAATCAGAATTATCGCTGTCAGAATCAGAATCCGAATCTTCAAGATATTCATCATCCGGTTTCAGTATTTCTTTAATTTCTTTAAGACTTAGTGCCCGCCCTGATGATTTTTCAACCATATTTAGTACAAACTCATTCTTATCAATTGAATTCCAAAACCAACTTGTAAATCGTATATCTTCCAAATCTTCGTCTAAATCATAGATATATCTATCTGCAACTGCACGAAAACATCCGTAAAATTTACAAAAATGTGGAGAATTATACATATTATTAAGTTTACTAACCAGCGAACTTCCTAAAACATCAATGTAGGCTTGATTCTCAGGATCTAAGATTTTTTTATTTTGATTTTTCCATAAAAAGGGTAAGGATGGTTTTTGATTATATTTTAACCATTGAAAGGGGTCAATCAAGGGAATTATTTTTTGATATACATCAAACGTTTTTTCACCCTGTCCTGATCTTACATTAAGAAGGCCAATATTTGAATCAGCCTTGCTTGGAACCCATTTTAAAAGTGTATATCCTGAATCAATCGTACATTCCTTTCCACGAAGTTTTATAGGTAAGATTGCAGTTAGCATAGAAATTATATCTTCACATGATTTGAATTCAAGGCCTTCAAAAAATACATTGTGAATTTTTCTTGTTTCACATATGTCAAGGCTACAGTTGACTGCCTTGACCTTTGTCATAGTTATTTCTCCCCGGGTATAATTCTTTTATATTTGAAATAATCACGCGTATGCGTATATTTAACTTTACGATTCATATTTTATACTTTAGAACCTATGTCATCAGCAGTTAATAGTTTAGCTGCTCAAAGTGTAAGACTTCGTAAGTTTGACATGAAAATGATTCCACAGGATGCTGTTTGCGTTTTTATTGGCCGCCGCCGCACTGGAAAATCAACACTTGTAAAAGACTTGCTCTTTCATCACCAAAATATTCCTATGGGAACAGTAATAAGTGGAACAGAAGAATCTAACTCTTTTTATGGAAAAATCATTCCGCCCATTTTTATCCACGGAGAATATAATCCAGCCATTCTTGCAAATTTTGTTAAACGTCAGAAACTTATTACAAGTAAGATTCAGCAACAAGAGAATTCTAGAACTGCCGGTCAGCCTATTGTTAGATCAAATTTAGATCCACGCTCCTTTATGATCTTGGATGATTGTTTATATGATGATTCTTGGATTCGTGATATTAATATAAGATATTTATTCTTAAACGGTCGCCATCAAAAGGTGTTTTTTCTTATTACCATGCAATATCCATTAGGTATTCCTCCGGTCTTACGTACAAATGTTGATTATGTCTTTATCTTACGTGAACCCTATATATCAAATCGTAAGCGCATTTTTGATAATTTTGGCAGCTCCTTTCCCAATTTTGAATTTTTTTGTCAAATTATGGATCAGTGTACTGAAAATTTTGAATGTCTTGTAATTAATAATAATACACGCAGTAACAAGATTGAAGATGCTATTTTCTGGTACAAGGCAGCAATTCAAGGAGATTTCCGCATTGGAGCACCAGAGTTCTGGAAACACAATGCAAGCTTTTATCGTGATCGCGAGGAAGAAGATGTTAATTCATATGATCCTGGTTCATCTAAACATTTACGCGGCCCCTCAATATTAGTTCGCAAGGACTATTAGAAATGAGTGTTCAACTCTGGACATCCCTTGCCCTACTTTTATTTTCTGTAGCCCTTTCCTTTTTTATGGTAAGCTATGAAAATTTTATTGGTTCTCCCGATGCTAAAAAATGTGGTGTTGATATGCCTGCATGTCCTTTTGGAACACATTGTGGCAATGGATTCTGTTTAAATACAGAACCTCCAGCTCTTCCCCCAAATACAGGACTTCCCGTATATCCATAATGTATAGTCCTTATTAGAAAAAGATGTCACGCAATGTTGGTCTAAACCTTGTTGGCCTCTTTATTGTATTTTTTTCAGTTCTTCTTATTACCCCTTATGTAAAAATGGTCTTTCCAACAGTAAGCGGCTTTAGTGACCTCACATGTAAGGAGGGTGTAAAACCATGCCCAAATGGTTATTTCTGTGAACAAAGTACCTGTGTTCCTATTCTTCCCCGCTTTGATATAAATAACGTCAAACCATCAAGCTAAGATATTTTTCTAATAGAAAACGTTCTTAGTCCATATCTTTCTTTGCGGCATCACGTTCCATCTTACGTTGAAGGGCAAGGTCAGGTCCATCAAAAAGAGCTCCGTGATCTGCAGTAGGTTCAACAACATTGACAACATCCTTCTTTTGGGCCTGGGCCTTGGCAGAAGGATTCTTGGCATAGAATTGCTCTCTGTCTGACTCATTTTGTTTGTAGGCCTTCATGAGGTCATTGAGTTGGTCTTCCGCATATTCATGCTCAGCTACATCATGTGGTTTGGGGTCCCAGGCAAGCCATTTTCCAACTTGGGCAACAAAGATATTGTGTACTGGATCACTGCGCTGAAGCTTTTTGGCACGAGCCGTAGCCTCTTCCTGTGTAGCATAGTTTCCACGTAGTTTTAATCCACGAATACTTGTCTGGAAATTATTCTTTGCATGAAAATCTTCTTCAAGACGTTTACTCTGGGCATACATAAAATCGTCATAGGCTTCCTTAATTGATGTCTTAGTTATTTCAGAGGCATTCTCTTTAAGAAATCCTTGATAGGCATCAAGAACTCCATCAATGCGAATACGACTTGCACGACAGATATCGGCAGCACCGCTTAGATCAGCTTCCATAAGGCGTGTTGTCTCATCATCAAGTTTCTTGTTAAAATCCATAACCTGTTTGGCAAGAAACTTTTCAAGATTCTTTGTCTTCCAAGTAATTTCGTAGTTTTTAATAAAGGATTCAAAAAAGAAAAGATCTTTCCGGTCTAAGACATTCTCAGGACTTAAGAAACTAAGTAGACAGAAACGCTGTCCCGGGATTTCATTGTCCTCATCTAAAAAATCTTCCTTTACTGGCACTGACATTTCTTCTATTATACATGTTTCTTGTAATTAGTTCTTTACGCATCCTCCGGATTACATTTTTTTCGCAACTCTGAGTATAGAAGAAATGCAAGGTAGTGTTGGAGACTTTGTCAATCGTGCGCTTAAGTATCTCTTAGAAGGCCTTGCCGTTGCCGTGGCCGCCATCTATATCCCCAAGCGTTCACTTCCCCTTGATGAGATCGCCGCCCTTGCCCTTGTTGCTGCGGCCGTCTTTGCTCTTCTTGACGTTCTTGCCCCCTCAGTTGGTGCTACGGCTCGCCAGGGTGCCGGCTTCGGTCTCGGTGCGAACCTTGTCGGTTTCCCCATGCGCCGTTAATGTATAATATAAGTATAAAATAACAATACTGTAGGATTTATAGTATTATTAGTTTGTAATTACATATTTATAATCTATAGCCAATTTTTATTAAACTGATTAAAGGGATTATTACTCTTTGTTGGATTACTTTTATTTGGCATATTATTAAAAGGGGTTCTTACAACAGGACTATTATCTATAACTCCAAGTTCACCTAATAATTTATCAGTATCCTTTGCAGGCATGTCAAAAATCCTTTCAACAATGTCCACCTTTGTATGATTATTTAAATCTAATTTATCAAGATTATCTTGCGCCAAGCTTATAGCGTATAAATCTGTTCTATATCGTAATCTTTCTTTTATAAAAGTTTCAATATATTTGCCAATTAAATCATGATTAGGACTATTATTTAATTTAGCATATTTACCAAACAATGGTTTAGAAGGCTGATTATTTATATTTAATGATGGATAAGAATTTAATATATTTTTTTCTTCAAATGAAATTGAATTATAAATAAATAATTCGTCCTTTATATCTTCAAATTTTAGGGTATTTGTTTCATCAAAAATAGCTTCGTGTATCTGAATAAAAATATCCTTTAATCTCATATTTTTTTGTTCATGTTTGTACATGGAATACATAGTATAACCAAGATACACCGCAATTGGTGCTCCTTGTAAAAGAGAAATCATAGCAATTGCATTAGCTCCCATTGAACCTACAATCAACGCGTTTTCAATAAGGGGAACAAGATTGGCTACATTTGACACAAATTTTTCTGTACCCTTTATATATTTACATATATATTTTCCGGTATCCTTACTTATTACCGTTCCAAGTGTAAGGGGTTCATTCACATTTGCGGGGCAATAATTTATTGAATAACCAAATATTATTATATGATTTAAGGCAAGTAATGTAATTGAAGACAAACCACTCAATAAACCTTCTTTAATATCAGTATTTGACACTAAATGTTTTTTTATTGATGTTTTATTTTTATTAATATTGTAACCCAATATATCCTTTACATAATCTAGGGTTAGATCATTTATTTTTAAAACTCCAGAATTATCACTAGTTCTTAAAAATCCACGTAATTTACTCTTAACTCTTAAAAAAACAGTGTCATTTGTAAATTTATCAAATGCCTTTTCCATAAGAACTAACAATAAGGCAAGCAGTTCATTATAGGCGTTTATTTGATAAGTTCGGATTTTGTTTTCTGTTATATTAGCCTTCATATAATTTCTTACTGTTCTGTTATTTTTATTTGAGTAACGTCTATTTAAAATATTAGTTCCCTTACCAAATAAATAATTAAATACCTTTCTTGTATTATTTTGTCTTTTAGGTATAAGAATACGTAAATCATCATTTGTTAAATTATTTGGATTATTTGGTAATTTTAATATTTTTTTATAATTAAAAATAACATTTTCATAAATATTATCATCCGTGATATTCTTAAGAGTTACCAAAATGCGTTTTAAAAAATTAGAGTCCTTGGGTGGTATATTATTTGTTGTATTATTATTTAGATTTAATGGATTAAAAAAATTATTTATTGGAGTTCTTCCTCTAGGAAATAAACCTTCTGGTTTAGGACCGGGTTTCATATCACCCGTGTTATTGTCACCCGTATTATTGTCACCCGTATTATTGTCACCCATGTTATTATTATTTTGTAATGGTTTATAACCAGACATTCCTATTATGTGTGTTTTTTTTATTCAGTAAAAATATTTTATGATTAGATTTCTGATACAAACTCATCATCAAATACTACGGATGTATTCCCAGCTCATCTCATCACAGATACATTGCCACACCTTACTTTGCTGATAAAGTTTGTCGCGATTTTTCAGTAAGGGAAAGCTTGCAAGAAAGTCATCAAGTTCCAATAGTTCACAAAATTTATACAGAACATAGGAATAGGACAAAAAATTACGGCGATTTTTTGGACAATGTTTTTGAAAACTTGGTTGAATTTCCTTAAACATATGGCGTAGCTTTTCTTCAGTCTCACGATCCATAACTGGCGCAATACTTCCATTTAACCGACTAATAATATAAGGAATATGGTCATATTGACGATTGAGTTTTAATTTACGAAGAACCTCTCGCATTTGGCGGTATTTTATGTTTTTAAAATCGGTGATTCGCTGTTTCTTAAATTCTGTAATAATTGTATCAATAATATCTTGAGGAATCTCTGTACTACCCTTTGCCTGAAATTGAGCCAAGAGTTCATTAAAATGATTAATACGTTTGTAGGCATAGTATGATGATTCACGTGGTGGGTCCTTATAGGATGGACGATCACTATCAATTAGTATGAATTCAGTCATTCCACATTCTGTACAATATAACATGGCCTCATTTTGACTGAACATCATATCAGTTCCACATTCTACACATTCACCAGACATATCATCAAGTTCATTGGTTTTTTTCACATATTCAGGATTAATACGCAGTAGATATTTTTCTAATAAAATATCACGATTTATAGGGTCCTTTGATTTTTTCTTTTTCTCATGGACTGTTTCAACGCTATTGTCAATTGAAGCCGCAGTTTCAAGGGCACTCAAAACGTCACCTGGTTTACGCTTTACCCATTGGGTTGTAGAGGTTGTATGACCCTGTGATATTTTATTTTGTAGATCATAATATTCAAATAAAATATCACCAGTATCAAGAAGATAATCATATATACGATCTTCTTTTTGCGTTTCTTCTAATTTTTGTTTTAATCTATAAATAGTATTTTCTAATTGACCTCTAACTACTTCATCAGTTGTTTCCTTTATCTTTTTTTCTATTTCTAATATAGTCTGACCTATATTTTTAGAATCTTCTTTATCTTCTGTAATTTTCATAAGGTGTTGTTGATGAATAAGATCAAGAGTAGTACGATCTTCTACAGTTAATCTTTTTACAGGTTTTATTTTGAAGACTCCTTCACTCCCGGACATTTAGTTCTAGGCTCTAGCCTCTTTAATTGTTTAGACCAATATATGTTTACTTCTATTTTCAAAAATCATATTCCCGGTTGGATTAAATTTCCAAAAAAATATTTTCTAAACCAGGGGTATAGCAAGAGATGACTGGTGGTGGACTTATGCAGCTTGTCGCTTATGGTGCCCAGGATGTTTACCTCACAGGTAACCCCCAAATTACGTTCTTCAAGGTCGTGTACCGCCGCCACACGAACTTTGCCATGGAGTCCATTGAAAATCCCTTCAATGGTGCCCCTAACTTCGGCAAGAAGGTCACCTGCACGATCCAGCGCAACGGTGACTTAATCTACCGCATGTACCTCCAGGCCACGCTTCCCTCTGTCACACTCCAGACAAGCGACGGCTCAGGTGCCCAGTTCCGCTGGCTCAACTGGCCTGGTCACAATCTTGTCAAGTCCGTTGAAATTGAAATCGGTGGACAGCGCATTGACAAGCAATACGGTGACTGGCTCCACGTTTGGAATGAGCTCACGCAGGAGGCCGGCAAGCAGGCTGGCTATGCCAAGATGGTTGGCAACGTTCCTCAGCTCGTTAACACGCTCGTCCAGGGCGGCGAGGACTGCGACGCCGACTGTGGCTCAGGTGTCCCCAACTCATCTGAGGAGGTTTCCAAGTGTGCCCCTGAGTACACGCTCTACATCCCCCTCCAGTTCTGGTTCAATCGCCACCCTGGCCTTGCTCTTCCTCTTATTGCCCTTCAGTACCACGAAGTCCGTATCAATCTTGAGTTCCAGGACCTCCGCAATCTCTGCTGGGACTACACGCCCCAGCTTTCATCCAACGTACACACGGTTCGTGACCGTGTAGCCAACGCTGGTCTTGTTGCCGCCTCACTCTATGTTGACTACATCTACCTTGACACGGACGAGCGCCGCAAGTTCGCCCAGGTAGCCCACGAGTACCTCATTGAGACGCTCCAGTTCACGGGCGGTGAGTCAATCACGTCAACGGCCAACAAGATCAAGCTCAACTTCAACCACCCTTGCAAGGAGCTTATCTGGGTTGTTCAGCGTGATTCCTTCGTCAGCTGCTCAGATGTTGATGTAGCCCCCTGGAAGGGCCAGCAGCCCTTCAACTACACGGACTTCTGGGACCGCTCTGTCCTTGAGTCTGGCTACTCCGTTACACGTGTTGAGGGCATGGCTGGCCACAACCCAGTCGTCACGGCCCTTCTCCAGCTCAACGGCCACGACCGCTTCACGGTTCGTGAGGGCCGCTACTTCAACGAAGTCCAGCCCTTCCAGCACCACACGAACGTCCCCGCTGCCGGTATCAACGTCTACTCATTTGCCCTCCAGCCTGAGCAGCACCAGCCCTCAGGCACGTGCAATTTATCACGCATTGATAACACGACGCTTCTTCTTACGATCTCCAACAACGCCGTCGGCGCCACGGTCTCATCAACGGTTCGTGTCTATGCCACGAACTACAATGTCTTAAGAATTATGTCGGGCATGGGGGGACTTGCTTTCTCGAATTAAATATGGGGACATTCCATATTTACCGAGTATATTTTTTGTTTTTTTGGAAATTTTATAATTTTATTTTATTTTAAAAATTGATTGAATTAATTTTTACATATCCCGATTAGAAGATGGGGACATGTAAAGCGTGTTGGTTCTAATAATTAGCAGAAGGCCACTGCGCATTTGAAGTCAAAACAACTGGCGTCGGTTCAGTTCTAGCCACATTAACTGGAGTCATAACAATTGCAGGTACAGATTCCTGTCTAAAAATTA
>Ga0187843_10002996_pt1 | contig 10016 bp, 16 predicted proteins | sample SpaLakP09_SKY_43_FD_134516 | JGI IMG/M metagenome (GOLD analysis project Ga0187843, IMG submission 134516) | Oligotrophic lake water microbial communities from Sparkling Lake, Wisconsin, USA - SP09_SKY_43 | ecosystem: Environmental > Aquatic > Freshwater > Lake | place: USA: Sparkling Lake...
ATCATTAATTATAACTCCATCACCACCTCTAAAAACAACTTTTTCTCTATTAGTATTATGAAGTATTATTTCAGAATTTACAGGAAAAACATTTTGAAGCAAATAAACAACTGACGGATTTTCTTCTCCTGATGTAATTGCTTGTGTTAAAATATATTTTGTCTGATCGCCTAACGCAAGATAATATTCATTAATGCCTGAACTTAATATTCTATAAACAACACGGTCGCCAATGGTTAAAACATCAGGTAATGATGGGGTTACATTACTAGATGGTAATTTTATTACGCCTATGGTAATTCCGTTGTCAATCATTGTTGTTTGCCTTTTTAATTAATGCTATTCCCGATGCTATGAAAATCGTTGCGAGCACAAATCCTATTACTACTTTTTTTTTTCTTCTATGTAGATAAAAGATTTTAATCTTTGAAGCCAGCCAGATAGAAACTGACCGCCAATGTTGATATAAAAATTCTTTCTTCCTTCTTTAATTTTTGCGAATAGTTGGTTTTGGTCAACACTATTCATGGCTTTAACAGTGTTTACACCTATGTTGCCGTCAATTGAGATTTGTTTTTTAAAATCATGCACCAATATTGATTGTACAATTTTTGCTATTGTACTTTCGCCTGCGTTTATTGCATGATCGCAAACAATATTCGCGATAGTTTGATTTTCTATTAAGTCGCCGTGTACTTTATCCCAAAAATGAAGTTTATACAAATATTGAGCATACTGCAATGACAGGTTTTTAATATCGGCAACCGTTGGAGGACGTTTGATAATACTTTCATAAAAACGTGCCGAAATTCCGTGATTTGTACCAACCAATTGACCTAATGAATTATAATTTCCATTATCTCCTGGTAAAGCCTGAAAACCGCCTTCAACTTGTTTTAAAATCGGTAAGTATTTTTTAAAATCTGCCATTTTACTACTTTTTTTAAGTTATTCCTTTTTCCTCGTGAAACTCGTTATCACGAGGATAAGGAACACGCAACTAACAATACCGAAGCATCATTAAATTTTTGCAATTACAATATTTGGACTTCCTAGTTTTGATTTTGATTTTTCTTTTGTGGCTTCATTAACAACGTAAACCGTTGCTCCAATTCCTAGCAACCATAACAAAGCGTTTGACTTCTTTTTTACTGGTGTTGGTAAAGGTTTTGTATTAACTGAAACAGGGTCAAGTAAAATTGATGTTGCTTCTAAAACCACTGGATTTGGAATAGCATTAGCTTTAAATGTTTTGCTTTGATATCCAATATATGAAAATGTAATATCGTCAGTTGCATTTACGTTAGGTAATACCACAACTCCGCTAGCATCTGTCTTTGCTGTTGGAATGTTATTAACTGCAACGTTTGTTAAGGCTAAATTACCTTTGCTATTTGTAACATTTGCTCTAACTGATATTTTTGTGTTTACAATAGGTGTTGCTGTAACTGGTGCTACTGGCGCAACTTGTATAGGATTATTTACTAATGTTGGAGTTATATTTTCAATTTCAAGTGCCAAAGCAACATTACTACCAACATTACCTACTGAAGCAGGTACTACAACTTGTGGAGTAATTGCAATAGGTGTAGCATAACTATTTGTATCATAAGTGCTTATAGGATTAATAGCAACTGGTTGATAAACTACAGGTGTCAATGGTGCTGTAAATTCGTTAGCAAAATCTGTATAATCGATAACTGGGTCTTTAGGTACTATCATAATATTTTATTGTAATTTAACTTCCGTGTGTGCTACCCATCCATGACCGTATATGAAATCTGGACCAAAAGAATAATCATCCATATCTACAACATAATAGTATGCTCCAGATAATCCTTTGTAAACTGCAATTATTTCTCCTACATTTTTAGAAAAACCTACAAAGTTTCTTGAAATAGAAGTTGCTTTATACTTAGTAGTTCCGTTTGGATTTGTACCGTTTTCAGCAGCTTCATAAACAACCGCTCCTTGAGGATTTTTAACCTGGAGTGATTGTCCTATTTTGTACGGAGTTTGAGGCTTAATAGAACCATTAGCATTAAATTGCATCTGGTATTCATTTTTTGCACCCAAATTCTCATAGAATTTTTGTAGTTCTTTATCGTTTAATTCGTCGTAAACGTCCATTGCCAAATTACTATCAAATAGTATTTTGTAGGCTTTAATTACTGCCTGCAATGATGAAACTTTGATAGCTAGTTGATTTAACATTGCTTCGTTAGTTCCGTCTGGAATTGTAATCATGTTGAAAGGAAAAGTCGAAAACTCAACTTTAAACATTGCCTTTCTCATAATCATTGCCGCTTGAACGTCTGGCACATTTGCATTTTGTTCAATAAACTTTTGCTTTTGCCATTCATTAAATTTTTTCTTTAGGTAAACAAACGTAACAACACCAGCAATTAATCCAACAGCAGTTTTAGCAGTACTCATTGCTCTTTCCTGTGTGGAAATGATAATTTCTTTACTTGCGTTAACTATATCTGGATTATTTGCAGCTGCTACTAATGCTGGATTACCTAGTTTGCTCATTTTATAAAAATGCTTTTAGTGTTCTAAACTTAATGTCGGACGATAAATAATCAAGTGCTTTTGGACTTTTCAATAATTCTCCAAGTCTTTTTAACTGATCGGGCGAAAGGTTTTCAATCGACTTAACGACTCTTTCTAAATTTAGCAACTCAATTTCCGAGTTTGCTTTGATTGTGATGTCTACTTTTTTTAATGGCATAATTAGTTGCTGTTATTAATTATTAGTTGCTGTAATTGAGGGTAAAATTGTGGGTTAGTCTTAAGTAGTGTACAAATTCTACCTAATAAATCGGCTTCATTGTCTGTAAGTTCTTCCGTAACATATTCAATGAAACCTTGCTTTTCAGGACTTAAATTTGCAGTTGCGCCTAACGCACCTGCTGGAGTTCCACCTTTCATAGCAACAATATGTCCCATTAATTCAGGTGCTTTTTCAATCAATTTATCAAAAGGGATCTTGTCTATCCAACTAGCATTTTCGCTTTTGGCAAACATAACAGCCATATCTTTTTGAGAAGTGGCGATTGATAATTCACTTTTTAAGTGGCGAACTTCTGTATCTGCATCATCATATTTTTTTTGAATACGTCGAATTTTATCCTTTAGTTCTACCTTGTCCTCTTTTAATTCGTCAATTTTCTCTTTTAGATTTTCAACTTTGCTTTCGTTTTTGTGCGAGTTCATCACTTCCGTAATTGGAACGCTTATCATTCCACTAGCAGAAGCAGGTCCATGTAAAGCACTTCCGTAATTTTGTTGATATGGTTGATTTTCTTGCACCATTGAAACAGGTTGTTTAACTTCTTCTTTTTGATAATTGTCTGGTGTAATTTGTGCTGAATAAGAATTTACTTTTTTAGAGGCTGCACCTCTGTACTCTCTTAATTCAATATAAATTACTACTGGAGCAGTTAAATGCCCTAGATATTGCTTAATGTATGCTGCTAGATTTTCCTGTGGAATATCCTTTAAATAGATTTCTTTACCTCCTACTTGTTGTTCGGTTCCAACAACAGTGATAGTGATAAATCTTTTATCCGGATTAATTCTTAAGAAATCAATTGTATTGGCGATGTTACTCATAGTTGCGTTTTTGAGTTATTCAATCTCTAATACAACAAATGCTACTGCTAACTTTCTATTTGTGGCTTCAGTAAATAGAATAGATATATCATTAGTAAGAATGACGTTAGGCACATTTATAGCAAATGATTCGCCTGTTAAAACTTTAAGTCCATTAATAACTACAGCACAACCATAATTTTGGAATGTAACACCAACCTTACCACTCAAAGAATAGTTAGGACTGTTTTCACTTATCGTTTCATTTCGTAATTCTCCTTTTTTAAAGCACATTTGTTATAGATTGAAAGGGTTAGTTTGAATTACTAAAAGAATTTGAACAGATACGTCGTTAGTACGTTCATCAGTTCTACCAGTCAATCTAAACTGTAAACTTCCACCACCTTTAAGTCCAGTTACAGGACGTAGTGATTCTAAAAAGTTTCCGTTAGCTGTTTTTTCAGAGAAACGAATATCGCCACCTCTAAGAACTTCGGAATTAGATTCCAAAATGCTTAAATCGATGATTTCATTGTCAGTATTACCAGATTGCACTAAAGCAAAATGCGTAATGATACCGTCAGGAATTGTAGAGGATTTTTCTTCAACAGTATATCCTGCATCTTTTCCAAGAATTAAATCTATAACGTGATATTTTATTTGGTTCATTTTGAGAATGTTTTAGAAAAAAAGCCTTGCCTAATGATAGACAAGGCTTTTTTGCATTTGGTTATAAATGGTTTATTCTTATGAATTTACAACAGTCTGTAAACCGTCAAATCTCACGAAAACATAGTGGTATAATGCTGTTGGAGAACCACCACCTGTAGTAGTTGGCAATGCCACACCATCAGGAAATTGTAATTCAATCTTAACAGCCAAATTATCTTTAAACCCGATAAGCGATTTCAACTCTGTGTATTCGTCGGAGGCTTTTTGACCAGTTTGAATGTTGTGTAAATCTCTAAATGGCATTTTCAATAATTGTTTACCATCTTGTGTGATTACAACATCAGCATTTTGTAGTTCTTTAGGTGCTTTAGTATTATACTCTAAATTACCAGGAATACCAGATGTTCCCGAACTTGCATAGTTCACAGAAATACGGTCAAAAACAAACGCTCGTTTTACGTCCATTTTTCCTGTTTCGTCAAACGAACATACACCTTGTAAGTTCTTTGTTTGAGAATTGATCAAATCGATTTTTCCACCTCCAGCGATTTCTTTTTTCACAAAAAGAACGTGCGGTTCAAATCTTGTAGTTCCAGATGTTAAATCTGATTGCAATTGTTGTGACAATCCGCTCAAAATTGAGGTTAAGAAAGCCATTGCGATTAAATAAAATTGTTTTTGGTTCATCTTTTTTGTTTTTAAATGAAATGATTACTTTTTTTTACTTTTAAATTTCAAACGATAGTAGGTATTAACCTACTGTCATTCTTACTTGTGGTGTTGCAGGTCTATTCCAAGCACTTGCTTGTTCTACAGCTGGCTCCCAAATAGATGCTCCTAGTGATTTAACCGTTTCTGCATCTACAAATGTTTGTCCTGAAGCAGTGTGACCTACTAAGGCATTCATAAATTTACCAGTTGTGGTACTTGCATCTTTTTCCGCTACAGCAGGTACTAATACCTCTGTTACACCGTTGTACGCCTGTTTACCTGCCATTCCTAAAAATGCAGATTGTACGAAATTCCCCGAAGTAGTTGACGGATTTACGCAAGCCGCAAGTACTAAACCAGCAGCAGCTAAACCCCAACTTTTGTAGGAGGATACGCTATCAGGCATAATTGCAGCTACACCGTCACTTACCTTTGCTCCTAAAACAATCCCTGCCGTTTGTACAGCTGAATTTTTAAAAGACTTTCCATTTGGTTTTGTGAACATAATGTTAACTTTTTTTGTTTTTTATTAATTTTTGTACTCTATTAGCAGAACTTATTGCTCTGTTTATCTTAAAAAAATGCTAGTTTAATTCCTATACCAACAGCTGCTAAAACTGGAATAGTGTAATCCGTTTTTTTAGGAGGTGTTACATTACCAATCAATTTATTGTAAGCATCTGCTGATATTGTTTTTTCTGTACCATTAGAATATTTAACCGTAACTGTACCGTTTGAATGTCCTACTGCACCAATAATTACTGTGCCACCAACTGGTTGGTTATTTGTATTTCCACCTGCTGTAGAAGTTCCACCAATATTTGCATTATTATATTGTGTTTGTGAAACAATTTGAATACTACCGTCTGATTGTTTTATTGTGATAGTTCCGTCTGGATTTTTTGTAACCGTTGGTGGAATTAACTCTAATTTGAATCTCCATGATGTAGATGGAGAAGTCCACGGCTCATAACAATCGGGCATTTGGAAAGTGTATTGTGGAAATGTTTTTCCTTGAACATTTACGCTCTCAACTTGCGTTAATTTTGCGTAAGGCTTAATCTTTTCCAAAGTCGTTGTTAATACTGCTAACGCTGCATCACCATAGTTATACATTGCTTTTTGAGAGCAGGAGTTCATGTTGTGACCATTATCATCCATTTTATGTTTGATATGGAGCATTACATCAATAAAATCATCAAGATTTTGTTGGGTCAATCCTTTTCCTAGAGTTTGATTGTATATTTTAGGGAAATCTGTAGATGCCCAATCTTTAGTTTGAGTAGGTGTGTAGGTAGAACCATAACACGTAACATTGAATCCATTGGCGAAAATTGACATAAAACCAGAAGTCATTTTGTCAATTGGAATAACTTTGTTTGCTAGAGAAAGTAATGCTGTTGGGTCGCCCATTGCAGCTGCTGTTGCAGTGCCAGCAGAAACACCTCCAATAGATAATGTATTTAAATCAATACCACCGTTTAAACTTCCTTTTTGGTAGGCAATTGATTTTTGAAGAACTTCTTTAAAATTAGGATCAACACCATTTTGAACATTGACCTTTACTATTTCTAAAATTCTCGAAGTGGTTTGACGTGAAACACCTTGTTTTTCAAGTTCGTCTAAAAACAAATGAAAATTAGCAATCGCTTTTGCTAAATTATTGGTAGTAGAAACGGTATTTCCAAGTTTATTACCTGAACAAGCGCAACCAAGCATATTTTGGGGATAAGCACCATTTAAACCTCGATGTTTCATAGCGTAATCATGTTTTTGAACAAATTGAACTTCTCTATTGTCGTGAGTGGTTGCGTCAATCACGTAATATTTATTTTTATCTGGAACTATCACGTAAACGTGGGACCAGTCATTTGGACTTATTATCCATTGGTTTGGGTTGTTTGCTGACCTCAATCCTTTTTGTTTTACCATTCTAAACGAGTGCGGAATGGATAAACATTGTAAAATTGTAGAAGCGAGAATTGAATAAGATTTACAATCAAATCCTGTTGTTCTAAAATGCCATGCTGCCGCTGGAGAATAAAGGTTTTGATAATCATCAACTTTATCTATTTTGTACTGGAAATGACTGTAAAGCCATTTGTAAATGTTGTTTACTGTTTCCTGTACAGAATTTCCAACTAAAAGCGGTGCTACTTTCTGCATTTGCCAAGCGTACTTATGTGACCATTGTCCCATAAATTTCAACGTGTCAAATACGTCGCTTTCTTCGTTTTTCTTTTCAAAGAACTGGTCTTCGTTTTTGTATGGAGGAATAAGATTGTTGAACTGTGCGCCCGACAATAATTGTCGATGTAGTACTTTATCAAAATCCAATTCTGCCATACTTTTAAACTTTAAAAAATTGGGAGTTTTGAAATACTGTATTTTTGAATTACTACAAATTTTTTAACTCCCGATTTCTCGTTTTTACTAAACCTAACCCAAAACTTTAGATACAAAGGTTTGTGAAGTTTGAAATATGTTTTTCACGATTGTGCATCATTGCGCACCATTTATATACGATTGTGCACGATTATGCACGATTGTGCACGATTGTGCACGATTGTGCATCTTTTTTTTAATAATTATTTGATTATTTAATTAATTTTGTATCAACCATTAAAACCACAAAGCATGACCAATCAAGAAGTTGTACCAGCTAAAAGAAAAGCAGAAGTTTTTGAGATGTTCAAATTATTTAATAAGAGAGATGTAAGAGATAATTTGAATAGAGTTATTGCAGAAGCAAGAAGCGTTACAATAAAAGAGGCGAAAGACTGTAAAGTCGTTCGCCTCAATGAAGTTGAAAAAATGAAAGAATTATACGGTTAGAGTACGATTTCGTAATCGCCAACAATTAACCAGATGCACCCTAGTCTGTTTTCTAATTTTGGTTTTGTTCCTGTTTGAATTGCTTCAAACATATTTTGTAATTTCTCCTGGTCCTTTCGCATTAATGCAACATAAGTAACGTTGTCAATTTCAGCTTGTAATACAGGAGAAATGGTTTTAAGAATTTTACGGACAAACTTTGACTTCTTATCTAAATCCTCGCGAGTGTTTAATGTTAACTCTGGAAGTGATATTTTGCCGTGTTCATCAACAATTACTTTTTCTACTATTAGTTGACCATCTTTTACGGCAATTATCATTGGTTGTATCTTATTTATATCTCCAGAACTCATAAGATTTACAAAACTACCAAGTAATTCAATTCCTTTTTCTTTTTGTCCTGCTACACTAAAATTAGTGTTTATTAGTGCCTCTGTAGATGTTCCTTTAGGTTCTTTACTAGGTACTGTTGGTTTTGGTTTCTCGTTTTCCATCAGATTAAATGTGTATGAAATTGTGTTTTACCTTTGTAATTGTGTTGCATTTGTAATACCATCGTTTGAACACGTGCGTAGTTGAATGTTTTACGTGGAAGTGGCGTAACAGACACTAAACCAAAATCACGTATTTTACGGAAACGCACGTCGCTGTCTGTTATGGTCCACATTGGCATTACTATTACAATATTTGCCGTTAGTTGCATAAATTCCTCAAGGAACTTATATCCAACCTGCATCCCTTTTAATTCTTTCCATTCGTCGGTTGCGTTGTCGAGTATTGCAGACTTATCAGAAAATGGAGGATTTGCAATAATACCATCAAATATTGCCCCTCTTAAATAGTATTGATTGACTTTGAAATAATCATCCGGAGCAAAGTGTTTTTTTATTCTATTGTTTCCGATAATTGCAAAATTTACTAAGTTACCATCGCCTTTGGTTGGTTCCAGAACTATGTTATTCGTTCCGATTAGTAATTCGTTTAGTAATGATTTCATGTAAATACATACATCTGGTGGCGTTTGAAAATCTTTGTGCATTTGGTTTTGGGTTTAAATGATGTTAATTAGTTCCTGATAGAGTAGTGATAGATATTTTTGTTTCACGTACTTTTCAAAGTCATTTACGATTGAATGTTCGGAGTTACAAACGTAAATTAGAATGACTGCTTCAGATACGGTAAGCGTGACGTTAACAATACCTTTTCCTTTGTTTTTAAATGAAGAAACTATTTTAGTACCAAAGTTAAAATATAGTGTCCTAGCGGTGTCAATTTGAAACATTTCGGTTAGTATTTTGTCAATTTCAGTCTTACTAATTAGCTTGAGTGCATTTTCTTTGTACTGGTAGAAAATGTTGAGTTCGTTTTTCAAAATGTTTAGTTCTGAAATTTCTACTTTTTGCAGCTTTATACGTTCCATGATTTTTGGGTTTAATTGGTTACTCTAAAATATTACCGTGCTTAATAACAAAGTATCTTTTATTTGGCTCTGCACCCCAATCAGGATTGCCTGTTCTTAATTCTATTCCTTTATGCTCTAATTTTAATATTCTTTGATTATCTCCCAATTTAGGATAACCTAAAGTCATTGTATTTTGATTGAAAGGATTAAAAGCTATTGTTTTGCTCCAAAATAGATCACAACAAAGAGTTTGTATATCAGTATCATTACTTGCGTCAACATTATAGTATTTTGAAACTTTCTGCCAGTTAAACACTAATCGTTTAAACCAGTAGGAGTTTAATTCTCTATAATCTTCTTTCTTGATTCCTGATTTGGTCATTTCAAACCATTGTTTTTTTAATGGTAGTTTTAATATTGGTTTGTCCATGTGTTTTGGTTTAAATGGTGTTAGTAAATTGGTTATTTCCTTTTCTTCATTCTTTCTATTATCTTTTTAGTTTTTAATCTTTGTTCCCCAACAATAGCCATACAATCAAAGCATTGTTTTTTGCATGGTTCTGATTGCTTCATTTCAATTTCTAAACGATTACATTGCTCAAACTCTTTATTCCATTCCTTAATTGAAAAATCAGGATGAACACAGGCGTTTGTGCAATAAAAATTGCTATTGCTAACATCGGTTTTGGCTTTAGCTTTTTCGTGTGTGTTTAAATTTGTATTCATGTGTTTTGGTTTAAATGGTGTTAGTAAATTGGTGTTTTTAAGTTGGCAGTAACCTTATAGATAACCTAAAGAT
>Ga0187843_10002997_pt1 | contig 10014 bp, 8 predicted proteins | sample SpaLakP09_SKY_43_FD_134516 | JGI IMG/M metagenome (GOLD analysis project Ga0187843, IMG submission 134516) | Oligotrophic lake water microbial communities from Sparkling Lake, Wisconsin, USA - SP09_SKY_43 | ecosystem: Environmental > Aquatic > Freshwater > Lake | place: USA: Sparkling Lake...
CAGCGCCTCGGGGCGCGCACGTACTCGTGCGCTTCAAGTTCTGACTTGGCGCTTCTGTCTGAACGAAGCGAACGCAGGGAGCGGAGTGAGTTATGCGCCAGCCCCGAGGCGCGAGCAGCGCAGGGAAGTCGGCCCGGCAGGGCCGACCCCGGAACCATGAGCCCGGTAGCGGCACGGGCTGCAGGGCCTCACGAGCAAAAGTAAAGGTGGCTCTGTGCCGTTTCCAGCCAGCCCCAAATTCACGCTCAGAGCGAGCGCGCCTCCCGGAATCCGTAAAAGCTGGCGAGCACCCGTGTTGGGAACTGGATGATGGCTTCGTTGTAGGCGCCCACCGCTTGGTTGAAGACCTGGCGGGTGAAGGAGCGTTGGCGCTCGATCATCTTGAGTTCGTCCACCTGAGCGAACAGCTCCGGGTGCTCACGCAGCTCCGCGTGGTGTTCCAGCATGGACATGAGCCGCGTGAGGGCGGCGGCATGCACGGCACTGGCCACGCCCAGGCTGGCCACCGGGTCACCGGCATAGGGCCGGGCGCGCACGGCCTGCAGGGCGGTTTGCACCTCTTGCTGGGCAGCATCCAGGGCATCGAAGGTGGCCTGCTCATTGGGCAACAGGGGGCGCAGCACAGCCAGCAACTGGGCGCAGACGCTGGCACGTGCGCTCAAATGGGTGTCCAGCTGGGCAAAGGCCACGGCGATCGCGTTGCGCAAGCTCATGACGCGGTTATAGGCGCCGATGGCCCAGAACAGCAGCATGGCTGCCAGCCCCCAGCCCGCCCAATCCCAGCTCCAGCCGGTTTCCGTCGCGCCCATGCTCAGGCCCTCTGGGCCGCAGCCAGGAATTCCTCATGCCCGCGTGCGCGCAGCTCGCAGGCCGGGCAGCTGCCACAGCCATAGCCCCAGGCGTGGCGTTGGCTTCGCTCGCCCAGATAACAGGTGTGGGTGTGTTCGATCACCAGCTCGTTGAGCTCGGTGCCGCCCAGGGATTCGGTCAGGGCCCAGGTCTGGCCCTTGGTGATGAACATCAGCGGAGTTTCCAGCGTCATCGGCGTGTCCAGGCCCAGGCTCAAAGCCACCTGCAAGGCCTTGAGCGTGTTGTCGCGGCAGTCGGGGTAGCCCGAGTAATCGGTCTCGCACATGCCGCCCACCAGCACCGAGGCGCCGCGCCGGTAGGCCAGGGTGGCGGCGAAGCTCAGGAAGAGCAGGTTGCGGCCCGGCACAAAGGTGTTGGGCAGGCCATTGGCCTGCATCTCGATGGCGCGATCCTCGGTCAGCGCGGTGCTGGAGATCTGGCTCAGCAGGCTCAGATCCAGCACATGGTCTTCGCCCAGCTTGGCGGCCCAGGCCGGGAACTGAGCGGCCAGCTCGCGGCGCACCGTCTGGCGGCACTCCAGCTCAACCCGGTGGCGCTGGCCATAGTCGAAACCCAGGGTCTCGACCGCGGCGTAGCGATCCAGGGCCCAAGCCAGGCAGGCGGTGGAATCCTGGCCGCCGGAGAACAGGACCAGGGCTTTGCGTTCGGTATGGGCTTGAGGCGGAGGAGGCAGGGTGTTCATGCGTGACAACTCGAAAGGCGCCGCGCGGTCGCGGCAGGCAATGCCCGCCAGTGTGCCAGGGTCGCCCACCGCCCAGGTTTGACTTCGAAGCCGAGTCCCAAGCTAAGCTCGCAGCTGCACTCACCCGAAGAGGACCGCCGCCCATGAACACCAGCCAAGCTTCCGCACGCCTGCTTTGCCTTCTGCTGCCCAGCGCCTTTGCGGCGCAGGCCGCGCCTGCCGCGGCCCCCATCAGCCAGGTCCTGGTCTACCCCGGTGGCGCCACGGTGCAGCGCACGGCCGGTGTGGCGGCCGGTGCGCGCGAGCTGCTCATCCATTGCCTGCCGGCCCGCTTCGAGGCGGACTCGCTGCAGGTGCAGGCCGATGCGGGCATCCAGATCGGCGAGATCAGCATCCAGACGCTGGAGCGCGTGCGAGCCCCGGAGTGCAGCAGCAGCCCGCTGGACCAGCGCATCCGCGAGCTGGAGGACCAACGCGCCGCGCTGCAGGCCGAGAACGATGCGCAAGACCTGGCCCTGGGTTACCTCAAGAACCTGGGCGGCGGTGCGGAAGGAACGGGCAAACCCGGCTCAGGCCCGATTGCCAGCACGGTGGACACCCTCAAGCGCAGCGGCCAGGAGGCCTGGCAGCGCAAGCACCAACTCTCTCGCCGGCTGCAGGAGATCGACGACAAGCTGAACCCGCTGCAGGCCGAGCGCAACCGCCTCGTACAAGCCAACCCGCAGCTGCGCAGCGTGCGCATCAATCTCGCCGCCGCCCGGGCCGGCGAGCTGCGCTTGAGCTACCGCCTCAACCAAGCGAGCTGGAGCCCCATCTACCGCGCCCACCTCGACACCCAGACGCAACAGCTGCGCCTGGAACGCCTGGCCCAGGTCGCGCAGACCAGCGGCGAAGACTGGAGTGGCGTGCAACTGCGGCTGAGCACCCAAACACCGCGCAGCCAGAGCGGCCTGCCCTCGCCCTACCCCTGGACCCTGGACATCCTGCCGCCCATCGCCACGCGCGAGGTGCAGGTGACCGGCTCCCGCCTGTCCGGGCCTCCGCCGGCGGCCGCCCCAGCCCCGGCCTTCAAATCGAGCATGAACGCCGACGAGCCCGTCGCCCTGCCCAGCTTCGACATCAGCAGCCAGCAAGGCGAATACGGCGCCGAGTTCGAGGTGCCCGGCCGCGTCAGCATCAGCAGCGACGGCCAGCGCGTCAGCTTCGCACTCGGCAGCGAAAGGATGACGGCCCAGGTGTTCGCCCGCGTCCAGCCGCAACAAGACCGCCAGGCCTATCTGCTGGCCGAGCTGAACCGCCCCAGCGGCAGCTGGCCGGCCGGCGCGCTGCAGCTCTTCCGCGACGGCGCCTTCATCGGCAACAGCCAGCTGCAGCTGGGCAGCGAGGAAAAACTGGAGCTCTTCTTCGGCCGCGACGAGCTCATGCGCGTGGTGGTGGAGCCGCCGCAGAAAGACGGCGCCGAGCGCGGCTTCATCGGCAGCCGCAACGAGCAAAAGATCCGCCGTGCCTACCTGGTCGAGAACCTGCACCGCCAGCCCATCCAGCTGCAGCTGATCGAGCCCTCGCCCGTAGCTCAGCATGAGGACATCAAGGTGCAAACCCAGTTCAACCCGCCACCGGGTCAGCTGCGCTGGAAGCAGCTGCCTGGCGTGGTCGCGTGGCAGCTGCAATTGGCGCCTGGCCAGAGCCAGCGCTTCACGGCCGAATATCTGATCAGCACACCCAAGGAGGCACGGGTGAGCGGGCTGCGCTGAAGCTGCACTGGCAGCCCAATGGACAAAGGGAAGATTCCCCGGATCGCGGGGCCGCTAGGGTAACTGCGCATGACAGCGGCATGACACGCCAGAGACACTCCGCGCATCTCAAAGCCGGGGAAGAGTCGATGAAGACGCGAAGCTACAAGCTGATTGCCGCCGCATGCCTTTTGATGAGCCAGGCAGCCTGGGCCGAGCTGCCCCGTGGCAGCCTGACGTTTTTGCAGCCCAAGGGCACGGTCAGCACGACCGACGCGATCGACATCTGGGTTCGGCTGACCCTGGACGCCGACTCCCCGGCGTTCACGTTTTCCAGCTATCCGCTCACAGGCATTTCGCCCGGAGATTTGTCGCCCGATGGCGTCTACCACGACCCGATCACGGGCACCAACACACCGAGCGTCTTCGCGCGGATTGACAGTGTCTTCATCAGCGCCTCGATGACCCTGCCGGGCAGTGAGTTCTCGGGCTACGACTTCAGCTTCGCCACGATCTACAACCCGCAACTGCCAGGCCCCACCTACCAGAATCACTTCAATCTGGCCCCCGGCCAAAGCTACGACTATCTGTTTGGCCGCTTCTCGCCGAAGGCAGGTGGCGCACCGGAAGGCATCGTCAATCTGTTCCAGACGTCGATGACGCTGCAGTACACCGGCGTGGATGCCCAAGGCCGGACGCTGTATTCCGCCAACCAGCCCGTCATCGCATCGAGCTGCGAAAGTGGTGACTGGGCCACGTGCGGCTTCACCCGCACCGTCACCGCCGTGCCCGAACCCAGCAGCTACGCCTTGATGGGCCTGGGCCTGGCCGGTGTGCTGGGCCTGGCCCGCCGCCGGCGCGCCACGGCCTGAGCTCAGCCCAACACCACCGACTCAGAACCAGCCGCCCAGGTCAGTCCGAATCTCGGGCGGATGGGCGGCGTTTTTTTGCAGACCTACTTTCAGGGCGCTCCGCGCCTGACGGGCGGCGGGGCTGTCGCTGGCAGGTGCATCCAGCTGCGCCTGCAAAAGCGCCTGCAAGGCATCAAAAGGATGGCCGGCCGGCATTTGCGGCGGGCGGGCCTCGCGTGCCGCGGCCAGCGCGTCGGCCGCATCGGGGGCGCCCATCATCACCAGGGTCAGCGCCAGGTCCAGCCGGGCTTGCCAAAGCGGTGGCAGCTGGCGGTCCGGGCTGGTTTCCAGCAAGGCCACACGGCGCTCCAGCAGGCGGCGGCTGCCGGCCAGATCGCCGCGGGCGCGCAGCAGCGCACCCTCCGCCTGAGCGACGCGACTCTCCAGCCACAAGTCGCGCTCCAGATGCAGGTCGGCATCGCCGCGCAGGCGGGCGACAGCATCCGCCGCCAAATCCAGGTCCCCCATCACCAGACCGCTGCGCGCCAGGGCCAGCCAGGCCTCAGCCCGGCTCACACCCATCTGCTCACGCACCCGGTCCACTTCCTCCAGCAGGGCGCGGGCGTCCTGGCGCAAGGTGGTCGCAGGCGACTCCCCCGCCTGGGCGCGCGCCAGCAAGAGCGAGGCCTTGGCCGCCGTCCGGGCATTGAAGGGGGCGCCATTGCCTTGGGTGTTGAAGGCCTGGCGGGCAGCCAGGGCCTGCGCGTACTCAGCGCGGTCGTGGTGGTAGCGCGCAATCTCCGGGTACATGAAGGCGCGCATGGAATTGCCCCGCCCATGCAGCCGGTCCATCTCCTCGCCCAAGGCCTGCGCACGCGCCTCCACACCGTCGTACAGGCCTGCACGGATCTCCATGGTCAGGATGTTGCGCCGGATGGCCAGCACATGGCGCAGGTTCTCCTTGGCCGGGTTCTGCAAGGCCGGCTCGGTCAGGCGCAGCTGGGCGAGGGCCTCGCTGATGCGACCCTCGCCGGACAGGCGAACCGCCTCCACCATGTGGTGGAAGGTTCGATAGAAGTGGCCCTCGGGGTAGAGCAGCCGCACCAGCTCGCCGGCTTGATCCAAGGCCTGCTTGGCCTCGGCCAGGCGGCCGGTCTTCATATAGCCATTGGCCAGCGCGTAGTAGAGCTCGCGCATGGGATCGGACTTGGGGCCATGCAGGCGCGCCACGCGCTCGCGCAGAGGCTCCAGCTCGGCCACCACCCGATCATGCGGGCCGGTCGGCACGTAGATCTGCGCGAGCTTGATGTGGGCCTCCACGGTGCGCTCGTCGTCTTCTCCGTAGAGCTGAACCATCAGCGCCACCCACTCACGCGCCAGCGGTGCGGCCAGGTCGTAGCGGTCCAGGGTGCCATAGGTCTGGGCCAGGGTGGAAAGCAGGCGGGCCTTGATGGCGGGTTCGTCCTGAAACTTGCCGGCCAGCTCGCTGCGGCTTTTCTCCAGCAGATCCATGACCGTAGGCGTCTGCCCGCCGTGGACATCGGGGCTGGCACTGCCCAGCAGATCCGTCAGGTACAGCGTCACCTGATCGGATTCATGGGCCGCCGCCTGCGCGCGGCGCCATTGATCCAGGCTGACGCCCAGGCCCAGCAGCACGGCCACGGCCAGGCCGCCCGACAGCGATGCAGCCAGGGCATTGCGGCGCAGCCAGAGCTGCACAGGATGGCGCCAGTCCTCGCGGCGGGCGCTGACCGGCCGATGTTGGAGCCAGCGCGTCAGGTCTTCGACCAAGGCGCTCACGGCCGGGTAGCGCTCCTCGGGCAGCTTGCGCAAGGCCTTGGCGACGATGGCCTCGAGGTCGCCGCGGGCGCGCTCGGCGTCGAGCGGGCGGGCGCCCTCCGGCGCATCTTCGGCCAAAGCCTGGGCCAGCAAGGGCCCGAGCCGCGGCGCGTCCTGGTGCAGCAAGGCATGCTCGATGGCCGTGCGGCTGCTGCCGGCGTTGTAAAAGGGCAGACGGCCGGACAGCATCTCGAACAGCAGGACGCCGAGTGAGTACACATCGGCCGCCACGCCGACCGGCGTGCCGCTGAGCTGCTCGGGTGCGGCGTACGACAGGGTCAGGCCACGGCCGCTGACGCGGGTCAGGTGACCCGGGTCCTCTTCATCCAGCAGGCCCGCGATGCCGAAGTCCAGCACCTTGACCTCACCCCGGCTGTCGCCCTCGGCGCCGACCATCACATTCGAAGGCTTGAGGTCGCGATGCACCACCAGCTGGGCATGGGCATGCTCGACCGCCTGGGCCACGCGGATCAGCAGCGCCACCCGTGAGGCGACCGTGGGGCATTCGGCCCGCACATGCTCGCTGAGCGTGCGGCCCGCCACGTACTCCAGCACCAGATAAGGCACACCGTCCGCCATACCAGCATCGAGCAGGCGCGCTATGCCGGGGTGCTTGAGGCGGGCCAGTACCGCCCGCTCGCGCGCGAAGCGCTGGGACAGCGGCGCCTGCTGCAGATCGCTGCGCAGCAGCTTGACCACGGCCTCTTGCTCGTACAAGCCATCGGCCCGCCGCGCCAGCCAGACCTGGCCCATACCGCCTTCGCCGATCTTGCGCAGCAGCTGCCAAGCCCCCATGCGCTGGCCACTCAGTGAAGGCGCTTCCCGGATCTCTTCCAGCGCCGGCATGGCGTTGAGGGGTACGGGCCGGGCGGCTGCAGGAAACTGGGTCTCGGCCTGCTGGATCAAGCGCTGTGCGAGCTCGGCGGCCAGGGCGGCATCGCGCGCGGCCAGCGCCGCCAACCAGGGGCCGCGCTCAGCCTCGGCCAGGCCTTGCACCTGGCGCAGCAGCTGGTTCAGTTCGGTGTGGCGGGCGCTGTCGCCCATGCTCAGCGGCGCACTTCGCCCTGGCCCAACACCACCCATTTGAGCGAGCTCAGGCCGTCCAGGCCCACCGGGCCGCGGGCATGGAGCTTGTCGGTGGAGATGCCGATCTCGGCGCCCAGGCCGTATTCGAAGCCATCGGCAAAGCGCGTGCTGGCATTGACCATGACGCTGGCGGAATCCACCTCGCGCAGGAAACGCATGGCATGACCATGGTTGCTGGTGAGGATGGCGTCGGTGTGGTGCGAGCCGTAGCGGTTGATGTGCTCGATGGCCTCATCGAGGCTGTCCACCACCTTGATGCTGAGGATGGGCGCCAGGTACTCCTCGCTCCAATCGGCCTCGGTCGCCGGCTTGATCACGGCGCCCGGGATGGGGCCCAGCAAGGCCAGGCTGCGCGAGCAGCCGCGCATCTCCACGCCCTTCGCGGCCAGCAGGGCGCCGATATGGGGCAGGAAATCCGAAGCGCTCTCGGCATGGACCAGCAGAGACTCGGTGGCATTGCAGGGGCTGTACTTCTGGGTCTTGGCGTTCATGACCACGGTCAGCGCCAGGTCGAAATCGACCTCGGCGTCGACATAGCAGTGGCAGTTGCCGTCGAGATGCTTGATGACCGGCACCTTGGACTCGGCGCTGATGCGCTCGATCAAGCCCTTGCCGCCGCGCGGGATGATCACATCCACATGCTCGGGCGCCGTGATCAGCAGGCCCACGGCGGCGCGGTCGGTGCTGGCGATCAGCTGCACGCCCTCGGGCGGCAGGCCGGCCTCGCGCAGCGCTGCCGCCACCAGCTCGGCCAGGGCCAGATTGGAATGGATCGCCTCGGAGCCGCCGCGCAGGATGCAGGCATTGCCACTCTTGATGGCCAGGGAGGCGGCCTCGATGGTGACGTTGGGCCGGCTCTCGTAAATCATGCCGAACACGCCCAGGGGTACGCGCATCTGGCCCACGCTGATGCCGCTGGGGCGGCGCTTGAGGCCGCTGATCTCGCCCACCGGGTCGGGCATGGCGGCGATCTGCTCGCAGCCCTGGGCCACAGTCTCGATCACCTCGGGGCTGAGCTTCAGGCGGTCCAGCATGGGGCCGTCCAGGCCGGCGGCGGCAGCGGCTTTCAGGTCACGGGCGTTGGCGGCAGCCAGGGCCGGGCCGGCATCGCGCAGGCGGCGGGCCAGGCTCAGCAAGGCCTGGTTCTTGGCGGCGGTGGAGGCGGCCGCCATGTGGCGCGAAGCCTGGCGGGCGGCCTGGCCCACGGCCCTCATGTAGGTGGGCAAATCCTGGGCGGCCAGGGTGACGGAAGGCAGGGTCGAGCTCATGGCGCCATTCTCCGCGATGTGCGGTCGCCCCTGGTTTCGAGCGGGTTCCAGCACCACCCATGCCATTCCTCATGGCGCCCGTTCGCGCCAGGCGCCCCCGGGTCAGCCCGGATTGCAGCCTCCGCGAAAACTGAGGCGCCGGCAGCCACAGCTCATGCCGGCTGGCTTGCAGATCGTCGCAACAAAGCCGAGCTTCATCGCAGGCCGCTGTCGCGCGGCGAAACGCTTTCCTACATTGAAGCCATCGACTCACCACCCCGTGCCGGCGTCGGCACCTAACGCAAAGAGGCCACACCATGAAGACATTCACCGCCACTGCACGCATCGCCCTGACCGCACTCGCTTTCGCCGCCTTCGGCGCACAAGCCGCCGTGCCCAACCAGGAAGACATGGGCCCCGTGCGCCAGGCCTGCCCGCAGATCGATCAGAAGCTGCAGCAAGCGCTGGGCCGCGACATCCGCAAGCTGCAAGACCCCTCGCTGGCGCGTGTCGAGTTCACCGTCAAGGGCGACACCGTCAGCAAGATCCGCCAGCAAAACGTGCCCATCGAAATGCGCCGCCATCTGCAGATCGCCGTGCGCCAGCTGGGCTGCAAGAGCGAGCAGGAGAAGACCCTGGCCTTCAACCTGAACCTGCTGCCGAACTGATCGGCGCCCGGCTCAGGCCAAGGTCTCAGAACTGCACATGGCTGGTGGAGCCGCCGTCAACGTACCAGTTGGCGCCGGCCACAAAGCTGGCCGCCGGGCTGGAGATGAAGGCCACCACGCGTGCGATCTCCTCCGCGCGGGCCAGGCGCTGCAGCGGGTTGCGCTGCAGGGCGCGCTGGTAGGCCTCGGGCTCCTGCTCGGCGATGCGGCCCCAGAAGCCACCATCGACCCAGGTGTCACCAGGCGAAACCAGATTCACCCGCACCCGCGGCAGCACCCGGGCCGACAGCGATTTGGCGTAATGCGCGAGTGCGGCCTTGGCCGCCCCGTAGGCTTCGGACTTGGGGCAAGCCAGCGAACCCGCGCGCGAGCCGATGCAGGTGATGGCGGCCTGGGGCGAGTCTTGCAGCCAGGGCAGCATGGCCTCGCAGCAGCGCACCGTGGCCTGGACATCAAGGGCCAGGGCCTGCGACCAATCGGCCGAGAGCGCGCTGACATTGGCCACAAAAATGTCCTGTGGCCCGAGCTCCTGCAACCAGGCCTCGAAGGCGCCCAGCTCAACCACATCGAGCGCGCGCGCCTGCACCCGCCCCGGCAGCTGCAGCGCCTGCAACTCGGCCAGGCGCGCGGCGATGCGCTCGGGCCCACGCGCGCAGAACGCCACCTCGCAGCCTTCGGCCGCCAGCGCCTGCACGATGGCCGCACCGATGCCGGCCGAGCCGCCGGTCACCACCGCCTTCAAGCCTTTCAGTCCCAGATCCATGTGCCCTCCCCGGCTTCAAGCGCCGCGGCATGCGGGCTGTGGGCGCCATTCTGTGCCAGTCCATCGGTCCGCCGACGCGCACTGCGCACCTTCCCGCTTGCGCTGCGCACGGCGCTCAACTACATTTGTAGTACGACACCTGTAGTAGAGAACAAGTCCATGTCCGAAGACAAAAGCGAACTGAGCCTGAGCGAGCTGCAGCTGAGCCTGATGCGCGTGCTCTGGCAGCGCGGCCAGGCCAGCACGGCCGAGGTGGCCGAGGCCTTGCGCGCCGA
>Ga0187843_10002999_pt1 | contig 10012 bp, 6 predicted proteins | sample SpaLakP09_SKY_43_FD_134516 | JGI IMG/M metagenome (GOLD analysis project Ga0187843, IMG submission 134516) | Oligotrophic lake water microbial communities from Sparkling Lake, Wisconsin, USA - SP09_SKY_43 | ecosystem: Environmental > Aquatic > Freshwater > Lake | place: USA: Sparkling Lake...
GCATGTGACGGTCGAGGAATTCCAGCACGCCCAGCTCGATGGCGCCAGGGCCATGTTCATCATGCGGAATCAAACGGTCGACTGCGGCGTTGAGGAACTTCCACTCCACCTGATTGAAGAACGCCCGCGTGTAAGCGTCCGGCTTGCCCTCGGGCGCGTTGGCGTCGGCCGCAGTGGCCGGTTGCAGTGCGCGCACCGTGGCGGTGGCGGCAACCGCGCCTATTGGCACGAATACCATGCTTTTGATCAGGTTGCGCCGCGACGGCGACTGTGTGTCGTCTGACATTGCTTTCTCCTTGTTGTAAGACGTCAGGGTTGCAGCGCGCTGCGCGCTTCCCATCGATAGCCGACCCCGTAGACGGCCGAAATCGCTTCGGCCAGGCCAGCCTCCTCCAGTTTCCGGCGCAGGTTCTTCACATGCGTATCGATCGTGCGGTCGTGCACGATGCGCCGGTCCTCATACACCCAGCTGCGCAAGTCATCGCGTGACAAGGCGCTGCCGGGTGCGTCGCGCAATAGTTTGAGCAAGCGGAATTCCACCGGCGTCAGCGCCAGCTCCTTGCCGTGAACAAAAGCGCGCATGCCCTGGTCGTCAATCTGCAAGCCCGGCTGCGGGGTGCCGGACGGACGGCGCCGCAGCACCGCTCTGACCCTGGCCACCACTTCGCGCGGGCTGAAGGGCTTGCAGATGTAATCGTCGGCGCCGCTGTCGAGACCGTCCAGACGGTCCTCCTCCTGCGCGCGCGCTGTCATCATGATGATAGGAATATCGCTGTTGGCGCGCAGTGCGCGACACAGGCTCAAGCCGTCCATGCCGGGCAGCATCCAGTCCAGCAGGATCAGGTCGACATCGCCGGCCGCCACCGTGGCCTGCACCGACAGACCGTCGTGCTGCGCCGTGGCGCGGTAGCCGGCCGCCAGCAGATAGCTGACCAGCAAGCGCGCCAGCCGCTGTTCATCTTCCACCACCAGCACGTGCGGCGCGTTCATGCGAGCTCTCCCGACAGCGGCAAGGTGATGCGGATGGTCAGGCCGCGCGGGGCGCCTGTGGGTAGATGCGTGTGGGTATGCATGGCGCTGACGCTGCCGCCGTGCGCTTCGACGATGCTACGGCAGATCGCCAGTCCGAGGCCGCTGCCGCCGGTGGTGCGGCTACGCGCGTGGTCGCCGCGCCAGAAGCGTTCAAACAGCATCGGCAGGCCGGCGTCGCTGACGCCGGGGCCGTTGTCGGCCAGGGTCAGCACCGCCTGAGTGCGCATGATGTGCAGCTTGATGCTGAGCTGTGTAGCGCCCTCGGCGTGACGCAGAATGTTGTTGAACAGATTGCGCAGCAGCTGGCGCAGGCGCACCGTGTCGCCGTCGATCATCATCACGCCCGGACGCTCGGTGAGGATTTCAGTGCCGACCTGCGCCAGCGGCTCGCGCCATTTGTGGAGTTCGCTCTCCAGCAGCGCGGACAAGTCCAGCGGTTCGCGGCGGTAATCGAAGGCGCCCACTTCGGACAGCGTGATCTGGCGCATGTCTTCCACCAGCCGGCTCAGCGTGGTCACCTCGTCCATCAGCGCCTTCAGGCTGCTGGCGTCGATCGGCTCGATGCCGTCTTCCATCGCCTCCAGCTGCGCCTGCAGCACTGACAGCGGCGTACGCAGCTCGTGCGAGATATCGGCCATGAAGTGACGGCGCAGCGCCTCGTTGCTTTCCAGCGTGGCCACCATGATGTTGAAGTTGCGCGCCAGCGTGCCCAGCTCGTCGCGCTGCGCATGCGGCACCCGCACGCCGTAGTCGCCGGCCGCCACCTTGGAGGCAGCCGCGATCAGCCGCCGCGTCGGCGCCACAAAGCTGCGCGCCAGCAGAATCGCCGCGAGTGCCGCCAGCACCAGCGTACACAAGCCGATGAACAGGCTGTCGCGTTGCTGTTGCGTCTGGAAGGTTTGCTCGGCTTCTTCCTGCAAACCGCGCAACGGCGCGCCGGCCAGCGTGCCGACCACTTTGCCGTCCACCAGCACCGGCTGGTAGCGCAAGTCGTCGCCGGTCTGCAGATTGCCGGCCAGGTGATTGCCCTGCTGGTCATACAGGCCGAGGCGGCGCGGCGCCTTGTCCGGCACCGCGTAATAGATGGAGTCGCCGCCGGGACGCGGCGAAGTGGCGCGTTCGCGGCCGATGGCGCCGGTGTAGCGCTCCCAGGCCTCGCGGTTATTGCGGATGAAGTCCCAGTTGCCGTGTTCCTGATAAACACGCGAAAACTCGAAGGCCATCGCCTCCATGCGGCGCGCCTCGACTTCGTTCAGATAGCCCTGGAAGCCGCGCTTGAAGCTCCAGCGCGTGCCCAGCCCGACACCCACCGCCGTCAGTACGCTGACGATCAGCAATGAAAGAAACAAGCGGGCGGTGATACCGATCTTGACCATCAGGCCATTTAGCCACGATGGCGAGCCAGCTTCAAGCGTGGCGTAGGAAACTGCGTTAATTCTTCACAGAAACTCCACATTGTTGTGGAACTGTATAGTGATAGTTTCAGGCGCGCGGCAACGTTACAGCGAAGACAACTTGCGGTGCCTCGTAACGGTAGACGATCTGGCCGCCATGCTGCTGGACGATTTCTTGCGCAATATGCAAGCCTAGGCCAAGACCGCCGCGATTGCGCACATTGCCGACCGACGCGTGCTTGAGCGGGCTATACAAAGTGGGCAGCAGCTCGTCCGGAATCGCCGGCGCCGTGTTGCGCACTTCCAGCAGCACCTGGCCATCCTGCTCGGTCAGGTGGACCTGAATCGGCTCGCCATGATCGCCATGATGGCGGGCGTTGCTGACCAGATTGCTCACCACCTGCATCATGCGGTCGCCATCGACCTGCGCCACCAGCGATGGTGGCAGATTGGCGTCAATGCGCAGTTCGGCATGCGCGGTGCGCGCCTCGTCCAGCAGATCCTGCAGCAAAGCCACCAGATCGACTTCGCCGCGCGTCAGACCCAGACCGAGGCCGCCGTTGATGCGGCTCATGTCCAGCACCTGGCTGATCAGCCGTTCCATGCGCGTGCTGGACGCCTGAATGCGGCTGCTCATGGTGCTGGCGGCGCCGCCGTGTTGCAGCACCGTCGCCGCCATATTGATCGAATGCAGCGGCCCGCGCAGATCATGGCCCAGCATGGCCAGCAGCTGCGCGCGGGCGCGGTCGGTTTCCACGTGCTTGGCCACGCTGGCGCGGTGCATCTCGCCCAGCAACTGGCTGGCCGCCAGTTTTTCGGCGCCCTCCCACGGCACGGCGCGGCCGCGCACCATCTCGCGCCACTCGTCGAACGAGCCACGCGGCGTCAGACGCGCGCCCAGCGGGCCGATGCGCACCACTTTCTCCGGCCGCCCAGCCCAGCGGATAGTGTGGATCTGTTCGCGGCGCAAGCCCAGCAGCCAGCCGGACGTGGCCGGGTCGAAGCGCAGCGCCAGCAAGCCGGCCCACTGGCCCAGCAACGGCTGAATCTCTTCCGGCCAATCACCGGCGGAAGTGCGCTCGATCAAGTCCTGGCCGCCCTGCGGCAGCGCGGCCACCATGCGCGCGGCCAGTTCGGCATCCACCTCGCCATGCACCATGGTCTTGCCGTACTGCGTAACGATCAACGCTTCCACTTGCAGCGACTGGCACAGCGCTGGCGCATGTTCCAGCAGCGCGCGCGCCGGTTCGTCATGGTGCAGCAGGGTTTCCATCACGCGCGTACGCACCTCGGCCGACTGCTCGACCAGCTTGGCACGTTCGCGCGCCTCCATCGACTGCACCAGCGAAGCGATCACCTGCGCCATCACGTCGGCCGCCATGCGCACCGAATACGGCACTTGCAGCGGCGCCATGTGATGACAGGCCAAGAGGCCCCACAGCCGGCCGGCGACCACGATCGACACGCTCATCGACGCGCCCACGCCCATATTCTGCAAATACTCGACATGAATCGGCGACACGCTGCGCAGTACGCTATGGCTCAGGTCCAACGGCGCATCGCCGGCGCGGCCGACCAGCGGCGATGGCGTGTAGCCGACATCCGAAATCAGCCGCAGCGTGTTGATGATGTAGAGACGGCGCGCCTGCGCCGGAATATCGCTGGCCGGATAACGCCGGCCCAGATACGGTTCCAGGTCGTCGCGGCGCGATTCGGCGGTGACGTCGCCGCTGTCGTCCTGGTGGAAGCGATAGGCCATCACGCGGTCGAAACCGGTGATCGCGCGCACCTGCTCGGTGGCCAGTTGCAGCAAGGCATCGATGGATTTCTGCCGCTTCAGGCGGTCGATGGCGGCATGCGCCTTCAGCGCGAACGCGGCCACCGCGTCGCTGGGCGTCTCGCGCAATTCGAATTCAATGATCAGCCGCTCGTGATACGCATGCACGATGCAATCGAAGCGTAGATCGCCAATCGCCACTTCCAGCGCGATAGCCGGCGCTTCGCCTTCTTCAATGCTATCCAGGCATTCAGCCACCGCCTCGTGCACGCCATCCGGCAGCGTCAGTGCCGCCAGCGGCATGTTCAGCGCCAGCGTCAGGCCCAGCAGCTGCGGCGCGTTGCCGCTCCAGGCCAGCAGTGTGCCGGCGGTGTCGAACGCCAACAGCACGCCGTGCGGCTGTATGCTGCCTGGAATGTGGATAGGCTCATCCGCACAATTATCCAGCGTGACGGGATCGGGCGCGTGCATCGGGCGGCGTGGCTTTCAGAGGGAGGAAGGCTCGATTCTATCACCCTCCACCCCCACATAGGCAGCACGCCTGCCGCCTATGTACGCTAGCGTACTTACAGTTTGTAGTTCAAACCCAACAGTAACTGGCGACCGTAAGTGGTGTAGCGCTCCGGCGCATACGAGCCGCCCGAGAACGGGCTGCCCTGACGCGTTTGGTAAGGCGAGTTGTTCAGGTTATTCACCTGGAACAGGAACGACAGGCCCTTGTACGTACCCTCCTCGATCGCATAGCCCAGTTGCAGGTCAATCTGGCGTTCGGCCAAAATCTCGCTGAAGGCGCGCTGCGCGAACAGACCGGTCACCTCGCCGCGATACGCCGAACGGTAACGGCGGCTGGCGCGCGCCGAGTAGCCATTCTTCTCGTAGTAGACGGTGAAGTTGGACACCACACCCGACAGACCCGGCAGCTTCTCCTTGGTGCCCGGACCATTCGGATGGATCGAGCTCTCGGTGCCGGAAATGCTGCCGGTGACGCCGAAGCCATCCAGCGGATCCCACAGCAGGCCCCCATCCAGCGCGCCGGATAGTTCCACGCCCTTGACCTGACCGCCGGTGCCGTTGGCCGGACGGTTCAGCGTACCGATGTCCTGGATCGGCACCACTGCCGATGGATTCGGGAAGCCAGCAAAGCTGAACGCGGTCTGCTGGTTGTAGATGTAGCTCTGCAGCTTCTTGTACCACAGCGCGCCGGCGATATAGCTGCGCTTGCCAATGTACTTCTCCAGCGACAGGTCATACGAATTGGCGCGCCATGGCTCCAGGTTCGGATTGCCGCCGCTGCCATTCCACATGCGGGTAGTCGCATCGACGCCACCGGAAATACCGGCGCGCATGTCCGACATTTGCGGACGGGCCACCGTCTTGGCCAGGCCCAGGCGCAGGTTGGTGGTGCTCAGATATTTTTCCAGATCGAAGTTCAGGTTCAGGCTCGGCAGCCAGTCGGTGTAATCCTTGCCGCCGGTGATGGTGCCCACAGTGCCGCCGTTGACGGAGGCGCCGCGCGACTTCTGATCGACATTGACCGCTTGCAGGCCCAGCGCGCCGCGTACCGGGATCGGGCCGAGGTCGGCGTCGATGCCCAGCTTGGCGTAGGCGGTGGTGATCTTCTCGGTCACGCCCCAGTCCTGCAGCGCCTGATCGTTGGGGCGGGCCGCCTGCATATCGTAGTACTTGTTCAACACGCCCAGCACGTCATAACTCATCACCGATGGAATGCCAGCGAAGGACAGCGAAGTCGACGGCTGCAGCAAATCCGACGACACGGTGGCCGGCGCGCGGCCGTTCTTCAGCAGCCAGTAATTATTGGTATCGGCGTGGGTCTTCTCGCGCTTGCTGTAATTGATGCCGCCTTCGAGGCTGCGGAATATGCCGTCCAGCTCCTTCTTGGCCGAGAACTTGGCCGAACCCAGCTTGTCCTCGACGATCGGGTGGTGCATGTCCGCATCCTTGCCCCAGCCGCCAACGTCATTCAGCTTGATAATGTTGGGGTCGGCGAAGTTGATGCTCGGCGTGAAGGTCGGCAGACCGCCAGCAGTCGGAATGTGGAACTGGAAGTTGTTGTCGGTGCGGCCCGAGCCCGCAGGGCCAAGACCGGCGTAAGTTTCCAGCACTTCCTCACGGCGCTTGGCGGTGGAGTACGACAGGTCGCCGATCAGGGTCCAGCCATCTTTCTTGAAGGTGTTGTTCCAGCCCAGCGCGCCCAGCTTGTCCTTGCGCTGGTTGTAGTCGTTACGCACGATCGGTTCCAGGTTGGTCAGCGCGCCACCGACCAACACGTTGGTACCGCCGACATTCTGTACCTGCGGATTCACGTAGCGAATCGGATTGTCCTGATTGGAATTCCACATCAGGCCGCGCATCGTGGTGTTTTGCTTGAACTCGGAATAGTAGAGATCCAGCGTGGTGCGGAATTCCTTGGTGGGACGATATTCAACCACCGCCATCAAACCGTCGCGCTTTTGCTCGCGCGACGAGGCGGTAACTTCGGCGCCGTTCAGCGTCACCACATCCTGCATATTGGCCGGCAGGTTTTTGTTGGTACCCCACCACCACGATTTGTATTCCTGCTGCTGGCCCGGCGAATCCAGGTGGGCATAGCCGACCGCGATGCCCAGAGTGTTGTTGAGGAACTGGTCCACATACGACGCGCTCAAACGGTTGCCGTTGGCCGAGGTATTGGAGTTGAGCTTGCCGTTGGAATTGTGTTCGCCGCGCGCGTTCAGCACGATGGTGCGCTGACGGACATCCAGCGGCCGCACAGTCTGCAGATCCACCGTGCCGGACAGGCCACCCGACACCAGCGAGGCGTCCGGCATCTTGTAGACCACCACGCCGTTGATCAGCTCGGACGGATACTGGTCGAACTCGGCGCTGCGGTTGTTGCTGGTGGAAACCTGCTCGCGGCCATTCAGCAGCGTGGTAGAAAAGTCCGGCGCCAGGCCGCGGATCGAAATCGCCTGCGCGCGGCCCTCGACGCGCTGCGCGGTCAGGCCGGCCAGGCGCGCGATCGATTCGGCGATCGACACATCCGGCAGCTTGCCGATATCTTCCGCCGTCACCGCTTCAACGATGGAATCGGCATCGCGCTTGATCGCCATCGAGGTCTCGATGCTGCGGCGGATGCCGGTCACCACCACTTCCTGCACGCCGCCGTCATCGGCTTTTTCCACCTTGGGCGCGGCGCCCTGCTGCTGTGCCATGGCCGGACTGGCGGCAAACGCCAGCACGGCACAGGCGGCGGCAATTGGTGTCATCTTGGTCTTCATTTCTCGTCTCCCTTTATAGTTTTATTTCCAGGTGAAAGTGGCCACGCTGGTAGCCGGCAAGGTGTAGTCAAAACTGCGTTGGCCGATACGCACCGCAAAACTGCGCGGCGCCTTGGCGGAATTCACCACCAGCAGCGCCAGCGAGCCATCGTCGGCGTTGCGGAAAGCGACCGTGTCGAGCTGGTCGTAGCCGCTGGTGGACGCGATGCGGCGCGCGCCCTGGCGCACGAAGCGGCTGGCGTGGGCCAGCGCGTAATACTCTTCGTTGCGGGTGATCTTGCCGTCGCGGCTGTCGATGGTGACCACGCCGCGGCAATCCTTGCAGCCGCCCAGGTGCGGGCCGTCGTTCTCATCCAGCGCCAGATTCCACAGCAGCACACCCTTGGCCCAGCCGCGCGTGGTGCCGATCACCAGCGTGCGGGCGAAGTGCTGCAAATTGTCCGACCACACCGGCGCCCACTTGCCGCCCGAGCATTCGGTGAAATAGGTTTCCTTGTCCGGCCAGCGGTCGTGCAGCGCGGACTGCACGCGCACGTCGCCGCCGTAACAGTGCCAGGCCACGCCGGCCACATACTTGTTGGCGACCGGATCCTTCAGCACATCGGCCGGCGACCATGGCTCGTCCCAGTTATGGTCCCAATCGAGAATTTTGGTTTGCGGATGGTCCTTGACCAGTTGCGGGCCGAGGTACCCACCGATGAACGCGGCGCGCTTGGCCGGATCGACGCGCATGCCCGGATAATCCTTAGGCTCAAAGTGCGGCTCATTCTGCAAGGTCAGTGCATAGATCGGCACACCTTCCTTTTCATAAGCGCTGATGTAGCGCGACAGATAGCCGGCGAATGGCGCGAAGGCTTCCGGCTTCAGCGTGCCCTGGATCAGGCTGTCGGTAGTTTTCATCCACCCCGGCGCGCTCCATGGCGAGGCCATCACGCGCAGCTTGGGATTGATCGCCAGCGCCGCCTTGGTCACCGGCAGCACATCGGCGCGGTTAGCATCGATGGAGAAATGCTGCAGCTCCGGATCGGTCTGGCCCGGCGGCATGTCGTCAAAGCTGTAGTGGTTGCGCGAGAAATCCGAGGCGCCGATGGTCAGCCGCGTAAAGCTGAAACCGACGCCAGGCTCCTTGCCGTACAGCTCGTTAAGCAGGGCCGTGCGCTGCTGTTCGTTCAGCTTGTTCTGGATCAGCCAGGCCGACGCATCGGTGATGGCGGCGCCAAAACCGACCATTTCCTGGTAGCGCTGCCTGGGGTCAACCTCGATGATGGTGGCGGCCTTGGCGCCGCTGTGGAAACGGGTGTCGGCGCCGCGCGCCAGCAACTGCGTCTGGTCACCGGTGGTGATCCAAGCGTGCACCGTCTGCGCCTGCACCGGTCCGGCGAGTGTGCACAACAGGCTGATTTTAAAGAAGTTTTTCAAAAACGATGGGCGCACCGCTCCATCGCCCGACAATCCAGGGCTGGTCAACATGCTGTCTCCTCGCGCAGACGGATCGTTGTCCGCCTGTCTCCGTTTTTTCATTTATGAAATGAATGGAATCGTTTCCACTTGTTGAAGAAACTATAGCATCGGCAAATCTTCGATGTCAACGCGGACGCAACGGGTGTGGGTTTTTTGTTGGTTTCAGCGTGCGCAGCACTCCGACTGAAAGGGTCTATCCCCGTACGGGGACAGACCCTGGCCGCAGCGGTGTGCGGGTTCAGGGGGTGCCGTGTGCAGCTACTTCCGAGAATGACGCTATGACCTACTTCACCACAGAAATGACAAAGCCGCCTGAGGGGCGGCCTGTCGGCTCCAGGAGCATCACAACGAAGACATGAAGAATCTAGGAGAGAGTTCTAATACAAGATAGGACGGACTAACAGTCATGTCAAGCTAGCTCATGAAGCATCGATTGGAGATGCTAGAGTAGCAGCAACTTACATAGAACTTGAGTAGTTCACACAAAGGATACGTATGTTTGACCTGGCAAAGTCGTCTCCGCTTTTCGAAAGAATGGATGGCGAGCATCCGACACTTGTTCAAAATATTGACATCGTCAACGAGAACCGACTGTCGCTAGATGCCACCTATCACAAACCAAAGCACTTCATCCTCAGTTTGAACAATCTTCTACGAAGCCTGCTATTTTTCATAGAGAGCTCAATCAAGAACTCGCCAATCTGGCTAAAAGAGTCAGTGTCCCAATTCAAAGAAAATAACAGAAAAACTATGAAATTTTAAGATATCTTCGGAATGTGAGTGCGCATCAAAAACTCATATTCCCGAGGGAATCGCTTGTAATGGGGCTCTTCAGGATCTACTCCGAAAGAGAATACAAGCTTAAGCTAGGCCACGGCGAGCACAACAAACCTGGATCGTACGCCCGTGACATCGCGCTCAAAAATACAGCAGAAATTTTTGATGACCTGCTTAGTTTTCCTAGCATCGCTTTCATGGATCTGGAGCACAGCGCTTTTGGTGAATGCCTCGGTATCACTAGACGATGGTTCTACAAAGTAGACTACAAATTCGAGAGCGAACATGTTCGC
>Ga0187843_10003002_pt1 | contig 10008 bp, 10 predicted proteins | sample SpaLakP09_SKY_43_FD_134516 | JGI IMG/M metagenome (GOLD analysis project Ga0187843, IMG submission 134516) | Oligotrophic lake water microbial communities from Sparkling Lake, Wisconsin, USA - SP09_SKY_43 | ecosystem: Environmental > Aquatic > Freshwater > Lake | place: USA: Sparkling Lake...
GAAGTGGCCGTTCAGGTCGTTATGCGTGCGGTCAGGAGAGCCACTTGCACTTCCGGAGAACCGGTGTCGTTCGTGCCGCGGGCGTTTTCGGAGATAATGGCAGCCTTGGCTGCTTTTTCGATGGACATTGCTTTTACCTTTCACAAGCGGTGTGCGGAGCGTCGGAAAATTCCTGCCCTGCATACCGTGAACAAAAAATGAGAATCCGGTCAAACCGACCGGACGCGAAATTATATAGCAAAAAACCATTCCGACCAACATTGGCAAGCACAGCCGCACACTTGCCGCCGATGACGCTGCGTCCCTGCCACAGCCGGACGGAATGACAACTTACTCAGGAGTCGACATGCTTTCCCCCGTTTCCCTCATGCAACGTGCCCGCCCCACGCTGGCGGCCGCCCTGCTGGCCGCTGCTGCCCTGTCCGGCTGTGCCTCGCTGCTGCAACCGCCGGTGCAGCCGGGCGAGCCCGAAGAACAGGTCGTGGCCCGCCTGGGCGCGCCCACCAATGTGTATCCGGATGGCAACGGTCGCGTCTTTGAATACGCTGCCGGTGCCTTCGGCCAATACCAGTACATGGCCCGCATCGGCCCCGACCAGCGCCTGATTTCCTACGAGCAAGTATGGACGCTGCAGAATTTCCACGCCATCCGCGCCAAGCAGGACACCAAGCTCGACGTGCTGCGCCGCGTGGGCCGTCCCACCGAAGTGACGCGCTATGCCCGCATCCCCTTCGAGGCGTGGAACTATGGCTACAAGGAAAGCGGCGTATGGAATTCGCAGATGACCGTGTATTTCAACGACCAGGGCATCGTGGAGAAGATCGAGAACGGTCCTGATCCGCGCTTCGATGATTCGCGTTTGCGCAACTGAGCACGCACATCCCCTGCCCGGCACCTGCACCTGCAGCTGCACCTGCACGATGAAGAAAGAAGAAAGGCTGCCCGGATCACTCCGGGCAGCCTTTCTTTTTCAGCGCAAGAACTGCAGCGTACTTACACCACCGTCGCCAGCGCCAGCGTGAACAGCAGGGCCAGTACCGAGACCAGGGTTTCCATCACGGTCCAGGTCTTGAAGGTTTGCGGCACGGTCATGTTGAAGTATTCCTTGACCAGCCAGAAACCGCCGTCATTGACGTGCGACAGGATCAGCGAACCGGCACCGGTAGCCAGCACCATCAGCTCCGGACGCACGCCACCGACGGTAGAGACGATGGGGGCCACGATACCGCAGGCGGTCGTCATGGCGACCGTCGCCGAGCCGGTCGCCACGCGGATGAGCGCAGCGACGAACCAGCCCAGGATCAGCGGCGACAGGTGCGCATCGGTGGCGATGCCGACGATGGCCTTGGAGACGCCGCCATCCATCAGGATGCGGCCAAAGCCCGCGCCCGCACCAACCACCAGCGTGATACCGGCGATGGGCGCCAGGCACTCGTTGGTGAATTTCAGGATCTGGTCGGCGCCGAAGCCACGGGCGCGGCCGAAGGTCCAGAAGCTCACCAGGGTGGCGATCAACAGCGCGATCACGGAGTTGCCAATCAGGCGCAGGAAATCATTGGCGAAGGTCTTGGGGGCGAAGAACAGGTCCGCCCAGCTGCCGATCAACATCAGCGCCACCGGCAACAGGATGGTGAAGAGCGTGATGCCGAAGCCCGGCAGCTCACGGTCCTTCTTGCTTTCATCCACGAATTGCGAGATCAGCGGATTGTCCGGATTGGGAATCACCACCTTGGAGATCAGCTTGCCGAAGATCGGACCGGCGATGATGGCCGTAGGAATACCGACGATCAGCGCATACAGGATGGTGCGGCCGATATCGGCGCTGTAGGCGGTCACCGCCAGCAGGGCGGCCGGGTGCGGCGGGATCAGGCCGTGCACCACCGACAGGCCGGCCACCATGGGAATGCCCACCAGCACCATGTTGGTCCCGGTGCGCTTGGCGACGTTGAAGGCGATCGGCACCAGCAGCACGAAACCAACTTCGAAGAACACCGGCAAACCGACGATGAAGGCCACCGTCATCATGGCCCAGTGCACGTTCTTTTCACCGAAGGCCTTGATCATGGTGTTGGCGATGCGCTCGGCACCGCCCGACTCGGCCATCATCTTGCCCAGCATGGTGCCCAGGCCCACCACCAGCGCGATGTGGCCCAGCGCATTGCCCACGCCAGTCTCGAAGGCCTTGACGATATTGCCCATGGGCATGCCCACGGCCAGGCCCAGCAGCAGCGACACCACGATCAGCACGATGAACGGGTTCATCTTGAATTTGGCGATCAGCACGATCAATGCGATCACCGCTACCAGTGCATAGACCAGTAGCGCACTTCCTTGTACAGCCTCCATCTGTTGCTCCTCTTCAGAAGGTAAAAGACACCGCCGGCGATACAGCACCCCTTGCCGGCAAACATGAACTGCAAAACCTGCAAATTTTTTAAATCGTTTAAATCGTTTAAATCGTTTGTATCTTTTATGGCGTTTGTTCTTCTTGTTCGTTTTGTTCTTTTTGTTCTTATTTATTCTTCTTGATCGAGGCGAGGCGGCCAGTCACCGCCCAGCCCCGGCGCCATCAGCGCTTGAAGGCCACGCAATCCACCTCGACCTTGCAGTCCACCACCATGCTGGAGACCACGCAGGCACGCGCCGGCGGATTGGCGCCGAAGTATTCCTTGAAGACCTTGTTGAAGGACTGGAAGTCGCGCGCATCATCGAGCCACACACCACAGCGCACCACGTGCTCGGGGCCGTAGCCGGCTTCCTTCAGGATGGCCAGCACGTTCTGGATGGCCTTGTGCGACTGCGCCACGATGCCGCCGTCGATCACTTCGCCGTTTTCCATGGCCACCTGGCCCGAGACGTACAGCCAGCCATCGGCCGCCACTGCGCGCGCGAACGGCAGATGCTGGCCACCCGTGCCGCTGCCACCTTCCACACCAAATCGTTGAATGCTCATTGCTGCTCCTTTATTGAACTCGGATACGAAACCGAAAAATGAATCTGAAAAGCGATTTGAAACTTGAAGTTGATAATCAGTCCCTGACGTTTTCTGCCACTCAGGCTGACGTTTTCTGCACCGTGCGCGCCAGGAAGCGTCCGGCGCGCGCGCTGGTGGATTGCTTGTCCTGGCCGCGATAGGCCAGTTGCCCGTTGACCCACACCGCATCGATGCCATGCGCCGGCTGCATGGGATCGGTAAAGCTGGCGGCATCGCGGATGGTCTCGGGATCGAACAGCACCAGGTCGGCGTGATAACCCTCGCGCACGAAACCACGCTGTTCCAGGCCGAAGCGCTGGGCCGACAGGCCCGTCATCTTGTGCACGGCGGTGGCCAGCGAAAACAGTTTCTGCTCGCGGCTGTAGTAGCCCAGCACACGCGGGAAAGCCCCCCACAGGCGTGGATGCGGCAGGGGATCGTTGGGCAGGCCATCTGAACCGACGACGGTCGCCGGATGCGAGAGGATGCGATTGACGTCGTCATCCGACATGCAGTGATAGACGGCCCCGGCCGGCATCAGGCGCGCGGCCGCAGCGTGCAGGTCCACGCCCCAGTCGGCGGCGATCTGTTTGAGCATCTTGCCGCCCTGCTCCGGATGCGGCTCGGACCAGGTGACCTGGATGTCGTAATCCGAGGTGACCTGCTTCAGGTCCAGCGTGGAAGAGCTGGCGGTGTAGGGATAGCAGTCGCAGCCTACGTGCTGGTGGCGCGAGGCGGCTTCCAGTGCCTGCAGCACTTCGCTGCTGCGGCCCCAGTTCTCCACGCCCGCGCACTTCAGGTGCGAGATCACCACCGGCACGCGTGCATGCTTGCCGATGCGGAAGGCTTCGTCCATCGCATTGAGGATGTCGGCGAATTCGCTGCGCAAGTGCGTCGCGTAAAGCCCGCCGAACTCGGCCAGCGGCTCGGCCAGGGCCAGCACTTCTTCCGTGGGGGCGTTGATGGCATTGCCGTAGGCCAGACCCGTGGAAAGACCCAGCGCACCATGCTCCAGCGCCTCGCGCAATTGCGCACGCATGCCGTCGATTTCCGCATCGCTGGCCGCCCGGTCGAGACGGTCCATGTGATTGTTGCGCAGGGCCGTGTGACCCACCAGTGCAGCCACGTTGATGGCCGGCTGTGCAGCATTGACGGCCTCGACATAGCTGGCAAAGCTCGGATAGTGGAAGGCCTCGGACTTGCCCAGCAGGTTCATCGGGTCCGGCGGATCGCCCTTGAGGGTGACCGGTGCGGCACTGATGCCGCAGTTGCCGACCACCACCGTGGTCACGCCCTGCGAGAGCTTGGGAAACATCTCCGGCGTGCGGATGACGTTGGTATCGTCATGCGTGTGCGCATCGATGAAGCCGGGCGAGAGCACGCGTGCGGTGCCATCGATTTCCTGGTCGGCCTGCCAGCCGGAGAGCTGACCCACGGCGACGATGCGGCCGTTGCGCACGGCTACGTCGGCCGCTACCGGTTCGGCGCCACTGCCGTCGATGACCAGGGCATGGCGGATCAGGGTGTCGCAGTGCTGCAGGCCGTGCTGCGATGGCGGGGTGGATGTCATGTCAGTCTCCCAGTGGCTGGTGCAAGTCGCCGCCGCCGCGATGGGCATCGAGCACGTACTTGAGGCGGCGCAGGCGTTCCTGGCTGCTTTCCTTGTGCAACAAGGCCAGCTCCAGCACCAGCATGTCCAGCGTCGCCATCATGGCGTAGCGCGACGAGGACGGTTTGAAAATCAGGTCGGTTTCCAGCGTCTTGATGGGCAGCAGCACGTCGGCCATCTTGGCCAGGGGCGAACCGAGCGCGGTGATGGCGATCAGCTTGACGCCGTATTCACGGGCCACCTCGCAGCTGGCCAGCAGCTCGGGCACGCTGCCGGTGGTCGAGAAGACCAGCAGCACGTCGTCCTTGTCGAGGGTGGCCGCCACCATCTTCTGCAGCACCGCATCGTGATAGGTCGCCACCGGACGGCCCAGGCGCACCAGGCGATAGCGCGCCTCGTCGGACATCATGGTGGACCCGCCGCCCATGCCGAAGCAGTAGATCATGCGCGCACCCAGCAGCAGGTGCGCGGCTTGCATCAGCATCTCGGGGTTGAGCATGGCGCGGTTCAGTTCCAGCACCGCGTGGATATCGCGGTAGACCACGTCGGCCAGTTCCGGCGGCTGTTCGGAGGGTACCGTCTTGGCACCATCGAAGAAGCGCTGCCCCACGGCCACCGCCTGGGCCAGCAGGAACTTGAATTCGCGCACGTCGCGGCAGCCCATGGCCTTGGCAAAGCGCGTCACGCTGGCCACCGACACGCCGGCCTTCTCGGCCAGCTCGCCGATGCTGGCGCTGGCAGCAACGGCGAGATCGCCCAGGATCGCTTCAGCCACTTTCTGTTCGGCCAGGCGCAAGGTACTGCTGCGCTCGGTGATGCGGGAAATGATGTCCAATGTCTGCGCCATGGGAAGGAAAATTCAGTCTGCGGGAATGGGCGGGCGATCAAACCAGCGCCCCCGGAAGGGTGCCGCGGAAACAATTTATGTTATTTACTAACACGGCGTAAACATAGTAAATTCAAGGCTATTATTACGTCAATCCTAATTTCACAGGAATTAAAGCGATGAGTGATACAAACTACCAAGACCAGTTTCAGGCCGGCATGATCGACCCGCTCAACAAGGGCCTGGGTGCGCTGGCGCAACCCCTCACCCCGCAGCAGGCGGGCAAGGTGCGCTGGAACCTGCTCAATGAAGACATCAGCCTGCCGGCTGCGGTGTTGTATGAAGAAAAGATCGCCCACAACCTGAAGTGGATGCAGGACTTCGTCGGCCAGTACCAGGTCAAGCTGGCCCCGCACGGCAAGACCACCATGGCCCCCAAGCTCTTTGCGCGCCAGCTCGACACCGGCGCCTGGGGCATCACCCTGGCCACCGCCCACCAGACCCTGGCCGCCTATCACCACGGCGTGCGCCGCGTCATCATGGCCAACCAGCTGGTGGGCAAGCGCAACATGGCCATCATTGCCGAGCTGCTGGCCGATCCCTCGTTTGAATTTTTCTGCCTGGTCGATTCGGCTGAGTTGGCCGATCAGTTGGGCCGCTTCTTCGCCGAGCGCAAGCAGACCCTGAACGTCCTGCTGGAACTGGGCCCCGCAGGCGGCCGTACCGGCGTGCGTGACGAGGCGCAACAACAGGCGGTGCTGGCCGCCATCAGCCGCTGGGACAGCCTGGCTCTGGCTGGCGTGGAGGTATATGAAGGTGTGCTCAAGGAAGAGGCCGACATCCGCCGTTTCCTGCAGCGCGCGGTAGCCTGCCTGAAGGATCTTTCCGCGCAAGGGCAACTGGCGCGCCGCCTGGCGCAGGGTCCGGCGATCCTGACCGGGGCCGGTTCGGCCTGGTATGACGTGGTCGCCGAGGAATTCGCCCAGGCCGACATCGGTGCCGCGCTGGACGTGGTGCTGCGTCCGGGCTGCTACCTCACCCATGACGTGGGCATCTATCGCGCCGCGCAATCGCAGATCCAGGTGCGCAATCCGGTGGCGCACAGCATGCGCAGCCAGCTGCAGCCGGCGCTGCAGCTGTGGGCCTACGTGCAATCCATCCCCGAGGCCGACAAGGCCATCATCGCCCTGGGCAAGCGCGATGCCGCTTTCGATGCCGGCCTGCCGGCCCCGGTCACGCGCTTCCGCCCGGGCCAGGATACCCAGCCGCAAGCCACCCCGGCGCACTGGGAAGTGACCGGCATGATGGACCAGCACGCCTACCTCAAGATTGCCGAGGGCGACGATATCCAGGTCGGCGACATGATCGCCTTCGACATCTCCCATCCCTGCCTGACCTTCGACAAGTGGCGTCACCTGGTGGTGGTGGACCAGCGTTTCGATGTGACCGACATCGTGCAGACCTTCTTCTGATCGATGCCCGGGAAAGAACAGCACATGAACAAACCCATCCTCGCCTATGGCGAAGCCATGGTCGAATTCAACCAGCGCATCGACACCCCACGCCAGTACCTGCAGGGTTTTGGCGGCGACACCTCCAACTTCGCCATCGCGGCAGCCCGCCAGGGCGCCGTGTCGGGCTATGTCAGCGCCGTCGGGGACGACCACTTCGGCCAGGACCTGCTGGCGCTGTGGCGGCGCGAGCAGGTCGACGTGCAGCACGTGGCAGTGCACGCCAATGGCAGCACCGGCCTGTACTTCGTCACGCACGACGATGACGGCCATCACTTCCACTATCGCCGCGCGGGTTCGGCCGCCAGCCGCTACGACGTGGGCGACTTGCCTTTGCAAGCCATTGCCGCAGCGGGTGCCCTGCACCTCTCAGGCATCAGCCTGGCCATCAGCGAGAGCGCCTGCGACGCCGGCCTGGCCGCGATGGCGCATGCGCGCGCGGCCGGTGTGACCACCTCGCTCGATACCAACCTGCGGCTGCGTTTATGGCCGCTGGAACGCGCCCAGGCGAAGATGGCCGAGGCCTTCCGCCTGTGCGATGTCTGTTTGCCGAGCTGGGAGGATGTGTCGATGCTGACCGGACTCAATGACCGGGACGCCATCGTCGATCACTTGCTGGATTACGGTGTGAAGCTGGTGGCCTTCAAGCTGGGCCATGAAGGCTGCTATGTCGCTACCCGCGAGGAGCGCCGCATGGTCGCCCCCTATCCGGTGCAGGCGCTCGATGCCACGGGCGCGGGGGACTGTTTTGGCGGGGCCTTCATGGCCGAGCTGATGGCCGGGCGCGATCCCTTCGCGGCGGCACGCTATGCCAACGTCGCGGCCGCCCTCTCCACCACCGGCTACGGTGCGGTAGAACCCATCCCCCACCGTGACCAGGTGGAAGCGGTGCTCAAGGCTGCGGCCTGACCCACGCCTTGCCTCGTGGCGCGCCGCTTCACTGCCGGCGTGCCACGAACAGCATGCCGGCCACTGGCTGGCGCACTTCCTCGCGCAATACTTCATCAGTCTGGTGCAGCGGCTCCATGCCCTGCGCCTGCAGCAGGGTGCGCACGTAATCCGGGCCATGGCGGTAGCGTCCGCTGGCATGCAGGCAGTGGCCTTGCACTTCCACATCCTGGGGTGTGAGCAGCTCCACCGTGAAGATGAAGTAACCGCCCGGCCGCAAGGCCGTGGCCACTGCCTTGAACACGCTCTCCAGCTCCCCGAAATAGATCATCGTGTCGGCCGACGTGACCAGGTCGCAGCTCTGCGGATGGCGCAGGAGATAGTCGGTGATCTCGGCCTTTTCCAGCTTGTCGTAGTGACCGGTGGCCGCTGCCTTTTCCAGCATCTTGCCGGCCAGGTCGACACCGGTCAGGTGATGTGAATAGGGTCGCAGGTGAACACCGCACAGCCCGGTCCCGCAGCCGATATCGATGGTGGCGAACTGGCGCGCGGCTTGCGCCGCCAGCGCCACGCCCTGCGCGATCAGCGCGGGGCCGCGATAGTCGAGGCTGTCCAGCAGATTGCTTTCGAAGGTCTCGGCGTAGCGGTCGAAGTGCGATTCGATGTAGCCATCCGAGGCGCGCGTGGGCACATCCCGCTGCGAGCAGGCGGCCAGCATGTGGGCCGCAATCGGATTGTCGGGCTCGCTGGCCAGCCAGGCACGATAGGCTTCTGCGGCTTCTTCCAGCCGGCCAAGGAAGTAGAAGGAAATCCCGACCATCTCCCAGGACTTGCCCTCCATGGGCGGCAGCACATAGGCGCGGCACTGGTAATGCGCGGCCTGCATCTTGTCGCCTGCGGCCTCGTAGAGCTTGCCCAGGTGCAGCAGCGGCGGCGCGAATTCCGGTGCGATCTCCACGGCACGCCGGAAGGCGGCAATGGCCTCGTCGTTGCGCCCCTGCTGCAGACAGGCTGCACCGAGGTTGTTCCATACCGTGTGATCGTCGGGCGTGATCTCCAGCGCCGCACCGTAGGTCTCGGCGGCTGCCTCGAACTCGCCGACAGCAAAGAACACATTGCCCAGATCGTTGTGCCAGGCGGCATTGTCGGGTTCGAGGGCGCTGGCCAGTTCCAGCTTCTCCACCGCCTCCGCATGGCGCCCGGCCTGGTGCAGCCAGATGCCGTAGAAGTGCAGCGCCACCGGTTCGATGGGGTCTTCCTCCAGCACGGCCTCATAGACTGCCCGGGCTTCCTCCAGGCGGCCGGCCATGTGGGCGTCAATGGCCGCATTCAGGCGCGCCGCATGGGGCGACGCAGTGGACGTACTGTACAGCGGCTCAGGCATGGCCTGCTCTCCCTTATAAAGCGCAAACGGCGCGGGACAACATGCCCGCGCCTTTACATGATCTTTACAAGTCTGCAGCAGACTGCCCTTTCGGGCAAGACCTGATTCTCCGTAATGGATGCCAGATGCTACTGGAAAGCCAGGCTGTGGCCGATGCTGCCCAGGCGGCGCAGGGCCTGGTCCAGTTCGCGGGTGAAGGGATGGCCGCAGCAGATGCGCAGGAAGTGGCCGTAGCGGTTGGAGTTGGAGAAGATCGCTCCCGGCGAGACACCCACCCCTTCCAGCAAGGCGCGCTCGAACAACTGCTGGGAGCAGACCTGCACCGGCAATTCCACCCACAGCCCGACGCCGCCATTGGGCACGTTCAGGCGCGTGCCTTCCGGGAAATAGGCGGCAATCGACTCCGCCATGCGCTCGCGCTGTTCCTTGAGCAACTGGCGCAGGCGGCGCAGATGGCGGTCATAGGCGGGGCTGGCGATGAAGTCGGCGGCGGTGACCTGGGTCCATTCCTCGTTGGCGCGGGTGTGGGTGAACTTGAGCATCTTGACCCGCTCATGCCAGCGCCCGCCGTTCATCCATCCCAGCCGCATGCCGGGGCCAGCACCTTGTTGAGCGATGCGCAATAGATCACATTGCCGCTGCGGTCGCGGCTCTTGAGGCTGGAGGGGGGCACATTGCCGTCGGCCAGCTCGGTATAGGCGTCGTCTTCGATCAGGGGCAGGCGCAATTCTTCACACAGGCGTACCAGCTTGTCCTTGTGCTCGTCGGGCATGATGCAGCCCAGCGGATTCTGCAAATTGGGCACCACCACCACGC
>Ga0187843_10003004_pt1 | contig 10003 bp, 10 predicted proteins | sample SpaLakP09_SKY_43_FD_134516 | JGI IMG/M metagenome (GOLD analysis project Ga0187843, IMG submission 134516) | Oligotrophic lake water microbial communities from Sparkling Lake, Wisconsin, USA - SP09_SKY_43 | ecosystem: Environmental > Aquatic > Freshwater > Lake | place: USA: Sparkling Lake...
CAGCTGAAGTCAGCGCTTATCAGGTACATGATCAACATTTAGTGCGGCCAAATTTTGAGGTCGATGGCTACAGCAGTGACCACGCCGCGGTGGTCGTTGATTTAAACGTTCGGCGTACCGCTTGATACTGTTGCCGCAACTGTGGATTGCGATTCAGCGCTGACTGTTTCAACGGCTGTTCCTTCGTCTGATGTTTCGGCTGTTGTTTCTGCGGTTGTCACTTGCTCGGTTTTTGCTTGCTTGAGGCGAATGGAATTTTTCACCTGAATGTTTTTCTTTTGCTTGGCACGCTTGGCGATTTTCTTTTTCAGGGCTTTAGCTGAACTCATTGTCTGGCTCTATCTTTACGAAGTTGTTGGCAATTGTAGCCGATCCTGCGGCTAAGCGGAACCTACAGCTTAGCCGCAACGGTACTTCGGCGAAGATAGCTATTTCCCCGCGAACTTATTAAACTGTCGCCCCCAGTTTTGGAGCGCTCTGATGCGAATTGTTTTGGCACCGATGGAAGGTGTGGTTGATCACCTGATGCGAGAAATGCTCACCGAAATCGGTGGCTTTGACTTATGCATCACCGAATTTGTCAGAGTCGTTGACCAATTATTGCCACGTCGAGTGTTCACTCGCTTATGCCCAGAACTATTGCAAGAGGGTAAAACCTTGGCCGGCACGCCAGTGCGCGTGCAGTTGCTTGGCCAAGAACCCAATTGGCTAGCCGAAAATGCCGCAAGGGCGGTGGAACTCGGCTCGCCTGGCATCGATTTGAATTTTGGCTGTCCAGCCAAAACCGTCAACAAAAGCAAAGGTGGCGCGGTATTATTGCGTGAAACCGAGCAGCTCTATCGGATTGTCTCGGCGGTGCGTGCGGCCGTTCCTAGTCAATTTCCAGTCACTGCCAAAATGCGTTTGGGCTATGACGACACCGACTTGGCGCTCGACAATGCAAGGGCGCTGGCCGAAGCCGGTGCCTCTGAGCTGACTGTGCACGCGCGCACCAAAGCCGATGGCTATCGACCTCCGGCTTACTGGCCTTGGATTGCCAAAATCCGTGAAGTGGTTTCGATTAATGTGGTCGCTAATGGCGAAATTTGGCAACCTGAACATGCGGTGCTCTGTCGCGAGCAAAGCCAAAGTCCAGACATTATGCTTGGTCGCGGCGCTTTGGCGCAGCCCAACTTGGCGATGCGCATTAAACATGGCGGTAAGGCGCTGCCTTGGCCAGAAGTCTTGGCGCTGTTGATGCGTTATTCTGAGTTCGAAATTGCTGGTGACAAAGGTCTGTATTATTCCAATCGAATCAAACAGTGGTTTAGTTATTTAAAACTGCAATATCCAGAAGCCGAACAGCTTTTTGCGCAATTACGCTTATTGCGCAAAAGTGCCGATATCGTCACCTTATTACAGGCTGAGTTAGCAGCACTCAGTTGAGTTCGCGAGTGCCGCGCCGCCCGCGCTATTCGCCTGCGGCCACAGGGCTCCAGTGTCGCCAAGCTTGGCATAAGCTAATTGCGATGACACCACTGAACATCAGTGCCGCAAAAGGCACTATCGAAGCATGACTACCCAATGCTAGCAATGGCCCTGCGATGGCTCCAGCGCCAAAACGTAAAGTACCGATAACCGCTGTCGCCGTGCCTGAATGGTGTGGAAAACGCATCAGAATTAAAGCATCGGCATTCGTTGCACAGACGCTCAAACTCGCCATCAATGGCGCTATCGCCAACGCAGTTAACCACAGCGGACCGTCAACAAGAGTAATGATCACCAGTGCGCTGGCAAAAATTAGCCCGCAGATAAACGCAAAGTGCAGCATTTGTTCACTGCCAAAACGAGTGACCAGTTTGCTGTTACTAAAATTGGCGATAATCAAGGCACAGACATTAAAGCCAAACAGCAGACTAAACAGCTGCGCATCGACGCCAAAATGTTCGATATAGACAAAAGGCACGGCGGTTAAAAAACAAAAGAAACTAAATGATGCGAACATCGAAATAGCGATGAGCGGCTGCGCCAGTCGGTTGCTTAATACCAATCGATAAGAGCTAAAAAACGCCGGGGCAGGGCTATCGGCAGGGCGCGGGATCTGTACTTCAGGCAAATAACGTAGGCATAACACGCCAATAATTAAAGCGTAAACAGCAAGCACGACAAAAATCAGTGGCCATTCGCTCCACAACAATAACAAACTGCCAATCGCAGGCGCTAATAACGGTGCCAACATCATCATCATCGAGACATAAGACATCCCCTTGGCGGTGTTTTCTTGATACAGCGCACGAATAAGGCCAGGGATCACCACCGTCGCGGCACTACCAACAAACGCTTGCGCTGCGCGTCCAGCGAGAAACCATTCGATGGTTGGTGCAAAACTTAATAAGAGTGATACCAACGCAAAGCCACTGAGCCCGCCGATGGCCAATTTGCGTCGACCAATCATGTCGGCGAGCGGTCCAAACAGCAGCATGCCCAAAGCATAAAAAGCTAAAAAGATGCTTAAGCTTTGCTGGACTAGTCCAGGCGTTGTGGCAAGTTGTTCCGTGATTTGCGGCATCGCTGGAAGATACATGTCGATAGCCAGTGGTGTGACCGCGACAACTGCCGCCAATAAAGCGATTAATGCCAGACGAGGTTGTGACATGCGCCAATTCCTTACTAAAAAAACGCTATTTTACTGGGTTTAATAGCTTGGAATGGTCGCATTTCTAGAAAGTTCATGCCGCTTCGGCGGCAAAAAAGCGATAGGTTAGCCAGTGGCGGAAATTTTATGGCTAATTATCGAGCAGTTCGGTTTTATTCCATAAATTTTGATGTTTGGGTTCGGCAAAAAATTCATCAGGATGCCAATACCGTGGCAATAAATTGCGCAATTTGCCGGGTTCAAAGCCGGCAGTGAGTTTACTTAAAATTTCTTGTAGACGTTGATCGGGCACGACCGTTAGCTTCTGCCGTGCCGGTTTAAAGTACAAGTTGTGCTCAACGCTGACCGTTAAATTCAAGCCGTTGGCACGGTATTGCAAATTGCGACTGACAGCGCGACAGAGCGGCACTTCAGGACTTGGTGGATATAATGAATTGACGATCGCAAACTCGTAGCGCTCACCGGCAAAGCCTTGTTTTTCTTTGGGAATATAAACTACGCCATAGCCTTGTGGAAATACGCCGGTGATGGTGAGTAATTGATCCACCATGCGTTCGTCATAATGGCCAGCACGTGCGCCATTTTTAAGAATCAACGCGACTTTCGGCAGCGATTGATAGACAAAGCGTGCGCGCCCTGGCAACACTGCCGACGCGTAGACTTGCGGTAAGCGCAACAAATTGCCAATCCCTAATCCTGGTTGATTCGACATCTTTAAGAGAGTTTGGCAAAAGGCTTGCTTTTCAGCTTCGTTTTTTACAAATTCATCGCGCTCGGTCCGAGAGTTCCCTCGATAGCGACATACGCCAATTCCATCACTGACAAATTTGAAGGTTGCTGCCTGCGAAATGGTTAAAAACTGTGAGCGCTCTTCGGCATCAAACTCACGCCAGCGCGCCGCTTGTTGCTCGCCTTGCAGCATGGTTTGCGCTTCAGGATGATAATGACCAACATCCTGTAATAAGACCGACATTAACAGTGGAATTTGCACATCATCGCGAAATGGCTGGTATTCCAAATTTTGCGCAGTGGGCTGCGGCTTTAAACGCTCACGATGTTTTTGCAGAATGTAGGCATTGGTGATGAGCTGACGTTCCAGCAAGTGATCTAATAAACGTAAACTCAACACAGCTTTATAAAACGGCTTATATTTGAGATGCACCGCGCCGAGTTGTTCCCCTTCGCTTGGCGCTAATAATTGCAAAGTACCGAGCAAGCGTGAAGAGCGACTGATGGTTTCGCTGCGGTTGGTACCTTCAGTGAGTTCTAGCAGCTGCTGACATAATAAATGCAGTTGGTTGTAGCGCTGTTGCTGGCGGTTTTCATAAGCCTGCTCCGCTTTTTGCAGTGCTTGCCGCTTTTGTTGCGTGTCCAGCGTTAACGTCGCTTCGGTTTTACGGGTTGCCAGGCGCAATTGTGCTTGGCTTTGTTCTAGTTGCTGATGCACGACGGCGAGTTCTGCTTGCCAGCTGTGGTCGAGTTCAAAATATTGCTGCGCTTGGCCAAACAGCGATTGCTGAAATTTGCTACCTGACAGCAAATTTGCTATCAGTTTACGCACTGTGCGGACATAAGATTTTTCTGGCGACGTTTTCGGGGTCAGTGGCATGCCAAGGTTGCTCTGTCATAGCTTGCGAGCTAATTTCCAATGATTCTATCGAATACGATAGCTGAACTCTGACGTTGGCGGAAGCGTTGTCCATTGAATTGTCCATTTTAGTAAAATCAATTTCGCAACAAAGTTGCATGCAACCCGCTGGTGGCATAGTATTTGAAGATAAAATTCACCAAGTAATTCTTGTGACTGTAAATTGACAGCAGTCACTCCTTGCCGTAAGTGGCCCATATAGGAGCCCCCATGAGAAAAAATAAGGTCATTACGACTGACGAAGTTTTATTAACGCTTTGCTCTTCAGTGACTCAAGTGTTGGCAGCGGCAGGTAATGCGCAAATTGCCTATTCGCCAATGGTACAGAAAATTCAGAAGACTTTTCTGCGCCCAGACCTTGGCTGTTTTGTACTGTTTGATGGTGGTTTTTCTGGATTAGTTATTATCAATTTCACCTCAGAAGCTGCGATGGAAATCTATCGTAAGTATATGATGAGTATGGGGATGCCTGAATCTGAACTGGCGCAATTCCATACTTCAGATGAAGTGGGCAACGTGATGGGTGAGTTGATGAACCAAATCGTTGGCGATTTCACCAATAAAGTTCGGGTCAATTTGCAAACTTCAATTAATCAAAGCCAACCCAAAATGATGGCGATTAATAAACAAGTACAAATTCTGATCAACACTCAGCTTGACCAGGCGCAAGCGCGACGAGTGACCTTTAGTACGCCGTTGCACAACATTTTCTATATGGAATTGGCGATGGATAAAACTGAATTCATCCAATTACACGATTTCGAAGCGGCGCAAGACGAAAACGTCGATGATATTTTGGCCAATGCTCACAGTGCACATCAATCGCAACAAGCTGAAACAGCGCAAGCGGCAGCGGATGCTGCAGACGATGATTTCCTCGCGAATTTAGGGCTTTAACCCACTACCCAGTGGTTCAACACCACAATAATAAAACCCTTATCAGGACACTGGTAAGGGTTTTATTTTTTTCGGCAAGGCAATACTAAAACGAGCACCACCAAGTTCAGAGCTATCAATGCTGAGCTGACCTTGATGCCAATTGACGATGCGGCTAACAATCGCCAAACCAAGACCAAAGCCGCCTTGACCTTTATTGCGACCGGCATCTAAGCGTACAAAGGGCTGTAAAATCGCGTCACGTTGGGCAATGGGAATGCCAGGACCATCATCTTCGACCGAAATAATTGTGGCTTCAGCAGTGAGGTGCAGAGAGAGCAGTACTTGTTGCTTGGCATGGCGTTTCGCATTCATTAACAGGTTTTGCAGTGCACGCTCAAGATAGTGACCATCCGCTTGTTGCCATGCAACCGCCGGACGCTCAACTGCAATGGTGGCGCCAGGCAGTGAAGTTAGTTTTTCGCTGAGATTGTCGATAAGCTGAGTTAAATCGACTTCTTCAAAGTGGAGGCTTACCACTTGGCTTTCCATCCGCGCATAATCGAGCATCTCGTCAACCAACTGATCAAGCTCGCGAATATCGCCGAGCATCGCCTGCTTTTCGGCTTCACTCAGCAATTGCATTTCGATAGCAAAACTTAATCGCGCCAATGGTGTCCGTAATTCATGGGAAACGGCGTGAGTCATTTCTCGCTGCAGATTCACTAACCGCTTAATTTGGCTCGCCATTTGCTGAACACTTTGCGCTATTGGCGCGAGGAGCGAGCGATCTGGCAGTGGCTGAGTCGGCAATTGCATGCCTTGACCGAATTGGGCGAGTTGTCGTTGTAAATGTTGAATGTCTCGCGCAATGGGCCAAAGCCAAACAGCCAGAGCAACGCCAAGTAATAGGAAAAATAATAGCGTAAACAAGTACGTATAATTTGATGGGACTTCAACTTCTACTGGGCCAAATTGCAGTAATTGCTCGCCAATTTGTTGATAAAAATACACAGAGTCGGTGCCAAATAGCGGGACCAACTGGCCACGCCCCAAGGCTTCGTGTTCAATTGGCGACCAGTCAATGGCACTCAATGGCAGGAGTTGTAAGCCCAACCCCAATTGGGCAGCGACTTGTTTAGGTTCGCTATCTGGCGCGGTTAATTGATAGGCTAAGCTTTGCCCGAGTAAGGTCACCCAGCCGGGGATGGTTTCGGCTTGACTATGTTCCCATAGTCTTTCCACACTCCAGCCGATGGCCACCAACACCAGCAGCATAAACAAGTAAAAGTGTAAAAATAGCCGGCGCATGTTAGTTCCAGGCGTCAGCTACAAATAAATAGCCTTTACCCCATACCGTTTTGATGCGAAATGGTGTTTCCGCATTGTCGCCGAGTTTACGTCGCAGATGCGAAACCCGCACATCCACGGTGCGATCTAAACCGTCATACTCGCGGCCAATGATTTGTTTATGGATTGCTTCACGGCGCACGGTTTGTCCGGCGTGTTTCGCCAGCATCCACAGCAGGTCAAACTCGTAGCTGGTGAGCTCGACAAACTGTTCGTCGTAGTAGGCTTCGCGTGAGGACTGGTTCAGCTGTAACCGACCAAAAGATAGTGTGGTGCTGTCTTGCGTCGTGGTTGTTTGCGTCCGGCGCAGCAAAGCATGCACTCGGGCTAACAACACGCGCGGTTCAACCGGTTTTACTACATAATCATCAGCGCCAAGCTCTAACCCAAGCACTTGATCAATATCGCTTTCCTTGGCGGTAAGCATCAGGATTGGTTGCTTAAACCAAGGTCTAATTGCTCGGCAGATGGCAAACCCATCAAGGCCCGGCAGCATGAGATCTAAAATAATTAAGTCGGGATTAAATTCACGGCATTGCGCTTCAGCTTCAAGGCCGTTAAATACTTGGCGCACCTCAAAACCGTGTTGAGTGAGATAAATTTGCACCAAATCAGATAAACGCTGATCGTCCTCGACCAAAAGGATTTTACTCATTAAAACACACTCCATGGGGCAACTAAACGTCGTCTGCGTTCAGGTTGTCGACTTAATATAGTTAACGACTGCTCTAGAATCAGTTGCTGTTGTTCGCGAAGCTGCAGCACACTATTTTGCTTTAGCAGAAGGGATTGCTGCCAACTGCCTTGTTGTTGTTGTTGCCAACATTGCAATTGGGTATCGTCTAAAAAGGCACAAAAAGAGCGGGGTTGCTGACTTTGCCAATGCAGGCTAAGCGCCATTTTACATTGGTTTTGTTGCTTATCGACGACACAGACTGTTGGTTCGACGATCCAGCACACCGCATCAAGACAAGGCGCAGTGTGCTCAGCAGCGAAAATTCCGCTCGAAAAGACTAAAACAGCTAGAAAATTAAGTCCTTGCATCAATAGAACCGGTAACTGACTCCAATAAACCAGGACCGGACAAATGCTTCTGCCAGTAATGGGCTTTGTTGTGTTGCGACCTCCGGTTCTTGCGAATTTTGAAGGTCGATATTTAACCAACGATAACGGTATAAACTCAAAAGCGCCCAATGTTCGTTAAGCGCATAACTCCAATGCACACCAACTTCAGGTTGAAAACCTGCGGAGGCGACATCAGGGTTGCCGCCATCCTCTGCTGAAATGCCATAATAAGTGTCGAGTAATTGCGCACTTTTCCACGCGAGCGCGGAACTAAAGCCCCAATCACCTGAGCGATGACTCACATGATAAGCCACAGTAATTTTGGCATGGGAGCCTTGGTATTCATTGCTGATATCATGCCACCAATTGGCTTTGACTTGCCACTGTGCTTTTTGCCAGTCCAATTGCAGGCCACCATCGAGGGCCCAAGGTCTTTTATTGACTTGGCCGATCTCCACGGTATCGACATAAATCGACGGGTCATTGCGTTGCACAGGGCCGTCATCAGCAATTTTTTGTGCTGAAAATACATTACTTAATGAAGCTCGGCGGAAATAGCCTTGTTCTTCATTCAGGCGGCTGACCAAACTTAAGGTGAGCGCATCTGACAACGCCCAGCTATATCCCAAGGTGCCATTGTCAAAAAACCAGTGTTGCCCGTAATACGCTAAATCTGGCATTAGCCATAACGGCATATTGCGGCCGCCATACAGCGGATTTGAACGAAAACCTGCACCCATCGCCAGTGAAAAATGGAATTGGTCCATGGTTTGACAAGGTAAAGTTGCCGTTGCGCTAGCGTCATCCGTGCAGCCAGCCGCTTGCGCTGTGGCACTTGCCGCAACACAAAAAATACACGCGAATGGAACAACAAATTGCGAGGCCATAACCTGAATCTTTGCAAAAATCTGATGCAGACACTTTACCATCACCGCGACGAGGCCATCAGCAAAAATAACAATGTTTCACAAAAACGCCACGACTCTACCCATGCTGTTGGCATGACGTATTGGATTTTGCTGCAGAAATCACGGTTATCATCGCATTACCTTGCTTAAAGTGGCCCGGTTGTGGCAATTTAGCCGTAGCTTGGAATAATAAGAAGAATGCTGCTACGCAGCCAAGTCCAAAATTGAGGTGTAGACCGTGTTGTTAGGTATTTGCTGGCCACAAGGCTTTGAGGAGTATGTGGCATGAAAGGAAAAGCAACCTCGTTTGATATCGCCTATATGGCAGGGGTGTCGCAGTCGACCGTTTCCCGCGCATTACGTGATAGTCCTGCCGTCAATCAAGAAACTAAAGATCGTATTTTTGCCATTGCCAAGCAGCTGAATTACAAAGTCGATAAAAATGCCAGTAACTTGCGCAAACAGCGCAGTGGTACTTTGGCGTTATTGTTGTTTGAAGATCCAACAGTCGATGATTCGCAAATTAATCCGTTTTTCTTGTCGATGCTGGGCAGTATTACCCGTGCTTGTACCAAGCGTGGTCATGACTTACTTATTTCGTTTCAGCAACTGAGTAACGATTGGCATGCAGACTACGAAGACAGTAAAAAAGCCGATGGTATTATTTTGTTGGGTTATGGTGATTACATCGATTACGAAGAAAAACTCAACCAGTTATTGGCGCAGCAGACCCACTTTGTCTGCTGGGGCGCGCAAGTTGAAGGGCATCCAGAATTTACCATTCGTTCGAACAATCGCCAAGGTGGCCGTTTAGCCGCTGAGCACTTGTTGCAATTTGGCTATCGCAGTTTTGCCTTTATTGGTATTGCTTCAGCGCATGCTCCAGAATTTAACGAACGATATCAAGGTTATATCGAAGCGTTGGCGGAAAAGGGTATTGATCCAGCTGCGGTGGCACAAGTTGATGCTATCTCGACAGAACAAGCTGGTTTTGAGGCGACAATCCAATTGCTGCAAACAGGACCTCAGCCGAGAGCCATGTTTGCCGCATCTGACTTAATTGCGATTGGTATCATTCGGGCTGTTCAAAGCAAAGGTTTACGCATTCCAGAAGATGTCGCTGTAGTTGGTTTTGATGATATCCCTGTCGCCTCATTCTCATCGCCTGGGCTCACCACTATTCAGCAAAACACCACCTTAGCGGGTGAAATGTTAGTGGTAAACCTACTGCGACTGATTGCTAATGAAGGCATAGCCCAAACCGAAATTGAGCCTAAAATCATTGTAAGGCGTTCATGCGGCACGTTGTAAACGTGCCCGACTAGGTATCTTTATGGTCAAATCCGCAAAAGCGGTCGCAACAGGGCGGCCTGCTGGTAGCAAAATGCATCCGGCAAACCCATTTCTGCAAGGTTATCCAATGGCTGAGCTGGTGACCGCTCACCCCGCCTTGCAAGCCTTTATCGTTACCACTGTTCGCGGCGATCTCAGTATTGATTTTGCTAATCCAGCCGCAGTGAA
>Ga0187843_10003005_pt1 | contig 10002 bp, 13 predicted proteins | sample SpaLakP09_SKY_43_FD_134516 | JGI IMG/M metagenome (GOLD analysis project Ga0187843, IMG submission 134516) | Oligotrophic lake water microbial communities from Sparkling Lake, Wisconsin, USA - SP09_SKY_43 | ecosystem: Environmental > Aquatic > Freshwater > Lake | place: USA: Sparkling Lake...
CTGTGGTGCTGGCTGGTGCTGCCGGCGGGCCCCGGCGCGGGCGCGTGGGCGCTTGCCCTGTTGCCTGCCACGGCGCAGGCGGTGGCGGTGATGCTGCTGGGCGCCGGGCGGTGGTCAGTGGACCGGCGCCTGTTCGGCCGGCGCCTCGTCTTCGAGTCTGACGACACTTTCGGGTAACGTCGAATCACCCGAAAGAGGATGGGCGGTTCGCGCGGGATCGCTGAGCATCTCCGTCATGGGCCTGTCCGGGCCTGTTCAGGAGAAGACATGATGCGCCAGCCCTCGCCGGAGCCCGAACTGCTGGTGGCCCACCCGATGCCCCTGCTCGCCAACGGTCTGGCCGCCGTGCTGGGGCCTGCCGCTGTCGTGGCGGGTGAGCGCGATGCGGCCGAACTGCTGGCGCGGCCGGCACCCGCAGTGCTGGTGACCGACTTGCCGCTGGCGACGGCCGTCCTCACGCAAGTGCGCCCGCAGCCTGGCCGCCCTTTCCAGCCCTGGCGCTGTGTGGTGGTCAGTACGCAGGCCAGCAGCTGGGCCGTGCACCAGGCCATGCAGCAGGGGGTGTGGGCGATGGTGCAGGCCGGCTGCAGCGTGATCGAACTGCAGCGTGCCGTGGCGGCGGCTCGCGCGGGGCAGCATTTCCTGTGCGCCGCCTCGGCCGCACTGCTGGCCGAAGGTGCCGTGGACGAGCCCTTGACGCGCCGCGAGACCGAGGTGCTGCAACTGCTGTGCCTGGGTCTGGACAACAAGAGCATCGCGTTGCGCCTGACGATGGCGCTGGGCACCGTGAAGACCCATGTGAAAGCGATCCTGGAGAAGCTCAACGTCAGCAGCCGCACACAGGCGGTGGCCGCCGCGCACCGGCGCGGCCTGGTGCGCCACGGCGAGGCGGGCGCCTGCGCGCTGCCTGACGTGGCGCCACCGGCAGGGCGCGTTGCATCGCCGGTGCCGCTTCCGCCTCGGGCAAGCGGCGGCGCGGAAGGCGGTCAGCTCGTTCGCGCGTTCGGCACGTAGGCCTGCAGCGCCGGCACCTTGAGCTCCAGTTCCGCGCCGGCGCCGGGCCAGTGCCACAGCCGCAGGCGGGCGTTCAGGCGCGCAGCCTCTTCTCGCAATGAAGCCTGCGCGGCGGGCGGCGGCGTGCGGCCGGCGTGAGGCGCATGCCAGCAGCCGTTGTCGCGCACCCTGAGGGTCAGGCCGTCGCGCCCGGAATCCAGCGCCACGGTCACGGCCGAGGCGCCGGCCGCGCTGCAGGCGTGGCGCACATGGTCACAGGCGAGTTGCCCGAGGGCTTGCTGAAGCCCATCGCGCAAGGGGCGCTCTGCGCGGCCCAGGCGGACCCGCAGGCGCCATGGCTGCGCAGCGGCCGGCCCCACGCTGGCCATGCTCATCAGCAGCGCCACCACCCCCGACGGCCCCTGCTGCGCATGGAGCCGGCTGTCGGCGCAGCCCTGGGCGACGAGGTGGTCCGCCGACTGCAGCCAGCGCTCCAGCGCCTGCCGCGCGGGCAGATCGGCCGGCAGGTCGCCGCTGATGGCGTGCAGATGCAGCACCAGCCCTTGCAGGCCCTGGAGCAGCTGGTCGGCGTTGCCGGTGGGGTGGGACGACGTCACGCAGCCTCTCAAGCTCTCAGAGCGGCCAGGGGCGTTGCCCGCTTGGTTCCTGGCCGCGGGGCGAGCCGCGCACGCAGGCTGTGGGTGAAGGTGTCCATGCGGCTGATTCTGGAACGCCCTGCCACCGGGCGCATCGCCCGTTGGGGAGAGGGGCTCGTCCGGCATGCCCCGCTGCGCTCCTTGCTGTTGCCGTGCGCATCAGCATGGTCTGGGCCTGCCCCTAAAATCCCGGGTTTGCACCAAGGACCCGAGATGGCCGACCCGACCCCGCAAGAAGTGCGCGATTTCATTGCCGCAGGCCTGCCCTGCGCGCACCTGGAAGTCGAGGGCGACGGCCGCCACTTCTTCGCCACCATCGTGTCGGCGGAGTTCACGGGCCTCACGCGCATCAAGCGCCACCAGCGCGTCTATGCGGCGTTGGGCGAGCGCATGAAGGAGCAGATCCACGCGCTGTCCATGAAGACGCTGTCGCCCGAGGAGTGGGCGCAATGAGCGCCGCCGGCCAAGGCCTGACGCTGGCCCTGTCGAAGGGCCGCATCTTCGAGGAGACGCTGCCGCTGCTGCGCGCCGCCGGCATCGAGGTGCTGGAAGACCCCGAAACCTCGCGCAAGCTCATCCTGCCAACCAACCGCGACGGCGTGCGCGTCGTGCTGGTGCGTGCCAGCGATGTGCCGACCTATGTGCAGTACGGTGGCGCCGACCTTGGCGTGGCCGGCCGCGACGTGCTGCACGAGCAAGCCCTGGCCCAGGGCGGCTCGCACGGCCTGTACCAGCCGCTGGACCTGAAGATCGCCCGCTGCCGAATGAGCGTGGCCGTGCGCGCCGACTTCGACTACGAAGCCGCCGTCAAGCAGGGCTCGCGCATCCGCGTGGCCACCAAGTACACCGAGATGGCCCGCCAGCACTTCGCCGACAAGGGCGTGCACGTCGACCTCATCAAGCTTTACGGCTCGATGGAACTGGCGCCGCTGACCGGCCTGGCCGACGCCATCGTCGACCTCGTCTCCACCGGCGGCACGCTGCGCGCGAACAAGCTGGTCGAGGTCGAGCAGATCATGGACATCTCGTCCCGCCTCGTCGTCAACCAGGCTGCACTGAAGCTCAAGCGCGACACCCTGCGCCCGCTCATCGACGCCTTTGCCTCCGCCGTCTCCGCATGACCCTCATCCGCCAGCTCTCGACCGCCGCCGCCGACTTCGACACCGAGTTCGAGCGCCTGCGCCATTGGTCGGCGGAGACCGATGCGGCCATCGAAGGCCGTGTCGCCGAGATCCTGGCCGACGTGCAGGCCCGCGGTGATGCTGCCGTGCTGGACTGCACCAACCGCTTCGACCGCCTCAGCGCCCCCAGCATCGCCGCACTGGAGATCGGCCAGGCCGAGCTGCAGGCCGCGCTGGCCTCCATCACGCCCGCCCAGCGCGACGCGCTGCAGGCCGCCGCGAAGCGCGTGCGCACGTATCACGAACGCCAGCTGCAGGCCTGTGGCCTGAGCTGGAGCTACCGCGACGAAGACGGCAATCTGCTGGGCCAGAAGGTCACACCGCTGGACCGCGTGGGCCTGTACGTGCCGGGCGGCAAGGCGGCCTACCCGAGCAGCGTGCTGATGAACGCGATTCCGGCCCATGTGGCCGGCGTGCAAGAAATCATCATGGTGGTGCCGACGCCGGACGGCGTGCGCAACCCGCTGGTGCTGGCCGCCGCGGCCGTGGCCGGCGTGCACCGCGTGTTCGCCATCGGCGGCGCCCAGGCCGTGGCGGCGCTGGCCTATGGCACCGCGACGATCCCGCGCGTCGACAAGATCACCGGCCCGGGCAACGCCTACGTTGCCTCGGCCAAGAAGCATGTGTTCGGCCAGGTCGGCATCGACATGATCGCCGGCCCCAGCGAGATCCTCGTCATCGCCGACGGCACGACGCCGCCGGACTGGGTGGCGATGGACCTGTTCAGCCAGGCCGAGCATGACGAACTGGCCCAGAGCATCCTGCTCAGCCCCGATGCCGCCTACCTCGATGCCGTGCGCGCCAGCATGGAAAGGCTGCTGCCCACGCTGCCTCGCGAAGCCGTCATCCGCGCGTCGCTGCAGGGCCGCGGCGCGCTGATCCACACGCGCTCGATGGAAGAGGCCTGCGAGATCAGCAACCGCATCGCGCCGGAGCACCTGGAGATCAGCGCCACCGAGCCGCAGCGCTGGGAGCCGCTGCTGCGCCACGCGGGCGCCATCTTCATGGGTGCCTACACCAGCGAATCGCTGGGTGACTACTGTGCCGGCCCCAACCACGTGCTGCCCACGGCCAGCACGGCGCGCTTCTCGTCGCCGCTGGGTGTCTACGACTTCCAGAAGCGCAGCAGCCTCATCGAGGTCAGCGAGCAGGGCGCCCAGGTGCTGGGCGGAATTGCATCGGTGCTGGCGCACGGCGAGGGCCTGCAGGCCCACGCGCGTGCTGCAGAGCTTCGATTGAAGTGACTTTCAGGCCGCGTCCACGGGCGCAGCCTTGAACGGGCTGCGCTCCGGCGGCTCGTCGTGCTCGGCCGTCTTGGTCAGCGCGGTGACGATCCAGTTCAGCGCCGACACGCGGTGGCGCACCGCGCAGCTCAGCGGCTCGGGCTTGCAGCCCATCTTGGCTTTGGGCTCCAGCGCCGTGCGGCCCAGGCTCAGCCGGCTCGACCCGAAGGCGATCGCGTCCTGCACCGTCGACTGCAGCAGCGTCAGGTAGATCGGTGCATCGGCATTGGCCGCGCGGTCGTAGCCGATGTAGTAGCCCAGCGTCGTGTCGCCGTCGTGCACGCTCGTGACGAAGCCCAGCCAGCGGCCGTCGGCATGCTCGGCCACGCGGCAACGGAAGCGCGACCCGAGGGCCGCAGCCATCGCCGGCAGGTAGCCCGGCGACAGCGTCGCCAGACGCAGGCCCTGGGCCTGGTGCACCTGGCCGTACAGCGCGTGCAGTTCGTCGGCGCGGGCGAGCATTTCCTCGGCCGTGGCATCGCGCAGCGTGAGGCCGGCGGCCGCGCAGTCCTTCAGCAGCTTCTTGGCGGCGCTGCGGTAGCCGGAGGTCATGCTGGCGAGGTAGTCGTCCCAGCTCTTCCACTCGGGCCGCAGCGTGAGCACCATGTCGGGCTCGGTCTCGACGCTGCGATAGCCCAGCAGGCGCAGCGACGGAGGTACGTGCTCGCCGGCCATGCCGAGGTCCTTGATCATGGCCAGGTCAGACTGGCCGCTGAGCTTGTCCGCGCGGCGCACGCGGTAGATGGCTTCACAGACGGCATGCCACAGCTGGCCTTCGTCAGCATGCGGCGCCAGCGCCATCGAGCGGGCGCCCCAGACGAGCAGGTTGCCGCACACCAGCAGGTGCTCGCGCAGGCCGGCAACCGGGTCGACGAGCTTCCTGCCGCCCGGCTTGCGCAGCTGCGCGCCGCCGACGCTGACGCGTTGCAGCAGCAGTGCCGCGACCGGCTCGCCTTCGGCATAGGCCATCGCGTAGCGCGGCTCCAGGTTGTCGGGCGCATGGTCCTCCAGCACGCGCAGGTAGTCGCGCGACAGGAAGACGGTCTGCGTGGCCAGCGTGTCCCAGTGCGCCGGGTTGACGAAGTCGATGCGGTCCGCCAGCACCAGCTGCAGCCCCGAGGCCGTGCGCCGTGCGACGCGCCTGGCCTTGATGTCGTGCAGCGCCTGCACGGGGTTGACCGGCTGTGGCTTCAGTTTGCCGAGTGCGCGTCCGGTACGCTTGAGCTTGGCGACGGTGGCTTGCAGCGGCTTTTTGGCCAGGGGCGATATCGGCATCGATGAATCGGTGGTGACGGGACGCAAAGGCTAACCCACCCGCCGCGACGATTGAAACGGCACCGCCGCTTCGCTACGCTGGGGCATGACCTTGAAGCGCCGCACGCTCCTGCTGTCCTCGGCGCCGGCCTCGCTGGGGGCGCAGGCCGCCGTGCGGCGGCTGCGCATCCCCCGCCTGTCGCCCAAGGCCGAGATGGAACGCAGCTACGGCGTCGTGCTGCTGGAGCAGGCGCTGGCGGCGGCCGGCATGCCGGCCGTGCTCGAACTGACGCCGGAGCTGATCCCGCAGCACCGCGCGCTGCTGGAGCTGGGCTCGCAGCGGCGGCTGGACGTGTTCTGGACCGTGACCTCGGCCGAGCGCGAGAAGCTCGCGCTGGCTGTGCGCGTGCCCATCCTGAAAGGGCTGCTCGGCTGGCGGCTGCTGCTGGCCACGCCCGAGATGGCCGGCCGGCTGCGCGAGGTGCAGACGTTGGGCGACCTGCGCGCGTTCCGCCTCGTGTCCGGCCACGACTGGCCCGACACGGGCATCCTGCGGGCGAACCGGCTGAGCGTGATCTCGTCGCCCGGCTACGACGCGATGTTCACGCAGCTGCGCCTGGGCCGTGTCGACGCCTTTCCGCGTGCCGTGGAGGAGGTCTGGTGGGAGCTGGAGCGTTTCGGGCAGGGCCTGGTCGTCGTGCCCAACCTGTGCCTGCACTATCCGGCACCCGTCTACTACTTCGTCGGGCCCGATGACACGGACCTGGCCCGCGCCATCGAGCTTGGGCTTCTCCGCCTTCGCCAGAGCGGTGCCATGGAGCAGTTGTTCCTGCAGCACCATGGCGAGGACGTGGCTCGGGCCAGGCTGGGTGCGCGCCGCGTCATCGAGCTGGTCAACCCGACGCTGTCGCCGCAGACCCCGCTGGAGCCGCCCGAGCACGGACTTCATTCCCAGGGTTAACGTGACACGAAGTTCGTGCAACACGAACTTCGTGTAATCTCTGACTCATGAAGAACGTCACCGTCTCAATGGACGATGCCGTGGCCGAGTGGGCCCGGCTGGAGGCGGCGCGGTGCAACACCAGCGTCTCGCGCCTGCTGGGTGAACTGCTGGCCGAGAAGATGCAGCACGACGACGCCTACGAGCGCGCGCTGCAGGACTGGCTGCACCGCGAGCGGTCGTGGTCGTCCGACGGTCAGCCCTATCCGAACCGGAGCTTGCTTTGAAGCCGGAACCGGTTTTCGTCGACACCTCCGTGCTGCTGTTCAGCGAAGACGGCGCCCGCCCGGCCGAGCGCGAGCAGGTGCTGGCCTGGCTGCGCATGCTGTGGGCCAGTCGCACGGGGCGCGTGTCGGTGCAGGTGCTGAACGACTTCTACCTGCTGGCCACGCAGCGCGTGACGCCGCCCATGCCGCAGGGCGACGTGCGCGCCGAGGTGCGCCGCTACCAGCACTGGCGCCCGTGGTCGGCGGACCAGGCCACCGTCGAATCCGCCTGGTCGCTGGAGAGCCGTTTCGGCCTGCCGTTCGCCGACGCGCTGGTCGTCGCCAGCGCCAAGGCCCAGGGCTGCACCCGCCTGCTCAGCCTGGCCCTGCCGCACGACGCCCAGTTCGACAGCGTGCAAGTGCTCAACCCTCTTGTCGTTCCCGTTCCTACCGCGCCATGACCTCAGCTCTCGACCAAGCCCTCGCCCAGATCCGCTCCGACGTTCGCGCGGCGCATGCCTACGTCGTGCAGCCCAGCCACGGCGTGCTGAAGATGGATGCGATGGAGAACCCCTACCGCCTGCCGCCCGAACTGCAGCGCAAGCTCGGTGAGCGCCTGGGCGCCGTTGCGCTGAACCGCTACCCGGCCGAGCGCACCGCCGAGCTGGCGCGCGCGCTGGCCCGCCACGCCGGTGTGGGCGACGAGGTCGGCGTCACGCTGGGCAACGGCTCGGACGAGCTGATCGGCCTGCTCAGCATCGCTGTCGCCCAACCCGGTGCGACCGTGCTGGCCCCGGTGCCTGGCTTCGTCATGTACGAGGCCTTCGCGCGCCAGCAGCGGCTGGACTTCATCGGCGTGCCGCTGCGCGCCGACGACTTCGAGCTGGACGAGCCGGCGATGCTGGCAGCTATTCGTGAGCACCAGCCCGCGCTGATCTACCTGGCCTACCCCAACAACCCCACCGCCACGCTGTGGGACGCCGCCGTCATCGAGCGCATCGCCCAGGCCGCGCCGGGCCTGGTCGTCATGGACGAGGCCTACCAGCCGTTCGCGAGCGCTGACAGCCTCGCGCTGATGGCCCGCCAGAAGAACGTGCTGGTCATGCGGACGATGAGCAAGTTCGGCCTGGCCGGCGTGCGCATCGGCTACCTGCTGGGCGCGGCCGAGCTGGTCGAGCAGATCGAGAAGCTGCGCCCGCCCTACAACATCAGCGTGCTCAACGCCGAGGCGGCCTTCTTCGCGCTGGAACATGCCGACGTCTACGCGGCCCAGGCCGCCGAGCTGCGCCAGCAGCGCGAGCGCCTGTTCACGGCCTTGCAGGCATTGCCGGGCGTGAGCCCCTGGCCCAGCCAGGGCAATATGATTCTGGCCAGAGTGCAGGACGCAGCCGCCACGTTCGCGGCGCTGAAGGCGCGCGGCGTGCTGATCAAGAACGTCTCCGCCCTGCACCCGCTGCTCGCGAACTGCCTGCGCTTCACGGTCGGGACGCCCGACGAAAACACCCGCCTTCTCGCCGAACTCACGAGCTGCCTGTCATGACCTCCTCTCGCATCGCCGAAGTCACCCGAAACACCCGCGAGACGCGCATTACCGTGCGCATCAACCTCGACGGCACGGGCCAGTCCAAGCTGCAGACCGGCATCGGCTTCTTCGACCACATGCTGGACCAGATCGCCCGCCACGGCCTGATCGACCTGGACATCCACTGCGAAGGCGACTTGCACATCGATGGCCACCACACGGTGGAAGACGTCGGCATCACGCTGGGCATGGCGGTTGCCAAGGCCGTCGGCGACAAGGCCGGCCTGACGCGCTACGGCCACAGCTACGTGCCGCTGGACGAGGCGCTGTCACGCGTCGTCATCGACCTGTCCGGCCGTCCGGGCCTGCACATGGATGTCAAGTTCACCGCAGGCAGCATCGGTGCCTTCGACACGCAGTTGACCTTCGAGTTCTTCCAGGGCTTCGCCAACGCGGCGCTGGCCACCATCCACATCGACAACCTGAAGGGCCACAACGCCCACCACCAGGCCGAGACCATGTTCAAGGCCTTCGGCCGCGCATTGCGCATGGCCACGACGTTGGACCCGCGCTCTGCCGGCGTGATCCCGTCGACGAAGGGGTCGCTGTGAGCCGCCGACTGCTGCGTCGGGGCTTGGTGCTGGCTGCGCTCTGTCTGTCGTCCGGCGCCTTCGCCCAGGATGGCGCGCCCTGCCTGCGGCCAGGCACGCAGGAGGAACTGCCTCAGTTGCTGGGCCCAGCTTTCTCGCGTGCGTCCACGCACGGCTACGAGGCCACGATCCCTGGTGGCGGTTGCAGCGTGCGCTACAACCATCCGAGCGGCATGTGGGCCGACGTCTACATCTATCAGGCACAGCTTGGCCGCGTGGAAGACGTGGCGCGTGACCCGCGGTTGCTTGATGAGTTCAAAGGCACGATGGCCAGCCTCCCGCTCAGCTGGCAGCAGCGATATCCGAACACAAAGGTGAGCGACGTGGTCGCTCGCTACGAGAACCGCGGCCAAGGACAAATCGAGGTCATGGTGGGGTCGGCCACTATCGAGCGCCCCGAGAAGGAGCTGCTGCGCAGCTACGTGCAGCTGTGGAGCGGTGGCGGTGCCATCTGGAAGCTGCGCGCCACCTTCCCCAAGGCCGACCAGGCCGTTTCCGATGCCGCCGTGCAGGCGCTGGGCAACGCGCTGGTCGATCTGTCGCGGGAGGCTGTGCAATGACGAACCGCACCGTCGCCGTCGTCGACTACGGCATGGGAAACCTGCGCTCGGTGTCGCAGGCGGTCATCCATGCTGCCGAGGGGCAGGGCTTCGATGTCGCCATCACCTGCGACCCGGAAGTGATCCGTGCTGCCGAGCGCGTCGTGCTGCCGGGGCAGGGCGCCATGCGCGACTGCATGGCCGAGCTGGCCGCGTCGGGTGCCAAGGAAGCCGTGCTCGAAGCTGCGGCCACCAAGCCGCTGCTGGGTGTCTGCGTCGGCATGCAGATGCTGCTGGACCACAGCGAGGAGCAGGACACGCCGGGCCTGGGCCTCATCCCGGGGCGCGTGCAGCGCTTCCGCCTCGAAGGCCGGCTGCAGGAAGACGGCAGCCGCTTCAAGGTGCCGCAGATGGGCTGGAACCGCGTGCACCAGCCGCGTGCGCATCCGGTGTGGGATGGCATTCCCGACCAGAGCTGGTTCTACTTCGTGCACAGCTTCTACGCGACCACCGCGTTGCCTGAGCACAGCGCTGGCGAGACCGACTACGGCCTTCGCTTTACCTGTGCAGTGGCGCGGGATAACATTTTTGCCACCCAATTCCACCCCGAGAAAAGTGCTGCGCTGGGCCTCGCCCTGTACCGCAACTTCCTGCACTGGAAGCCCTGATCGGCTCTCACCGATCCGCACCTTCTCGTCCCCCTTCCTTCCTCCCCAGC
>Ga0187843_10003006_pt1 | contig 9999 bp, 13 predicted proteins | sample SpaLakP09_SKY_43_FD_134516 | JGI IMG/M metagenome (GOLD analysis project Ga0187843, IMG submission 134516) | Oligotrophic lake water microbial communities from Sparkling Lake, Wisconsin, USA - SP09_SKY_43 | ecosystem: Environmental > Aquatic > Freshwater > Lake | place: USA: Sparkling Lake...
GTATTAACGTTGATAACCCAACCGTTACACTTGAGGTACATGGAGGCACCCTTGGAACTACCGCTGGTAACGAGCTAGTTTTAAGCAACTTTAGGTTTAATTCTGATAATAATTCAAGATTGGCAATCTCTGCTTTTCGTACCGCGAATGGTTCCGCTTGGCCAACCTCCGCAATAATATTGGGAATGGACGTAGATGACAGTGTTCGACCATCGCCTGGCACCAAAGGACCCGCGTTTATGAGCCTTAGTGGTAATGGAGGTGTTGGCATCGGCACTCAATACCCTCTCGGAAAGTTACATATACATGAAACAACAGGTACCGTGGCTGCACCCACTGCAGGAACTCTGGTTCTTACTCATGATAATCCGGGAGGAGCTAGTTCAATTATATTCCCCAGTAATAGAAACTTAGGTGGCGGTGATCACGGGTATATTCAATATCAAGATGATTTAACAATAAATGGGACAGGAGAAAAAGGTAGACTGATTATTGGTGTTGAAAACGATATCGGCGGCGGGCTGGAGGATTGCATTATATTAAAAACTGCTTCAGGTGGCCGAGTTGGTATCAATACCATGGAACCTACCGCTACACTTGATGTCAATGGAGGTATAAAAGCTGCTACACTTGATGTCAATGGAGATATAAAAGCTACTAGTTTTAGACTTGGTAATCAGCTTATCTATGGAATTAGAGCATTTGCAAGAGTTGCCGCTGCTGGTGGTACTGATGGTTTCCTAACAAATACTGGATTTGTATCTATGTCTGGAACCAATCCTTATATTTTAACTCTACCTGATACTCCTCCCTCTATGCCAGTTGTAACCGCTACCTGCAATACTACTGGGAGTAATTTTAATTATAGTGCTACTGTTACCATAAGTAATGATTATAAAACACTTACGGTAAGAACGGGTTTTGAGGACACTCCCAATCTTTCGCCGGCGGAGTTTTCAATTATTGTTGTTTATTAAATAAAAAAATGGCAATCTATTCCGACATCACAATTGACCGAGGTTCTTCATATTCTGAAACCATTGTTGTTTCAGCTCCGGCTGGTGGAGTCATGAACCTCACTGGTTACACTGGTCGTGGAAAGATCCGTAAATCATATGCTTCGACTACCTCGGTTGATTTTACGGTAACCATACCAACTCCTGCCAATGGTGAAATCCTGATTGTCCTGACCGCAGTGAATAGCCTTACACTCAAGGCAGGCAGGTATGTATATGATATTGAAATCTTTCGTGCCTCTCCTGCAGAGGTATTTCGTGTCATTGAAGGTCAAGTTGAAGTTACTCCATCCGTCGTACAAGGAGGCTAATGTCTATCACCGCAAAGATTAAGTCCAATGATAACATTACCGCCAGAATCAAATCTGCTGAACGCATAGTCACCACTTCGGCTCATTATGGGCTGAAAGGAGACACAGGGGCAACTGGTCCAACTGGTGCTCAGGGTATACAGGGTAACACAGGCCCAACTGGCGCACAGGGTATTCAAGGTATCCAGGGTGTCAAAGGAGATACTGGTTCACAGGGCATACAAGGTATTCAAGGTGCCAATGGTGGTTCAAGTTCGCACTATCACTACTTAACTAAGACTAATACATTATCGGGTGATCCTACGAGCACATTCATTGGATGGAATAATGCAACACAGATTGACTCGACTGCTCTTCGAATTAGTAATACTGATCAAGATAGTCAAGATAACAATATATTTTTAAATTCAGTAAATGTGGGTGACATTCTTGTTATCCAAGATAGAAACAACGCTGCCAATTTTCAGAAATGGGAAGTAACTGGCACTCCTACATTTAATTCCACCTGGGATAATTTTCCTGTTACCAGATTAACAACTGGAGGAACTGGAACAACAAACTTTGCAAATAATTATGCAGTTCTGTTGATTATTATTTCCGTTGGTGCGGTTGGTCCACAGGGTATTCAAGGTGCAACTGGAGCAACAGGTGCAACTGGAGCTCAGGGTATTCAAGGTATCCAAGGTGTGACAGGTGCGGCTGGTGCAACTGGACCAGGAGTTGCTGCAGGTGGAGCAACTGGAACAGTTCTCACTAAAGTTTCGGCAACAAACTATGATACAACTTGGACGGCTCTCGGCACTGCAGCAACTCGTAATGTTGGGCAGGCGGCGGGGAACGTACCAGAATTAAGTGCAGCTGGAGAGATTACTCTCGGCAGTGGACTTGTAAACGGTAAGTTGCGATTCTGGGATCCAGATGAGGAGGACTATGCAAAATTGTATGTTAGTGGTAATGACATTAAACTTGAAAATCCTAGTGGTGGCCTTCTTACTTTTGCACTAAATAACTTTGGTGTAGAGTTTAATTTTTCTGGTAATACCGACTATAAAAGCTACGATTTTCCTAACACCTCAGGCTACATCGCTCTCACTACCGACATCACCGCCACTAACCTCACGGGCACCGTGCCTGTCTCGAAAGGCGGCACTGGCAGAACAACCGCAACCGCATATGCTCCGCTTTTTGGTGGTACAACAACCACAGGAGCATTTCAATCTGGAACAGTTGGAACTGCAGGACAAGTCCTAACAAGCAATGGAGATTCCCAATTGCCCACATTCCAAGCTGCGGCTGGTGGTTCAATTTCCACTATTACAGGTCTCGGCACAGGAGTTGCAACTGCGCTGGCAAACAATATCGGTTCTGCTGGAGCTCCATTGGTAAATGGTGGTGTTCTTGGGACTCCTTCAAGTGGAGTTGGAACAAACCTTACGGCACTCAATGCCAGTAACCTATCTACTGGAACCGTGGCCGCTGCGCGAATGACCGCCGCCACAACGACCACGGCTGGCACGGTGCCAGGTATTGGTACATCGGATACCGCTCTCACAAATGCCCTTACCGTTGCCGATTTTGCTTTAGTTCCTCCGATAATCATGGCTTGGGAGCGTGTAACGGCTGCAGTTACTGGCAGTGGAACAAGTGAAGGTAATTCTGGCATTTATTACGGTGTGGGAACGGGTGTCACGGCTTCTTCAACTTCGCGAGTTGATTGTAACACAAGCTTAGGAGACCCTTGGTATTATGGATATTATAACAGTGGAGCCTTCAGCGCGACCGACCGATTTATAATCAATGGAGTTTTTTTACGAATATCAAGCACCTCAACAGGAGTGTGGCGGTTCGGTATCGGCAAAACTTACACGGGTGCGGTCGGGCAATGGACTGAAGCCGGATTCGGATTTGCCTGCAAAAACAGCCGACTGTGGAGCTTCACGCACAACGGAACTACCTATACGGAAAACGACACCGGGGTGGACATTCCGAGCGGTGAAGTACCAATGCAGTTTTGCATACTACGCACCTCAACTGCGCATTTGTTTTACCTTAATCGAACCCTCGTTGCAACCCACACGGCAACAGGGTATGCCAACGGCAGGTTTATCCGTATTGAAGCTGAAAACGGAGCCAATGCAGCGGCGCAGAGAATGCGAATTGCACCTATAACTTTAAGATTCCTATGATCACCGCTGAACAAATTCAAAACACTTTGGGTCTTACCGGAGTTACTTTACATCAAGAAGCAGGACGTGCTTATATTACTGCGGACCAAGAAATATCAGAGGCTCAACAAGCTCTTGTTCAAATTTGGTTCGACAATGGAATATGTAAAGTATTATCTGTTCGTAATTGTCAACTCCGTCAGTGGCTTATTGATCAGAATCTAGATGAAGTGGTTGAAGGTAAACTTGCTTCTGCCGACACCTGGTCCGATATTAAAACTTGGAAGAAGGCCAAGGCACGATATGAATATGAACCCAATGTGAATCGGACCGATGCTCTTGTCATTGCTCTAGGACAAGATTTAGGATTCACAGATGAACAACTAGATGCAGCATTTGCTGAGATGTCATTGATACCATGAGTGAAGAAACAGAACTAACAATCATATTGGCAGTCATTTCCATTGCAGTTATCTTCACAATGGGAATGCTTGCATACGCTTCCACACTATGAATAACAAAGAAGAGGAACATGTAGAGATAGATGCAATCATCTTTCTGGCCGTTGCTCTTTCGTTACCCTTCGTGGCCTTTGGTATCGTCCTTGCTTTGATCTATATCTTTATTTGATAAATAACACTATGGCAAATGTACCCACAGTCGTAGTCGGAACAGGAAATCAACAGAAGGTAGTGGAACCAATTCTTCTTGTTGCACTCAATTCATCTGGTGTTCTTGTTCCAGTGGCAGTCACATCCGATGGTAAAATCAAAATAGCTTAATCATGTCTTATTATTCATCTCTCTTTTCAACTAGTTCTACAACTCGTCCTGCCAATACTACTCAGTATACTGGAGGAGATGTATACGGTGGTCTTCAAACGTTTTCGGCAATTGGTATATCGAACTCTTCGATCATTGTGACTTCTGTCTCACTCCGTTTGGATATCGCTTCTGTACCCTCGGGAATGTCAGCATTCCGTCTTCATCTATATTCTGCAGTTCCATCAGTTCTGGCAGACAATGCAGTGTGGTCACTAACCACACCAGACAGGGCAATCTATGAAGGTTATATCGATATTGCGGTACCCTCTCCGATTGGTTCTAGCATTATCTATTCACAGAACGACTATATCAATAAGCAGATTAAGTTATCCAAATCAACGGTATATGGATACCTTGTTACAAATGGAACATATACTCCTGCTTCTGGAACTACATCTACCATAGAGATCCACGGCGTTCAGGTTTAATTATGGAAAACAATGTTGTAAAGCAAATCATCAGATCACCTCTGACGATACCGTCTCTTGATCTGGACTTTGCTGGTACAAAGGAACTTGATTCTCGTATTACCTATACTCGAAGTGGTAATGCAACCTGTATTGCTTCAAATGGTTCTATTCAGACTGTCTCTGCAAATGTTCCTCGATTTACACATGATCCTGCAACAGGTGAATCTCTTGGATTACTTATTGAAGAAGCAAGGACAAATCTTATTTTTAATTCCGGAACTCTAACTGGAAATCAAAGTATAACGGTATCTGCAATACCTTATACCGTTTCCTTTACTGGCACAGGACGCATAATTTTAGAGCAGGTCGATGGTCCTATGGGAGCTGTAGCCTTACAGGGAACAGGAACAGGAGAATCTAATAGAGTTTCACTGACCTTTACTCCAGAAGCTGTACCATTGGTGGTAAGACTTGAAGAAGGAACTGTTACAAATATCCAGCTAGAGGCAGGATCATTCAAAACATCATATATTCCTACAAATGGAACAGCTGTAACAAGGTCAGCTGATGTTGTCCAGATAACAGGAACAAACTTCTCTTCATGGTATAACCCTACAGAAGGAACAGTTGTTGCATCCGGAATTGCAGCTACTGCTAGCGATTCTACATTTTTTACAATAGATGATAATAGTCTCAATAACCGCATTTATCTGTGGCATCCTACATTCTCTGCGGCCTATGGTTCGGTAGTCACTGGAGGTTCTTCTGTGGCCTCACCTCTTGTCTCTGGAGTAGGTTCAAAATACACATCAGCCTTTTCATATAAGGTAAATGATTTCCATATATCCTCAGGTGGAGTAATTGGAGAAATAGATACTTCTGGAGCCATTCCCTCAGTTGATCGTATCCGCTTTGGATGTGATTCGGCGGGATTAAAGGTACTAAATGGATCAATTGCACGCCTACGTTATTATCGGCAAGCTCTTCCGAATAAACTTTCGACACTTTCAATCTGATGTCACAATATACTTCTATATTTTCTTCTTATTCGGGTGTCCGTCCGAACAATAACACTTCATATATTGCTGGAGATGTCCTTGCAGATGTTTCGGTTTTTCCGTGTCTCTTTTCAAACTTTGGAATTGTTAATTCTTCTATTATGATTCAGTCGGTAAGTTTAAGTCTTAAGACTTCGGTCAAGCCTACCGAAAATGGATTTTCAGGTTTTCGTTTGTATCTCTATAATGCTGCAGTGCCAATAGGCATACCCGATAACAATCCGTGGATTCTTTTTGATGTTGGTCAGAATGTGGACGACAGAAACAAATACCGTGGATACATTGATTTCATTCCATATGTTTCCAATGGTGATTATCTTTATTTCCAAAATAACAATGTTTCCAAACAGATAAAATTATCTGCATCTTCACAATATTCTTTATATGGACATCTTGTGACTTTGGGAGCATACGCCAGTCCTCCAGCTTCTATGGAGTTTACAATTGAATTGAATGGAATTCAGTTATAAATAGTAACATGGCAAACGTACCCACAATTGTAGTTGGAACAGGAAATCAACAGAAAGTTGTGACACCTGCTCTTTTAACAGGACTTGATTCTACTGGAGCAATTGTTGCTCTGAGAGTAGATGCCTCTGGTAACCTTCTGACCGCTTTAAGTTCTGGAACAGTTCTTGTGGCCAATCTGGGAACACCTCCTGTTGGATCCCGTGCTATTGTTTCCAATGCCCTCAACCCTGTTTTTGCAGCTCTTGTTGCCGGTGGTGGAGCAGTTGAGGTTCCAGTGTATCTTTCTTCTACTGGTTGGCGCGTAGGATAATCTATCATAGGGCTCTGACCTTACTTTATAAATAAGAGTATGGCCAAGCCTAATTCACGTCAAACCCTCATTGAATACTGTCTCCGAGCATTGGGAGCTCCTGTCCTCGAAATCAACCTCGATGATGACCAGATTTCGGATCGTATTGACGAGGCACTTCAGTTTTACCAAGAGTATCATTCGGATGCTTCAATTCGTACATATGTAAAGCATAAGGTGACACAACAGGATATCACCAACGAGTATATTACTGTTCCCGATGCTCTTCTGTTTATCCAGAGAGTATTTCCTATTTCAGCTGCAAATAATACCTCATCTAATATGTTCTCGGTTTCATATCAGATGTCTTTGAATGACCTATATGGACTCAGAAACCCTGGAGACCTGATTCAGTATTCCATGACACGCCAGTATATGTCTTTGCTGGATATGGAATTCAATGGTCTCGGTCAGACAATTCGCTTTAACCGCCATATGAACCGTCTCTTTGTTGAGGTTCTATGGGGTGACAAAATTAAGGTCAACGACTATGTGATCATCGAAGGCTTCATTGTCAATGATCCAGATACCTTTACCGATATCTATAACGATATGTTTCTGAAGAGATATTGCACTGCCCTTCTGAAAAAACAATGGGGAGCCAATCTGATTAAGTTCGAGGGTCTTCAATTGCCAGGTGGTGTCACACTCAACGGACGACAAATCTTTGATGATGCCATGGCAGATATTGAAAAGATGGAAACTGAGATTGAATCCAAGTTTTCCTTGCCTCCTGACTTTTGCGTTGGTTAATTTATCATGCCTCGTAATGTTTATTTTTCTCACGGTGTTCGTTCGGAAAGAAATCTCCACGAAGACATCATCATAGAGGCTCTTAAGATCTATGGGCATGATATGTACTATCTGCCACGGTCTGTGGTCAAGGTTGATACCATTCTGAACGAAGATGTTATCTCCAAGTTTGGAGAAGCCTTTAAGATTGAAAGTTATATTGAATCACTTGAAGGCTACGGTGGTGATGGTGTTCTGATGTCAAAGTTTGGTCTCCAGATTCGAGATCAGATGACGCTGATTCTATCTCGTAAGAGATGGCAGCAGCTAGTTGCTCGGTTCAAGGTAGGTAATACTCTTCCACGACCCGGTGAAGGTGACTTAATCTTCTTTCCTCTCGATAAGGTCCTGATGGAAATCAAATTTGTTGAAGACAAGTCTCCCTTCTTCCAACTTCAAAATCTTCCTACATATAAGTTAACATGTGAGATGTTTGAATACTCTGGAGAGGATCTTAAAACGGGCGTCGATGAAATTGATGTTATTCAGCTCATTAAGAGTAATCCTACAGGTCTGACTCTTTCATCATACACTGGACAGTTCTCTATTGGAGAAACAATCACATGTACCGTTTCCGGTAAGAGTGTAACCGCAGAGGTTGTTTCACACGTTGGCAGCCTATTAACTGTGGTAAACATACAGACAAATGATTCTCAAACACGAGACATCTTCGGAACAATTACTGGTTCTCTTTCGGGCAGAACAGCAGTTGTTGCATCATCGGAGGATATCATTGCCATGGAAGAAGCTTCTCCAGCTGCTCAGAATGCTTCGTTTGAAGATGCAGGAGATGACCTTATTGACTTTACAGAAATCAATCCTTTTGGAGAAGCAAACTATCAGACCTAATCATTATGTTCGGAGATTATTTTTATCATTCAACAATCAAGAAATCGGTAGCTGTTTTTGGAACACTGTTCAATAACATCACGGTTCGTCGTGTTGGCAATTCAAATGAGATTGTCCAGACCACGAAGGTACCTCTTGCATATGGACCCCGTGCAAAGTTCCTAGAGAGAATACAAAGCCAGAAAGACTTTGATGATCCCACGGTCGCCATTAAGCTTCCACGTATGTCATTTGAGATGTCTTCCATTTCTGCAGATACAGGAAGCAAATTAAACCCTCTGAACAAGATTGTAAAGAGAAACCCTGACTCAATCAGTGCTCAGACATTCATGAGTTCTGTTCCATATGTCATTGGATTCACTCTTTCCGTCTATGGTAAGAACCAGGATGATGTTCTGCAGATTATAGAACAGATACTTCCTTACTTTAGTCCTGAATATACCGTGACTGTTAAAGACATGGAATATACAGGTTCAAGAACCGATGTTCCGGTTGTTCTGAATGGTATCACTCCTTCTGATGATTTTGAAGGAAGCTTTGATACCAATAGAGTCATCGTATATACTTTGGATTTTTCAATGAAGGCTCGATTTGGTGGTCCAGTTCAACCTCAGGGACTTATCCTCGAGGTCGATGTGAATTATTATGATAAGATGCCCTATGATTCTCAATGATACAACCAATCTCTAGTTCAGAGTTTCTTGCTATAGATTATCCTCTAGAAGTAGTGGTGGATGTTCCTGTTAAGTTATATCCTTCCTCAATACAAAAGGTATTGTTTACTCAGAGCACTATCAATGATTCCATTATTACTACACCTGGTGGGTTCCAGATTGCACAGATTACAGTTCAGCCGTATTCAACTCAGTATAATGCTCAACAACTTCTTGACGGATTTGAAATAGGACCCAATAAGTTCTTAGAGTTTAAAGTAGAAGCAACGGGAACAAATTTAAAATACCAGTGGAAGCAGAACGGAGTTGTTATACCCAATAGCACTTCTTCCATCCTGAGAATTGTAACTCTTAACAATTACTCAAGCACGATGAATTCGGTTAATTACATTACTGTGGAAGTTTCAAACAGTAGAAGCACCACTGTTTCAGGTCAGATAAGTTTAGGAACCACAAATGATCAATTCGGTCCTACTCTTGTTGGAAGTTTAATACAGTCTCCGGCTTCGTTTATTGCCAATGTGGGAGATACAATTTCGGTAGGTAATTCTGGAACCTTTACAACCGAATATACTCCCAATGCAACTTATACAAGAGAGATCTCTTTTGCATACGGTTCTACTACAGCCTATTATCCAAACGTAACAACTGAAACTAAGAGTTTTACCGTTCCTGCCCTTGTCGGTTCTGGTACTAATATCAACACAACTATATCTGCCTCTATGTTTGTTGGATCATCTTCGTGGGATTATGGAAACACCTATAACTGGACATTTAATATCAACAAGTATCCTGTAACAAATGCTTTTAATGTAGTTAAAAATGCAGGTCTTGCACTCCTTGATTCTATCTTTGCTACAAATCCAGTTACATCAAACCTTACCACATCTACTAAACTTTGGATCTATAGTTCAATATCTTCTTTACCTGATAATCCTGTTGCTACATTTAATACTAATTTCTGGGCCTATTCGCGCCGCGATGTTCTTAATTTCTCCGGTGTATCTTTTGTACCTCCAGGAGACGTTGCACGTAACGGTGATCAAGTAAATGGAACTCTAATCACTCCACAACATATTA
>Ga0187843_10003007_pt1 | contig 9998 bp, 10 predicted proteins | sample SpaLakP09_SKY_43_FD_134516 | JGI IMG/M metagenome (GOLD analysis project Ga0187843, IMG submission 134516) | Oligotrophic lake water microbial communities from Sparkling Lake, Wisconsin, USA - SP09_SKY_43 | ecosystem: Environmental > Aquatic > Freshwater > Lake | place: USA: Sparkling Lake...
AACTCGCCCTCAAGGGACCGCTGGAGACGCCGTCGGGCGGCGGCTTCCGCTCGATCAACGTGCGCCTGCGCGAGGCCTTCAAGCTCTACGCCAACATTCGTCCTGCGCGTACGCTGATCCCCGGCGGCCGCTACGACAACATCGACTTGGTGCTGTGTCGCGAGAATCTCGAGGGCCTGTACATGGGCTATGAGCACTTCATCCCGATCGACAACGACCCGCACGCCGTCGCCATCGCCACCGGCGTCAACACCCGTCAGGGCGCGATCCACATTCTCGAATACGCCTTCGAATACGCGATCAAGAACGGCCGCAAGAAGGTCACGGTGGTGCACAAGGCGAACATCATGAAGGCGCTGACCGGGATCTTCCTCGAGACCGCGCGTGACATGCACGAAAAGAAGTACAAGGGCCGCATCCAGTTCGAAGAAGTCATCGTCGACGCGTGCGCGATGAAGCTGGTGATGAACCCGTGGCAATTTGACGTGCTGGTGACCACCAATCTGTTCGGCGACATCCTGTCGGATGAAATCAGCGGACTGGTGGGCGGCCTCGGCATGGCGCCGGGCGCAAACATCGGTGCCGATGCGGCGATCTTTGAGGCGGTGCACGGCAGTGCGCCGGACATCGCTGGCAAGGGCATCGCCAACCCGATCGCGCTGATCCTGGCCAGCGCGCAGATGCTCGACCACGTCGGCCTGCACGACAAGGCCGACCGTGTGCGCAAAGCCGTGGTCGATACCCTCAATGTCGACAACATCCGCACCGGCGACCTCGGGGGCACGGCCAACACCACCGTGTTTGCTGCCGCGCTGGTCAGCCGCGTCAAGAACGGCTAATATCGCGCCCCTCGGGGCGTAGCGTAGCCTGGTATCGCGCCTGCTTTGGGAGCAGGAGGTCGGAGGTTCAAATCCTCTCGCCCCGACCAGGCGCATGAAACCGGTTACGCATCTGCCCGTAGCTCAACCGGATAGAGCACCGGCCTTCTAAGCCGGGGGTTACAGGTTCGACTCCTGTCGGGCAGGCCAGTTTTATCCGAGCAGTGTTGTGTCAGTGGTGGCTGTAGCTCAGTTGGTAGAGTCCCGGATTGTGATTCCGGTTGTCGTGGGTTCGAGTCCCATCAGCCACCCCAACCCCTTGTTCAGGCGCAACCCACAAGCACGACGCCTTGCAGCAGGTCGCCTGCTGTCGAGCCACAGGCCGTGCCCAGGAAACTTTTCCTTTCCCGTGCCGGTCTTAGTCCCTGTCGATCGCGCCGCGCCGAAGCCGCTGGTGAGCCGGTCAAATGGGTGCCGCCAGCGCCCGCCGCGCGTCTCGCCGCAGCCACGGAAGCCATGGACACCAGCCCCCCGACTCGTTACACCACCACCGCCATCACGCTGCACTGGTTGGTGGCGCTCGGCATTCTGGGGGCGTTCTCACTGGGCCTTTACATGCAGGACCTGCCCCTGTCCCCAGCCAAACTCAAGCTGTACTCGTACCACAAGTGGGCTGGCGTCACGATCTTTCTGTTGGTGTTGGTTCGGCTGTTTTGGCGCGCCACCCACCCCGCGCCACCCCTGCCCTTAAGCATGCCCGTCTGGCAGCGCCGCCTCGCCACCAGCATGCACCATCTGCTCTATGGCTTAGCGGTCTGCATCCCGCTCTCGGGTTGGCTGATGAGTTCGGCCAAGGGCTTTCAGACCGTGTGGTTCGGCGTATTACCGCTGCCCGACCTCGTGACCAAGGACAAGGCGCTCGGCGATGCGCTGGCCGACGTCCACCAGTTCCTCAACCTGAGCATGGCCACGCTGGTGACGGTGCACGTGACCGCCGCCATCCGCCACCACCTGCACGGTAGCGAGGCCATTCTCGCGCGCATGCTTCCCTTTCTCCGCAACAAGGCCCGACCATGACCCGCCCCATTCTCGCCGTCCTGGCCGGCTGCCTGCTGACCGCGTCTGTCTCTGCGGCCGAGGTCGGCGCCATCCTCGCCGACAAAAGCAAGCTCACGTTTGTATCTAAGCAGATGGGCGTACCGGTGGACGGCGAGTTCCGCAAGTTCACGGTGAACATGAACTTCGATCCGGCCAAACCCGACGCCGGGCGTGCCCAGATCGACATTGATATGGCCAGCGTCGATGCCGGCGCCGCCGAGACCAACGAGGAAGTCACCAGCAAGAACTGGTTCAACGTTAAACAGTTCCCCAAGGCCACGTTCGTGTCCAGCAGTGTCAAAGCGCTTGGCGGAAATCGTTTCGAGGTGGCCGGCAAGCTGACCATCCGCGACAAGACGCGCGACGTGGTGGCGCCCTTCACGATGACGCCACAAGGCCCGAATACCCTGTTCGAAGGCGTGTTCACCCTGCGCCGCGGCGACTTTGGCATCGGCCAGGGCGTGTGGGCCGACTTCGACACCGTCGCCAACGAGGTGCAGATCCGCTTCCGCTTACTCACCGCAGCCAAGAAAGGCTAGTCGTGGCGGCCGCTACGATCGCAGTAATCCCCGAAATTCATCCATCAGTTCTGACCACACGGAGACTCACATGAAGCAACTGCTCGCCGGGCTCGCTGCCCTCGCCATCGCCGGCCCCTCGCTGGCTGCCGAGACCTTCACCCTCGATGTCCGCCACACCTTCCCGGTGTTCGAGATCAACCATCTCGGCTTCTCGACGCAGCGCGGCCGCTTTAACAAGACCGAAGGCAAGATCACCCTCGACCGCACCGCCAAGACCGGCAACGTCGATATCCGCATCGACAGCGCGTCGATCGACATGGGCCTCGACGACTGGGACAAGCACATGCGCGGCGAGGACTTTTTCAACGCAGCCGCCTTCCCGAGCATGACCTTCAGCGCCGACCGCTTTACCTTTGACGGCGACAAGCCGGTGGCGGCCGAGGGCACGCTGACGCTGCTGGGCGTGGCCAAGCCGGTGAGCTTGAAGATCGCCGGCTTCACATGCGGCAACCACCCGATCAACAAGAAGGCGCTGTGCGCGGCCGACATTAGCACCACTATCAAGCGCTCGGAGTGGGGCATGAAGAAGTACCTGCCGGCCATCTCCGACGAGGTCGTCATCAAGATCCCGGTCGAAGCCTTCAAGGACTGAGGTCGACTGGCATGGCTGGACCCTAACTGACGCGCCACCGACCGCTTGCCGATACCCATGCCCTCAGCCGGCAGCGCCCCAACCCATCCACGCTGGACCGGCCAACAACAGCGCCAAAGTCGACGCCACCAGCCAAGGGCCCAAAGCGAACTGTTGCGGCACGTCGGCCGTCCGACCGCGGCTTCGCAACCACTGCCAAGCCGAGCCCACCAGCGCCGCTGCGACGAACACCAGCATCACCGCCTGTGGCCCCAGCCACGCACCGATGGCCGCCAGCAACTTAAGATCGCCAAAACCGAGCGCTTCGATCCGACGAACCTTGAAATAAGCGAGTTCGAGTGCCCGCAAAGGCAGATAACCCACCACCGCACCCGCAATCGCCAGTTCGGCGCCGACGGTGCGGGTCGGGGGTAGCAACTGCAGCACCAGACCGGCCCACAGCAGCGGCAGAGTCAGCGTGTCAGGCAACCGATGCGAGCGCCAGTCGATGGCCGCCAGCACCAGCAGAACCCAAGCAAAACCGACCAGCGCAACCGCCTGCGGCGCCCAACCGAGCCGCCATTGGAGTGCTGCACCGGTTAGCAAAAACAGCGTCGATAGCAGCAAGGGGTGGTCGTTAAGGGGACGGAACAGGGTCTGGGTCAAGCGCATCTCATTTCTCCACAAGCAGGGTGGCGACCTGTATCCCGGCCGGGCCGATGATCACCACCAGAATCGCCGGAAAGATCAGCAGAATCAGCGGGAACAGGATCTTCAACGGCACCTTGGCCGCCATCTCTTCGGCCAGTTGCGTGCGCCTGACCCGCATGAACTCCGAGTGCACCCGCAAAGCCTCGCCGAGGCTGGTTCCAAAGCGTTCCGACTGCACCAGCATCGAGACCAGGTTGCCGACTTCCTCGACGCCCGAACGCGCCGCCAGATTGCGCAGAGCATCGATTCGGCGTGCACCGGCGCGAATCTCCAGACCAGCCAGGTGGAACTCCTCGGACAGTTCTGGACTGCGCGCGGCGATCTCACGTGACACCCGGTTGATGGCGGCATCGAGTGCCAAGCCCGACTCCACGCACACCAGCAGCAAGTCGATCATGTCAGGCAACCCTTCGCGGATGGCGGCACTGCGACGCGAACCCAGCCAGCTGATTACCAGTTCGGGCAACAGATAGCCGACCGCCGCAAATGCCAGACAGCCTGCCCACACCGAGGCCGTCCCCGCGCCCAAGCGCAACAACACCGGCAAGGCCAGCAGCGGCAAGCCCAGCGTCAGCAGCGTTTTACCAGCGTGATAAATGATCGGCGCGCGGGCGCCGCGCCAACCCAGCCGCGCAAAACGCAATCGCAGTTCGGAATCGTGCAGGGCCGCCTCAGGCGCCGACAGCCGCGACAGGGCATTGAGCACCCGCGACAAACGCTCGCTCTCAAATTGCAGGCCAGCGCCCGAGCCGCCAGAACGCACTCCAGCCAGGTTGCGCACCCGCTCGGTCATCCGCCGCTCGCGCAGCAATCCGGCGGCCGAGACAGTCAGCAAGGCCATCGCCACAAAAGCTGCCAGCGCCGCCGCCGCGATGATCAGACTCGGGCTGTTCAAGTAGGGGCTCATGTCAGACCCTGATCCGAACGGTGAACTGAATCCATATCGACCCCAACAGCATCATCAACAAGACGACACCGACGATATGGCGCCCCATGGGGCTGGACCACAGGGCGCTCATGTAGACCGGATTAACGGTGGTCAGGATGCCGGCCAGCGCAAACGGCAGCGCCGTCATCAGGATGCCGGACAGCCGCCCCTCAGCCGACAAAGCCCGCACCTTGCCGGCCAGTTTCATGCGCTCGCGCACCGTGGACGACAAGCCCCCGAGCAGTTCCGCGAGGTTGCCGCCGGTCTCGCGCTGGATCACCACCGCCACAACAAAGAACTCGAGGTCGGGGCTATCGACCCGTGCCGCCAGCCGGGCCAAGGCCTCGTTGACCGGAGCACCGAAGTTGATCTCCTCGAAGGTGGTGCGAAACTCGCTCGCCACCGGATCGGGGAGTTCGGTCGAGACCATGCCTAGACCCGCCATGAACCCGTGACCGGCACGCAGCGCCCGACAGATGAAGTCCAGTGCATCCGGAAACTGCGACTCGAACCGCGCACGCCGCCGGTGTGCGACCCGCAGCAGCCACATCGGCGGAATCGCCGGCAGGGCCAGCGCCAGAGCCAGCCCCAGCAGCGCACCCAAACCAGTGGCCGCCGGCAGCAGAAAGCCGCCCAGCGAGAGCATCAACATCAAGGCAATGATTTCCAGCGGACTGCGCGAACTGCCCGCCCTCACCAGCATGAGGTCGAGCCGTCGCATCAGCGGTGCGTCGAGTACATGCCGCAACAGCACCGGCACCTCACTGGTGGCGCCACGCGCCAGACGGCGCTCGATGCGCACCTCACCTTCTTCGCGGGTGATCGCTATTTGCCGCTGCAACTGGCGGGCGCGATGTCCAAAGCGGATCGTCGCCAATCGCCCCACGCCAAACACCAGCGCCACCACTGCCACAAACGCCAGCAGGGTTACAGCCACCACAGTGACGCGGTCCATCTCAATCTCCCCTTTGCACCGGATCAAACAGGTCTTCAGCCAAATGAACGCCGAAGCGCAACAAGCGGTCGATCAAGCGCGGGCGAACGCCGGTCGGTACAAAGCGACCCTGCACCGCACCCTTCTCGTCGACCCCGGTCTGGTCGAACATGAAGATCTCATTGCTGGAGATCACATCGCCCTCCATGCCGGTGATCTCGTGCACGCTGGTGACTTTGCGCGTGCCATCGCTGAGCCGCGCGGTCTGGACCACCACCTGGATCGCCGCGCTAATCTGCTGACGCATCGACCGCGGCGACAGCGTGCCGCCGCCCATGCTGATCAGGTTCTCCAGCCGCAACAGCGCCTCGCGCGGATTGTTGGCGTGGATGGTGGTCAGCGAGCCCTCGTGGCCGGTGTTCATCGCCTGCAGCATGTCGACCACCTCGGCGCCGCGCACCTCGCCCAGCACGATGCGATCCGGCCGCATCCGCAAGCTGTTTCGCACCAGCGCCCGCATCGCGATCTCGCCTCGGCCTTCAACATTGGGCGGACGCGTCTCCATGCGCACCACGTGCGGCTGCTGCATCTGCAACTCCGCGGTGTCCTCGATGGTGATGATGCGTTCGTTCTCGGGGATGTAACTCGACAGGATGTTGAGCAGCGTGGTCTTGCCCGAGCCGGTGCCGCCGGAAATGATGATGTTGACCTTGGCGCGCACCAACCCCGCCAAAAATTCGGCCATCTCGGCGGTCAGCGCGCGCCGCTGGATCAAGTCGTCCATGCGCAAGGGCACCACAGCAAAGCGGCGGATCGACAGCGACGGGCCGTCCAGCGCAATCGGCGGGATCACCGCGTTCACCCGCGATCCGTCGGGCAGTCGGGCGTCGGCCATCGGGCTCGACTCGTCGATGCGGCGGCCGATGCGCGAAACGATCTTGTCGATGATCTTCTTGACGTGGTCGTCGTCGTTGAAGCGGATCGCCGTGAGCTGGATTCGGCCATCGCGCTCGACGTAGACGTGCTCGCAACCGTTGACCATGATCTCGGTGACCGTCGGATCGGCCAGCAGCGGCTCAATCGGCCCGAGCCCGAGGATCTCGTTCTGCAACTCGGTCACCAGCGCGCGGCGCTCGCTGCTGTTGACCGGCAGCGCATCCTCGTCGATCAGACGAACCACCAGCTCGCTCAACTCCTCACGCAACCGGTCGGCCGGCAGGTTCTCGGCCGCGCTCAGGTCCATGCGCGTCAACAACTTCTGATGCAGCAGGGTCTTCAGCGCATAAAAACTGGCGGCGTGGCTGGATCCGCCGGAGAGCTTGCCAGCCGGACGTGCGGCTTCGCCGGGCGAACCGGTGCCGTGCGCACTCAAGCCGACGTGGTCCCAGCCACTCAACCGACGTGCAAGAGATGCTTCAAGTGTGTCCATGCCGAGTCCTTGCGAATCGGGGTGCCGGAGAGTTCGGCAGCCCAGCGTTGAAATGTCTTGCTGAAATCACTACTTGGAGCGGTCTCGAGCACCGATCGCCCCTCGAGCAAGGACTCGTTGACGCCATGCACCTCGTCTTCGAACTGGTAGGCCACCTCGACACCCAAGGTCGAGGCGAATTGCGCCAATGGCACTTCCGGCTCCGAGCTGACCCGGTTCACCACCAGACGGACGCGGCTGCAGTCGCGCCCCATGCCACGCCAGAGCCGCAACAATTTCGCCGAGCGGCGCAGCGACGGCACATCCAGCGTCGTCACCAGCAGCACCCGCTCGAACAGATCGAACACGCCCAGACTCACCGGATCGGTGCCGTTGCCAAGATCGGCCACGACAAAGTTGTACGAGCGCGTGGCGAGCCCCACCAACTGCGTCACCTGTGCCGGCTGGATGCCGACAAAGCGCTCGAACGTGGCGGGCGACGAGATCAGGCGCACGCCGTCGCTGACGTGATGACTCAAGGTATCGAGCAGCGCCGCATCCAGACGCTCACTCTGCTCGAGCACATCGGCGAGGTCGTTTTGGCTCTGCTCGGTCGTCAGGTGGATGTCGAGATCGCCAAACGGCAGCGACAGGTCGATCGCCATCACCCGCACCCCGCTGCAGCGCGCCAAGGCCGATGCCAAGTTGGCAGCGATGCAGGTGGCGCCATCGCCGCCCTTGGCCGAGATCACGGCGATGCTGTGCGGCTGACTGCCCGCCAAGTTGCGAGTCCCACGCGAACGCAGTCTCTCCACCGCGGCGACCATGTCCTGAGGGAACGGTGACGAGGCCACATCCACCGCGCCGGCCTGCATCAGTTGCACCACGTAGTCAGCTGGCGGATTGCCGAGCACCGGCACCACCGCGCAATCCGGCGCAGCCTCGACGCAGCCGCGAACCGCCTCGAGCAGACGTGCATCCGCAGGGAAGCCGACCAACAGCAGGGCGTCGGCGGTGCGCGCGGTGCTGACCGGGAACCCGACCAGGTCCGGCAGCACCTGGCACAACAAGGTGTCGCCGCGGGTGTTCAACTCGCTCGGCTGACGTTCAAGCGGTCTGCTGCTGATGATCAAAACCTTCATTGCACCAGCGCCGGGGGTGCCGGCGTCCCGTAGTAAGTCGATCCACCCGGCTCAGTGCCGCCGGGAAACTCGCTCAGCGGCACGAACTGGCCGAAGATGGCTTTGGTGCTTCCACCGACCGAATTGGTGACGCGAAACGGTGCAAAAGCCACGATAGGCTGGAAGCCTTGGCTGACATTGGCCACCACCGGCACCAGATAGGTTTTGGGGTAGATCACGCTGCTGTACAGCGTGGTCTTGGTGCCGGTGTCGATGTAGGTGGGGCTGCCCACCGACAGGCCGGTCGGGTTGCCGTTGGTCAACAAATTCCGAACTGCCGGCACCGAATTGTCGATGGTCGAAAACAAGGTCCATTGGCCTGAGTTGCAGGTCCCGTACTGGTTCACAGAACCGATGCGCAACTCATAGGGATTGCTCGGGTTGTAGTACGGCGAACTCGGCGACACCGGGATTGGTGTGCCCGTAGTGGCGTTCCAGTAGAGGTTGAACATGCACTGGTTAATGGCCGTCGGGAACAGCGCGCCCGGCAAGGCATAGCCCGGCGCCGACTGCATGGCGATGGCGCTGGACGACGTGGTTTGCAGCAAGGTGCCGAACACCGGCGCCAAAAACAAAGCCAAGGGGCCGCCATTGGTCAGACCATTGGCGCTGCTGTCGCGTGCCACCGTCACCTTGAGCGCCGGCGCCCATGACCCGCCCAAGGGCCGGCTGGTGCCCTCGACAAAGCTGCCGCTGCTGTTCAGGCCGCTGGTGGCCAGATTCCAATAGCCATAACGCACGTCCGCGGCCTGCAGCAGGTTGCCATCCGCCCGATTGGCGAACACCGTGGTGCGGGCGCGCTGGGCCGCCGAAGTCCAGTCTGGCGCGCTGTTGGTGAGCAGCCCATTGGCACCCGCGAGTGCACCGGCTTCGGCCGCCCGACGCAACTCGTGCTTGACCAGCACCACCCGTGCGAGGTCTACCGCCATTGCCATCAGGCCGAGCACCACCGGCAGCAGCAGCGCCACCAGGACCAGCGTACTGCCACGCTGGGACCGGGGCGGAGCGGGATGCAGGTTCATCTGCCCTACTCCGCCCGCATCACGGTGGAGGCCTGCAGAACCACGCCGTTGGCGCTGCCGAACGGGTTAATGAAACCTACCAGACCCAAAAAGGTGAAGGTGTGCTGCACTTTCACGGTCAACTGGTTGCCGCTCACCAAAGTCGCCGGGTCAGGGGTCACGGTAGCGGTACAGCCGCTGCGAGTCCCGAAATCAATCAAGTTGGCCGTGCAAAAGTCGGTTGCGACCTTCTGCACATCGGCCAGCGAGGGCCGCAGATTAACGCCACGGAACGTGGTGCCCTGGCGAGCGGCCTCACGCGTCGCGTTGGTCATCACCACCTTGTCCAGCAGCGCCACACTGAACCCAACCACGCCGAACACGATCAGCAGCAGCAGCGGCAGCACCAGGGCGAACTCAACCATTGCACCGCCGCGCATCGCTTGCGCGCCAGCGTGCCGGCGACGCACGACGGCCAGAGGCGTGAAGCGGTCCATGTTCAACGCCCAGCCGGCATCAGTAAGGTGCCGCCAGTGCTGGTCCCCCAAGCCGAACCACTCGCTGGCAACTGGGCTGGTGGCGGCATGACTCCGCCCGGCAGTTCGGTGGCGCGGGGCGCCAAACCGTCGTCGCGCTCCGCCGGTGACAGACGCTGCGCGTCCTTGGCCGCGTTGAGCGCCTTACCAAGGTCCGGTGCGGCGATGTCCATCTGCGTTGCGCAACCGGCCAACGCACCCAACAGCACTGGCATTGCCCAAGCAACCTGA
>Ga0187843_10003009_pt1 | contig 9992 bp, 7 predicted proteins | sample SpaLakP09_SKY_43_FD_134516 | JGI IMG/M metagenome (GOLD analysis project Ga0187843, IMG submission 134516) | Oligotrophic lake water microbial communities from Sparkling Lake, Wisconsin, USA - SP09_SKY_43 | ecosystem: Environmental > Aquatic > Freshwater > Lake | place: USA: Sparkling Lake...
CTGACTCAAGGCGTTGCTGTTTTTTGTGTGAGCTTTGAGCAGGTGTTTTTGGCGGTGAAGGTTTTGCAGCAACAGCCAGAGCCTTTTGTTGAAGTTGTGCCTGGTCAGCCTGTGCCAAAGCTTTCATTCGTTTAGCCTCGTCCAGCAAGAACTGTTGGTAGTCATCCAAGTCACCATCAAAGGGTGCAATGCCACCTTTAGAGACCAACCAAAACTCATCGCACACAGCGCGAAGCAAGGCTCTGTCGTGACTGACCAACATCACTGTTCCTTCAAACTCGTTTAAAGCCATCGACAAGGCCTCGCGTGTCGCCAAATCAAGGTGGTTGGTAGGCTCATCCAGCAGCAGCAAGTTGGGTCGTTGCCACACCATCATGCAAAGCACCAAGCGAGCTTTTTCACCCCCACTCATGCTGCCCACACTTTGCTTGACCATGTCACCACCAAAGTTGAATTGCCCCAAAAAACTTCGCAAGTCTTGTTCGCGTGAAGCCTGTCCCGCCAACTTGCCGTCTGCTGCCACTTTTTTGGCAAGTGCAATCATGTGGTCAAGGGGGTTGTCTGCAGGTCGCAGAACATCCAGCTCTTGTTGGGCAAAGTAACCAATGTTCAAGCCTTTACCTTCGGTAATCTCGCCGTTGATGGCGGCAAGATCTCGGGCTATAGTTTTCACCACGGTGGATTTACCTTGACCATTGGCACCCAAAATTCCAATGCGCTGACCGGCCAACACGGACTTGCTGACGTCGCGAACAATCACGGTAGGCGATGTGTCTTCGACTGCATCATTGGCTGCTGGGTAACCAAAATCCACATGTTGCATAGACAGCATGGGGTTGGGAAGATTGGCAGGCTCTTTAAATTCAAATTGAAAATCCGCTTCCGACAAAAGCGGGGCGATTTTTTCCATTCGATCCAAAGCCTTGACACGACTTTGCGCTTGCTTGGCTTTGCTGGCTTTAGCTTTGAACCTGGCAATGAATTTTTGCAAGTGCGCAATCTTGTCTTGCTGCTTGGCAAAAGCATTTTGTTGCAAAGTCATTTGTTCAGCACGCATGTCTTCAAACTTGCTGTAATTGCCGCCATAGCGCAGCAGTTTTCCTGCATCTATGTGCAAGGTGACATTGGTCACTGCATCTAGGAACTCGCGGTCATGGCTGATCACCAACAAGGTGCCTTCATAGCGCTTCAACCAAGCTTCAAGCCAAACCAAAGCATCCAAATCCAAATGGTTGGTCGGCTCATCCAGCAACAGCAACTCGGTAGGGCACATCAAGGCACGGGCCAGCTGCAAGCGCATACGCCAACCACCTGAAAAACTGTTAACCGGCTTGTTCAGCTCTGAGGTCTTGAAACCTAAACCTTGAATCAAAGCTTGCGCACGGGAAGCAGCATCGTGCTCACCTGCATCATGCAAGGCCATATAGGCGTTGGCCATGCGTTCACCGTCGTCTGTGGCCTCTGCAGCCGTTACTTCTGACCGTGCGGCCACCAACTCGGTGTCGCCTTCAATCACAAAATCGGTGGCGCTGGCATCGGTCTCAGGCATGTCTTGGGCCACTTGGCCCATGCGCCACTGGCTGGGAATATCAAACTCGCCAGAGTCTTCGGTCAAAGTTTTGTTGAGCAAGGCAAACAAGGAAGACTTACCCGCCCCATTTCTGCCCACCAAGCCCACTTTTTCGCCGGGGTTCAAACTGACCGAGGTTTGATCAAGCAAAATTTTTGCGCCGCGGCGCAAGCTGATATTTTTAAGTGTGATCATGCCAACAATGCCGATTGCGTGATCAGCAGTACCTGTGTATCGCCTGCACTGGTGTACAAGCATGTAAATTCCAAATGCGGGAATGCTGCTATGAAGTGCTCGAATTCATTGCCAATTTCAAGCACCAAAATACCATCATCTTTCATATAGGAAGGCGCCATGTGAAGTAACTGGCGTATAAAGTCCATGCCATCTGTGCCGCCAGCCAAGGCCAAGGCGGGTTCGGCTTGAAACTCAAGAGGAAGCAGCGCCATGCTTTGGGCGTTCACATAAGGGGGATTGCAAACAATCAGGTCAAACTGACCTCCTGCATTGGCCAAACCATCAGACACAACAAGATGTACACGTTCTTGCAAACCATGTCTTTGTAAATTGATGGCTGCGACCGCCAAAGCATCAGCAGAAATATCCAAAGCCTGAACATCTAGTTGCGGGTAAGCAAGCGCGACCAACACTGCCAGACTGGCGCCCCCTGTGCACAAATCAAGAGCAGTACTTGCATCAGGGTTGAGCCATGGGTCAATGCTGCCATCAGCCAACACTTCGGCAATCAAGCTGCGGGGTATCAAGCAGCGCTCATCCACATAAAAAGACACGCCTTGCAGCCATGCTTCTTGGGTCAAATAGGCCAAGGGTTTGCGGGATTGAATGCGCTGTGTCAATAAAACAAGAACGGCCTGAACAGAAGCCTCTGTCAGGTCATCGAGCAGCGTTTGGGTATCTACATCCAAGGGAAGGCCTAACTTCCACAGGACCAACCAAGCGGCTTCGTCAGCGGCTTGCAACGTACCTTGGCCAAAGCTCACCTCTGCATCAGTTAAGGCCTTGGCGCAGTTTTCAATCAATTCAGAAGCTGTCATGCGCTGGTGTGGCGCTGCAAGCCTTGCAAAATTCGCAGGTAAATATTTTTCAATGTGTCAATATCACTCACGCGGACATACTCGTCAATTTTGTGGATGCTGTCATTGGGTGGCCCCAACTCGATAACTTGAGGGCATATTTGTGCGATGAACCGTGCGTCGCTGGTACCACCCGAGGTAGACAACTCAGTATCAATGCCAGTTTCAGCTTGAATGGCCTCTTGAACCACGCCCAACAAATCGCCTGGAGTGGTGAGAAACGGCAGCCCACCTAACGTCCATTTCAAATTGAAATCCAGCTTGTGTTTGCGTAAAACGGTTTCCACACCTTGTTTCAATTCGTCGGCAGTCGATTCGGTGCTAAACCGAAAATTGAAATCAACCACCAATTCACCAGGGATGACATTGTTGGCACCCGTACCCGCGTGCATATTGCTCACTTGCCAACTGGTGGGTTGAAAAAAATCATTGCCCTTGTCCCAGTTGATGGTGGCTAATTCCGCCAAGGCAGGTGCGAACAAATGGATGGGGTTGCTGGCCAATTGGGGATAGGCAATATGACCTTGCACACCTTTGATGGTGAGTTTGCCACTGAGTGTGCCTCGACGACCGTTTTTTACCATGTCGCCAATGCGATGGACTGCTGTGGGCTCTCCCACAATGCACCAATCAAGTTTTTCATCTCGCGCATTGAGCCACTCCACCACTTTCACAGTGCCATCTACCGATGGACCTTCTTCATCGCTGGTCAGCAAGAAAGCGATGGAAAACCGAGGATGGTTTTCTTGTCTTAAAAATTCTTCAGTCGCAACCACCATGGCCGCCAAAGAGGTTTTCATATCGCTAGCACCACGTCCAAATAACTTGCCATCGCGGTGGCTTGGAGTGAAAGGGTCTGTGGTCCATTTGTCTAAGGGGCCGGTTGGAACCACATCGGTATGACCTGCAAACACCAAGGTGGGCCCTTTGGGTGAACAACGCTTGATAGCCCACAGATTGCTTACCCTGAAATTGTCTGGCCCAAAGTTCAAACGCGCTGATTCAAAACTAAAAGCGTTCAAACGCTCGCCCAAGATTTCTAAACACCCCGCATCATCGGGGGTGACAGAGGGGCGAGCAATCAGTTGCTCAGTCAACTCGAGGGTGACAGACATCTCAGTCGCGCAAGAGGTCGTTCAAGCTGGTTTTGGCGCGGGTTTGTGCATCTACGCGTTTGACAATGACCGCGCAGTACAGACTGTATTTGCCGTCTGCACTGGGGAGGTTGCCAGACACCACCACCGATCCAGAGGGAACCCGTCCATAGCTCACTTCACCTGTGGCGCGGTCGTAAATTTTGGTGCTTTGGCCGATATACACACCCATAGAAATGACCGAATTTTCTTCGATGATGACCCCTTCAACCACCTCAGAACGTGCGCCAATGAAGCAGTTGTCTTCAATGATGGTGGGGTTGGCTTGCACAGGTTCTAAAACACCGCCAATGCCAACGCCGCCTGAGAGGTGTACGTTTTTGCCAATCTGAGCGCAAGAGCCCACGGTGGCCCAAGTGTCGACCATGGTGTTTTCATCGACATATGCGCCGATGTTGACATAGCTGGGCATCAGGATGGCACCTTTGGCGATATAACTGCCGCGACGCGCAACTGCAGGCGGGACCACACGCACTCCGCTGGCTTTCATCTGGGCCTCATCCATATTGGAGAACTTGGTTTGAACTTTGTCATAAAAGCCCAAATCACCTGCCTTGACCACAGCGTTGTCTTTCAAGCGAAACGACAGCAGTACCGCTTTTTTGATCCACTGGTGGGTGGTCCATTGCCCCACAGTTTCACGTGTAGCAACCCGCAAGCGACCCGCATTGAGTTCGGCGATGACGTGCTCGACGGCGTCGCTCAATTCTTTGGGCGCAGAAGAGGGACTGTATTGGGTACGGTTTTCCCAAGCGGTGTCAATGATGGATTGCAGTTGTTGGCTCATGAGGATGGTGGGTAGTGGGATTGAACAAATTGAACGATACGATGGGCTGCCTCAAGACATTCCTGAGGTTGTGCGACCAAGGCCATGCGAATTCGGCCTTGGCCTGGGTTGACGCCATTGACTTCTCGCGCCAAATAACGACCTGGCAACACAGTGACATTGTATTGAGCCAGCAATTCAACCGCAAAAGCCTGATCGTCACCCCCCGGCACACCTGCCCAAAGGTAAAAACCCGCATCAGGCAAAGCGACATCCAATACTTGGGACAAGAGGGGGGTGATTTGGGCAAATTTTTCGCGGTACAGCGCTCGGTTTTCTTCCACATGGACTTCGTCGTTCCAAGCCGCGATGCTCGCCGCTTGCACCATGCCGCCCATGGCGCTGCCGTGGTAGGTGCGATAGCGTAAAAAAGCGTCCATCAGTCGGGCATCGCCAGCCACAAAACCACTGCGCATACCCGGTACATTGCTGCGCTTGGACAGACTGGTGAAGCTGACCAAATTACGAAAATCTGTGCGCCCCGACAGCTTCGCAGCTTCAAGACCACCCAGTGGCGGCTTATCGCCAAAATAAATTTCGCTATAGCACTCGTCGCTGGCCAATACAAAGCCGTATTTGTCAGAGAGCGCAAAGAGTTTTTGCCACAGCCAAGGGCATGACTGCGCCGGTGGGGTTGCCTGGCGAGCAGACAAACACCAGCTGTGTTTTGGCCCACACCGCTTCAGGAACGCTGTCCCAATCCACTGCAAAATTGTTTTCTGCTCGGCTGGCCACAAAAAAGGCTTGTGCGCCTGCCAGCAAAGCAGCTCCCTCATAGATTTGATAGAACGGGTTGGGACAGACCACCCATGCATCGGCTTGGCCATTTAACACCGTCTGCGCAAAGGCGAACAAGGCTTCGCGTGAACCATTCACGGGCAGCACTTGGTTGGCAGGGTCTGCGCTGACTTGGTAACGCCGTTTGAGCCAGTCGCTGCAAGCTTGACGTAAAGCCAAACCACCGGCTGTGGCGGGATAAGCTGACAAAGCCTCCATATTTGCCGATAAAGCCTGCAAAACCAAGGCTGGTGCCGGGTGGCGTGGCTCACCAATGCCTAGGCTGATAGCGGTTAAGTTTGGTTTGGGGCTGACACCTGTAAACAAATGGCGTAAACGCTCAAACGGGTAGGGTTGCAGTTGGGAAAGATGGGGGTTCATGGCTGATATTATCGGGGTCTATGTACAGCTACCTCGACCCCAGCAAAGCCCAAGAATTCGCCATGGACCAGGCTCAGATGCTGAATTTGGCGCAAACCTTCCAAGACAGCCTAGAAAAAGACTTGGCCTCACTACATGCCGCCTTGGTAAGCCAAGACACAGAACCGGTTCAGCGCTTGCTGCACTCGCTCAAAGGTTACGTCACCTTTTTGTGTGGTCCCGAACTCAGTCAGCAGATGATTCAGCTTGAAGCCATGAGCCGTGCCAAGCATTTGGCTGAACTCGCCGTCGAGATTGACAAAGCCATTCCCCCTTTGCAAAATCTTTTGGCCGAAGTCGGTCAATGGATTGAAAAAGATTTAAAGCCTGCTACCTGATTTTTTATTCTTCAACGATTTAACCTTTTAAAAGGGCTTTAGGTGCGTCTTAACTCGATCAAGCTCTCCGGTTTCAAGTCTTTCGCTGATCCGACAAATTTTTTATTGCCTGGCCAATTGGTCGGGGTTGTGGGCCCCAATGGCTGTGGCAAATCCAACATCATTGATGCTGTTAGATGGGTGTTGGGCGAGAGCCGCGCCAGCGAACTGCGTGGCGAGTCCATGCAGGATGTGATTTTCAACGGCACCACCAGCAGGAAACCCTCTAGCCGTGCCAGCGTAGAACTGGTTTTTGACAACGCCTCGCACCGCGCAGGTGGGCAGTGGAACCAGTTTGCTGAAATCGCCGTCAAGCGTGTATTGACACGCGACGGCACCAGCAGTTATTACATCAACAACCAACCTGTGCGCCGTCGGGATGTGCAAGACGTGTTTTTAGGCACCGGCTTGGGTCCACGCGCTTACGCCATCATTGGGCAAGGCACCATCAGCCGTATCATCGAATCCAAGCCTGAAGAGTTGCGTTTGTTTTTGGAAGAAGCCGCAGGTGTTTCCAAATACAAAGAACGTCGCCGTGAGACCGAAAACCGACTGGGCGATACCCGCGAAAACCTTACCCGCGTGGAAGATATTCTGCGTGAGTTGAACGCCAATTTGGAAAAGCTAGAGCGCCAAGCCGAGGTGGCCCAGCGCTTCAAAGACTTACAAAACCAGTCGACTCTCAAGCAACACCAATTGTGGTTCTTAAAACGTGCAGAAGCTGAGGTCAGTCAAACCCAGTTGCAACAACAAACCGAGCAAGCCAGCAATGCCTTAGAAGGCAAGACTGCCGACTTACGCCATATCGAAAGTCAAATCGAAACGCTGCGTCAAGCGCACTACGATTCGGGCGAGCAAGTTAATCAAGCCCAAGGTCAGCTCTACCAAGCGACGGCCGAGGTCGGGCGTCTTGAGGCAGAAATTCGTTTTGTGGTTGAAGGGCGGCAACGGGCACAAGAGCGCTTGCAGCAAATTCAAACGCAAATGAGCCAATGGTCTGCACAAGCGGTGCTAGCCCGTGAGCAAACCCAAGCTTTGACCATGGAGCAATCGCAGGCGCAAACCCTGCTGGAGAACAACCAGCAACAACGCCAGACCTTAGCCCAGCAACAACCTGCCAGCGAACAGGTCTGGCGTGACGCGCTCAAAGCCTTACAAGAGCAAGTGTCATTGGTAACCCAGGTACAGCAGCAAATCCAGGTGCTAGCCGCCGAGCAACGTGGCTTGCAAGAGCAAATGCGCCAACTCGAACAACGGCAAAACCGTTTGCAAGTGGACCAACATGCGCTTGCTGCGCCCGACAGCAGCCATGTCCAGCGACTAGAGGCTCAACTGAGCCAAGCGCAGCAGTCTGCTAGCCAGTTATCGCAAGATCTGCAAACCTTGGAAGCCCAAACCCCGGGCTTGGAAGAGGAACGTAAATCCGCACAAACCAGTAGCAACCAGCAATCGGCCACATTGGTTGAATTGCAAGCGAGTCAACAAGCCTTGACCGCATTGCAAGAAAAACTTCGCACCGACGAGCGCTTGGTGCCTTGGTTAGCCAAGCATGGCTTGCAGAATTTAAAGCCTTTGTGGAACCGTGTGCAAGTGACATCCGGTTGGGAGCAGGCCTTTGAAGCGGCATTGCGTGAACGATTGGCTGCTTTAGAGGTCGGCAAGCTCGACAGTGTTAAATCCTTTGCGTCTGATGTCCCCTTGGCAAAGCTGAGTTTTTACAGCCCCGCTGTGGGTACCAGTGCGGCCAAGTCTTCCAGCTTGTCGCCGCTTTTGGACCAATTGAAAGTCGATGACGCAGCCCTCAAGAGCTTGTTGGCGGATTGGTTAACTGGCTGCTACACCGCCCCCAACCTAGACGCTGCAATGTCTTTGAGAGAAAAGCTGCAAGCTGGCGAACATATTTTTATTCCCCAAGGCCATGCCGTTGGCTTGTACAGTGTTCATTTCTACGCCCAAGACTCTGAACAAGCAGGCTTGCTTGCCAGAGCGCAGGAGATTGAAAACCTCGACAAGCAAATCCGTGCGCAATCTTTGATTGCGCAAGAAGCCAAATCTCAACTCAACCGGGCCGAATCTGCTGCGGCTCAAGCGGCCAGCCAAAGAACGCAGCTGCGTCAACAGTCCTCCGAGGCGCAGGCCAAGGTTCATGTGCTGAATGTCGATGTGCTGCGCTTGCAACAACAAGCCCAACAGGTGAGCGAGCGTCAAGGCCAATTGGCGTCTGAACTCACTGAAATCCAAACCCAATCCGTAGCCCTTGAACACAAGCAGCAAGCCTCTCACGCTAAATTTGAAGAGCTTGACTTGCAGTTGGCGCAAACCCAAGAGCGCCATGCCCAATTGCAAGATGCGTCTTTGACAAAGGAAAAAGAATTTCAAGGCTTGCGTGAGTCTTTGCTAAAAATCGATAAGCAATGCCAAGAGGCCGAGTTCCAAGTTCGCAGCTTGCAGGCCCGCCAGCAAGAGTTGCAGCGCACCCAAGACACCGCTGCCCAGCAAATTGAAACGTTAAACAACGAACAAAGTCGGCAACAAGAAGAGCTCAATGTATTGAGCGACACCACCGCCCGTGCTGGTTTGCAAGACGCGCTGTCTTTGCAACTGGAGCGCGAAACCCTGCTGGTCAGCAAGCGCAATGAATACGATGACTTGACCAACCGTTTGCGCACCAGCAATGAAGAAAGACTCAAGATCGAGCATCAACTCGAACCTTTGCGCCAACGCATTATGGACACCCAACTCAAGGCACAAGCCGCCCGATTGGGCTTTGAGCAGTACGACCAGTTGTTGCAGGATGCACAAACCGACCTAGCGGCAGTAGCTGCCAGCATCGAGCAAGAATCTGTCAAGTTGGCGGGTTTGTCCAACGAGATCGACCAACTTCAACGTGAGACGCAATCCTTGGGCGCAGTGAACTTGGCTGCTTTGGAAGAGTTGGGCACAGCCCGTGAGCGCAAGACCTTCCTCGATGCCCAATCCGCCGATTTGAACGAAGCCATTACCACTTTAGAAGACGCCATACGCAAAATCGACGGTGAAACGCGACAACTGCTGGGCGACACCTTTGAGACGGTGAACCAGCACTTTGGCCGTATGTTCCCCGAGCTGTTTGGCGGTGGAACGGCCAAACTGGTCATCACAGGCGACGAAATTTTGGATTCGGGCGTTCAAGTCATGGCCCAGCCGCCAGGCAAGAAGAACCAAACTATCTATTTGTTGTCGGGGGGCGAAAAAGCGCTGACCGCCATTGCCTTGGTATTTGCGATTTTCCAACTCAACCCTGCGCCCTTTTGTTTGCTTGACGAGGTGGATGCCCCTTTGGACGACGCCAACACCGACCGCTACGCCAAACTCGTCACGCGTATGTCCAGAGAAACGCAGTTTCTTTATATCTCTCACAACAAAATCGCGATGGAAATGGCCGAACAACTCATTGGCGTGACCATGCAAGAGCAGGGGGTTTCGCGTATTGTTGCAGTTGACATGGAGTCGGCTGTGAACTTGGTTGAACCTGCGGCAAACGTATGAGCAGTTTGCAAATATGGCTGGCCATTGTGGGCGGCGTGATTTTGGTGGTCTTGGTTGCCTACAACGCTTGGACTTCTCAGCAAAACCAGCCCAAACAAGCCGAGCCGCTCATCACAGCTGAAGAGCTTGATGCGCTGACCAATAGCGAAGCTGCGATTGACGGTGCATTGCCATTGCCAACTGACGCACTTGGCGCTTATTCACAAATGGCCCACGAACTTCCTCAACCCAACCAACGTGGCCAGC
>Ga0187843_10003011_pt1 | contig 9986 bp, 8 predicted proteins | sample SpaLakP09_SKY_43_FD_134516 | JGI IMG/M metagenome (GOLD analysis project Ga0187843, IMG submission 134516) | Oligotrophic lake water microbial communities from Sparkling Lake, Wisconsin, USA - SP09_SKY_43 | ecosystem: Environmental > Aquatic > Freshwater > Lake | place: USA: Sparkling Lake...
ACCCAGACGCAGCAACACCGGCGCGACGGGCGCCTGCTGCTGGCGCTGGCCGAGGCCGGCTTTGCCGTTCTGGGATGGCGTGCGCCGCCAGGGGGCGATGCAGGCGGTACTGGCGGGCGTCAATGCCGCAGTGGTGGGATTGCTGCTGGCGGCGCTCTACCAGCCGGTGTGGACCAGCGCCATCTTCAGCGTACGTGACCTGCTCATCGCCGCTGTAGCCTTCGCGGCACTGGTCTGGCGCAAGTGGCCGTCTTGGGCGGTAGTGCTGCTGGCTGTGCTGGCGGCCACGCTGCCTTCGCTGGCGGGCCTGTGAGAGCAGCCGCTACTCGTCCGTTTCAGTAGACCACCACCACCGAACGCTCCTGCTGGTTCACCAGCAGCAAGGCACGTCCGTCGGGACTGCCCGCTGCCACCGCACCGCAGGTGTTGGATACGGCAGCGATACCATTGATGACGTTGACCACCACATTGCAGCGCGTGGCCACCAGTACCGAGATGGCCAGCTTGGCCGTGGTCGCCGCGTGCAGGTGCGGCCAGCCCCAGCAGCCCAGCGTCAGCAGAAGCAACGCAGCGATGGCGCGCAGCAGATCAGGGCGGGCTAGCCGGGTGCGCACCGCGCAGAGAGGGGTATTCATCTTGCAGGCTCCTTTGAGGTTGGCCACTGCATGTTTTTTGCGTACTGTCACTATAAATAAATTAATCGAATAAATCAATAAAATTAATTTAAACAGTAAAAATAATAATATTGCTCGCACTGGCAAATATAAAAACGCTTGGATTGTCCTCTGCATATTTGTCAAAACCCCGATATTGCTTAAGAAACAACTCCGTTTTCTGCCGTATTTTGACCACAGACATACGGAATCCTCAGAAGCAAATAAAACAGTTTTAGCGATTTGCTTGTCGATTCGTTATAATTGATTTCAATCATGACGCCGGCGCTTTCCTTGCGCTAGCGTGCAGATCAACCGGAGTCGGGAATGATGGAGACAAATTCGTGATGCCAGGCCACACCCCAACCCAGACGCAGCAACACCGGCGCGACGGGCGCCTGCTGCTGGCGCTGGCCGAGGCCGGCTTTGCCGTACTGACGGTGGCCGCGCTGTGGCAGACCGACCTGCCCGCCTGGCTGATCCTGGGGTTGCTGGCACTGTGGCTGGTGCGCGCGCTGATCCTGATGCGCCTGCTGCGCGACAACCAGCGCGCTGCACGCAGCCTGGTACTGGCCAAGGAGGCAGCCGACCAGGCCATGCTCACGCGCGGCGCCTTCCTCTCCACCATGAGCCATGAAATCCGCACCCCCATGAATGCGGTGCTGGGCATGGCCGGCCTGTTGCGCAGCACGCGCCTGGATACGCAGCAGGCCGAGTTCGCCAAGGCGATCGAGGATTCGGCCCATGCCTTGCTGGGCATCGTCAATGACGTCCTGGATTTTTCCAAGATCGACGTCGGCAAGATGGATATCGCCGTGGTCGAGTTCGATCTGCTGGAAGTGGTGGAGGCCAGCGCCGAAGCGCTCTCCTTCAAGGCCCGCGAGAAACACGTGCGCTTGCTGGCCCATGTCGATCCGCGACTGCCGCTGCGGCTGCTGGGCGACCCCGGCCGCATCCGCCAGATCCTCCTGAACCTGCTGGGCAATGCGCTCAAGTTCACCCATGTGGGTGAAGTGCTGCTGCGCGTACAGGCGCTGCACGTCTCCGGGGACCACTGCCGGGTGCATTTCGAGGTCCGCGACAGTGGCATCGGCATGGATGACGATACGCTGCGCCGGCTGTTTTCCCCGTTTTCACAGGCCGACAATTCGGTCACGCGCCAGTACGGCGGCACCGGCCTGGGTCTGTCGATCTGCAGGCGACTGGTCGAACTGATGGGCGGCCAGATCGGGGTGGAGAGCACGCCCGGCAACGGTTCCTGCTTCTGGTTCGAGCTGGGCATTCCCGTGGCGCAACCTGCGCAGTTCGCCACAAGTGCGCATGCAGCCAAAAAACGACAGGTGGCCCTGCTCGAAACGCATGACGCCAGTGCCGCCATGCTGCACGAATACCTGCGCGCGGCCGGAGTGGAGACGGTGCGCTACAGCAGCGCCAGCGACGCCCTGGCGGCCCTGACCGGCCCGGCGGCTACGGCCAGCGGTATCGATACCCTCATCGTCAGCAGCGAGATCCGCGATCTACCGCCGGCGGCGGTGCTGGCGCGCATCCACGCCGAAAGACCGGCAGTCACGTGCGTGCTGCTTGACCACGGCGTACACGGCCTTAATATAGACGGAGCATCAACTTCAGCAGCACTGCAGTTGCCGCTGCGCAAGCAGCAGTTGCTGCGTGCGGTCCATCTCCTGCCGGCGGAGAAGGCAGCGGTGCCTGCAGAGGGCCCCTCCAGCCGCCTGATCAGGGCGTCATCGCAAAACGGGCAACAAGGGCGGCAGGAACAGTACGGACTCCTGCTGGTGGAAGACAACGTAATGAACCAGAAGGTGGCGGTGTACCAGCTCAATGCCATGGGCTACGCGGTCGATATCGCCTCCAACGGTGCGGAGGCGCTGGAGAAGCTGGCGCAGCGCACTTATGCGCTGATCCTGATGGATTGCCAGATGCCGGTGCTCGATGGCTACGAAACCACGCGCCGCATCCGGCGCCTGCAGGGCGAGCTGGCCCATACCCCCATCGTCGCGATGACCGCCAATGCCATGGCCGGCGACCGCGAACAATGCCTGGAGGCGGGTATGGACGACTATCTGACCAAGCCCTTGCTGCGCTCGCAACTGGCGGCGATGCTGGAGCATTACTTGCCGGCCGCGCAAGCTGCGCAAGGCGGTACCGACGCGGTGCCGGTGGTGCTCGACGAGAGCCGCCTGCAGGAACTCTTCGGCGACGACACCGCGTTGGCTGGCGAAATGCTGGACATGTTCCTCGAGCACACCACGCCGGTGATGGACGAACTGGCGCGGCACTGCCAGGCCGCTGATCCGCTGCTGGGAGAGATCCAGGCGCTGGGCCACCGGCTGGCGGGCAGTTGCCTGAACCTGGGCATCCAGGCGCTGGGCGAGACGGGGCGACAGATGGAAATCGCGGCGCGCCAGGGTGACCTGGCCCAAGTCCGCACGCTGGCCGAGGAGTGCGCACGCGCCTACGCGGCCCTGCGAGAACACATACAAGAGAGGGGCCGGGGGAACACATGAAAATTCTGATCGTCGACGACGACAAGACCAATCTGTCGCTATTCACGCACATGCTGGCGCAACTGCCGGACACCAGCATCAGCACCTGCCCGGACGCCTTTGAAGCGCTGGACTGGTGTGGCAGCCACGATCCCGACCTGATCCTGCTGGACTACATGATGCCGGGCATGGATGGCCTGGATTTCCTCTCGCGTTTTCGCGCCATGCCGGGCCAGGAAATGACGCCGGTCATCATGATCACCGCCGACATGGGCCTGCAGGTACGCCACAAGGCGCTGCAGATGACGGCCAATGACTTTCTCTCCAAACCGGTGAACCGGGTGGAACTGCTGGCGCGCGTAAAGAACATGCTGGCCATGCGCAAGTCGCAGCTGGCCATGAGCCAGAAGATCGAGGACCTCTCCGAAGAAGTGGAACAGAAGGAGCAGCAGAGCAGCAGCCTGGCGCTCCATTCAGTGGACCTGCTCTCGCGCGCGGCCGGCTACCGGGATCCGGAGACCGGCGAACACCTGGTGCGCATGTCCAACTACACCCGCATCATCGCCGCCCGTCTGGGCTTGCCCAAGGAGGAGCAGGACCTGCTGCTGGCCGCCTCCCCCATGCATGACATCGGCAAGATGGGCATCCCCGACCACATCCTGCTCAAGCCCGGACGGCTGGACGAGGAAGAACTGAAGGTCATGCGGCTGCACGCCCAGATCGGTGCCGACATCCTGCGCGCAAGCCCGTCAGCACTGCTGCAGACAGCCTCCCGGATCGCCGAGACCCATCACGAAAAATGGGATGGCAGCGGCTATCCCAACGCGCTCAAGGGTGAAGATATCCCGCTCTATGGGCGCATCGTGGCGGTGGCCGACGTGTTCGACGCGCTGACCTCCTCGCGTCCTTACAAAAAAGGCTGGAGCCTGGAAGACGCCGCCCGTTATCTGCGAGACAATGCTGGCAGCCACTTCGATCCACGCTGTGTAGAGGCCTTCTTTGCCGGATGGGAGGAAGTGGTCGATATCTACAACCGCAACCAGGACAGCAAATGATGCTTACCTTTGTTGAACCCACCCTGTTCGAGAAGCTCAGGAGCGCACAAGCCCTGCCCTCGCCAGGTGGGGTGCGCCTGACCATCATGCGCATGTGTGCGCAGGATGATCCCGACATGCATGAACTGATCCATCTGGTGCAGGGCGACCCGGCCCTGTCCGGACGCATCATCCGCATCGTCAACGTACTCAATGCCGACCGCGTGCGCCCGATCGCCTCGGTCAGCATGGACAGCATGCTGCTGGTCGGCCTGCAAGCCGTGCGCCAGCTTGCCCTGGCGCTGTCGCTGGCGGAGACCACCGCTCCCGCCTCCTGCGTGAATTTCAAGCTGCCGGCCTTCTGGGCGCACAGCTTCGCCATGGCCTGCAGCGCCCAGGCCATCAGCAGCCACACGCGCGTGGCGCCCCTGGGGGAAATGTTCACCACGGGTCTGCTGGCCAACATCGGCCGGCTGACCCTGGCCTCGGCCCATCCGGCCGGCTATTCGTCTCTGCTCACGCGCCCTTTGGAGCCTTCAGGTCAACTGGCGATGGAACAGTCGCTGTTCGGCTTCAACCACCTCAGCATCGCGGCGGCCCTGATGCAGGACTGGAAGATTCCGGAACTCTTCTGCGACGCCGTGCTGCACTACGAAGCCCCCCCCGTGCCGCAAGAATGGCCGGTGCCGCGTCCGCTGGAAATCATCTGGACCCTGTACCTCTCGGCAGCCATGGCCGAGCTGGGCTGCGGTACGCCCCAGATGGCCGAGGCCGCCCTGCCCAAGATCGCCCGGGCGCTGCCGCACCTGCAACTGGCGCCGCATGATTTTCCCGAGCTCTATCAGGTGGCCGGCGAAGACTGGCAGGACTGGACCCAGACCATGCACCTGAGCGCCAGGAGCCTGTGGCAAGGCCTGCCGCCCCAGGTCCACGACAGACTGCTGCGCCTGCAAGAGGCGGTCGGCGACAGCGATGCAGCAACTTGAACAACTGCTGCTCAGCGAAGCACCCGATGCCTATGTCCTGATGGACATGCAGGGCGGGGTGGTCTACTGGAATCGCTGCGCCGAACAGATCTTCGGTTACGCCGCCCAGGAGGTGCTGGGCCAGCATCTCTCGGATTTCATCGTGCCGCCCGAGCGGCGCACCGAGGAAGAACGGGTCTTCGCCGATACCGTGGCGCTGGGCCATGCCGAATGCCAGTCCATCCGCCGCCGCAAGGATGGCTCGCTGCTGCATCTCTCGGTCTCCAACAAGCTGTTGCGCGATGCACGCGGCCAGCCGCAATACGTACTTTCCTGCAAGCGTGACATCAGCCAGGCCACCGTGCTGCGCGACATCAGCCTGATCGCCGCCAGTGTGCACGGGCTTTACGATTCGCTGCCCGACGGCATCCTCGTGGTCAACGCATTGGATCGCGTGGTGCTGGTCAATCGCCGCGCGGGCGAACTCTTCGGCTGGGAAGTGGCCGACCTGACGGGGCGTGCCATCGATGTCCTGATTCCGCAGCGCTTCCTGGCCATGCATGCGCAGAATCTGGCCAACTATCTGTCGGGCCGGGCCGCGCCGGCCAGCAATACCACCCCTGACCTGTGCGGCATGAAACGCGATGGCAGCGAATTCCCGGTCGACGTGAGCCTGAGCCCGCTGGTCATCGAGGGTGAAACCTTCCTCATGATCGCCGTACGCGACATCAGCGACCGCAAGCGCATCGAGCAGGACCTGGCCGAGAAGAACCGTGCCTTGCTGGAGGCCGTGGAATCGCGCAACCGCTTCCTGGCCAATACTTCGCACGAGCTGCGCACGCCCTTGAACGCCATCCTGGGCTTTACCGAGATCCTGCTCACGCGCATGGGCGGGCCGCTCACCGCCGACCAGGAGCACCAGCTGCAGACCGTGCACGACAGCGCCCAGCACTTGCTGGGGCTCATCACCAGCCTGCTGGATGTCTCGCGCATGGAAGCCGAGGAACAAGACCTGATCCCCGAAGCCGTACTCTGCTCGGAACTGATCGAGGAGGCGGTGGCGGTACTGCGTCCGGCGGCGGTCAAGAAGGGCTTGCAACTGGTCCTGGCACCCTATGTGGGCGAAGTGCGGATCCATGCCAACCGCCGCGCCCTGGCGCAAATCCTGCTGAACCTGGTGAGCAACGCCATCAAGTTCACCGAGCAAGGCCAGGTACAGGTCAAGCTGCGCCAGCAGCACCGGGGCGAGCGCCTCACCAGCTGGATCGATGTGACCGATACCGGCTGCGGCATCAGCGAGCAGGACCAGCAGAAGCTCTTCCGGGCTTTTACCCAGCTCGATGCCACCGCCTCGCGCAAGCATGAGGGCATGGGCCAGGGCCTGTACCTGAGCCAGAAGCTGGCCCACCTGATGGGAGGCACCATCTCCGTGCAAAGCCGTCCCGGCGCCGGCAGCCGCTTCACGCTCTGCCTCGAAGAAGGCGCCTGAAGCAGCAGCAGCGCCTGCCAGCTCATCGCAGCGTGCGTCCTTGCCCCACAACAGCGTAGAATCGCGGCACAACAAAAACAGTTTCCGAAAGCCGCTGACGATTGTGCGGATGCGGCTTCGGGAGGGATTCCAAGATGCCGAGTTCACGTCTGCTGATCATCGACGATCACGCACTCTTTCGTTGCGGCCTGCGGCTGGTACTGCAGGCCGCCTTGCCACACGCCAACATCGCCGAGGCCGCCTCGCTGGAGGACGCCATGCGCCTGGACGACGGCCAGGTGCCCGGCATGGTGCTGCTGGATATCCAGCTGGGCGGGCTCAATGGCATCGACGGCATGTCGGTACTGGCACGCAAGTGGCCGCAGGTCCCCGTCATCATCCTCTCGGCTGACGATACCGACGAGACCGTGCGCGAAGCCACCCGGCGCGGGGCGGCCGCCTTCGTCTCCAAGGCCGCCACCGCCGAGCATATCCTGCAGGTCTTGCTGGACGTAGCCGGTGGAGGGCACGCGATGACGGCGCCTGCGGTGGCGGCCGACGCGGCCGGCAAACCCCAGTTCACGCCGCGCCAGTACGAGGTCCTGGGCCTGCTCAGCCAGGGCCTGACCAACAAGGCCATCGGGCGCCGCCTGAACCTGTCCGAAAACACCATCCGTGGGCATGTCCAGGCCATCCTGCTGGCCCTGGATGTGGACAACCGGGCCGAAGCCGCCTTCGCCGCACGCCGGCGCGGGCTGGTGAGCTAGCGCATGAAAGCCGGCGCGGCGCCACAGGGCGCGGCGGTCCACACGGTGGCTGCAGACACGCTGCATCGCGTGCGGGTCGAACAGGTTCGCCTCTTGTGCGGCAACCTGGGCAGCTCGGTCTTGCCCGGCATCCTGGTGGCGCTGCTGGTGGCCTATGCCTTGCGCAGCAGCGCCGGACTGTGGCCGCTGCTGGGCTGGGCCGGCGTGGTGATCGCCTCCAAACTGTTCGACTACGCCGATGCCCGGCGCATGCTGCGCATGGAGATCACCCCGGTCAATATCGGCCAGGTCACGCGCCGCCTGGTGCTGCTGCATGGCATCGATGGTGCCGCCTGGGGCCTGCTGGCCCCGCTGGCGCTGGACACCGCCAGCCCCGGTGGCAGCATCCTGCTCATTGGCGTGCTGGCCGGGGTGGCCGGCAACTCCATGTCCATCCTCTCGCCGGTGATGCCGGCCTTCGTTTCCTTCTGCCTGGTGGAGCTGGGCATGCTGGCGGCCAGCGCCTGGCATACTCACGAAAATGCGCTGCAAGTGCTGGCGGTGGCCGCCCTGCTCTACGTGGCTTCACTGCTGGTCCAGGCGCGCAACAGCGCGCGCGCGGCGCGTGCGGCCATCATGCTGCGCTTCGAGAACAATGCCCTCATCGAGCGCCTGCAGCGCGAATCCGAAAAGACCCAGCAAGCCCTGCAGCAGGCCGAACAGGCCAATGCCGCCAAATCGCGTTTCCTGGCCGGGGCCAGCCACGACCTGCGGCAACCGATCCATGCCCAGGGTCTGTTCCTCGAAGTGCTGTCCAATACGCCGCTCGATCCGATGCAGCGCGAAGTGGTCGGCCGCCTGCGCAGTGCCGCCGACAATTGCGCCGACATGCTGCACACGCTGCTGGATTACTCCCGCATCGAAGCGGGCGTGGTGACGCCTCAGGTCGCACCTTTCCGTGTACAGGCACTGCTCCATCGCATCAGCCGCGAGATGGCCGCGCAGGCCGAGGCCAAGGGCCTGGTCTTCCGCACCAGGGAAAGCCAGGCCGTGGCCAGTGCCGACGCCGGGCTGACCGAACTGATCCTGCGCAACCTGGTGTCCAACGCGATCCGCTACACCGAGCGGGGCGGCATCCTGATGGCCAGCCGCCATCGCGGCGACCAGGTGTGGCTGGAGGTGTGGGATACCGGTATCGGAATCGCGCCCGAACAGCAGCAGGAAATCTTCCGCGAGTTCCACCAGCTCGGCAATCCGGAACGCGATCACAACAAGGGCATGGGGCTGGGACTGGCCATTGCCGAGGGATTGGCGAAAATGCAGGGCTTGCAGCTCACGGTACAGTCGCAGCCAGGACGCGGGAGCGTGTTCAAACTACGGCTGCCTGCAGCGGTGATGCCGCAGATGGCGCCAGCGGCCACGCCGGCCGCGGCGCTGACGGCACAGCGCGACTTGCACGGCCTGCGCATCCTCTTGATCGATGACGACCAGCGGGTACGCGACAGCATGGCGCAACTACTGGGCCAATGGGGCTGCCATTGCATCGACGTGGAAGGATTGGAAGATGCCCGGACCCTGGCGCGCACCCAGGATTTCGACGTGGTCATCAGCGACTACCGCCTGCGTGCGCACCGCAATGGCACCGAGGCCATCGCAGCAGTGCGGCATGCCAGCCGGCGCCATGTCGGTGCGCTGCTCATCACGGGCGACACGGCGCCGGCCAGGCTGCGCGAAGCCATCGAGAGCGGCATTCCCATCCTGCACAAGCCGGTGGCGCCGTCCCAACTGTGGGATGCACTGCTGCGCCTGGCGCCCGCTGCGCAGGGAGCGCAGCCGCACTGATGCAGCAGCACCGGCCGCTGCGTATCAGTCCACGCCGCGTGCGCGGTCTTCCTTGAATTTCTTGACGAAGTCCTGGAAGGTGCCGGCGTCAATGGCGTCGCGCATCTCCTGCATCAGCTGCAGGTAGTAGTGCAGGTTGTGCACGGTGTTCATGCGGGCCCCCAGGATTTCACCGGCGCGATGCAGGTGGTGCAGGTAGGCGCGCGAGAAGTTCTTGCAGGCGTAGCAGTCGCAGCTCTCGTCGAAGGGACGGTCGTCGTTCTTGTACTTGGCGTTCTTGATCTTGACGTCGCCATAACGCGTGAAGATCCAGCCATTGCGCGCATTGCGGGTCGGCATGACGCAGTCGAACATGTCCACGCCGTTGGAGACGCCTTCCACCAGGTCTTCCGGCGTACCCACGCCCATCAGGTAGTGCGGCTTGTCGGCCGGCAGGCGCGGGCCGACATGTTCCAGCACGCGCATCATGTCTTCCTTGGGCTCGCCCACCGACAGGCCGCCGATGGCGAAACCGTCGAAGCCCAGTTCTTCCAGGCCAGCCAGCGATTCATCGCGCAGGCCTTCGAACATGCCGCCCTGGACGATGCCGAAGAGCGCGTTCGGATTTTCGCCGCGATCGAATTCATCTTTGGACCGCTTGGCCCAGCGCAGCGACATGCGCATGGACTTGCCGGCTTCTTCACGCGTCGCGGGACGGCCATCGATTTCATATGGCGTGCATTCGTCGAACTGCATGACGATGTCGGAATTCAAGGAGCGCTGAATCTGCATGGA